>Ga0070729_10001921_pt1 | contig 28800 bp, 23 predicted proteins | sample tdDd472_FD_66725 | JGI IMG/M metagenome (GOLD analysis project Ga0070729, IMG submission 66725) | Marine sediment microbial communities from the Atlantic coast under amendment with organic carbon and nitrate - tdDd47.2 | ecosystem: Environmental > Aquatic > Marine > Coastal > Sediment | place...
CACGAGACCCCCCGTCACGAGATACTGCGGGCGGCCTTTGCCCGGGCCGCTCGGCACCGAACGCGCCGTGTCAGGCCACGCCTTCAACTCGAGCTCGAGCTCGATCTCCTTGCCGCCGCGCAGCACCTTGATCTTCATCTTGTCGCCGGGATAGCGGCGCCCCTGGAAGAGCCAACTGGCGCTGAGCCGGCCGTGGCGTTCGTGCTCAAACATCCCTTCGTCGTCGACGTCGTACCCGTCGACGGCGAGGATCACGTCGCGCGCCTGGAGCACGCCCTCGCCGGTGCGCCCGGCAACCGTGCGAACGACCGCGAGCCCGTGCTGGTCCGGCTTGAGTCCGTAGAACTCGCGCAGATCCTCGCGCAGCAGCGTCTGGATCCAGACGCTCTCGCCGGGGCAACCGTGGTAGGTGCCGTCCTCGTGGTCCTTGAGGTACTTCCCAACCGATTCGATCGACATCAGCTGGCCCTGCTGGCGCGAGCGCGACGTCAACAGGCCGATCAGCTTGCCGTCCTTGATCGCGACCTGGCCGTTGCCGCCGGTGGTGCCCGTTGTCTGCAGCCGCATCGAGAGGATCGTCGGGCTCGCGTCGGCCCGCACCACGCGCGCGGTGCTGCGCTCGACCATGTTGTCCTGACCGAGTTCGTAGAGATCAAATTCGTCATCGAGCTTGACCGACTCGCCCAACTCGAGGGGCTTCATCTGCTCGCGCAGCTTCTCGTCGGTGATCTCGACCAGCGCGAGATCCATGCGCGGGTCGATGTGCTTGAGCTTGGCCGGGTATCGTCGCGCGCTGTTCGCGACCATGACCTCGATCATGCGCGCGTTCCGGACGTTGCGCGCCAGCGTCAGGATCACGCCGGGTGCAACGACGACGCCGCGACCGATCGAGTTGCCGACGCGGGTCTTCTTCCATGGCGAGGTGTTATCGAAGCCCTGGCTCGTGGTCGAGACCTTGACCAACGCCGCGCGCAGCTTCGGCATCAGGTCTTCCTCGGCCGCGGCGACGGCTGCCATCAAACAGAGAGTGGTAGCGATCCGGCGCATCTTATTTGCTCTCCTCGACGTGGCGATCCTCGAGGATGCCGTAGCGCTTGTTGATCTCTTCGTGCGCCAGCTTCAGCTTGTTGCGCGACAGCACGAGCGGCGCGACGTTGACGCCCTCGAACTCGATCAGGATGCGGTCGCCCTCGCCCTTGTCGAGGAGCGCGGCGAACTCGCGGAAGTCATTGGGCACCTTGCCGTTCACCTTGGACACGATCGCGTTGCTGTAGCCGCGATAGCGCGTGCTCGCGTGCGGCAGGACGCGGCTGAGGATCACGAGCTGCTCGCGCGTCTTGCCCTCCTTCGCGACCGTCCGGTAGTACTGCTGCATGTAGAAGGTGAGTTCCTCGTTGCCGCGGGCCGCGCGCAGGTAATTCGTGGTGAGCGGCACGAACAGATAGCCACCGGTCACGAGGTACTGCGGACGTGTGTTGTATTCCACGGCGGGGCTCATTTTGGCCCCCCACGCACGCAGCTTGATCGGGATTTCCATGAGCTTGCCGCCGCGGCGGACGGTCAGTTTCACGGTGTCACCGACGTGCTTGCCCTCGACGATGAAGCTGAAATCGAGAAACTCCGAACCGACCTTGATCGTTCCGTCGTTCTGGATGGGGTGGCCGTCGATCTTGATGATCACATCATTGCGCTGCACTCGGCCCACCGCACTCGCGTACGGCGTTGCCTTCAACACCACGACGCCGGTCTCCTTGTCGGGAACGCCGAGGAACGCGCGCAAGGTTTCGTTCTCGAGCTTCTCGGTGTAGATCCCGAGCTCCGGGTAGCCGTCGTACTTGCCATCTTCGGTGTCCTGCAGGAAGTGGTGCATGACGGACGGCGGAATCATGTAGCCAATGTTCTGGGCGAAGAATTGCCCCTGGAAGGCCACGCCGACCACCTCGCCGTGCTGCATGACGGGGCCGCCGCTGTTGCCGGGATTGATCGCCGCGTCGATCTGGATCGCGAGGTGTTGGTCGGCGCCCGAGTGCACGTAGGTGTGCAGCTCGATGCGGGAGACAACCCCCTCGGTAATCGAAAGACGCGAGCCCCCCATCGGATAGCCGACGGTGGCCACCGTCGTCCGCAGGTCGGGTCGCGCGCCGATCACGAGCGGCTCCATTCCCTTCCAGAACTCGGGGTCGTCTACCGTCAACATGCCGAGGTCGCAGTCATGGCCGGTGAACAGCACGCGCGCCTTGTAGCGCTTGGTCTGATCGGCCCGCTTGACCAGCAGGTTCTTGGCGTTCGAGATGACATGCGCGTTCGTCAGTAGGCGGTTCTTGCCGATGTAAAAACCGGAGCCGCTCGAGCGCTGAGGCCGCGGTCGCTGCCACGGCTGGTAGTAGTCCTCGTTCTGCGAGACCACGTAGATCTGCACGACCGACGCGCGGAGCTTGTCGAGATCGGTGGCGTTCTGCTCCTCGGCACTCTTGAGTTGAGGCTTCGGAACCGGCTTCGCGGGGTCATCCTGCGCGCGGACCAGTCCGGCCAACGCAAGAACGAGAATGGCTACGATTCGCATCCCGGGATTGTAGAGGGTCGGTGCATCGGCCGGGGTGCCCCCGTGTGACAGAATGAGCGAATGCGAGCCGGGACCACCCTTCTTCTGCTGGCCGCTCTCTGCGCGGCCGAGGAGGCGGGAGGCGCGGGCAAGGCCCTTCCGTTCGACTGGCGCCAGTTGGGAGGATCCGCAACGCACGCCGATTCCCGGGAGCAAAAGGACTCGGTCGCGGTCCCCAGGGTGCTCTGGCACGCCCCCCAGGCGGTCGGCCAGCCCACCTTGCTCGGCGGATGGATCTACAGCGGAGGGCCGCTGTTGGGCCGAATCGCCGCCAGCACCGGAAAGTTCGAGAAGGCGCACGCGGCCGACACGCGCGCCGTCGGCGCGACGCCGGTGATTACCGACGACGCCATCATCGTGCGCCGTCCGGACGGTGCGGTCGAGGCGTACTCGCACGATCTGCGGAAGCAGATCTGGCAAACGCCGACCCTGGCGCCCGAGGTGCACGCCGCGCACCCGCTCGCCTGGCACGAGCGCTTCGTCGTGCTGAACGCCGGAAATGACGTTCTCGCGCTGCGCGCCCGCGACGGAAAGATCCAGTGGCGCTTCTCGACGCGCAAGGGGGAGGTCGCCATGACGCCGGCCATCGCGGACGGGCGGGTCTTCTTCGGCTGCGTCGCCGGCGGTGTCTGGGCTTTCGAACTCGCGAGCGGCAGGCAACTGTGGCACCTCGCGGGACGCGAACACTACGGCTATTCGAACCCGGTCGTATCCGGCGCGAAGCTGGTTCTTGCGGATCGCGGGATCAATTACGCGGGGCAGCCGGGGCGCGCCGGGTTGCTCCACGGGATCGATGCTGCTCGCGGAAAGATCCTCTGGTCCCTGCCGTACGGCAAACACAGGATCAGCACCCCGGGCGTCGCGAACAACCGCATCGTCCTCGGCACGCACAAGCGTGTTTTCCTGGTCGACTTGAGCCTGGGCAAGCAGGTCTTGCCGCGGATCACGATCGAGAGCGGCGCGTTCGGCACCCCGGCGATCGTCGGCTCGACCCTCTACTTCGGCACCGACGGCGGCTACCTCCACGCCCGCGATCTTCGGACCGGCAGCCTGAAGTGGCGACTCCGTATTCCCGGCAAGCAACCGAACAACCGCCCCCAGGTTCCCGGCAAGCGACCGAACAACCGCCCCCACGAAGTTCGCAGCATCGTCCACACCGGCACGCGCATCTACGTCGAGACCACGAACGGCCTGTACTGCCTCGGCCAGGATCCCAATCGCCGCGGCGTGCGCCCGCAGAACGAGACGATCACCGCGCCGGAATAGCGGCTAGTCGCAGACGCCGCACTCTTCGACGACGCAGTGCTCTTTCGCTTCGAGCGGCTGCACGCCCTTGCTGCCCTCGCGATAGACGGCGACCGACTTCAAGCCCAGCTTCCATCCACGTCGGAAGATCTCGCGGATCTCCTCCACGTTCGCGTCCGCCGGCAGATTGACCGTCTTCGAGATCCCGCCGCTGAGGAACGGCTGCACCGCTGCCATCATGCGCAGATGCCCGTCGGTCGAGATGCTGCGGCCTCCATGCGGCGGCGGAATCGCGCAATCGAATACCGCAAGGTGCTCCTCGCGCAAGCCGGGCGCGCCCTCGATCGTTTCCGCATCCTCGACGTGCGCGAGGATCGCCGCGATGTCCTGCTCCGCATACCCGAGTCGCGCAAGCGCCAACGGAAGCGTTCGGTTCACCATGCGCAACGTCCCGCCCCCGACGAGGTGCTTGTATTTCACGAGCGCCAGATCGGGCTCGATTCCGGTCGTGTCGCAGTCCATCAGGAACGCAATGGTTCCCGTCGGCGCGAGCAACGTCGCCTGCGCGTTCCGAACGCCGTGGGAAAGCGCTTCGGAAATCGCGACGTCCCACGCATCGCGCGCCGCATCCGCAACTCCCGACGGAGCGCCATGCAAGCCGTCGAGTGCTGCCCGGTGCATCTCGAGCACTTCCATGAACGAGTCCCGGTTCTCGGCGAATCGATCGAAAGGACCGCGAGTTTTCGCCATCTCGGTGGAAGCGCGATAGGCCTCGCCGGTCATCAGAGCGGTGATCGCGGCCGCCCACGCACGCCCCTCGTCGGAGTCGTAGGGCAACCCCATCGCCATCAGCAGTGCACCGAGGTTCGCGTACCCGAGGCCCAGCGGACGATAGGCGCGGCACATCTCACCGACGCGTTCGGTGGGATACGACGCGCGGTCAACGATAGCCTCCATCGCCGTGAACAGGCAGCGCACGTCGCGGCGGAACAACTCGACGTCGAACCCGTCGCCCTTCCGGTAGTGCATCAGATTCAGCGAGGCGAGGTTGCAGGCGGTGTCGTCGAGGAACAGATATTCGCTGCACGGATTGCTGGCGCGGATGACGCCACCGGCGCGGCACGGGTTCCAACGCTGGATCGTGTCCGCGTACTGGATGCCGGGGTCGCCGCACGCCCACGCTCCCTCTGCCATGGCCTGCAACAGGTCGCCCGCCGGGAAGCACTCGATCGTCGCGCCGGTCGTAACCGCGTGCGTCTCCCAGTTCTCGCCGCGCGCTTCCGCCTCGAGAAATGCGTCCGGAACGCGCACGCTCAGGTTGGAGTTCTGGAAAGCGACGCTGCCGAATGCCTCGCCGTCGATGCCGCCCGAGTAGCCCGCGACAAGCAGCGCCCGCGCCTTGCCCTCCTCGTACGCCTTGGAGCGCACGAAGTCGAAGACGTCGGGATGGCTCGCGTCGAGGATCTGCATCTTCGCCGCGCGGCGCGTGCGGCCGCCCGACTTCACGACCCCGGCGAACGCGTCATACCCGCGCATGAAGCTCACCGGTCCCGAAGCGGTGCCGCCCTCGGCCAGCGATTCGCGACTCGAACGCAATGTGCTCAGGTTCGTCCCGGCTCCGGAGCCGCGCTGGAACAGCAGGCCTTCGGTGCGCGCCAGGTCCATGATCGACGCCAGCGAGTCCTCGACCGACAGGATGAAACAGGCGGAACACTGCGGGTGCTCGTCGACGCCGACGTTGAACCACACCGGCGAATTGAACGCGCCGCGCTGGTGCACCAGGATCCCCAACAAATCCTCGAGGTAGCCCTCGCCGCCCAGCTGCTGGGCTCGCACCCACTCCGCCAGCGTGCCTCCGACGCGCTGGATCATGGCGCGCACACTCGTCTCGCGCCCCGATCGCAGGTAGCGGGTGGCCACGACCGCGACGGCCCGGTCGGACCAGCCCACCGGCGCCTCGATCTCGAACGGAAGATCGCCCCCGGGTTTCCGCGGCGACCACTCCACCTCGGCTAGGGGATCGTGGATCATGGGGGCACATTCTATGAGCTTTGACGTCTATGGACTCGGCCAGTGTGTCGTGGACCACCTCGCGGTGGTTGAGCGGCACCCCGGCCCCGACGAGAAAATCGAGGCCGCGGCGTGGCAACGCGAGTGCGGCGGGCCGGTGGCCACCGCCCTGACGGCGCTGGCGCGCTGGGGCCGAACCTGTGCATTCGCCGGGGTGGTCGGCGGCGACGAGGAAGGCCGCATCATCGGCGAGGACTTCTTCGAATCCGGCATCGACACCTCGCGTCTTTACACCCGCCCGGATGCGCGCTCGCAGGTCGCGTTCGTGGCCGTGGAGCAGTCGACGGGGCGCAGACGGATCTACTGGCAACGGTCCACGGGCACGCCCCCCACCGCCCACGAAGCCCGGCCGCCCGACGCGGATCTCTTTTTGACCGATGGTCTGTACGCCGCGGTTTCGGTGGACTGCGCGCGCTTGGCCGATCGCGTCGTCGTCGATGCGGGGACACTGCGCGAGGGGACCGAGGCGCTGATTCCCGAGGCCGACGTGTTTGTCGCGTCGGAGTCATTCGCGCGAGCGTGGATGGGCGGCGACGACCCGGAGGGCTGTTGCCGGCGCTTGCAGGAGGCGGGCGTGTCGATCGCGGGCGTCACTCTCGGAGGCGCCGGGTACTGGGCGTCTTTCGGTCAGGAGACTTACCACGCTCCCGCTCATCCGGTGGACGCGGTAGACACGACCGGCTGCGGTGACGTGTTTCACGCCGGGTTGTGCGAGGGGTTGCTCGCGGGTTGGGAGCCGCGCCGCTGCTTCGACTTCGCCGCTTGGGCCGCCTCGCGCTGCGCAACCGCACTGGGAGGCCGCGCCGGGATTCCAACCAAGCCGTTTGAATGGGGTACGGCGTGAGATACTGAGTTCCCGGATGCCGAATCCCGACCAGAGCCACCAAACCGACACGATCACGGAGACCAAGCTGGCCTCTCCGTGGCAACTGATCGTGCACAACGACCCGGTGACGCTGATGTCGTACGTGACGATGGTCTTCCAGCGCCTGTTCGGCTACTCGTTCGAGAAGGCCTACGGGATGATGATGGAAGTCCACAGCGAAGGGCGCAGCACTGTCTGGACCGGCGCACGCGAGCAGGCGGAAATCTACCTGCACAAGTTGCACGCCGCGCAATTGCTCGCGACGATGGAGCAGGTCGGCGAATGATGAATCCGCAACTCTCCCGCATGTCGGACGGCTCGCTCCGTTTTTCGGAGCTGGCGCCGTGGTTCGTCGGCGTGCTCGTGCAACTCCCGGACCTGCTCGACTCCGACCAGCCGGAGGAGGTGTCGAAGCGCCTCTATCCCGAGCCGAGCGACAACGAAGAGATCCAGAAGGAGTGGGAGAAGTACGTCCGGCCGGAGCTCTTCGCGCTGGTCGCGTCCGCGCGCGAGATCGTGCTGCAGGACATCGGCAACCTGCGACTGGGGTCGGATCCGGACCCGCGCGGGGAAGACAGCGAACTCCTGCCGCCGGGGCTCGCGATGTGCAGCCTCGACATCCCGGGCAAACACGTGCAGGCGTGGATCAGCGCGCTGAACGTGGCCCGCCTGACGCTCTCGACACGCTACGGGCTCGAGGACACCGACATGGCCGAGCCCGACGATGAGGAGGACGACGACTCCGAAGAGCTCTTCGATGAGCGCCGGATCGCCGTCGCCCAGGTGCACCTGCTCGGCTTCATTCAGCAGATGCTGATCGAGGAGGAGAACCCTCCGCCGTCCGACGCCGAGACGCCCTGGAACCCGACGGAAGACTAGCGCGCGGGGGAGCCGTCGACACAGGAATGCGGCGCGGAGCCGCGCGCGTAGGCAGTACGCGGTTTGCGGTCGGCGGTACACACTGGGAAGCCGACCGATTGTTCTGCGCGGACCGCGCCGCGAATATCCCCGGCCCCGATCCGGTACTGTGGGTCGATGTCAATGAGCGATCTCTTCAACGACGACGCCGGCATGGCGAACATCGTCAGGCAGCCTGGCCAAGCCGCGTGCGGCCGATCACCCACGACCACACGCGAAGAGATCGAATACGACGTGTTGCGCGGTGCCCTGCGCTTCACGCGCGAGCTCAAGCAAGGGCCCCGTGCGCCACGCTCCAATGACGGGCGCCGCCGATCATGAGCGCGCTTCGCTGGATCTTCGGCGGCTTCTTCGCGCTGGTCGGCCTGACGATCATCGCCTTCGCAGCCGTCACCATGATCACCGCGAGCGACAGCCGCACCTGGCCGCAGGTCGAGGGCACGATGGTCGTGTCCGAGGTGGAATCACGGAGAACCACGGACCGCGGGACCAGCACCACTTACACGCCGAAGGTCGCGTACCGGTACGAGGTCGCGGGCGACGAACACGAGGGCACCCGCTTTGAATTGATCGAGCGAGGCGAAGCCACGCGCACCGCAATCGAAGCGAAGCTCGACAAGTACCGGAAGGGCGCGCGGGTCGCCGTCTACTACAACCCCGACGATCCGCCGGAGAGCGTACTCAAGCCAGGCGCACCCGAGGCGATGGGGATTCCGTTCGCGCTCGGCTTCGTGGCGCTACTGGTCGGTGGCGGCATCGTGCTGTTCATGCGGCCCGCTCAGCAACCTTATGAGAGGGGGTCGCGGGGGAGACGGAAGATCAGCCCGTAGCCCTGCAGCGGCCATCGCGCGCATCCATTGGATCTGCATACGGCGCCATCAGTGGGTCGAGGACGCTCATGAGGCTGCGACCACGCACGCCGTCGGGTAGGCTACCGGCACACGTTCCGGCGATTCCGCTCATCCAGCCACCATGGACCTCCGGTTCGTTCCGCCCTCCAGCAGACCAAGTCGAATTCGAGTGAGCCACACGCCATGTCCCAGCCGATTCTCAAGATCATCGACAACTTCCTCGACGAGGAGGAATGGACCGAACTCTGGACCGAGTTCCAGTTCGCGGAGCTCCATCCGGTCTCGCGCACGGTCGGCGCCTGGAAACTCGGGGATGGGATTCCGCTCGGCGGACAGGAGATCGTCACGCCGACGCGCGACGAGGAACTCGTTCACGATCCGGCGCAGCCCCACCGCTACCCCAGCAACACGGCCGTCGACCACGTGATCACGGCCCTTCTCGCAGACTCGGACATCTACGCGGACATCGTGGGCGACGACTGGGCTCGCATCAGCGCACGCACTTACGTCTACTCGCAGGGCTCAAGCCTGTCCTGGCACCGTGACGACTCGGAACTCTACTCGGGCGCATTCATCTACCACGCCCACCCGCACTGGAACGCGCATTGGGGCGGCGAGCTGCTTGTCGCGGACGGGACCGACGAAGACCTCCCGATCATGGGCCATCGCTTCGAGACCGAGTCCTACTCGGAAGGCCTGCTCGAAAGCGGCACCGGTCGCTTCGTGATGCCCAAGCCCAACCGCCTCGTGATCCTCGGCGGCGCTCCGCACGCCATCGCTCCGATCACGTCAGCTGCGGGCTCGAACATTCGTGCGAACGTTACCGGATTCTTCCTTCGGGGTGATTGAGCCGCAACCCATCGATTGACGGTTGCGTACGACGGCAGCCGGCTCAAGGGCTGGCAGCGTCATCCCGGGACAACCGACCGTACGAGGAGCGCTCGAAGCAGCGGAATAGGGGACTTGTATCCGAGGCCCTTTCCCCCGCCCGGCAGTGCGCGGACGCGCATGTGAACCGTCGCGCAACTCGCCCACCCACCGCAGGGAACCGCGCACACGCTCCGGACGGGGCTCGCCTGTTGCAATTCTTGCGAAAGCTCGACACGTCGATGCCAACAATTGTTCGCTTCGCGGAGCGCGAGTTCCTCGGCAGTCGCGGATCAGAGAGTGCTGTTGGAAATCTGGACAAAGTCGGTGTTCTCGAACCGGGCGACGGCGTGCACACCGAGCGGGGGTCCCCAATCCAGCGAGGATTCTCGCAACTATTTTCCTACTCCCGGGCGGCCAAAACGCCGACTAGCTGAAGACTCGACTCCGTGCGGGTTCATGGGGAACCCCCCGTCGAAGGAAACCAAATGAAGAAAACTAATACAGCGTGGACGTTCATCGCTACGGTCGTACTCGCGTTTGCCGCGGTTGGCTGCGGCGGCGGTGGCGGGGATGACGGGGATAACGGCCCGCGAGTGCTCGAAATCTCCGGTCTGGCCCTCGAGCCCGCCGGGTTACTGGTCCAGCTGGGCTCCGTGCTCCAGCCCATCCCCGGAGCGACTGTCGAGCTGATTGAAGTCGATTTGGACGGCAATCAGGTGGGCGGAGTCCTCGCGATGAGCATTACGAGCACCACCGGCGCCTACAGCCTGGTGCTCCCGGACGGGTTGAGTCTCTCCGCCATGCTGATGGTTCGCGTGACCGGCACGAGCGGCACGCTGCGTGGCCTGGTTGTCTCCGATAGCGTCGACCTCACGCCGGCATCCGAGTACGTGACCCGGAAGCTCACGAGCGGCGGCAACACGCTTGACAACGTGACGCCCAACGAAGTACTCACGATCTCCGGCTACATCGAGGAGTTCGACCTCTCGGTAGGCGCGACAATCGAGGAGACGATCGCGCTCCTCGACGAGGCGGCCGGCCCCTCGCTGGCGCCGCTGCTGGACCTGGCGCAGCAGGGCCCGGGGAACGCGGACACAATCGCGGGCACGTTCTTCGTGCACTCGTTCGACATGCCGATCGCCGACTACCCGGAGACGCGCGTCCTGACCTGGGCCGCGGACCTGACGATGCAGGCCGGACAGAACGGCGCCTTCACGCTGACCGACATCGACGGATCCGACTCGGGCGCCAGCCTGTGGGCTTCGGACAACGGAGCGGGCGGCGCGAACTACAGCCTGCAGACTTCGTTCGATCTCGATTTGGGCTCACCGAACCTGCAGGGCCAGGTGTCCGCGGACGACAGCTTCACGATCCTGATTCCGCTCGAGGAGGAAATCTTCGCCCCGGGCGAGGGTGGATTCCCCGGTGGTCTCCGATCGCCGTCCAATGCCCTCACGTTCTGCCCCGTCGGCGACGGCCTCTACGCAGCGATCCAGTACTACGAAGAGACCGAGTACGACATGAACGCCGCGGGGACGGCGATCGATTTGTCGCAGCCGCGTGGGAACTCCCGCGAGTTCGACATGATCACCGCGGTCAAGAAGGGGCCGATCGCCAACAGCTCCCTCGACGGAGCGACGTTCGGCATCGTCAGCTTCGGCCTGGTCCTGAACGCAGGCGGATCCCGCGAGCTGTTCGGTGACGTCGGGACGATGGGCGTAACCACGACCGGCACAACCACCGGAACCCTCGACATGGACCTGCAGGTCCTCGCACTGGACCGCATCCCGGTCGGAAACAGCCTCGCCGCGGATGTCGCCTGGGTCATGACCGGTGACGGCGTCGACGATCCGACGCCTGAGCAGGAAACCGACAACGGCGTCCCGTACAGCCTCGATCCCGCAACCGGCGCTCTCACCATCGCGCCCGGCTCGGGGGAGGCGGAATCGGGTTGCGTGACGAGCGGCGGCCAGTTCCTCACCGTCGCACTCGATCTCGATGAAGGCAATCCGATCACCGAAGCGTGCCGCGGCACGCTGATCGGGCTGCGCCTCGGCACCGTCAACCCGACGGTCAGCGGCAAGAGCTACAAGGTTCTGTTGTTGGAGCGGGGCATGGACACCAACGGGTCGTCCAGCATCCTGCGACTGCTCGGCGCCACGATCGAATTGAGCGGCGAATCGGACGCTCAGGTCACGGGCACCGCCTCGAGCTTGTCGCGTCTTAACGACTTCGGCACCTTCGCCGTCGAGGCCGGCACCGAGGCTGTCGACGTCACGGGGTCGTTCGAGTTCACCGGCACCAATGGAGCGATCACCTTCGACCTCGATGGCTCGACGCTCACGGGCTTCATGGCCGCCGACGGATCTTCGGGCATCTTCCGAATTCACACCAGTGACATCGATGAAGATGGCAATGCTTCCATCGGGATCGCCATCCTGATCGAGAAGAGCTAACACGCACGCAGAAATTCGAAGCCCCGCGTCGGCATGTCCGGCGCGGGGCTATTTCGTGCGCGCATGGCTCGCGGCCGATCCCGACGATCCGCGCGGGTTGAATCCCCGATTCGTTCGCTTGAACGAAGTACCAGGTTCGTTTGCTGATTCCGCTCCTCGCGTCGCCCGATGGTTGCGGATCGTCGCTTGCTGGACGCGCGTGCGGATGGCGCGATTCGCCGCAATCGAAGGCGCGGGGTGGAGTCGTTGCGCGCCAGCACCACGCAGCAAACGAACCTGGAACCATGGGGAGGCCCGCTCCTCGCTCTAAGAAAACCACTCGATCATGAACAAGGCGACGGGAATCGCAAACCCGGCTCGAATCATCCAGGCCGTGCGGCGCGCAGCGCGATCGGCAGCGTCGGTGCATGTCATGAGATACACACCGAGCGGGCCAAGCACCACCACCGCCCAGAACAGTGCGAGAGCCCAACCGCCGGGACGCCCCCACGCCCAGCCCGACATGAAAACGATCAGCACGAGCAACCCCGCCCACCCGACACCGAACGCGCTGCCAAGCAGCAGCGCCCCGAGCGCGGATCCGATCCTGGCGCCGGCATCGTCATCGTTGGGCGCGTTCATCTCAATTTCGTCCGCCCGCCTCCGACTCCGCAACGCTCATGTGCGACGGTAGGTAGTCCACGTCGAGCAGCTTGCAGCGACCTCGGTAGCGTGCCTACCGACTCGTGCTTACCCCGGATATCCGTCCACCCGGTCGTACGCGGTCTTGTCCGGCGATCCCGGCGCGAAGTCGAAGCGGACGCCGGGTTCGATCAGCGTCGAGGCGACGGTGCCGCGCCAGCCCGCGTCTTTGCACACGGCGAAGTCGCGCGGCAGGATCTTGCGCGTTTCGCTGAGGACCGGCTTCAAGTCGTCGAGCGATACGTCGAGCGGCAATCCGAAGTCGATCTCGTCGCGGTCGTGGAGGTTGGACAGCACGTGAATGCCCGGCGGCAGGACATCGAACTCGTGTCGCTCGGGCGTGATGCCGCAGACGAATGCCTCCGAGCCGCGCATCACGAACACCTGACACGGGTTCCTGGGTCCGGTTGCCAACTCCGCATCCAGCCAATCGCGCGCGTCTTTCACCGTCGCCTGCCCCAGCGCGCCCGCAACGAGATGGCCTCGACTGGCGCGCCCCTTCTCCTGAGGAAGGCGGGAGAGGTTGGTGATGGCAGCGACCAGCCCGTGATCATTGACGCCGATCCACGTGCCGCCTTCCTCGTCGTCGCGCGGTGCCCAGAACTTCGTGGATCCGGTCCAGACGCGCGGCGGCGAGAACGGGCGGTCGTAAGCCTCGTCCCGGTTCGCGCCGATCAGGGGCCGCTCCCCCACCCGGCAGATCAGGACGCACATGCGAAGTGGCGCTCCAGGTCCTGGAGGTTGAACGGCTTGGGCAGGAAGGGCGCGCCCCCGGTTTCCAGATCGCGAGTGACGTCGGCCTCCTGATAACCGCTGGTCAGCACTACGTACGCATTCGGACACCCCTTCCGGATGGCGCGCAGCACGTCGCTGGCTGCCATGTCCGGCAATGTGAGGTCCAACAGGACCGCGACCGGGCACTTCGTTTCGATCGTCGACACCGCCTCCGCGCCCGTCGCCGCGCTGTAAGTTTCCCGCCCGATCGCTTCAAGCATGCGGCAGGCGACGGAACGAACGACCTCCTCGTCTTCGATGACGAGAACGGGGCCGTCGGGTGCGCGTGTCTCACTCACGCTCGACATCGTATACGCTGCCCCCATGCCGGGCGAAGCGACACTTGCCAAGCTGGCCGCAACCGAGGCCGGCTTCGACCTGTGCGGCGTCGCGCTCGCGGTGCCGGGCGACGAGGACGCGCACCTCGCGGCGTGGCTCGCAAAGGGCTACCACGGCGTCATGGGCTACATGGAGCGCCGGCGCGACGTGCGGGAGATCCTGGACGGATGTCGTTCCGTCATTGCGCTGGGCCTCAACTACCACGTGCCGGACGAGCATCCGGATGGCGCGCGTGTTTCACGTTATGCCTGGGGTCGGGACTACCACGAGGTGATGGGCGAACGGCTCGATCGCTACGTGGCGCGACTCGAGCAGCTGTTCCCGGACCAGTCGTTTCGCGCCTACTGCGACACGGGACCGGTCATGGAAAAGGCGTGGGCGCAGCGCGCGGGCATCGGCTGGATCGGCAAGAACGGCTGCCTGATCTCGCAGGAGTTCGGGTCGTGGGTCTTCCTCGCCGTCGTGCTGACGACCGCCGAGCTCGCGCCGGACACGCCCCACCCCGATCGCTGCGGCTCGTGCGAGCGCTGCCTCGACTCGTGTCCAACCGATGCGTTCGTGTCGCCCGGCGCAATCGATGCGAGGCGCTGCATTCCGTACCTGACGATCGAGCAGTGGAAGCCGATCGCGAAGGAGCTGAAGATCGCGCCGTGGGCATTCGGTTGCGACGCGTGCCAGGACGTATGCCCGTGGAACGGGAAGGCCAAGGACAGCGCGATTGCGGACTTCGCGCCGCACGCTTCGCAGTTCCCGCCGGACCTGCGCAACTGGGTGGCGATGCGCGGGCCGGAGTTCCGTAAGACGTTTAGCGGCACCGCGCTCGCGCGCCCCGGGCGGCGCGGGCTCGCGCGCAATGCTCTGGCGGTGCTCCGTGAGACGGGGATGGATGCCGAGACGCTTGCGCTGGCGCGCGCGGATGCCTCGGAGCTGGTGCGGGAGCAGGCGGACGAATAATGCGGGCCGGGTTCCGGTACCGTTGTGCGTGATGGGCAGACGAAGGAAGAGCAGGCGGCGACGACAGTCGCCCGACGACATCAATCCCGGACACTCCCAGATTCGCGGGATCCTGCGGATCGCCGGGCCGGGACTGATCCTGCTTGGCGCCGCGCTGATCCTCAGCGGGTTCACGATGAACAAGGAGCCGAAGACCGCGTTCTTCGATAACGCCGACCAGCACTTTCGTGAGAGCAAGGAACTGCGGGGCAATCAGACCAGCCGCATCGTCCCCGGAATGCTCTGCCTGATCCTCGGGATCGCGGCATCGCGCTTCGCGTTCCAAGGTGCCGTCGCACGCTATCAGGCAGCTGAGTACGCACCCGTCGTCACCGATACCGCCAACTACGTCGCACGCGGCGCGAAACAGGGAATCCGGGAGGTCTCCAGCGCGATCGCCGATGGGATCCGAAGCGAGCGCGAGGGAGTCACATGCCCGAGCTGCAGCACCGCGAACGACGCCGATGCGCGCTTCTGCGACAACTGCGGCGGCGCCCTGAGCACCGATGTGGAGTGCAGCGCATGCGGCGAGGACAACGACGCCGACGCGAAGTTCTGCAAGTCGTGCGGAAAACCGCTGACAGCGGCCTGACACGCATTCTCTCGCCGCCCACCGATCCGACCTGCGGAGCGGCCCTACTCGTCCTCCTTCCACTCAAGCTGCAGTTTCGGGCGCGCGCGCTTGAGCGCCACGAAGGTCGCCTCCTGCACGCCGGTGCATCCGAACGCATAGACGCGCTCGAGCTCGGGCACCTGCGCAAGCTTCTCGACACAGGCGTCGTCGATCTCGGTGCAGCCGCTCAGGTTCAGGTCCTGCAACTTCGGCAGCGTCGCCAGGAGCGCCACGCCGCGGCCGGTCAGATCGCGGGCGTGGGAAACGTCGACCGACTCGAGATCCCGCAAGCCAGCCATCAGCTTGAGCGTGGTGTCGTTTACGCGACAGCCTCGCAGGTTCAGCCGCTTGAGCCTCTTGAGTCGCTTGACCAGCGTGTTGATCGCGACCGTGCCCAGCTTCGCGTTCCCCGCGAGGTCGAGGGTCTCGAGGGCCTTGAGCTTGCTCAGCGATTTGACCGCGTCGTCGGAGATGCCACAGGATGGCAGCTCGAGCTTGCGCAGTTTGCCGAAGCGCGCCGCCGTCAGGGCCGCCGCATCGCCGAGTTGCGCGTTGTGCCCCAACGACAGCTCCTCCAGCTTGCGGCACTTCCGAAGCCGGGCCAGCCCCTTGGCTGTGATTCCAGAACACTCGGACAGATCGAGGCAGCGGAGCGATCGCGACTTGGCCAGAGAGCCGAGTCCCTTGTCCGACACCACCGCGTTGCGAGTGAGCAACACGGTCTGCAGCGCCGGGAGCGCGGCCAATCGCGCGAGTCCGGCGTCGTCGATGCGCGTGTGCCGCCAATCGACCTCGCGCAGTGTCGGGGCCAGCTCGAATCCCATCAGCGCGCGCTCCGTCAGCTTCGCGCAGTGGTGCAGCGCGAGTACTTCGAGTTTCGTCAGCTTCGCGAGCACCGCCACACCGGCATCGGAAATCGTCTGGTTCCCCTTGATGCGCAAGACGGTGAGCTGGGGAATCGTGGCGAGTGTCGCGAGCGAGGCATCCCCGACCTGGGCGTACTCCAGCGTGACACTGCGTAGCTTCGGGTGGGAGGCGAGGGCAGCGATTCCGTCGTCGGTCACGTGGAGCGAATAACGGATCACGAGCTCCTCCAGCGCCTCGCGCTTCGCGACCTGCCGCAGCGCGTCGTCTCCGAGCGCACTCAGGAAGATGGCCTTCGTATTCGCGGGCAGTTTCGCAAGCGCATCGCGCGAACTGACCTCGATCGGGTCGGCCGATTCCTCGGCGACGGCGAGACTGGCGCCCGCGAGCAGGGGCAAAAGGCTGAAAAGAAATGTGTGCCACATGGGTTGAGTCCTCCGTTTTCAGTCATGACGCGGATCCGCACGCCTTTTCACGATCAAACCAGGATGGCGTTGCCGATCCGCACCAGGAACCCCACTCATGCCGACGCGCACCGACCCTCTCCTCGCCCGTATCCAGCAGATCGTCGACCGCCACACGCAGGCCAAGGTCGCGCGTAAGACCGGCATCCCGCCCTCCTCGCTCTCGCGCTACCTGCAGGGGCGGCGCGTGCCCGCCGACTTCTGCGCGAAGCTCGCGGTCGCCTTTGGCCTGAATCCGTCATGGCTCCTGCTCGGCGAGGGAGCGTCCGAGGCGGCGCGAATCACCGAGCCTACCGCCCGCACGGCAGCTGACCTGCTCGAACTGGTGACCGCCATGGAACGCATCACCCGCTCCAAGCTGGGCGCGTTGGTCGACGCGGAACACGGCCCCCTGCTGCTGGACCTCGATCGCCAACTCCAAAGACACGCAGAGCTTCGCGCACGACTGGCGGAGCGGGCGCGCCCCCTGCTGGCCGACCTGATCGAGCGCATCGACACGGCGAACCGCGCCGGCAAGATCGAGGAGGCGCAGCAGTGGATCGGTGCCGCGCGCCAACTCGAAGCGCTCGTCCCCGGAGACGACCGGCTCCAACTCGGCCTCGACCGCCACGCTGCGTATTGCGCGTATCGGACCGGGGCGCGCGAGGAGTCGCTCTCGTTGCAGCGACGCGCGTTGCGGCGGCAGCTCTTTGCGCCCGACGATCGCGAAGAGGCGCTGCTTCACGGAACGAACCTGGCGATTACGCTTCGTACGTTGAACCGACCGGATGAAGCGACACGAATCGGTCGGGCGCTTCTCGCGATCTATGAGGATGGGCCGCGGGAAGGGGAGTACGCGCGTCTGGAGCACCAGGTTGGCCTATCGGAAGTGTCGATCGGGAAGCTCCAATCGGGCTCGGCACGAATGGTGGCCGCAGCCCCCCACCTGCCCGAGGATCAACGCGCCCAACTGCGCATCGGGCTCCACGAAGCGTGGTGTTGGTCGGGCTCGGTCACGCTTCCCGACCTCGCACGGTCCGAGGTCGGACGGCTGCGCGATGCCGATGCATACACGCGAGCGATCAGCGCCTCCCAGATGATCCGGTTCGCGCTCGTGACGGAGGAAGTCGAAGCAGTCGAAAGCTGGTGCGACGAACTGGCTCCACTGCGCAATGCGAGCACCGAACTGCTTGCGATGCAGTGCAGGGCGCTCCTCGACCCGTCGCGCGAGGCGCTGACCGAGTTCGAGCGACACGTCGTGGACAGCGACAATCCGGTGGCCACCCACACGCAGGCGGTGGATGCATGTCAGTTGGCGTTGCGAGCCGGCGCTCCGCGACTGGCGCGGCCCCGCTGGCGTCGCGCGCAGGACGCGCTCGAATCGCTGCCCGGCGGCACTCGCCCGGGCCTATCGACCCGCGTGGTGCATGCGCGGAACACGCTCGCGTGTGCCCCGGTCAGCCACCCGGCACGTCGGCGCGCACGCGAAGATCTGGACGCACTCCGGAACGAGGGCTACGCGATTCCCGGGGAAGACGGCTAATACCGGGGCAGCGTGGGATCGACTTTCCGCGCCCACTCGTCCACTCCGCCCGACATCGACTTCACGTCCTCGAATCCCTGCATCTTCAGGAACTGCGTCGCCTCGAGCGAACGGATCCCGTGGTGGCAGATCACAACGACGGGTGTGTCCTGCGCGGCGGCCGTTTTCTTCAGCCCGAGAAACAGCGACATCATCGGAATGTGCTCGGCACCCGGGAGCGAGCAGATCGCCAGCTCTTGGTCTTCCCGCACATCGATCAGGTGGAGCTTCTCTCCGGCATCGAGCTTGGCCTTGACCGCTTCCGGCGTGATTTCGAGCATGGCGGGATTGTAGGCGGAGGCGGAAGCACGCCACGAGCCCCGCAGGGCGGCACCGGCGCCGCCGACAGCCGCGCCGACCTCCCGCAAAAACGCCACCTAGAGCGATTCCGGCGAAAATGTTTGCGAGCCTGGGACAAAATCGGCGTGGCGGGCAGGTAGCCCCGGAAGACCATGAGTTTGACTCCGGAACACATTCTCGAGCACGGGCCGTTTCTCCGCGGCCTCGCCCGCAGCCTCCTCAGGGATGCGGCGAGCGCGGACGACGTCGTGCAAGAGGCTTGGATGGCGGCGCTGAGGCGCCCACAGGAAGCCCGCGACCTGCGCCCCTGGCTGGTAGGTGTCGTGCGCAACCTCGTCCGGCGCGAGAAGCGCACGTCGGTGCGACGTCAGACGCGGGAGCAGCAGGCGAACACGCCGAGGACGGGACGCGATCCCGTCGACGTGATCGAGACCGAAGAGGCGCGCCGCCGGTTGGTGGAAGCGCTCCTCGCGCTCGACGAGCCGTACCGCACGCCGCTGCTGCTGCGTTTCTACGACGACCTGCCGCCCCGCGAGATCGCGCGGCGACTCGGCGTTCCGGGGTCGACGGTGCGCACGCGCATCCAACGCGGGTTGGAGCAGTTGCGCGCGAAACTCGACGCGAATCACGGAGGCGAACGACGCGCGTGGTGCCTGGCAATCCTGCCGCTGGCACTCGATCCGCGTGCAGGCGCCGCTGTCGCGGGCTCGGTCTTCACGGGAGCCGTCAGCATGAAGATCCAAGTGTCCGTCGTCGTACTCGCCATCTGCGCGTGCGTGTTCTTGTTCCTCGAATTCGGCGAGGCCGACGCTCCCATGCGGGGCCAACCGATCGCGCACGAGTCCACTGGCGCAGCGGCGGTCCCGCCCGACACGCTTGCCGCTCCGCCGGTCGATCGTGAACCACCGCCGACTTCCGAGGCGACCGCCGTCGTGTCCCTACGCGGCCGCGTTCGGATTCCTGGCGCGGAGTCGGCACAGGTGAGCGTGATCGCGCGCGCGACGTCGGCGAGCGGAGAACCGATCGGTGAGCCGCTCCAGACGGCGGTCACCACCGACCGCGACTTCAAGATCGAGCTGGGTTCATTTTTCGCCGGGGATCTGCCCGAACAGGTCCAGGTCTCCTTCGCGCATGCACTAGCCGAGACTCAAACTCGATCGCTCAACGTCCGCCTCGATCCCAAGACCCGGACCCCGGTCTTCGAGCCGCTCCAGGTCACGCTGCGACGAGTGTCTGTGGCACGCGGCCTGGTCCACACGGAATCGGGAGAACCGGCGGCCGGCGTCGCCGTCGTCGCGTTTCGCATGGACGGCGAGGAGCCGGCGACGGACGCCGTCACTTCCGGAACGACAGAGTCCGACGGCTCGTTCGAGCTTCGCGTGCCGGGCGAAGGGCCGCACCTGATGGTTGCGGTGGCGCCCGGCTTCCGCCCCCGCGGTATTCGCATCGAGGTCGCACTCGATGCGCCGACGACGCTGGAGCCTCTCTCGTTGATCGCGGGTGAATCGCTATCTGGGCGCGTGACGCTCCTCGGCGGCGGCGCGATCCCGGGTGCCGAAGTGCGGGCCAAACGCCGCGGGGAGGGCAGCGAGCTGTTCGTTCCCGACGGGGAGTTCATCCTGTGGTACTCGGAGGGAGTCGTGGAGTACCGATCGGTCAGCACGCGAACGAGGCGGGACGGGTCCTATGAAGTCGGAGGTCTGTCCGGCGCACACTACACCGTCGAACTGATGTCGATTCCCGACGCCCATCACGGGCTGACGGCAGCCGTGGCGGGCCGCGCACCCGGCTACGCCGTCGAGGCGCAAGCACCGAGTCGCGGCGTCGACTTCGAGGCCGCCGTGGCCACGATTGACGTGCTCGTGCGCGGCGCGGGGAAACCGTTGGATGGTGCTCGCCTCACACTCACGCAGCACAAGCGGAGCTCGAAGGGCTCGTCCAACTACTCCAACACGCTGCACGTTCCCGCCACCGGCCAAGCCCGCGTTCTGGTCACGCCGAACGTCGATCTGACCCTCCGCGTCGAGGCGGACGGAGTGCGACCGCAGAAGCGCAAGCTTCAGGCGCCCGCGGCCGGCCTGGCGCGGGAACTCGTGTTCGATATGGAGCCCACGGCCTACGGAAGCCTGCGCATTACGCTCGATCCGTTGGCGGATCCGGCGCCCCCCGCCCCCCCCAGCATGAACATCATCCTGCGTCCACTTCCCGACGGAGACGTCGCGGAACGCCAGTCGACACTCGAAGACGGGATGCACGTTGTTTCCGACATCGAGCCCGGACGCTACGCGGTCACTGTCTCGGCCGGTCGGGCCCACTACCACTTCCCGGTCACCGCAGAAATCACCGTGCAGCCCAACGGCGCGCTCCCGCTCACGCTGCGTCCACGCGTCGGTGGTCGCCTGCACGTCCTTTACGTGACGGCGGACGGACGCACCGACCGCTCCGCGTTCGTCAGGATAGTCTTCCCGAACGGAGAGAGCAGCAACGACCTCCGCATCACGAAAGACGACGGCTCCAACAGCAGCATGTGGTCCAACAGCCTGCCGGACCTGAAGGGGCCGGGCATGATCGCGCGGGTGTTCGAGCCCGGTGTGTATCGCGTGATCCTCGAGCCGTACGAAGACGACTCCGCGAAACTGGAACGCGAGGTGCGCATCGAGGCGGGCCGCACGATCGTCGCGGAATTCCGTGAATAGGGCGGGAGTCGGGCGCTTCGCCTAGAATCCCGCCCTTGGCTTCCCAGAAACTCGGACTTTTCGGCGCGACCATGGTCGGCGTCGGCGCGATGGTCGGCGCGGGCATCTTCGTGCTGTGCGGCGTCGCGATGAATCAGGCGGGGCCGGGCGCACTGATCGCGTTCGCCCTGTGCGGCGTCCTTTCGTTGCTGACCGCGTTCAGCTTCGCCGAACTGGCCGCCGCGTTTCCGGAGTCGGGAGGCGGGTACGTCTTCGCGAAAAAGGTCTTCCCGATCGGCGGTGCGTTCGCGGCAGGCTGGGTGCTCTGGTTCGCCTACGTCGTGGCGTGCGCCCTGTACTGCCTCGGTTTCGCGAGCTTCGTCGAGCAGTCGCTGCTCCTGTGGGCCGACTGGACCGCGCCGCGCGGTTTCCAACCGGCGGTCGCGACGCTGACGGCGCTCTTCGGGCTCTGGATGCTCGCGCGCAAAGGCGCGGGCGCCGGCAACTGGATCTCGTTCGCGAAAGTCATCGCGTTCCTGGTGCTGATCGGCGGCGGCATCGTCGCGATCATGAACACAGAACCGCAGCAGCTGGAGGGCTCGCTCGATCCGTTCCTTCCCTACGGCATGGTCGGCGTATTCGCAGCCATGGGGTTCGTGTTCATCGCACTGGAGGGTTTCGAGGTGATCGCATCGATCGCCGAAGAGGTGCGCGATCCGGGCCGGACGATTCCGCGCGCGATGTTCATTTCGATTGGGACGACGCTGGTCATCTACATCAGCCTGCTGGCGGTGGTGCTCCTGGTCGGCGGAACCGCCGACAAGCCCGCATGGCAGGACCTGGGCGAGCGCGGCGAACAGGCCGTCACGATCGCGGCGCGCCGCTTCATGGGCGCCTCGGGATCCATCGTCGTGCTCACCGCCGGCCTGCTGGCCACGTTCTCGGCCCTCGCAGCCGCGCTGCTCGCTGCTTCGCGCGTCACCTACTCGATGGCTCGAGACCGGGCGCTGCCGCGCAAGTTCGCGCAGCTCGGGGGGCCGGTCGACTCGCCGGTGCGCGCGCTCGTCGCCAGTGCGCTGCTTGTCGTGCTCGTCATCCTGACGACAGGGAATGTAGAAATCGCCGGTGCCGCCGCGTCCTTGATCTTCCTGCTCTCGTTCGCGCTGACGAACGCCGCCGGTCTGCTCGTGCGCTTCCGCGGCGGCGCGACGGCCACGTACCGCGCGCCCTTCTATCCGGCTCTCCCAATCCTCGGCATTACCTCCTGTCTCGCGCTGGCAATCTTTCAGGCGGCGGTCGCGCCCCTGGCCTGCCTGGTCGTCGTCGCTTGGCTGCTCGTAGGCGGGTTCCTCTACCGGACCCGGTTCGGATCGCGGGCACGCACGGTCTCGGCGCGCACTGAAGCGGCGGATGACAATCTCGTCCGCCTGCGCGGACGGAACCCGCTGGCGCTGGTGTTGATTGCGAACCCGGAGCGTGCCGAGCCGCTGATTCAATTTGCGCACGCGGTCACGACGCCGGGAGTCGGTCGCGTGCTCGCGTTGACGGTGGCGCGCCGCGATCCGGAAGACCCGCTCGCGCAGTTCGGGGCATCGGAGCTTGCGCTCCGCAACGCCGCCCTCGCAGCGGCCAACCTCAATCGCCCCTTCGAGGGTGTCGTCATCCTCGCCTCGAAAGTCGGCGCCGCCATCACGCACGCCGCGCGGCAACATCACCCTGAAACCGTCCTGCTCGGCATGTCCGACATGAGCCGCCCGTCCGGCGTCGAACTGCTCGAAGAGATCATCGCCAGCTCCGATGCCGATGTGGTTGTGCTCAATGCCCCCTCCCACTGGAGCCTGGAGAGCGCGAAGCGCGTTCTGCTGCCGGTGGCTGGCGGCGCTCCCCACGATCCGCTCCGTGCGCGCGTGCTCGGCATGCTGATGCGCGACGGCAACCTCGAAGCGCGCGTGCTCCGCGTGCTCGGCAGTGGGCAGGATCGCGGACTCGCCCAGCGCGAACTCGAAGAGCAGGCCGACGATCTCGGTTTGCCCGGCAACGCGTGCCTGATCGATGAGAGCGATGACGCGGCCGAGGCGATCATTCGCCAATCCGCCGACTTCGACCTGCTGATCGTCGGATTCGGCGCGGTCGGCGGCCGACGGCGCATCTTCGGGCCGTTCGCGCAGCGGGTCATCGGCGAGGCGCGCTGCCCCGTGGTCGCGATCGCCCATGCCCGACGCAACGACCGGTTGCTCTGAACCGGCGTCCGGCTCCAAATACGTCGTCTGCAGCAACGTAGACTGCGCCCGTCTTGCGAGGAGAAACGAGTTCTCACCCATGAACGGGCGCTTCGGGACCTTCGCCGGCGTGTTTACGCCGTGCGTGCTGACGATCCTGGGCGTGATCATGTTCCTGCGCTTCGGGAACGTGGTCGGCAACGCGGGCATCGTGCAGGCGATCGGCATCGTTCTGCTCGCCAAGCTCATCACCACGTTGACCTCGCTCTCGCTCTCCGCCATCGCGACGAACACGCGCGTCCGCGGCGGCGGCGCCTACTTCCTCATCAGCCGCAGCCTCGGCGTTTCGTTCGGCGGCTCGATCGGCGTCGTCTTCTTTCTGGCGCAGGCGGTGTCGGTCGCCATGTATGTGGTCGGATTCACCGAGGCGCTCCTTTCGACGTTCCCGAACGTCGGGATGTCAGCGCGCGCCATTGCCACCGTTGTCAACGTGCTGGTGTTTGCTTGTGTGTACATCGGCGCGGGCTGGACGCTCCGCTTGCAGTACGGCGTTCTCGCGGTGCTCGTCGTGAGCCTCGTGTCGTTTTTCGCCGGCGCGTTCTCGAGCTTCGACACCGCGACGTTCTCGGCCAATCTCGGATCGGCCTACCCGGAAGGCGGCGGGTTCTTCCTCGCGTTCGCGCTCTTCTTTCCCGCAGCCACGGGCATCATGGCGGGCGCCAACATGTCCGGCGATCTGGAGGACCCGGCGCGTTCGATCCCGCGCGGCACGTTGCTCGCCGTGCTCGTGACCGGCGTCGTGTACATCGCCATGGCGTTGGCCCTGGGTGGCGCCGCCGATCGCCAGGAACTGCAGGGCCGCGACATGGTGGTCCGAACGGTCGCGATGGCGGGCTGGGCCGTCACCGCGGGCGTGTTCGCCGCGACCATCTCATCGGCGCTCGGCAGCATGATGGGCGCACCGCGCATCCTGCAGGCGCTCGCCGGCGACAACATCTTCGGTCGCTTGCGCTGGTTCGCAGTCGGAAGCGGCGCCGCCAACGAACCGCGCCGCGCCACGCTCGTCACGTTCGTGATCGCGCAAGCGGGCATCCTGCTCGGCGATCTCGATGTCATCGCGCCGATGATCACGATGTTCTTCATGATCACCTACGGCTACCTGAACCTCGCGACGTTCTACGAGTCGGTCACGCGCAACCCGAGCTACCGGCCCCGCTTCCGCTTCAGCCACTGGTCCACCGCTCTTGCAGGCGCGATCGGCTGCGGCGCGGTGATGGTGCTCATCTCACCGATCTGGGCCATCGTCGCCGTCGGCGCGACCCTGCTTCTGCATTGGCGCATCGAACGCCAGAGCGTGCTCGCGACATGGGGGGACGTCGGCAGCGGCGTGGCGTTCGGACGCGCGCGCCGCAACCTCCTGCGACTGGAAGAGGAGCGCTACCACCCGAAAAACTGGCGTCCTTCCATCCTGGCACTGAGTGGAACCGCCTGGCAGCGCGTGCACCTCGCCGTCTACGGGCACTGGCTGACCGGAGGCCGGGGGCTGCTCACGCTGGCGCAGGTCATTGCCGGCGGGAGCGAGGCGCACATCCGTCGGCGTTCGCGCCAGGAGGCAGCGCTGCGCTCCTTCATTCAGGATTCCGAGTTACGCGCGTTTCCCGCTGTGATCGTGGCGCCGGAACTCAACCTCGGCATTGAAGCGCTCGTGCAATGCCACGGCATCGGCGCGTTCCGGTCCAACGTGGTGCTTGCCGGGTGGTCAGCCGATCCCGAACGGCAAGCGGTCTTCGTGTCGGTCGTGCGCGGCATCGCCGAACTCGAACGCAGCATCATCCTGGCGCGCGTTCCCGCGGCGCAGGCCGAACACCCGTGGCGACCGCCGCAGGGCACGATCGATGTTTGGTGGCGCGGCAAGAGCAACGGACACCTGATGCTGCTCCTCGCGCATCTCCTCGGGAGCAATGACGTCTGGCGTGGGCGCAAGATCCGGTTGTTGCGCGTGATCGGCTCGGAAGCGGGAATGGATGAGGCGCGCGAGCATCTGTCCCGGCTCGCGGAGCAGGCGCGGATCGATGCGGAGCCCGTCGTCATCGTGGCCGACAACGCGATCCAGGCCATTCACACGCACTCCGCACAGGCCGCCGTCACGTTCCTGGGCTTCCAGCCGCCGGCGGAGGGTGACGAGCACCGATTCGTCGCTGGGATCGAGCATCTGCTCGGGGGGCTTGAGACGGTGATGGTCGTGTGGAGTGCCGGCGACACCGACCTCGGAGCGTGACTGCGAGGCAAGCTGTGAGGCGTCGTCGCTCCGGCGCGGGCGCGACTTCCGCCATCGCCCGCTCCGATCTCATCATGCACCAATCGACGGATCGGACAACACCGATCTCTCTTCGTACACTGCACCTCTCATGGCACGCGCGCCCTTCAACGTCCTCGTCATCCCGTATCGGAAGCGCGGTGTGGCTCACGAGTTCGCTGTCTTCCATCGGTCCGATTGCGAGATGTGGCAGTTCATCGCCGGAGGTGGGGAGGACGCGGAGGAACCCACGGAAACGGCCCAGCGGGAGTCACTGGAAGAAGCCGGGATCGAGGGGCCGCGGGAGTGGCTTTCGCTCGACGCGACCGCGTCCATTCCGCGCACCGCGTATCCGACCGCGACGTGGCCCGGCGACATCCTCGTGATCCCCGAGATCAGCTTCGCGGTCCACGTGCCGGACGTCGAGGTTCGACTGTCGCCGGAGCACGACGCCGTCGAATGGCTCGACTACGACACGGCCCGCGAGCGGCTCACCTGGGATTCGAACCGGGTTGCGCTCTGGGAGCTTCGCGAGCGTCTCGCACAGGCGCGTTGACGGCACGCCAGTCGAGGTCGAAGCGCAGCAGATACTTGCGCAGCCGGTCGGAATCGTTGCGACTGCTCCGCTGGGTGCGGGAGACCTGGAACAACCGGCGTCCTGCGTCGGCCAGCGAGTCCGACTCACGGCACACGTGGATTACCTCGGCCAGCTGCACCGCGTCGAATCGATCGAGCTGGGCGTAGCGCTCCTCACCCAGCACGTTGAGCAGCAGCTCTCCGTGCGCGTTCTCCGGCGCCGGCGCGCCCCACTGCGACCGCAACCGCCCGATCTCCTCGTCAACGTCGCGCTTCCCGATCCGCCCGCCTTCGCAGAGCGTCGCCATGCGCACCACCGCCGCGTTGAGATCGCGGAAATTGGCGTTCCAGGCAGCGGTGGATGACGTCGCGAACCGCAGGAACGACTCGCGCGCCGCGCTGTTGCAGGTCACCCGGCGCCCGGTGCGGGACGCTGCCTGCTCCAGTTCGAATTCGAAATTCGGCTCGATGTCCTCCCGGCGCTCACTCAATCCGGGAAGCCGGAACGTCCACAGGTTGATGCGCGCCAGCAGGTCTTCGCGAAAGCGTCCGGATCGCACGTCCGCTTCGAGGTCCCGGTGCGTTCCGACGAAGAGCTGGAAGTTGCTCGTGACCTCCTGGTCGGATCCGAACGGCAGGAACTTCTTCTCTTCCACGGCGCGCAACAGCATTGCCTGCTCATCGAGTCCGAGTTCCCCGATCTCGTCGAGAAAGATGACTCCCCCATCGGCGGCGCGCAGCAGCCCCTTGCGTTCGCCCGTCGCCCCGGTGAACGCACCCTTCGTGTGGCCGAACAGCGCGGACATGGCGGACGTGCCATGCAGCGTTGCGCAGTTGAGTTCGACGAACTGGCCGCGGATCTGGTTGCGGGCGAGCTTCAATTCGTAGATGCGGCGGGCCAACTGGGACTTGCCCGCGCCGGTGGGACCGGTCAACACGATCGGGTCGTGCGTCCGGGCGGCAACGCGTTCGATGCGCTCGATCAGAGCGTTGAACCCCGCGTTCCGCGTTGCGATCCCGGACTTGAGCAACGACTCGCCCTCTTCGCGTTCGCGCTCGAATCGCTGGGCGAGACGGTCATAGCGTTCGAGGTCGAGATCGATCAGCGCGTAGATTCCGGCGACTTGATCGCTGCCGCGCCGCGGAGGCGACGTCTGGATGAGGCGGCCGGGTATGTGACGTGACTCGGTCAGCAGGAACAGCACGATCTGCTGCACGTGCGTGCCCGTGGTGATGTGGACGAGGTAGTTCTCGTTCTCCGGGTCGAAGCGCGCGCTGCGTGTCCAGTCGTGGAGAGTCTCGTAAACGACCTCGAAGTCCCACGCGTTGGGAACGTCGAACGGCGTGAGGCGCACTTCGGTCTCGGGAGACACGGAAGCGATGTCGCGCTTCACAACTTCCGCCAGCGCCTCCGCCTGGGGGGGATAGAGCAACTCGAAGCGGTCGACGAGCAGGTCCTCGTGCTGGCAGACGGAAACGGTCGGTCGCCAGCCATCCCAGCGCTTCCCGCGCGTGCCGGCATCCAGCTTCGAGCCGAGGAAGCCCACCACTACGGTTTTCATATCCTTCAGTATAGCTTCGATCCTGTTGTATCGCCGCCCGCAGATCGTCGCCGTCAAGTCCATACACGTAAACCACTGTCAACAAGTCACTTAACGATTTTCGCGAGAAACCGAACCGAGTGGCACGCCGGGTGTTCTATGTCCCTCCGTACAGGAGACCCACGATGGCAAACAAGCGACTCTTCAGCTCCCTCCGGACTCGCAACAGCGAAGGCTCCCCGGCCTACGCGTTCGACCCGAAGCATGCTCTGGCCCAGTACGCGGCCACCGGCTGCCTCAACGGTTCGTTCTATGCGTCGGCCGAAACGCAGCTCGACGAACTGCTCCAGATGGCCCACGAGGTCGACGCCGAATTCGTTGCGCGGGTCGCGGTCTACTCCCGTGAGCAGGCGCACATGAAGGATGCACCCGCCGTGTTGCTGGCACACCTGGCGCAGCGCGACGTGCTCCTGTTCGATCGCATCTTCGATCGCGTCATCGACTCGACGCGCATGCTGCGGACGTTCGTGCAGATCCTGCGTTCGGGCGTGACCGGCCGCCGGTCGTTCGGCTCGTACCCCAAGCGTGTGGTTCGTCGCTGGTTTGCGCGGCGCACCGACGATGCACTGTTCCGCGGCTCGGTGGGCAACAGCCCGTCTCTCGCCGACATCATTCACATGATTCACCCGCGGCCGGATTCGCCGGCGCGCGAGGCGCTCTTTGGCTATCTCATCAACAAGAACTACGACCACGACGCGCTGCCGTCGCTGGTGCAGGAATACGAGGCGTTCAAGGGCGACCCGACGGGCAGCCCGCCGAACGTGCCGTTCGCGATGCTCACGTCGCTCCCCCTGACCCGGGAGCACTGGGCCGCGATCGCGCGCTCCATGCCGTGGACCGCGTTGCGCATCAACCTCAACACCCTGCTCCGGCACCGCGCGTACGAAGTGGACGGCGTGGCCGACGAGGTCGCGGCTCGTATCCGCAGCGCGGAGGAGATCCGCAGGGCCAAGGCGATGCCGTACCA
>Ga0070729_10001923_pt1 | contig 28787 bp, 26 predicted proteins | sample tdDd472_FD_66725 | JGI IMG/M metagenome (GOLD analysis project Ga0070729, IMG submission 66725) | Marine sediment microbial communities from the Atlantic coast under amendment with organic carbon and nitrate - tdDd47.2 | ecosystem: Environmental > Aquatic > Marine > Coastal > Sediment | place...
CCTTCGACGGCTATACAATAATTTAAAACTAAAGAGGGTTGTAAATTATAATGTGCTTGTCCACCTCCAGTGTTAGAAATATCAATATGAATAGTATCATCTGCCATTGCTTTTGATGTTCTTCCGTCGCCGTAAATATTAGTTTCTGAAGGCTTACATAAAAATTTACTCTCAGGCTCTGTACTTGTTGCTTCTTCATTAGAAGCTTTTACTTCTCCTGATCCAGTATGCGTATGAACCGGCATTTCATTTTGTGTTAAAGTAACTGCTTCAACACCTAACATTTGGCCCATATATTTAGGAGTTAATCCGATTCCGGTTCCATATCCCATAGGTACTCTTCCCCTGAGATCCGGGATTCCAAAAGTAGATCTTCCATCGCCACCATATCTATCTCCAAGTAATGCAAAAAGTGTACTGTATGTATTGATAGATACGACTTGCCCCTGACATGGTAACCATCCTCTTGGTGTATAATCAAATCCAAATGCTCTTATTTCTCCGATAAAAGGTTCCATTTTATTCTCCTTTATATTTCTGTTTATTTTTGTATTTATTTAGTTTCGCTATTTCTACAATTTTGAATATATCAAACGGGAAATACATTAGTTAAAGAATAAAAATCCACAACTTTCTGTAATTTCAATGGTAAAAAGATATTATCTGAATTAGCACTAACATAATTAACTAAATAATTTTCAAATCCTGTTTCTGTTCCCATAGTGCTTGCTAAACAATAAGAATAATATCCAAAAGTAGGAGAAATGGTTTTTCCACATTGTAATAATTTTGCTAAACCTGGACCAGCACCATTTTTATCTAGAAATGTTAATAAATCTCCACTAGGCATTCTGTAATTGTTCAACTTATATGATACGACAAGTAACAAATATTCACTATTGCCATCATATTTTTGAATGCTTCCTGGAACAGATGACAGATCAGTGTTAACTTCACATGCAACTGAAGACAAAGTTTTTCGATTGACTACTGCAAGAAGTAAGTATTGATCTGGTGTTTTTTGGGGCCAGGTGATTTTTATCTTCTCACATGCGATATTTATGGTGTTTTGCCCACTTACTAGAGTAATGGGGATCATTTGTTCACTCATTTTGTTCTCCTTAAATATGTTATTATTTATTAAGGACTCCATTTCAAATAATAATAGACGTCCTTGTCCTCTTGTATTTGAAAACCTAATTGAAGATAAAATTGCAATGCGGGATTGAACTTTTCTACATGTAGAAAAACTGGTTTATTCTGTTCTATTGCTTCAGCCAATATTTTAGACATAATCCTATAGCCGATCTTTTTGCCTTTATAATTTGGAAGCAATGTAATATCAATGACTAATATATCCTTCTCACCTTTGTCAATATAAAGTCGTTCAATATTTTTATTTTTAAACTGAATTAAATTATATGAACTATTTGGATAATATTTCATATAGTGCTGATGTTGTAAATTAAATTGCATTAGCAAAAAATTATTGATTTCTTCAGTCGGTAGATTCGTTTTTGCCATTTCCTCTTGACGTGTTGAAGCATAGACTTCATAGAGAAATGGTAAATCATTATCAGATATTGGATGTAAGCTGATATTCATCTTTTATCCTAGTTAAATAATTTTTTTGAATCATATTATGTAACTTTTCTATTAACAGTAAGTAAAATGTGTTTTAAAGATATGTTATAAAACAATTAAGTTCAATTTATTTTTAAAAAAATTAAATATTTTAATCTATATTGTAAATTTAATAAAATTGTTTAGGTTGTAAATTTTGAATGATTACAAACTGAAATACTACTATAGTATAATGAAATTAAGCCTTGAAATTATAAATCGGTTTGATGATTTTTTTAATATCAACAGTTTCCTTGATATTTGATATAATCTCTTTCATCGGTTTATAAACCATTGGAGCTTCATCCAGTGTATTTTTTCTTCCTGAAGTAGTGAAAATACCTTCCATTGTGTTTTTGAATTCCTGCAGATTTAATATTTTTTTTGCCTGGGTTCTGCTCATGATCCGACCTGCTCCATGTGGTGCAGAAAAATTCCAATCAGGATTCCCTATTCCAAAGCAGATTAATGAACCATCCCGCATATTCATGGGAATTAAAACCTCTTCATTGCTTTGAGCAGAGATTGCACCTTTGCGGAGGATTTTATTATTCATATCAATATAATTATGGATTGTCTCTGTTATTTGTAATGGTTCAATCTTAAGGAAATTGTTAAGAATATTTTGCAGAATAGATCGTCGGTTTGATGATGCATATTTCTGAGCAATTTCCATATCATGGAGATAATTATGGAAATCTCTTTTTTCCAGATAGGCTAACTCTTTTTTGGGAAAGTTTAGTTCTTTGATCTCTGACAGAATCTTTTTATGTTTCCCTTTTTTCTTGAAATCATTGATAATTTTATTTTTAATATTATAATTTTTGACTAGTGTATTGTAGGCCAATTTTTGGTAATAATTGGCAATTTGTAATCCAAGATGACGACTGCCACTGTGAACAACTAAGTAGAAATTATCTTCATCATCCTTGTTTACTTCGATGAAATGATTGCCGGAACCAAGTGTACCAACACTTTTTAAGGCTCTGTCCTGATTTATATATTCTAAACATTTGAGGTCATAGAGTTGGTGGTATTTTCGTCTTTTATCATGAATGTTGAATCCGGCAGGAATATATTTATGAATAAACTTATCTAGTTGGTCAGGTTGGATTGACACTTTCCCCAATTTTGCCATGGTCATTCCACAGCCAATGTCAACACCAACCAGATTAGGAACGATTTTGTCTTTGATGGTCATTGTTGTACCAATAGTACAACCTTTTCCTGCGTGACAATCAGGCATGATGCGGATTTTGAGATCAGAAATCCAATGTTGCTCCAGCAGTTCTTTCACTTGCTTAATGCATTCCTTTTCAACATTATCTGTAAAAACTCGTGCTTTTCCAAAGGTTCCTTTTAGTTCGATCATAATTACAATATATGCAGGAAACAAATGAAGGTCACGCTGTTTTTTATGTGTTGAATTAAATAGTTTGTTCAATAGGCATGTAATTAATATTTTCAATATGTAGGAAAAGTATTATTTAACTACAGAAGGAATGTATGGATTTCCATTACCAAGTTGTTATAGGAACAGCAATAGTTAGCATTCTAATCACTATTTACGGTTTCTATAAAAGTTATCTGAAAACCAGCAAAGAAGATAACGAAAGTCAAACTATGGCAAAATGGTCTATAATTTTTGGTTTGTCAGGGATAATACTTGCCTTTGTAGGAAGCATTATTGGAATTATTTTAGCATTATTATGCATGAGAAATAAAAAGCATAAAGGTTTATCAATCCTTGGACTCTCTATAAGTATACTTACAATATTGCCGTGGTTTTTGTTATTGATAAATGGAGAATAAATTTTTTATTTTTTGGCGTTTATAAATATAATTAGGGAATTAAATATGAAAAAGTACTTACTATTAATATTACCAATCTTGCTTTTTTCTTCTGAAAGCCGGATCGATGAGTTTTCATTTTATTCGGAGGCATTGGGAGTCAACAAGAATTTCAACATTCTTTTACCTGCAAATTATGATTCTACAATCCAGCATTATCCAGTAGTTTATCTTTTCCGTGGCCATGAAAATGAATGGGCTGATGAGTGGGAAGACAATTCCAGAAATGGACGAAATATCAAAAATGTTTACGATGAACTCTATGAAGCCGGATTGATTGATGAGATCATCTTTGTTATGCCGGGGGTTTCGTCTAGTGACAATTCTATCCCGGGCTTAGGTGTAAATTTCAAAGAGGTTTCACTAGCCAATAATGCTGATGGAATTGGAACCGGCCAGTTTGAAGATTGCATAAGCGGGGATTTGATTCAACACATTGACAGCACTTTCAGAACAATAAATACTCCTTGGTTCCGGGCAATCGATGGATTTTCTTTAGGTGGTTATACAACCATGAATTTGATTACGCATCATCCTGAACTTTTCATTTCCGCCGGATCTTATGATGGTACACTTATGTGGTTGGATTTTGATGATCTACGCAATAGTGGTGAAAATGATGACAACACCTGGTTGATGACAGGAATGTTTGATCCGATTTTTGGCAGACCAAGAGATGTGGAATACATGAAAAAGTATAATGCTGCAAATCTGGTATACTATGGATCTGAAACCTATATCGATTCATTGAAAAATATCCAATTTCTGGTACACAGTGGTGCATTTGAACAAGGTAGCAATCGGGTTGAAACCCAGCATTTTGTTGATATTCTTGCAGAAAAAGGAATCTATAATGTTTTTGAAGATATTCGTTTGACGGAAGATGCAATTCACAATTGGCATTTTGCTGACTTACATGTTACTCGTACAATTCCATATCATTTTCAGAAATTTCAGGAAGCTGAGAATTCTTTGGATTTGCATTTTGTTAAAGATTTTACAGGTAATGAATACTCCGGAGTTGTGAAAATGCAATGGGATTTTCCTGAGGAAATTGACACCTTTTTCACCATCATCAATTATAAAAACAATTCAGGTCATAGATGGCAGCGATTAGCAGAGTTCACAAATAATGAAAAATCTTTCCAGTGGAATAGTGAGGATTTTCGCGATGGTGTGAATTATCAAATTCAAATTATTGTTTATGCTGATTTGTATTTTGCCCGGATTGAATCGGAAAAATTTACAGTCAACAATCCTGGAAATGCTGTGCCAGAAATTGAATTAGTCAAACCTGCTGAAAGTGATACTGTTTCCGGATATTTTGAAATTCAGTGGGATAATGGAGATGCAGATGGTGATGAATTGGAGTATGAACTTCTGCTTTCTTTTGATGGTAGTTGGAGGTCTCTTGTAGAAAATCTGCAAAATGTTGATGCGTTTTCCTGGAATACCAATGAATCGCCTAACAGTCCCAATTGCCGTTTGCTCCTGAAAGCAAGTGATGGAAGTATTGTTGCCACTGATACATCCGATATTTTTAGCATCTTCAATGAAAGAAAAAAAATATTATTGGATTCTATTGAACATATCTCAGGCAATGGAAGTGGTAAAATTTATGTGGTTTATATTGATGAATCTCAACTTTATGGTCATGCATATGAGATCAGTTTTGCTGAGGGAATTGAAAAGACTTACTCTGTTAGGGATAGGGCCTCTGATGAATTTCTAATAGATAATCATTCTATTCCATCGGAGAATGTAGAAGGTGAAATGTTCAATGGTTTACGACTAATGATCCATGATTACAAAGTTGCCGAAGTTGATCTGGAAAATACAGGCTGGGAAGTTGGGCAAACGGAACTTAAATATTATGTAAACTTGCCTACAGTTGATTTGGGTAGTGAAGTTATTCATGGTTATCCTTATCCTGCAGATTACAGAATTGAATTTTTTGATCATGTTGTAGATACTTCCAATTCAGAATTTGGAACTCTTCCTATAGCGATGCCATTTTCTGTTGAAAATGTAACTGAAAATCGGCCTGCTGAAATCATTTTTATAGATAATGATGCCGATGGTTTCTTGACAAGGAACGATGTTATATATGTTCTTGAAAAAGATGATAGTGACGAGTGGATGTTATGTTGGATGTTGACCTTCTCCGGTAATCCCGCTGATACGCCACCACAATCAGGTGATATTTTTCATATCAAAACTCTTAAACCTTTTACTAATGCAGATATTTTTGAATTTTCTACAAAACAGGTTGGTGTAAAAAAAGATCAGGAAGAATTTGCAAAACAAATTAATCTATATGCCTATCCAAACCCTTTTAATCCTACAACAAATATTTCTTTTAACCTACAGAAGTCAACTGATGTGAAGATTTTTGTTTATGATATAAAAGGCCGGTTGATCAAAAATTTATCCAGGGAAAAAATGATAGTTGGTTACAACAAAATTAATTGGGATTCTACTGATGAATTAGGGCAAAAAGTTGCTAGTGGAATATATTTTTATCAACTCAAAATTGGTGAAAAAGTAATAACAAAAAAGATGACACTAGTACGATGAAGATTTACTTTCCAGACTGACTATATGATAGCGTTTGGTTTTAGGAGTACCTCTTGTTGTAATTGTTTTTTTAATATTCCTTCTTCAAATCAGAATAAACAAATCGTTCCCAAAAAATACATGGATATTTCTCCAAAAGAATAAAGAGTTAAAACTTGTTTGTAAAACAAAATTTCTTTAGTATCTTTTTCGGCAAAACAAACATCAACTCAAAAATAACATAAGAGGAAGTATGAATAAAATTTATAGATGTTTAATTTTCATGATTGTTATTGTATCAATCGTCACTGCACAAGATACTGTAACTGTAAAAGTCTTTTCTGAAAAAGATATAAAATTTGACGGGCAACCAATTCACACAATTGATTCTGTAACTCATTCTGATGCAGGAAGAATAATAAGTCGGACAATGGCGTTGCCAATGTTTGATTATCCAGTCAAAATTTCTGCTCACTTGATCATCAAATCCCACCTTGCCATTACCAATGGAGCAAATGGTGATCCTTGGGATCGAGCGGGAAATGTTTATTTCAGTAATCCGGGAATGGAAAATGTTGAACTTCTGAAATTTTGTACAGGATTTGGTGGTGTTTCAAATCTTACTCAGGATGTAACAGACCTTGCACCATTACTACAAGGTGAAGTTACCATCAATGGTTTTGTTGATACCTGGGTGAATCCAGCCTGGCAAATGGATTTTGAATTGATCTTTACCAGGGATGAATCTGTTGAATTAGCCGATTGGAGTAAAGGTATCTATTTTACCACTGGTATGGTTACTACCTCTGTAACAGATACAACTCCTGTTGCTAATATTACTGTTCCTGAAAGTAATGAAAGAATCAAATTGGTTTATTATACATCCGGCCATTCCATCAATGGAAACAGGGATGAGTTTTATACAAAAGACAATGTGCTTTATATTGATAATGAGGAAATATACAGATTTAGTCCGTGGCGAACAGATTGTGGCAACTTCAAAAGCAGAAACCCATATTCTGGCTCTTGGTATGATGGCGGTCAAAAAGTCTATTCTTATGAACTTGATAGAAGTGGTTGGTGTCCAGGTGACAAAGTTTATCCGGTGGTGTTGGATATTACAGAATATGTTGAACCGGGTCAGCACGAGGTACGTTTTGCCATTGAGAATATCACCAAGCAGGGCGATGCTTATGGATATTGGCGGGTTTCATCATATTTATCCGGTTGGGGAGAGATCAACAATTGGACTCCATCCAGAATGGAAATTACTGGTCCTGGTGACAGAACCATTTTGCAGGAATCTGTCTTGGCAATGAGAATTGATCTATATGATGATTTTGGAAATATCCTACCCAAAACAGAGGTTCAACTTTCAGTCGATTGTATGGAGGATTCAATTTATTTTAGTACTGACAATGACATTTGGGAAAATTCATTGAACTTATCTATTGATCATGGTGCTGTCCTTTTTTGGGTAAGACCGGATGCTGTTGGAAATTTTTCAATAAATGTATACGAATCAGGGACAAGTAATGGATTGGATACTGCTAATTATAAACTGACTGTAAATGATCTGGAAGTAGATGAGAATGATTATAATTATGCTCTTATTGCCAATGCTACAGCAGATGCAGAATGCAACTCGTCAACAGAAACTGCTTTTCATGCAATAGATGGAGATTTAACAACGAAATGGTGTGCTAATGATGGTGCGCCAAATTGGTTGGAAGTGTCCTTTGATACACCAGTATCTTTAAATTATTTTATTATTCGACATGCTGGAGCAGGTAATGCGCCTGTTGGAGATCCGGGAAATGGTGATAATTCCAGTATGAATCTTCAGGATTTCAAGATCCAGAAAAATGTTGATGGTAATTGGCAGGATATAGTTGTTATTACTGGAAATCCAACAACAGAAGAAGGTGATGTGACTTATCATTACCTCGGAAGTCCTGTAGAATTTGATAGAGTGCGTTTGTATACAACAAATCCTGATGTAGCCAGACTATATGAGTTTGAAATGTATAATCTGGATGAAGCAGTTGCTATCGAAGAGGAATTGGTGAAATTAGTTGAGAAATTTGAATTGGGAAAAAATTATCCGAATCCATTCAATGGAACAACAAACATAGAATTTTTTCTACCACAATATGGAAATATTGAAGGCTTTGTTTTTAATATTAAAGGACAATTGGTCAGTAAACTGATTTCTGGAAAATTTAATCGCGGATATCACACTGTAAAATGGAATGGAAAAGGACTTCATGGAGAAGCATTACCATCTGGAGTTTATTTTGTGAATGTGAAATTTTATGGGAATGATATCACTGCTATTAATAGAATTCAAAAAATTACTTATCTGAAATAAAATTAATAATCCTTCCAAAGTTTTTTAGGTCTTTGGAAGGATTATTTATAGTACAAATCTAAATTTCATTTTCTGTTTTTACATTGATTCCATTTTTTAAACACATATCTGCAAAAATACCATTACCAGGTACTTTTACATGATTGAAAGTTCCATCATAGATGGTGCCTTTTCCACAGGATGGAGAATTTGATTTCAGGATCGCTTCCTTGCAGTTGATCATTTGTATAATTTTCAGGGCTTCTTCTGCTCCTTTTTGAAAATTTTCTGTGACATCTTCACTCTCCTTATTGTTGACTTTGCCATTTTGAATTTCTGCTGGAATGCGAGGCGTTGGAAGTCCGCCAAGTTGCTCTGGGCAAACTGGAATTGCTTTGCCGGATTTCACTATTTCCACAACTTTTTCACACCGTCTGCTTTTGCCATCATAGGCACAATCAATCCCTGCTAAACAAGCACTGACAATTTTCATCCTTCACCTATTTGATTAATATCATTTTTTTTGAAATGGTTTGTGTTTTTCCTGTCAATTTGTAGAAATAAACGCCACTGGAAATTGGATTTCCAAAATGATCGCAACCATTCCAAAGAGTTGAATATTTTCCAGACTGAAAATTCCGATTAACCAAAGAAGAAACCAGTTTTCCGGATACATCGTAGATTTCAATTTTCACATTCATGGATTCTGATATTTCAAAATCGATTGTTGTCGATGGATTGAATGGATTTGGATAATTATTGTGCAAAAGAAATGTATTTGTCTGAATATCATCATTTTTAATGGAGACATTTTCATATTTCTCAATTGGTTTACCAGGAGTGAGGTCTTTACCGGCGAGACCAGGATATTCAGGACTATATCGATAGCAACGTCCAACACTGTTTATTAATGTGTCACCCTGAAAAACGGCACCTGTATCAGAAACAGGATTTATATATTCCCACACAATTTCTTTAGCCGGATTAATTTCAAAAAAGATACCTTTGTCTCCACAACAAATCAATGTGTTGCCATTAGGTAATCTCTGAGTACTGGAGTATTTTGATGAGTAATGTTTCGGCTCCATATGGTATGACCAAAGGAAATCAACAGGTTCAAATGCAGAGCCCGGAGTAAGTGAATAGTTTCCACTGTTGTCAACAGGTAAAATCAATTCATCAGCAGTTGAATAGGAACTGTCAGGTCGTCCAATTCCATTATTATAGATTAGTATATTTCCTTCTCCATTTAATCCTGATTCGATCCAATGCGTATCATGTTGTCCAAATAATTTTTGTTCACCAGATGCTCGGTAGGAGGTGGGATTTCCCCAGCGAAATAATAGATGGCCTGCTTCTCCAGCAGCTTCTTCTGTTGTTGAATTATGTCCAATGATCCAGAGTTCATTGATAGTTCTGTTGCTCACAACAATTTGATCAAGTTCCGGATTGTAATCTATTCCATTTGTATGAAGCCAATCTGAAGAGCCGGTTTGCCCAAAATTTACATCCATCAGTTCCGGATGATCAGCAACAATTCCGTAATTTGCTTTTGTGGAATCGAAATCCTGGATCAGATGATCCCAAATAGTCCATTCCCAGACAATATTTCCTTCACCAGCACCATCATGCTCCACTTCAATAATTTTCAAGCCGCGAATTTTGGCTGCAAGATTGTCTGGATTTCCGCCAAATTCTGTTACTTCTGCTTTGGTTTTGAGGTCATTTAATATCAGAAGGACATTTCCATTTGGTAGTGGTTCAATATCATGATGTTGTGTTGGTGCTGTGTATTGCCAGACCACATTGCCATCCCAATCCAGAACCTGAAAACCACCTTTTTGATTTCCACCATTAGATAATCCGGAAGAGCGAAGTAAATTTCCATCTTCCAAAAGGTAAACTGTCATTGTTGGCAAATATTCGCTTTCCCATTCATGAATCAGCAATCCGTCATTGTTGATCAAATATGTACTTGTATAATTTTTTGGTGTGAACAATGTATAGCCGTCACTGGATGAATCTTCATTTACTAAAAGACCAACTGTTTGAGTAAATACAGATGATGTGATTATTGCAATGAAAATGATTGTCTTTTTGATAGAAAAATATTTCAAAGTTGCTCTCCCCTTACTTTGTACCATATTAATGGTAAAAAATATAAGGGAATAAATTGTAAGTGAGTAGGAGTTTTATCGATTATTTTATCTCAAATGATTGAATGCTAATGGCACCGAAACAGCCATATCCTTGTTCAACGGTTGAGATGTCTTCCTGGTAAGTTTGTGGAATTATCGATGATGTGGCATTGAGATATTCAGTGAGATTTTCATCATAAGCAGCAATTCCAATAAACAATGGTTCATCTAAATCTTCCGAATATTTGAATTCTATGTTTTGAGTTCCATTTTCGTTTACAAAAATTGATTGTCTTAAATCTACTTGTTCAAAAAATAATACAACATCGTAACGAAATGCATCATCTGTTGTAAAAATATCAAAAGTCATTGTTTTCTGTAATAATGATATTGAGTTTGTGTCAAGTGTTGGAATGGAAGGAACAACAGTTTTAGCAGTAAGATGAACGTCACCATATTTTCCAGTAGCATTTATTTCCAAATTGTAGGTTTCTTTTTCTTTCGGAATGAAACTTGGATTTAGATATCGTGTTGTATCTATTTCATCATAAATGTTAAAATTGTAAAGTGAATCATTATCACTGACAAATACTAAAACGTCAGATAGGGTCTTTGCTGGATCATTTCCATAATAATCTTTAGTCTTTAGTGCTTCTTCCACGTAGATAAAAGATTCCGGATTATTTCCATTCAATCGGATAATTCCCAAAATATTCAATCCTGCATCCAGTTTCAGATCAATGATATCTTTGGGCATTGGCCCTGGTTGATGTGGCAATTCACATGAAGACATTACAACCATAATAATAGCAATAATTATAAATAAAAGGATTCTCTGCGAATTCTTTGCGATCTTTGCGTACTCTGCGTTGAATATTCTTCTCATAATTCCTCTAAAACTTTATACTATATCCAGCAGAAACACTGGGAATATAATTCATACCAAATCCATAATATCCATAATTATCCAGATAAAAATAATAATATGGATTGCGTTTCAGGAATAACACATTCTTGATAGTCATGGTAAAATATGCATCCTTTGCACCTAAATATTCCGCCAGATTAAATCCAAATCCTGAGCGTAATTTTTTCTTCCAACCAAAATCCAGCAACATTCTTGGTGGATAGCGAACATTGTTTTTTGCAGGAGTAATATCTTTTGGAAAAATTCCAATCCAATCATCAACAACATCATAACTAAACTGATTATATTTCCCGGTTTCCCAGGTTTTTGGATAGCCACTGCTGAATTGAAAGGTGGTGCTGGCCGTAATATCACGAGTAAGATTGTACATTAGAACAGTTTTGATATTATGGGTCTGATCACCATCATAGAGATATTCTTTGCCATTTCTGTAGGATGGAAAACTTCTGGTTCCTTTTGATAATGTATAACTTACCCAGCCCGATAATTTTCCATATTTTCCACGAATCAGGCTTTCAATTCCATAGGCTTCTCCAGATCCTGCTTCAGGTTTTTGCTCATTATTTGCATCAGAATAATCAAATTTGTATAAGCGAAACAGATCTTTGTAATACCCTGTAATAGAATAGAAAATATCTTCATTTAAATATCCTTCAATTCCTACAATAAATTGCTTTGAAGCGATGGGTTCGTAATTTTTCAAACTATTGAAGTATTCCAGCGTCTGAACAAATTCATTGTCTTTGGAATTCATGGTTGTGATATATTGATTGTATTTTCCCCAGGCGAATTTCAATGTGGTAATATTACTTTTTATCGCCAATGATAATCGTGGCTCTATTCGCCATGTAGATTCATTCTCAAATCGAGTATTTCTCAAACCTGCCTTGAAGATGAAATTACCAAAATCGAATTTATCCTGAATGTAAACTGCCTGTAAATTCGCATCTCTTTTTGTGATCTGTTTTTCAAGATTAGTCTGACCAATTCGATTTTCAAAATCTAAAAAATTGATTTCTGTACCCAACTTTATAGCCTGGTTTAAGAAGGTAAAATATGTCAATCCTGATTTTATCGTGTAATCTGAAATCTTATTTGTGATTTTTGTATTATAATCAAGAGAAACACCAATATCTCCCCATGAAGTGTCTGTCATTTCGATATTAAAATAAGTATTATTTTTCACATTTGATGATGAGTAGTATAGATGTGAATCAAAAAGCAGGTTTGGTAAAAGCACTGAATGGGAGTGAATTCCATAGGCGTTATTTTGAGTGTTTGTAATAAACCCTTCTTCAAAATTGTCAAATACTGAATCTGGAATATAAATTGTAAAATTGGCAATATTATAATCCATATAATCTCTGGCATGAAATCCCGTAAAATTCAATCGTGTGTTTCCAAGTTTTGTTTGATAAGTTCCAACAATATCTGCCATTGTGTTAGGTGTGTTCATCAACACTTTGAACATTAAATCCGAATAAAATCTTCCTGAAACCATTGCTGTGGAATTATTGTTCACTGGAAATTCAATAGCACCAGATGCACCTGAAATTGATGGTTTGAATTCTCCATGAATTTCATTTTTATGGCCTTCTCTGGAAGTAATATTTAAAATCGAGGCATTTCTTCCACCATGTTCAGCATCAAATCCACCCACCAGCATTTCAATATTCTTGATAGAATAAGGATTGAAAATTGCTTCGGATGCCATGAAATGTTGTGGATTGTAAATTGTCATACCATCTAGTTGAACAAGATTTTCTCCAGGATCACTGCCACGAACATGAAATTGAGGTGATGCGGGATCTGATATTGTCACGCTGGGTGAAAATTTCATCAACTTAAATACATCTTTGTTCATTTGTGGTACTTCAAACAGGATAATTGGATCAACTTCAAAACTAGAAATATCAAGATCTTTTTCAATAATTGTGTTTCGTTTCCCAGTCACTTCAATGGCTTCGGTTTGAATAGCAGCAAATTCCAATTCAATATTTTCCAGTAAAAGATTCTTGTCAGTAATATCTATTTTCACCTCTTTTTCTTCATAAGAAATATGAGAAAAAATCAAGGTTGTGGTTCCGGATTTCAAATTTCTAAGTATAAAAAATCCATCATTGTCACTGGCAATTCCATTATTTGAATTTTTCACCCAAATGTTTACACCAATAATTGTTTCACCAGTGGTTTTGTCTATCACATATCCGGAAATTGTATATGCAAAGGTGATATTCAGACAGAGTAGCAATGTGAATAGAATTTTTTTCATGGGAGGCTAACTCCTACAGTAGCAAAAACACCTGGCTCAAGTATTTTTATTTTATCGGGAATATATGGCAGTCCATTGACATTCAAATATGCTCCACCACCAAAAAATATTCCCCGGAATACTTTCTGTCTGTATTCTACAGATGATGACAAGCCTAGATTTACCATCATAATATTCCAGTAGTCAACATGATCAAATTTATCATGATTGAAACTGTTGATACCAATTCGTAATGTTGAGTTGTTTCTCCACACAGTTGTTGGTGAAATCCGCTTGTACCAATGTTGGTCAAATCCGCCAACTGTGAATGATTCATGATAGGAGGATTTTCGATAATACATACCGGCTGATCCCAGGAACCATTTTGCTTTGTGGTTTTGAGGAAAATTTAAGGTGAGATTTCCATTGATAATGAAACCATCTGGTAGTAAAACGAAATCAAACCAGGATTCTAGAACTCGACGAAATTTGTAAGGATAAACCTGTGAATTAAAATTTGGAAAATTCAATGAATCAGTTTGATTATCCAACCATTGACCGAAGATGTTGGCGATGTTTTCTTCGATTTCCAATTTTTTCTTATCTTTGTAGCGAATTTCCCAAATCCAATCCTTGACTTTTTTGTCTTTTTCGTCAACGAGATAGGAATATCCACTGAGAACTCGAGCTTTTTTGAATAATGGTTTTGAATCGTACCAGAGAGTCAGATTTTTAACTACGAGTATATTTTTTAGATCAATGGAATCTTTTTGGATTTTGTAGGATAAAAAATCTGCAACATCATGATTCAAAACCAAGTACTGATCAATAGGAATATATTTGTATTTGTTGATTTGAGTTATACCGAGAGTGTTGGCTTTTATTTCTCTTTGGTCTGAAATGTTTGAACTCTTAGCTATCGAAGAAACGAGAGAGTCACAAGGCATATAAATTATCAAATTCTCAAAGATTAATTTATCTAACTGTTTTATCTGGCTAAAAGATTGCGATGTAATGATTATTATTGCAAGTGCAAGTTTTATGACTTTGTACATGTTGTTCCTGTTATTGATATGTCGTAATAATCTAAGTTTTTGATAAAAAAATATATAAACAAATTAAAGTATTTTTATAAGACTCCAGATGCCAAATAAAGTTGTGGCTAAAAGTGAAATTATTATTAATGATTTCATTATTGTACTTTTTCTGATCTCTTTTTCCATTTTATTGAAAACATTTGAATTTAGATTTTCTAGTGCATTCTCAAGCATTTTTAGATATACATTGTTGCTAATTTTTAATGATAAAAATGTAAGTAGATATACAAGAACATAGAATCCAACCAGCAAATAAATTTTTGTAATATTAAAAAATCCATTACCAGATTCCATTGTGAGATTAATCCCGAAAGGAAAAATTCCCATAGAAATGGAAATCAAATGCAAAACCCAATAATATTGTGATTTGAAGAACTTGATTTTTTTTACGAGAATATTTTTTAAACTTGTTTCGTCAATATCAATGATGATGAGTTTTTTCTTTTGAATGAAAAAATAGACTAATGAAAAAAATGAAAGTGCAATTGTCACGCTAATTGATAGCAAAATTTTGTTATTATTTCTGTAGAAATAGGTGTTGAAAAGTAATAACAGAATATTCACTGCCGCTAAAACCAATCCAGCATTTAGAGATTTTAACAACCTCGCAGTAATACTTACAGACCTTGAATTCATCGCATTTTCAATGAATTCTGGATTTATCATGTCCTCATTATTTGTTGTATTTTTTTTCCATAAATTTTTTATATCATCAAAGGATTCCATTTAGTTCTCTCTCTTTAACAGTTTTTCTAATTTCTTTTTGATCCGCACAATTTTCACACTGACGTTTTTTTCACTGAGACCAATGATTTCACCGATTTGTTTGTAGTTATTTTCTTCCAGGTAAAGCATGATGATAGCACGGTCAACCTCTTTGAGTTTTCTAATGGCAATGTATAATTGTTGTAGATCATCATTGTTATTGTCCGGCTCAACAGCAATGTCAAAATCATTGATAGAACCGCTGACTGGATTTCGTTTGGATCGCTTAAAATTTGTAATTGCCGTATTGATAGAAACCCGATACATCCAGGTGCTGAATTTGGATTTGTTCTGAAAATTTGGATAGGATTTCCATAATTGCATGATGATTTCCTGCATCAGATCTTTTTTATCTTCTTTGTTTTGAGTGTAGATATTACAGATTTTGTGGAGAATTTTTTGGTTCTCCTCGATTTTCTCCACAAAGTCTGATGAATTAATTTTTTGATGCATCTATACTTTCTACAATATCTTATAATGTTACGATAAGAAAAGTAATAATTCCTGAAGTTAATATAAAAATCAACACAGGTTTTAATATTTTTTCCAGTTTTGGATTTAATTTTATTGGTTCTTGTTTTGTTTTTCTGGAAAGAATATTTATAGAACACACCGAAGTAGCAAAAAATAAAAATGCCATTCCGTTAAATTCTTTGTGCAATATAAATTCAACAATTATTATGGTCAAGAATGAAAGTGCTGCGATTATTGAGATGATTTGGATTGATTTTTTTGATTCCATGATGAATTCCTTTTGATTAGTGTTTATTTAAATTCTATAATTACAATTTTTACATTTTCTAAATTGTCAATCTCTTTTGTCAATAGTTTACTTGGATCAAGAAGTAAGACTATCATTTTCTTATTTTTTATATCTACAGACTCAATACTTTTTGCAATATTATTAATGTTGATCATTCCTTTGTTTTCAATAGTAACGATTGATAAAAACTTGTTCTCAAATATTTTGTCACTGCTTTCTTTTGGTAGTGCTACTTGAGTAATGCCCATTAAGATTAATAAAATTGTAATTATTGATTTTTTCATATCTTCTCCTTTTTATAAATTCACCCTATTAGTAGTAGCAAATACAAAATCACTACAAAAAACTTTCAAAATATTAATTTCTTCGATATGAAATCCATTATTTATATATTTCCATGTTATGAAAACAGGAACACAAATATCAAAAAAAGATATTCAGCTGATTAAAAGTCTGAAATCTTCTCACGGTCGGAAAAAAGGCCGTGCATTTATCATAGAAGGCATAAAAAATGTTGAGGAACTGATGCTTTCCCAACTAAAAGTACTGAAACTTTTCCTGTCAGAAACATTGGAGAAAAATAGATTACAGAATTTCGTGAAAATGTGTCATGAAAAAAATATCATCTGTTTAGTTTTACAAGAGCATGAATACCAGAAAATTACAACAATGAAACATCCGGAAGGTGCTTTAGCCATCTGTGAATATTCTGATGAAATGGATTTGAGCAATGCGAAATTGCCGGCAATTTTTCTATCAGAAGTGAATGATCCCGGAAACCTAGGAACGATATTTCGGACAGCAGCCTGGTTTGGTGTAGAATCTGTGATCATTTCTGAAAATTCCGTCGATGCCTTCAATCCAAAAGTAATTCGCAGCTCAATGGGAAGTTTCTTTCACCTCAATATTATACAAAATGTAAATGAAGATGATTTTATTGATTTCATCGATACAAAAAAAATCACAATATACTCTGCAGACCTCGAAGGACAAAATCCAGTAACTTTTGATCCACCCGAAAAATATATCCTTTGTTTTGGCAGTGAATCTCATGGTGTTCCGGAAAGAATTATTAATAATTCTGAAGAAATACTATCCATTCCAAAATTTGGTTCTGGTGAATCACTGAACCTTGGTATGTCTGTGGGAATCGTACTCAATTCATTGATCAATAAAGGATAATGATGAAAAAATTTGGTCTGTTTTTTTTATTAGTAAGTTCGGTATTTGGACAAAATGAGTTTCCGAAAGACTCCATTTTAATCGATATTTTGACAAATGATTCAATTCAAGTTATCCTTGATTCTCTGAGCACCTCAACAGATTCGCTTAATACTATAGACACTGGTGAAGTGGCGAAAACAGATCAGACATTACGAAGGGTAAAAAATTTCTATGCATCAGGACTCAATAATCGTGGATTTTTCTTATCCCGAAATATTCCACCAAAAGTCCGACCTGAAAAAAAGTCCAATATGTTATTTAGTTTTTTTACTACTAGTTGTATTCCATGTAGAAAAGAAATTCCATTTCTTTCAAAGCAAATTGATAAGTATAATATGCAAAAAGCCTTTCTTGTCAATGTTGGTGAAGAAAGGGAAAAAGTACAGAAATATATCGATCAATATCAATATAATATGCAGATTTTACTCGATCCATATGGTGTTGTCGCTAAAAAATTAGAAATAGAAACTACTCCGGTTATGATGATAATATCCGGTGATGGAGAATTGCTCTATCGTCACAATGGATTCATGGAAGATGACACTACAGAAATGATCGATATGTTTAATGAATATTTTGGAACGGATATTAATGAACTTTGAAGCACCAAAACTCGGAAAAACAATTATACTTCTTATTTGGGGAATGGTTTTTGGATTTTTGGTTCCTACACTTCTAGTAAGTGTCTGGGGAATACTGAATGGTAGTAATCAGATGATATCCAATACAGCATTACTTCTGGGTGAAGGTCTAATTCCAATCCCGATCATTTTCTGGGCTTTAGGTAAAAAAATAAACCTCAAGCCTCTATTCCGTTTTAACAATGTGAAATGGAAATACATGTTGTATTCTGTTTTGGCTGGTATCGGAATGATCTTTGTTTTGGATGAGTTGGATCGAGTGATGCAACTGTTGATTCCAATGCCTGAGTTTATGAAACAAATAGAAGAAATGTTGAAGTTCACTGACCTTAAATCTGCAATATTACTCTTTTCTGCAATTTCAATTGTTGGTCCCTTAACTGAAGAAATGATGTTTCGTGGATTTTTCATGCAATCTCTGGAGAAAAATCTGAAAAATATAAATTCAGCAGTTATTTATACAGCTTTGGCATTTACTATTTTTCATTTCAATATTTATTGGGCGTTGAGTATTTTTTTATCAGGATTTTTTCTTTCCTTTATCAGTTGGAAAACCAATTCTATCTGGCCGGCTTTTGTTGTTCATGCTCTGAATAACTCATTATCATTGGCTTTTACAAATTTCGAAGAGACGATTGATCCGGTTGTTTCTTTTCACGGTCACACCAATCCTTTCCTTTTTTTAATTGGGTTGTTTCTTTTGGTCTATTTCATGGTTAAATTAACAAGACTTGAAACTTGCTCTTAGAAGGGAGATTGGTATGAGGGATAGAGAATTTATTTTATTGCTAGATACATTCCGTCGATTGATTCGCAGAAACGCTGTCCAGAACATCAAAAAGATGTTGGACAAAACCCATTATGCAGACCTTTCCCGTATATTTCCTTCCCTGACTTCTGATGAACGATTATACATTTTTAACAAAATAGATGATTTTGAATTCAAGGCTGATTTGATCTCGGAACTTGAAGATACAATTGCTCATGATCTATTGGAAACCCTGGAACCCAAAGAAATTGTTAAAATCATAACTCAAATGCCCCCTGATGATCAGGCGGATTTGATTGGTAGTTTGGATGAAGAATTAGAAATTCAGATTCTGGACATTATGAAGGACAAAGAAACTGAGCAGATTGAAGAGTTGATGATGTATGCTCCTGAATCTGCAGGTGGTATCATGGTTCCGCTTCCCTTCAAAATGATGGAAGAAGATACAGTTCAAGACACTATAAATTCTGTTCATAAGCAAGAAGATACAGAAATGATCTTCTATATCTACATTGTGGATGAAAATGACAGATTGAGTGGAATTCTCTCTATGCGTCATCTCCTAACTGCCAAACCTGACACCAAACTCAAAGAGATCATGCTTACTAATGTTCTGACAGTTTCACCTGAAACAGATCAGGAGGAAGTTGCACGGATCACTTCAAGATATGATTTACTGGCTTTGCCGGTTGTTGATAGTAATAATATTCTCTTGGGAATTGTTACTATTGATGATATTATCGATGTATTGCGAGAAGAAGCAACAGAAGATATTCTGCAAATGGCTGGTGTTGGTAAAGACAGGGAGATTTTACTGAAAACACCTTTTGAATCTGCCAAAACAAGATTTCCATGGCTGTTTGCTACATTTTTTGGTGGTTTTCTTGCTTCTCTTATTGTTACAAATTTTGAACATTTAGTAAAAGAATTTATTCTGCTTTCTGCTTTTATGCCAATTGTAATTGGGATGGGAGGTAATGTTGGAACACAGTCTTCAACCATTATTGTACGTGGACTTTCTACAGGACGAATCGACTTTAACCACTTATGGAAAGTTTTTCTGAGACAGGTAGTTATTGGTGTAATACTTGGTATTACCTATGGAATATTATTAATGATTTTTACGTTTGTTTTCAATTTTGGAACACCTAATATTTTGGTAATTAGTATTATTATTGGTTTGTCACTTTCAATTTCGATGTTACTTGCTGCAAGTATTGGTACTATAACACCCTTGATGTTGGAAAGGTTCAATATTGATCCAGCTGTGGCAACAGGCCCGGTAGTAACAACCTTTGTTGATGTTTTCGGAATTTTGGCATATTTTGGCATCGCTACAGTATTTTTACGCGGTCTTGGAATTATATGATAATTAATCACATACTAACATTCTTTAGTATAATTCACGTGTTGACAATATTCATCTTTTTTATCGGATTATTCCGTAAAAAAAATCCTGAGTCCACAGACCAGCCATTTATTTCTGTAGTTATTGCTCTGAAGAATGAGGAAGAAAATCTCAAGGATTTGATCAATGGTTTGAAAAACCAGGATTATCCAAAGGATAAATATGAAATCCTTCTGGTTGACAATGCTTCAGATGATAACACCCATCAACACATCGAAGAAATGGTCAAAGATCTTCCAAGTTTTATATCTCTCACCACAAAAGATTATCAATCAGATTTCAGATATAAAAAAGAAGCAATGATGATGGGAATAGAAAATTCTAAAGGTGAAATAATTCTATCCACTGATGCTGATTGTATCGTACAGTCATCCTGGATTTCATCAATTGCATCGCAGTACAATGAAAATATTGAAATGGTTATCGGTTTCTCGGAAGTAATTTCTGATAATTCGATTTTTCTGAATTTACAGAAACTTGATTTTCTGCAACTTATGGCGGCTGCAAAAGGATCATTGAACCTGGGATTCAAGTGGGCTGGTTCTGGTCAAAATATTTCTTTCCGTAAAAAAGCCTTCTATAATTGCAATGGATATGAAAATCTTAAAACCCTCAAGGGCGGTGATGATACACTTTTTATCCAAAAATTTGCTAAGAAAAATTCTGGGAAAATCATCTTTTCATCCAATATTGGCAGCTATGTAAAAACTAAAGCAATTCATGATTTCCCAACTTTTATTAGACAGAGAATACGCTGGGCTTCTGAAGCCAATTATACACGAAAATTCAATCCAATAGTATTCTTCATATCTCTGGCTGCCTTTGTAGCAAATGCAGGCTTATTATATTATTTCATATTGTCATTAGTGACAGGAAACTACTGGACTTACTTTTTGGGATTGGGATTTCTGAAATATTTTGTAGAAAACATGTTGGCAATCAAGGCATCTGAAGAATTTAGTATTAAAGGAGTCTTGTCTCTCTTTCCAGTTTGGTTTATACTTTATCCAACTTATGCAATATTCCTGGGGCTGATGAGTTTTGTTGGGAAGAATATTAAGTGGAAGTGATGGTTTGAAACTCGATACTTGAAACTTGATTCATTCCTTCTACACTCTCAACTCCAAACTTTAGGCACTCAAAACTCAACACTTATAACTTTTAACTACCTTTTCCTTCTATCAGGAAATTCTTCAGTCAAAACTTCAATAGCCGCTTCCAGATTTTCATCCATAGCAATAAAAACCAATTCTTGCTTAGCACTCAAAACAGAATCACCATGAGGAATAAAAAAACTTTCATCTTCCGGATTGCTCACTGCAACAAAAACAATGTTCTTTGGAAAATTTCTTTTCTTAGTAATTTCAATTACAGTTTTTCCGTTCAACTTGCTTCTTTCCGGCAATATCATTTTATATATACTTGCCTTGCCTTTTGCGATAGTGGATATCTTTTTGATCTTTGTATCTTCCATTGCCATAATAATCTGATCAACCATAATATTTGTCACTCGGACGATGGAATTAACACCAGCAATTCGATAGGATTTTTCATAGTCCGGATTTCGTAGACGAGCGATAATACGAGGTACATCATAACTTTTACATAGAAGACTGAATGCCAGGTTTTCTGCATCTTTTTCTGTGGCAGCAATACAAACTTCTGCTTTGTCAATACCGGCTTCTTTCAGGATTCCTACAGATGTAACACTACCATTGATAACCACGGCTCCTGTTGATGCATAAACTTTGTCACATTGTTCTTTGTCTCGTTCTATGACGATAACATCATGTTTTTGTTGAACCATTTGTTTTGCTAGTTCACTTCCAACCTGTCCGCCACCTGCTATAATAATGTACATTTTATATCTCCTGTTATTTATCTAGTTTTTACCACGAAGGTCACGAAATAGACTATAAAATTAAAAATAATTTTCGTTGTCTCTGTGTGCTTCATGGTAAATGTATTAAAACCACGCTTTTTTGGAAAAAAGCAACAATACGGGTAATATTTCCAAACGCCCTGCCAGCATTCCAAAAATATATGTCAATTTCACTACTGGACTAATCTCAATCATTTCTGCTACAGAAATGTAACTCGGACCGATATTTCCGAGTGCTGAGAACATTCCACTGAAAGCTTGCCATCCATCCAAATTACTAAAGACTGCAGTGATTCCACCACCAACCAAAAGTAAAACAACCCAGAAAAAGAACAATCCAGCAGCTCTGTATATTTCATCTTCGCTGAGAATTTCTCCATCAAGAATAATTTCTGAAGAAGCTTTGGAACTGACGCGAAGTTTGTAGGTTTCGCGATGGATCAATTTATTCAGTATCACAATACGAGCAAACTTCACTCCACCAGCAGTAGAGCCAACACAACCACCAATTAGCATCATTACTAAAAATAGTTGTTTTGCCAGGGCTGGAAAAAATGGATCACCAATATCCTTTGTGCCAAATCCAGTAGTTGTGAAAAGTGAAATCACCTGGAAAATGGTATATCGGAATGCTTCCTCAATATTTTCAAAGATTGTCAGGCTTGTATTTCCTCTAAAAAATTGAATTCCCTTATAATTGTAGAAGTGATTGGCCATAATCAGCAATGTGAAAACTAAAATTGTTTTCCACCAGAAACGAATTTCCTCAGTATCCCAAATGGCTCTGAAGTCGCCTCGCATTATTCTGTAATGGACAAGGAAATTGATTCCACCTAGCATCATAAAAAATGTTACTGTATACTCGATTAATCTATAGTTATGATCTCCAGTTTGACGATACCAATCAATGCTGGCATCATGTGGAGAAAATCCTCCTGTTGACAATGAAGTCAGGGCATGGTTTGTTGCATCAAAAATCGTCATTCCTTCTAAAAAATAAAAGACAGCTGCAGCAATAGTTAAAATACCATAAACAATCCAAAGCGATTTAACTGTATTGAATAGTCCTGGAGTAAGGCGAGATGATGAAATCTTGTGACTTTCAGCACCAAAAAGATGATGACTACCACCGGATTTGAATAATACTAAAAGAAATAGGGACAAAACACCAAGGCCACCCAACCACTGAGTCAAAGAACGCCAAAATAGGATCGATTGTGGCATTGAATCCAAACCACTGTAAACTGTAATTCCTGTGGTTGTAAATCCACTCATAGCCTCGAAAAATCCGTCAATAAAAGTAGAATTGATACCTAGCACAAAAGGAATTGCACCAATTATTGAAATTGCAATCCAGGTAATGGCACAAAGAATCATTGAAGAGGTGAGATTTATCTTTGGTGAGCGAAATGTTTGATTGAAAAATAATCCAACACCAAAAGATATTATTGCAGGAATAATAAATGCCGATACGGTGCTTTTTGATTTTTCATCAATAAAAACAAAAATCAACGGAATAAGTAATAATCCGCTGAAATATATCATAATTGTTCCTGTATAGTGAAAAATACTTCGAATTCGTCTAAATCTGTTTCTCAATTAATCATCCTCAAATTCTGATAGTTTTATTTTCGACAATTATTTTAAAATCTTCAATTTTTTTATCGATTATTATTGAATAGTTATCAATTTTTTAATTGTATAAGAGTCACAGAAAATAATATTGTAAAATGCCTCCAATATTCTTTATCCACCAATTGTCGTCTTTAAAGTGATTCTATGGCAATATTTAATTGTTATTGGATATTATTCTTGATTTCAAATTCCTAACATATTAGCTTCGCTGCAATTAATAAATTATGAGTAGGAGTGGAAATGATTTTATCAAACAAAGCAAAAGCGATTAAAACTTCGCCTACATTGGCAGTTTTTTCAGTAGCCAAAAAAATGATAGCAGATGGAATTGATGTTATTAACTTCGGCGTCGGAGAACCTGATTTTAATACACCGGATTATATCAAGGATGCTGCTAAAAAGGCTATTGATGAAAATTTCACTCGTTATACTGTAGGAGCTGGAATCCCTGAATTGAGGGAAGCAATTATCAAAAAAATGAAGGTTGATAACAATCTTGATTATGGTCAGGAAAATATCATTGTCACTCCAGGAGCAAAATCTGCAATTGCTACAATTCTTACAGCAATCTGCAATCCTGGCGATCAGGTGATCATTCCTACACCTTATTGGGTAAGTTATCCATCGCAGGTGGAATTAGCGGATGGTCAATCGGTTTTTTTGGATACTTTAATCTCTGAAAACTTTAAAATCAATCCTTCAAAATTGGATGAATTGATTCAGTCATTGCCCAATCCAAAAGTCCTTATCCTAAATTCACCATCCAATCCTTCGGGAATGGTTTACACAAAAGAAAATCTGGCGGAAATTGCTAAAGTTTGTATCAAGCATGAAATTATCATTATTTCCGATGAAATCTATGAAAAATTAGTTTACGGAGATATTAAACATTACTCTATTGCTGATACTTCACCTGAAGCCAAAGAGTTAACTGTAATAATAAATGGTGTATCAAAAGCTTATGCAATGACGGGTTGGCGACTTGGCTATGCTGTTGGATCAAAAGATGTAATAAATAAAGCTGTAAAAATACAGAGTCACACAGCTTCCTGTATAAATTCTATAACTCAAAAAGCGACTGTTGCTGCTCTATCAATTGACGATGGAAGTTTAGAACATATGAGAATTTCTTTCGAAGAACGCAAAAATTTTATGACAGAAACATTGAATAAAATCGAAAATATAAAATGCAATGAACCTCAAGGTGCTTTTTACTGTTTTCCTGATATTTCTTACTTCATCGAAAACAATACAAAAGGTTTGAAAAATGATGTGGAAATCTGCACCTGGCTTTTGGAAAACAAAAATATTGCTGTTGTTCCCGGATCAGCTTTTGGTGTTCCACAATGTTTGAGATTCTCTTATGCAAATAGCATGAAAAATTTACAAGAAGGTATGATTAGATTTTCTGAAGGTTTGGAGGAAATTGTCGGATAGACCTGCCAGTCAAATAAAAAAATCCGTTTTAATCCGCGTAAATCCGCGGCTAAGTAAGGAAATAAAATGAATTACGATGTTTACTTTTACGAAGCTTTTGAAGAAGAACAAGAACAACTGAAAAAATACATGCCTAAAAATATTAAAGCCGGCTACACCTGGAAAACCATCCAGGAAAATGGTGATGAAGTTGCTCCTGCAAAAGTCATCAGCCTCAGAACTCAATCCATAATTCCACTGGAATGGTCATCGAATCTGGATGCAATTTTGTCCAGAAGCACGGGATTTGATCATTTACTGAAATACAAACGCGATACAAACTCTGATGTAAAACTTGGATATTTACCGCTTTATTGTAATCGTTCTGTAGCTGAACAAGCACTTACACTTTGGATGGCATTGTCACGCAAACTTCCTGTACAAATGGAATCTTTCAAAACCTTTCACAGAGATGGATTGACAGGAAATGAAACAGTGGGTAAAACACTTTTGGTTGTTGGTGTTGGAAATATTGGCTCAGAAATCTGCAAAATCGGACAAGGCCTGGGAATGAAAGTTCTTGGTGTTGATTTGGTAGAGAAATATCCTTTTGTTGACTATACAACTTTTGAAGAGGCAATAGTACAAGCAGATATCATTGCATGCTCAATGAACCTCACATCAGAAAATGAAAATTATTTCACTTACAATAAACTATCCAAAGCGAAACCATCAGCACTTTTTGTGAATATTGCTCGTGGTGAATTATCTTACTCATCTGAATTATTAAAATTGCTAAAGGAAAATAAACTAGCCGGAATCGGAATGGATGTTTTCAAGGACGAAGCTAAACTAGCTACAAACCTACGTTCCGGTGAAAAAGTTGATTCCAAAGAAGTTGATGCAGTGAAAGAACTACAAAAATATCCAAACGTGATCTTCACACCACATAATTCCTTTAACACCCAGGAATCTGTAATCCGTAAATCCCAACAAAGTGCTGAACAGTTGGTTCAACTTTTTGGTAGCGGTGAATTTAAGTGGTATGCTCCTGAATAAATTTTTTTTTAGCCGCAGAGGCACAGAGAATCCAGAGTAAATATAGGTAAATTTTATCTCTATATACTCAGTATCTCTGAGGTAAAATATTCAATGAAATTCTACGATAAATATATTGAAGCAACTCTCATCGATCGACCAAACAGGTTCGTGATGATATTGGATTACCAAGGGAAAGAAATTCGTGCTTATGTTCCAAACACAGGACGAATGGAGGAATTTCTCAATAAAGATGCAATATTCTACCTTGCTTATCATCCATCTGAAAAGTTTGATTACAAAGTAGTAGCAACACGCTATCAAGATCACCTCGTTTTTCTGGATACTGTTAAAGTGAATAAAGTTTTCTATGAATTATTAAGTGCTGGTAAAATTCCTGAGTTTTCCAATATCAAAATCATTAAACGTGAAGTTCCCTATAAAAATTCCCGGATCGATTTCTTGCTAACTTTTGAAGATGAAACGCAAGCATTTGTTGAGGTGAAATCCTGTACCCTGATCCACAACAAAGTAGCAATGTTTCCTGATGCACCAACCGAACGTGGCAAGAAACATATTGATGAACTGAACGAAAATGAATTCCCTGAAATCAAAAAGTATGTTTATTTTCTCATTACAAATTTTGGTGCGGAAAAATTCTATCCTAATTATCATGTGGATTTTGAATATGCCAGGAGTTTCATTGCAGCAGAAAATGTGCATTTCTGTGCTGGAAAAATTAACCTTCCCGATCCGGTTTCTTTAGATCTTGATAGTTTTACACCGGTCTCGCTGGATTATGAAAAAACAATAGAGAACACAATCAATAAAGGTGCTTATCTCCTTCTTTTGGAAAATAAAGATGAACAGGATATAGAAATTGGTAAACTGGGCCAAATCAAATTCCACACAGGATTTTATGTCTATGTGGGTTCAGGAATATCAAATCTGGAAAAGCGAGTCAAACATCATCAATTAAAGAAAAAATCCTATCATTACCACATCGATTATGTCACACCTGATTGCATGAAAATCAAAAAGGTTTTCCTGATTCGATCTGCTAAAAAAAAGGAAAGTGAAATTGCTAAAAGTGTGGAAAAAGTGTGTGATTATTATGTGAAAGATTTTGGATGCAGTGATACAAAAGAAAATTCACACTTGTTCTTTTTTGAGAAGAATCCATTGAGGAATGATAAGTTTTATAGTATAATTTTAAATTTTAGAACAGAGTGATTTATTTTTCATTCTGTATTGCTTTTTTAAACCATTCCTGATTACCATAAAGTTCTTTAAGGCATTCCTCACAAAAACCATGGGTAAACTTTGCATCAGAGTTCTGTTCGATATATTTTTCTACTCTGGTCCAATAACCTTCATTATCTTTTATTTTTTTACAATTTGCACAAATAGGTATAATTCCTCGTAGAGTCTTTATCTCAGCAATATAGTCTGTAAGTTCGCTGTTTTCCTCACCCAACACATTGTTCATGAAAACAAGTTCAAGTTGAGATTGAACTACATCTCTAAAATTTAGTATTAATTTCTCATAGATATCAGAGTAGGCGTTTTCTTTATTGTCTAAAACGCAAATCGTTCCAAAAGGAGTACCGTCAGGCATAAGGATAGGAAAACCCAAATATGAAATCATATTTAATTTGACATCAGGATTATTCTTCCATTTTTCCAATTTATTAGCATTGGGAACTAATAATTTTTCATTTGATCTGATAACAGTCTCACAATACAAACCTGAGTTCCAAAAATGTTCTTTATCTCCTGGTTTATATGGGTTGTCTTTAGATTTGCTGGAAATAAATACCTCGATATCTGATTGAACAAGTCTCATTATTAGTGCAGCAGGAATATTAATTAATTCAGCAATAATATCTACAATATTTTGCCATTTTGATACCATTGAATTGGTAATCACTAATGGGTTTTCTACATTGAATTTTTTCATAATTAAACACCTTATTTGACTACTCCAATTATCATATTCTTACAGAATATAATATAAAGCCATTCAGATGGAATAAAAACTTTATATAAAAGAAGTCTTCAAATTTGTTAACTGGATGTTTTTAATAGTCAGTTCAAAATATTAGTAAATATTTTTTGACATTTGCCGATGTTCTTGTTAATATGAAAAAATAATAAAGGGTAGGAATGAAAAATATTTTAATTGCAGATGACTCCTTCATCATGAGAAATTGGTTAAAGAAACTATTAAAGAATGATGATATCAAATTTTATGAAGCTTCAAATGGCAAAATGGCATTGGATACTATTGAGAAAGAAGATATTGGTCTTGTTATTTTAGACCTTTTAATGCCAGAATATGATGGTTTTTATTTTCTCGACTCTATAAAAGGGAAAAATATTTATAAAAATATAATTGTATTAAGTGCAGATATTCAGGATACAACGAAAGAAAAAGTGTTAAGTTATAATG
>Ga0070729_10001926_pt1 | contig 28765 bp, 22 predicted proteins | sample tdDd472_FD_66725 | JGI IMG/M metagenome (GOLD analysis project Ga0070729, IMG submission 66725) | Marine sediment microbial communities from the Atlantic coast under amendment with organic carbon and nitrate - tdDd47.2 | ecosystem: Environmental > Aquatic > Marine > Coastal > Sediment | place...
GAACGAAACGGGGCCGCTGCCGCTGGAGTGGCTGCACTCCAAGGCCGGCTACAGCCCGTACCTGGGCCTCCCGCTCGCCGGCTGGCCCCAGACGACGATCGTCCGCGGCCGCATCGTGTACGACAACCACGCCCCGGTCGGCGATGCCGACGGCGCACCCGCGGTGCTCGCGTGAGTCGTCGCACGATTCGCTTCGCAACGCCCGACGACGCGGCGACGATCCACGAGTTCATCGTCGGCCTCGCCGTCTATGAGCGCGAGCCGGATGCGGTCGAGACCACGCCCGAGATTCTGGCAAGCCAAATCGCGGAGGCGCATCCGCCGTTCGAGTGCCTGCTGCTGGAGGAGCGGGGCGACGCCCTCGGCATGGCCCTCTTCTTCTCGAACTACTCCACGTGGCGCGGCCGTCCCGGCCTGTATCTTGAGGATCTGTTCGTGCCCGACGAGCACCGTCGCAAGGGAATTGGGGCGGCGCTGATCCGGCGCCTCGCCGAGATCGCGGTGAACCGCGGATGCGCGCGCCTCGACTGGGCGGTGCTCGACTGGAATGACCCGGCGATCGAGTTCTATCGCGCACTCGGGGCGACGCCCGAAGCGGGCTGGACGATTTGGCGCCTCGACGGCGAGGCGCTCGCGGCTATCGCGGCGCAGGAATCGTAAACCGGTCGAATTCCTTGCCGTTGGCGTTGATGGCGCGCGCCACGATCGAATCGACTCCCACCTCGATGGCCATGCACTCGAGCGTGGCGCCGGAGACGGCGGTCCACTCCTCGCGCCCGGCACGGTTGAGCCGCTTGCCCCCGCCGCCGCACACCACGTGCACGGTCCCCTCCCCGCGCCCCACCCTCTTCTGATCGCGAATGGGAAACGTGCGCTCGTAGCCATGCGTGTGACCGCAGAAGTACAGGGCAACGCAGTTGGCTTCGAAGAGCGGGCAGAGTTCGGCGCGCGACTGTTCCCAGCGTTTGCGATACGAACGCGCGTACGGCGAAGAGGAGTAGGACGGGTAATGGCCGAAAACGACCTTCCAGCGCGCGTTGGACGACTCGAGATCCCGCTTGAACCAGTCGTACTGGGGTGAGCCCTTCCCCCACTCCATGTTGAAATCGAGTGCCCACACCCGCAACTCACCCCAATCGAACGCGTAGTAGCGGTTGTCTCCCTCCGTCGTCGACGGCGGCATGCGGAACAGCTTGCGGAGCCCGACGCCCCCTGCGGTCATGACGTCGTGGTTGCCCCAGGCCACGTACCACGGGCGCGTTGCGAGCAGATCGCGATAGGGCGTGAAGTGACGCCGGATAGCCTCGACGCGGCTGCCCTTGTCGTAGGCAAGATCGCCGACGTGCAGGACGAAGGCGGGGTTGATCTCCTCCATCACCGAGCGCACCGCGTATTGCCCCTCGCCACCCGACCCGCTATCTCCGATCACGGCGAACGTGAACGGAGCGGGGGAGGGCATCCGAAACGCATGAACGTCGCCGGCGGCTCGGCCGTCATGCAGGATGCGGTACTCGACCCGGCTCGCGGCGCCGAGCCCCGCCAGCTGGATGTCGTGGGCGCGGGCGGCTTCGGCAGCCCCCGGAACAGCTCGCCATTCGCCGTCCGGTCTCCGCACTTCGACCGCACCGCGCACGGGGGCCAGTGTGCGCCAGACGATTCGCGCCGAATCCGTGGTCACACAGGCCAATTGGGGACCGAACTCGACGTTCGCGGGGAAGTCGGGGCGCGGCCAGCCCATGTCCTTTTCCTGACAGCCGACCAGCGCCAGTGCGACCAAGGCGAAAAGCAGGTGAGGGGCTCGGGGAGCGGATCCCATTGCGGCAGGGTACCGGCAAACACTGGCAGAAGGCATGTTTCCGTTGGTAGAGTCAGCCACAGCAACGAAAGGTCTGAATCCATGAAGCGTCTCCTGCCCATCCTCCTCGCCGCGTTCCTTCTGACCGGCTGCAGCAGCTACTACAAGATCGTCGACAACGACTCGAATCGCTCCTACTACACGAAGTCGATCAACTCGCGCAAGAGCGGCGCGGTCACGTTCAAGGATGCCACGACCGGCGCCAAGATCACGCTGATGGAGTACGCCCAGATGAAAATCAGCAAGGACGAGTACAACGCCGTCGTGAGCCCGGACAGCGCGAAGCTGAAGTAGCGCTCCGCTCCCGCGTCAGCCCGTGAGCTTGCGATACGCCACGGCAGCTACCGAGGCGAGCAGGATCAGGGCGGCCCCGCCCTGCACGGCGCGCAGGACGATGTGATCGACGAGGCTGCGCGCCTCCCCCATCGAGCGGTCCACCGTGCGCTCCGCCAGCACCTCGGCATCAGCGAACACGCGGCGGTGTTCCTCGTCGACGAGTTGGAGCATCTCTTCGCGGGTCTCGCGTACCGAAGCGAGCACCTCCTTCGCCAACACATCGCTGGTGTCGAGCGCGAGCGCGACCTGCTCCTCCAAGACCTCGACGGTCGCCACGCGCTGACGATCCACATTCTCGAGAATCGCCTCGCGCTCCACCGTGAGCGCGGCCAGGCTCTCGACGCGCTGACGCTCCACGTCACGCATGACCTCCGCGCGCTCGGTCTCGACCAGACCTTCGATGCGGTTCACCTGCTTCTGGAGAATCTGCTCCAGCTCGGCCACGCGGGCGACACCGTCCGCCGTCACGGCCATGTCGCGGAACAGGCCCTCGATTGCGGGAAGCCGCAGGAACCCGTCGACGATCAGCTCCGCCTGCCAGCGCGACTGGCGCGGCAGGGACCCTGCGTAAACCGTAACTCGTTCCGTCAGGTCCGCGATGCGCTCGTCGATGCTTCGCACCGTGGCGCCGATTGATTGCTTCTCCTGCCCCAGGAGGTTCGCCATCGTTGATGCGGTGGACGGTCGCGAGAAACCGCGACCGGAAATGGGATTCTCAGCAGCCCATCGCTCGATGCGTGCGCGCACGACGCCGGGATCTTCGCCGGGGAGGTCGGGTTCGAGCTCGCGGATGCTCTCCACGAGTGCCGCGCACGCGGCGATCGCGATCGGCTGGTGCTCCCCGAACAGGGCGCGGCCCTCGCCATCGCGCACGTAGTGATCGATCTGGAGGACCAGGGCCCACAGGTCGATCAGGCCCCGGGTCGGCGTCGGCTGGAATGCCGCGGATTGCGCAGCGGGAACCAATAGAATTCGCCACAGCATTGCGCTTCGACGCACCATGGGATCCGTGGTCGCATTCTGGATTTCGTAGGAAGCCCAGCTGAGGCGTCCCTCGAATTGCCGGAGAAACTGCACGGTGTCGGCGGACACTTGCGACTCCGAGATGCCGCGGGACTCGAACCGGGCGGCGGACTGAAGCGGCTTGGGGCCAGCAGTGGACTGACACGCGGCGCACACCAGGAAGAGCACGATCAGGGGGAGAGCGACGAGTTTCGACATTGGATCCACGATTCTAGCGTTTGCGAGGATGCGGCTTGCAACGCGCGAATTTGTGAGCCACCATGGCGTTGCCTCAGGAGGGCGCTCATGCGCGGAAACTCGATTCGTACCTTGATGGGAGTGATTCTCTTCGTTTCGGCCGCGTGGGCCGACGACGTGGACTCCGCGCCGCGATTGCTGGCGGACGATATTGACTCCTATCTCGCGAGTCAGCCCAGGGCGCCGGTCGATCTCCTGACGGACGAGGATCGTTCGCTCCACGCGGTGTTCTCCGGCTCGGAACCCGACTGGTTCATCGTGACCGCCGGCGTCTGGGTGGCCAGTCTCACGGGCCCGATCAAGTTCGATGGCGGCACGGTTCTGGACGTATCCGAGACCTTCGGACTCGACAGCAACACCGCCGTCCCGTTCGTTCGGTTCGGCCTGCGCCTCTGGCGCTTCGAGGTCATCCTGGAAGGCTGGTGGTACAGCTCGGACGGCGTCGCCGTCGTCGACGAGGAGTTCGAAATCGACGGGGTCGTGTTCGAGGTCGACGACGTCATCGAATCCCGGATCACGCTCTCTACCTATCGACTCGCGCTCGGCTACGAGTTGTGGCGAGCCGACGTGTTTTCCGTCAGCCTTCTCGCGGGCCTTACGCTGGTCAACACCACGGGCCGGGTTAGCGCCACCAATGCGACCGATAAGACGGCGACCTGGAACGAGTGGATCCCGGTCCCCGCGATCGGCCTCAACTTCACGGGCACGATCTGGCGAGGCCTGATCTACGAAGTGGAAGGCAACTGGATCGGCCTTTCCAAGAGTGCGTTCACGATTACCGCGTGGGATGTGCGTGCCGGAATCGGCTGGCAGTTCAACGACTGGGTCATGGCCCGCGTCGGCTACCGCTACATCAGCCTTGAGGGCACGGTCGAATCGATCGGCGTCTCGCTCGAGCTCGATGGCATCTACGTCGAGATCGGCTTGACCTTCTAGCGCCGGACCGGCTCAAACCGGGATTGCGGCAGTCTGACGGGGATGGAGTCGGTCCCCGCGATCGGGTACCTTCCGGGGATGGTACGCCTCGCTCTTCTCTCCGTTGCTTCGATCGTCCTCGGTGGTTGTCTCCTGACCGCGGTCGGCGTGGGTGTCTGGGCCGACACCACCTACAAGTCCGGCGTCGGCACCCAGGACTTCGAGGCTCCCATGAAGGAGACGTGGGAGGTGTGCCTCGCCCAGCTCGATGCAATGGGCGCGGTTTACGACAAGGACTTCAAGTTCGATTTCGAGGACGGCTCGAAAATGACCGTCCACACACCGGACGGCAAACACTCCGGCTGGGTCGAGGTCAAGCCGCATCCGGAACAGAGCAAGTACACCCGAGTTCGCGCGCGCGGCTACGGCAGCAATCGCGACAAGAAGAAGCAGGCCTACGCCCTGCTCGACGGGATGGACGCGCGCCTCGGCGGCGCCGGCGACATGGGCTAGACGGCTAGGAGGCTAGACGGCCAGGAGGCTAGCGACCGAGCTCCTAGTCCTCTCCTGCGGAGATACGGCGCTCGTAGCGGTCGCGCAGCGCCTCGCGACGCAGCTCCCGCACAGCCGACGACATCGCGCGCACGACCTTGCGCAGCGGTCGATGGATCCAGCGCTTGCGAACCATCCAGTCGTGGACGACGAGCACGTCGATGTCGGTGCCGAGGAAGCACTCCATCGCATCGAACGGCACCTCGACGATCGGTTCGCCACGCACGTTGAATGACGTGTTCAGCAGCACCGGCACCCCCGTACGCTCCGCGAATGCGGTGAGCAAGGCGTGGAAGCGCGGGTTGTCCTCGCGCGAGACGGTTTGGACGCGCGCGGTTCCATCGACGTGCACCACGCCGGGGATCTTGTCCCGAACCTCGGGGCGCACGCTCTTGGCCAGCAGCATGTACGGCGACTCGTGCTCGCCCTCGAAGAACTCGTGCGCGCGCTCGGCCAGCACTGCCGGTGCGAACGGTCGGAACGCCTGCCGGAACTTCACCCGGGCGTTGACGCGGTCCTTGACGCCCGGGTCCCGCGGGTCCGCGAGGATGCTGCGGTTACCCAGTGCGCGCGGTCCATACTCGCACTTGCCCTGATACCACCCCACGACCGCCCCCGCCGCCAGACTGTCGGCGGTCTCCGCGACGACATCGGCCGGCTTCCTGCGCCGCGTCGTCGCGCGCACATGGAAGGGCCGGAAAGCCTCGTCCTCATCGAATCGATCGTAGGTCGCGCCGAGATAAGGATTCCGCATCTGGAACTTGCGGGGGTGACCGTCCAGCGCGAGATGTCCGTACAGCGCGCAACCGATCGCAATCCCGTTGTCGCCCGCCGCCGGCTGAATCCAGACGTTCTCGAACGGCCCCTCCCGTGCGAGGCGTCCGTTCGCGACGCAGTTCAGGGCAACGCCGCCGGCGACGCACAGGTTGCGCGTCCCGGTCGCCTCGTGCAGACGCCGCGCCCGTTCCAGCAGGATCGTCTCGGTGTCTTCCTGCACGCGCCACGCGAGGTTGGCGTACTCCTGCGCATGCTCCGAATCCTCCCAGCGCGCGTCGCCGCCACCCTCCCAAGGATGCCGACACGCTTCCGGCCAATCGTGGATGCGCAGCACCCCGTCCTCGAGCGACATCAGCGGATCGAGAACCGGCTTGCCATACGGCGCCAGCCCCATCACCTCCCCGCACTTGTTCCAGTCGCCGAAGATGTACTCTGAAACGCGGCTATACATGGCGCCCAAGCCCGGCAGCATCGTGAAGTCGTCGTTGACGAAGCCCGCGACCGGCCCCATCCAGACTTTCTCGACGGTGCGAAGCCGGGAGCCCTGGAAGGCGTAGTACGACTCCGACTCGCGGGCCAACGGATGCGCGTCGTCGCCTTCGGGCAAGTCCTCGAGCGCGTCCTGCCGGTGGCCGCCCACGCCATCGACGATCATGACCGCCCCCTCATCGAACGGCGAGGCCGCAAACGCGCTGTAGGCGTGCGCGAGATGGTGCGAGCAAACCGAGAACCGCTCGTCCTCCGGAAGGAACAAGGGAGAGTCGTACGCGCGTTTCCGCTCGCGTCGGCTCATCTGGTAGGGCTTCCACAACGCCGTCAGCGTCTGTTCCAACTCCGGTACGGGAAGCAGGTAGCAGTTGCGGACGATGCGAGCGACGGCATCCAGCTCGATGCCCTCGGCCTTCAGGCAGTAGTCGATGGCCGCGTCGAAGAATCCGCTCGCATGTTTTTCGCGCGTGATGCGCTCTTTCTCGATGGCCACGGCGATTTCACCGTTTTTCAGCAGGCAGACGCTGACGTCGTGATCCCAGGCGTTGACCCCGAGGACGTAGTGGTCGCGCGTCATGGCGACCCGGTATTCCAGAAAGGGCCATCCGTTACAAGGGCGCTTCCGCCCCTTACGATGGTCAGCCCGTGAAACGCATGATCCTGATCCCGCTCCTGCTTGCGTCGGTTGCCGCGGCGCAGGGCGATCCGCTCAAGGCCTGGAACAAGACGCGGAGTTCGATCGAGCGCGACGAGCGACGGTTCTGGAAAGACTTCAAGAGCCGCTTTAATCGCGCCCTCGAGGAGTTCCGCAAGCCGGTGGATGCCGCCTACGAGAAGCCGAACGATCACAAGGAGGCGGTGTACGAGTACGGCGGCATCGAGGCGCTCTACAACGAGGCGCGCGCCTTCGCCGTGTTGCAAGCGGAAGCGGACGACGCCCTGGCCGCTTCGGGTAGCCCCAAGGCCGCCGCCGCGCTGTTCTCGGCGTTTCTGAAGTCCGCCAAGCGAATGGACTCGCTGGAGGCAGAACTCCTCGACTCCGGTCCCAACTTCGGCCGCTACACCTTCAACCAGGAACCGGGCTGCGAACTCTGGGCGCTCCGCGCTTTGAACACGCGACGCGCCGCCGCGCTCGGCAAGTGTGCCGGCGCGCTTGAGTACCTGACCAGCGAGGCGTGGAAAAAGGCCGCACGTGCCGACGGACGCAAGTCGTTTCGCCGGCGCGTGTTCGTCCTGGACGCCCTGCGGAGCACCGGGTCGGAGGCAACGCTGCCGTTCCTGCAGTCGGCGATCGCGGACAAGACGGCCGCCGTGCGCATCGCTGCCCTCGAAGCGGCAACGATCCACGGGGCCAAGGCCACGGAAACGTTGGGCCCCGCGTGGACCGACGAAGACCCTGCGGTGCGGCGTGCCCTGCTCGCCAGCCTTCAGCCGATGCCGACATGGTTCGGCGCGGTGCTCGGACATGCCAAGGGAGTTCAAGGTGTGGAGCGCGATCTCTGCCTGCGATACCTCACAGCAGTCAGCCGCCAGACGTTCGGACACGATCTCGAGCTCTGGAACGCGTGGTACGCCGAATACAAAGACGAGCTGGAGGGCGGCAAGTTCGACCCCAAGACCGTCGAGATCCGCGAGGCGAAGCCGAAGCCGGCTCCCGACGCGTTCGAGTTCTACGGCGTCCCGATCTCCGCCACCGGTGCCGCGTTCGTGATCGAGGGTTCGCGGCACATGGCCATGCCCGCCGACGTGGACGTTCAGCGGACCCAGTGGCGCGGCCAGTGGTCGGGCACGCGTCGCCAGTGGGAAGACGAGAACCCGGCGCACCAGACGATCCTCCTGCAGCAGTTCAAGAGTGCCGCGGCCCACTTCCCGAGCGGGTTCCGCTGGGGGATGGTGCTGCTCTTCGGCAAGTGCTCGCACAAGACGATCGGCGAGAAGAAGCCGCTGAGCACGAAGCCGCGCGACGCGAAGGAAGGCGTCGAACTGATCGAGAAGGCACCCCAGAAGGGCTGGGCCGGCGCCTACCAGGGCCTCCGCGCGGGAGCGTCCCTCGGTGGCAAGGAGTCGGGCGCGTTCGACACGATCGTGTTGTGGTCGACCGGTGATCCGGCCGGCGGGCGCTACATGACGGCGGCGGCGGCGGCGGATGCGTGGAACGAATTCAACCGGTTCCGCCGTCTGCGCGTCATCGCCGTTCGCATCAGCAATCGCAAGGACCCGGCGGATGCGTTCATGAAGTCGATCGCGGACGCATCCGGCGGTGTCTCGCTCTGGGCCAAGAAACCGCCGGCCAAGAAATAAGCCGGGTTAGATCGGCAGCGGGATCTCGGGCAACGAGTCGATCCAGCAGTCGCCCGCCTGTCGACGGATCGCCTCGGAAGCAGGCGCACCGGACGCGGTGATGCCGAATTGCAAACCGTCGGCGTGCGTGAGTCGCGCGATTCTCTGAAGCACCGCCAGGCCGCCAGCATCACATTCGTCCGCGCCGCGCAGGTCCAGAATGCAGCGGTTTGTGCACTCCTGGCGGCGCTCCGTGTATTCGGAGACGAGTTCCTCCGCGCAGTGCCGATCAAGCTTCCCGACGAGCGAGAGATACAGAAGCGAGCCTTCGGGCGAAAGGTAGCTGGTGATCATGGTGTGTTCCGTCTTCCCTGCGGCCACCGCGAATGTCGAAAAACTTCGACGCGGCGATACGCGGGGGACAGATACGCAACACGGGTGCCAGTAGAAGTTACGGCGCGCCCCAGAGGACGAGCGCAGCCCAATGACGCGGGTCTTTCAAGGCCTCCTGCGTGCGTGCCCACCGGCGAGTGAGCTGCAGCGCTTCCGGAGCCGACTTGCCATCCTTCTCGAGATGCTGCCGAAATCGGGCCACGATGCGCTCGTCGGCGTTTCCGAGAAACGAGATCAGGACGTAGTCGGCGCCCGCTCGCAGTCGCGGATCGGCGATGCACGCGATGCCATCTCCTGAGCTTCCGCCGACACCGCTGGGCTCGCTGCGGCCATAGATGACCACTCGCGCCGCCTCCCGAGGCGACAGATCGACGTCCGACACCTGCGCATGCTGCAGGCCGATGCGCGTGGAGTTCTCCACCTCGCGAACGACGGCGCGGTCCCCGGCGGCGGGGTTCTCCGCGGCGGGGCGCGAGCGCTGGGCGATCACGCTCGCCGCACTCGCGCAGTACTGAATGGAAAACGCGTCGCTGACAATCCCGTTCTTCCACGTGGCAGTATCGAGGGACAGGAAGCCGCCGGGAGCCACCAAGAGGGTCTGCTTGCCGGTGAGCATGGAATCGAGTTCCGCGAACGGCTTCGCCGGGTCGAATGCGCGCAACTCGGCACGCTGCTGGTCGATCGCGAGGACGCCGCGCGCGAACGCGTCGTCCACATACAGCAGCAGGAGTTCATCCTTCCGAAGGACCGCCTGAACCTGAGGTAGGGTCGGCACGCCGCCGAACGCGAGCGGAGCAAGCGGCCGCAACCGGTCCAGCTCGGCCACGAATGCCTCCTCCGCGGCCTCGACGCCTTCGCGGGCCGCCCGGGCTTCGCGCAGAGCGCCCCGCTTGTCGACGTAGGCCACATAGTCCGCTTCCGGCAAGACCCGCACGAGGATGGCGTCGCGCCCACGCAGCGCCAGCTGCATCTGGTCCGACTTGATGACTTCGACCAGCGGCAAGGCCACCGCGGGATCCGGCTTCTCGGCAGCGAGGAGCGATCGCAGCGCAATACTCGGGGCACCGTCGCCACGCTCCCCCACCACAACGGGGTGCACTTCGATGGACTGCTCGGGTCGACGCTTCCTCAGCGCGGCGGCACGAATGGCCGCGTTGAGTCCGTTCGCACCGGCGAACAACGCCTGCGCCGCGAGTGCCGCCGCCTCGCGATCGGGCAACCCCGCCTCCCGTGCGATCTGGATAGCCTCGGCGAAGCGCTTGTTGCCTTCTTCGGGTGTGCCGCGCTTGTGCAGGTAGACGCCATCGACCGTGGCGCCCATGCTTCGCAGCGCCGCGTTGTTCGTTCCCTCGACAAGGTGCAGCAGGGTCCCGCGTCGCTTGGTCACGTCATCCATGTACGGCTCGATCTTCTCGAACCCCATCAGCACGAGTGATTCCCTCGCAAACGCGGGAATCGCCCGCGCCGCGTCCTGCAAACGCGTGAAGAACACCGAGGCCGCCGCCAGCGGCTTGAGTGCCTCGACGCGTTGACCATCCAGCAACAGGAGATCCGCCGTGATCACCCACGCTGCGGCGCCGTTTCCGTAGTCCGTGCTGTCCTCGCGCGCCAGATGCGTCCGGGCACGATTCACCAGCTCGATCGCCTGCTTGATTCTTCCGAAGCTACGCTCGAACGCCGCCCACTGCAGTTCGACTCGCCCCTTCTCTTCCGGCGTGGGCGCGGCCTCCACCGCGGCGCGGAACTTTTCGCGACAGCCCGGAATGTCCTGGAGGCCGCCGAGCGCCGCCGCCTCGCCCGCCAATGCGCGGAACCGCGAAGTTCCCTCCGCTTTGCTGGACACGAAGTAGGTGCGCGCGCCGCGATAGTCCCCGCGACTCAGCGCAAGGTCGCCGAGGTCGAGCGAGAGCGCCTGACGCTCCTGCGCCGTGGTCGCGGATTCGAGCAACTCGCGATACAGCGCTCGGCTCCGCTCCAGTCGCCCTTGGCGTCGACGGATGTAGCCCCGCTGCGCACGCGCGGCGCGTTCCAGTCCGCCCGGGTCCTTGTCCAGCTTGTCGAGCTCCGACAGCGCGTCGTCGTACCGACCCATTTGCGTCAGCGCACTTGAGAGGTTCAGCCGGACGCGAGGAATCGACTTCGTGTCGCCTGCGCGCTCGAATGCCGCGATCGCATCGGCATAGCTGCGGCGCGCACGCTCGGGGCTCCGCTCGAAGACCTGAGCCATGGATCCCAGGTTCGTGAGGATGCGCCCTTCGACGGAGTGCAGGTTCAATTCGCGCGCCTTCTCGAGAGCTGCGGCGTAGTCCTGGCGCGCCTCCTTGACGTTGCTGTGCTGACCGTAGATCGTCGCCCGCGCCAGCAGGCCGTTGAGCAGGGATTGACGATCCGCGAGGGCCTGCGCGTCCTGAATCACGCCGGAAGCCGCGGCGACCGCGTCCTTCTGCATTTCCGGGAACTGCCGCGCGATGCGAAGTCGCTGCGTGTCCGCCATTAACGACTGCTGGAGCCACCCCACCATGCGCGCAAGCTTCGCGGCCTCGCGCATCGCCTGCACGGTCGTCTCCCAGTCCTTTCGCATCCCGTGCGCGACGGCCCGCGTCCACGCCATGCGCGCGCCCGTAACCGTGCCTTCGCGCGGCTTCCCGGCAGCGTCCAACGTCTTGAGCGCGCCGTCCGGGTTCCGTTCGCCGAGGAGCGCTTCCGCCTGGCGCCACAACTGGCGATCCCGGTCGTTGGCGACGATGCCGGCGCGATGCCCCTTGAGCAATCGCTCCAACCCCGGCCCTTCGGGCGCTCCCCCACGCAGCTCGACCAGCTTCGCCGCAGCCTCGAACTGATCGCCCTCCAGCAGCGTAAACAGCACGAGCGCATAGGGCACCTTGCTGGCCGGTTGCGCCGCGATGGTCGCCATGGTCCCCACGTCCTTCGCGTCGAACGCACGCCGGAAGTTCTGCGCGAGGACCACATGCGGCGCGTCAGCCGCCAACGCAGCGGGGGTGAGAAGCAGCACAAGGAGAAGGGCGATTCGCATTATCGGCTCCGAAGACCGAGGCCCATGCCGGCACGGCTTCCGCCCCCCCAGTTCGCGGGAACGGGAAGCGGCCGTACCACGGAGCCTGTCCGGGCATAGTAGTGGAGCGGCGTTTCGGAAGCCGTACTCCCGAAGTAGGCCGCGTTGCGCGTGCCGGCACTCGACACCGGGCGCGTAGTCACGGTCCCGCGGGCGCCATCGAATCGACCGAGGTCGATGCGATCGCCCGGGATCGCGTTGAAGGTAAGAGGTACGGCAGGACGAACGCCGTCGATCGAGGTCACGTCGTAGACCCCCGCGGGGATCGCCACCCGGAATCGGCTCCCCGACGAGCGCACGGCGTACACGCGGCCGCTCGCCGCAGTCAGCCGGAGATCCCCCCCGCCAGACACCCCACCGGCCATCTCACCGGAAACGACAATGTCTTCCCGGGCGGGCACGGCCCCCGGCTCCAACGACGGTGCCGTGTGCGCGCATGCCCCCAGCAGGGCGATCAGAATGAGCGGCGACTTCACGCCCCGTATTCTACGCGCCAACGACCGGGTCAAGGAATGTCGACGGTGACGTCGCGTCCATGGACACGACCGGCGTCCGCCTCCCGCGCATAGTTCCGTACGATCTCCTCCAACGAGAGTTCCCGGATTTTCGGCTCGATGCGTTGACCGTTGACCGCCAAGGCGATCGCGCCGTCCCCGAACAGCTCGCTGTGGAGCCTGAGTCGGAATCGACGTACGTTGCGGGCGCGGACCACGACCCGGTTCCCCTCCGACTGCAGGGCGAATTCCGCCGTGGGTGTGCTGCGGCGGTAGATCGGGCTCGGCGTGAATTTCGGAAAGGCGCCCGCCACATCGAGCTTCTCCTCACCGCGCGCAACGGTCAAGGCCACGGAGTCACCGTACTTCTTGCCGGACAGCGCACGACGCAGGTCGGTGAGGCCGCCGATCGCCTTGCCGTCCATCGACTCGATCACGTCGCCGCTGGCGAGCTTCAGGGTCTCCGCGAGCGTGCCTTTGCTGACCTCGGTGATGCGGACGCCCGCGCCTTCGAACGCCTGATCCACGCTGATCCCGATCCGCACGCGTCCAGCCGTGCTCATCACGTTGCGATCGGCGCTCGCTTCCGGATCCGAGTCGGACGCGCCGATCGACAGCACCTCCGCCCAAGCGATCCCGCCCTGACCCGCCGCCGCGCATTTCCAGTTGAAAGCGCGCGGAAGCGCTTCGCGCGGCGTCCCCAATACGAACTGCACGAACGCGGCGCGTTGCTCCTCGAAGTAGACGGGACGGTGGCCACCGCGCGGGTAGTTCACGATGTGCATCCGGGCGCCCGCCTGCATCGCTGCCTGCAGGTGCGGCAGAACCGTGACGGCGGGATAGAGCTGATCGTCCTGGGTCATCGCAACGAAGTTCGGGAGCGCGCGCAGGTTGCCTACGTACAGTTGTTTCTGCGATGCGGATGCGGCCACCGCGGGATGGCCGTTCATGGGCAGGAAGCCCGCGAAGTGGCGCGGTTCCGCCATGGCGAGGTAGTAGCAGCCGCTCCCGCCATCCGAAAATCCGGTCCCGAAGACCGCGTCGTCGTCGATGGGCGCATGGCGCTTGGCTTCACGGATTACAGCCCTTACGTGTGCTGCACCGGCATCGCTCCACCAGACGCAATCCGTGCGACCAGCGGGACACGCCAGCACGAAGCCTTCCGCGTCGGCACTTTTGACCCAGAGGGCGGCCGTCCCCCGTTGCCCCGGATTCTCAAGAAACTCCGGCCGACTCACGCCGCCGTGCATCGCGACGACGAGCGGCACGGGCTCGACTTTCCCGACGAGCGACTCCGGGACATACAGCTCGAAAGGACGCGTGACGCCATGAATGTCGGTCGCGCTCATGGTGCGCCAACCGGCCTCCGTGGCTGCGACCGCGAACGGCTTTTGGAGGCGAGCCAGTACGGCCGCACGATCGGGCTTCGCCGCGAGCACCGCCTTTACGGCCCCAGCCGTCTCTTTCGGAGACGCCGTACGGAGTCGGGAGAGTGCGCTCTCCAAAGCGTCATCCGCGCAGACAGGCCCCAAAACGAACAGGAGGAAGACAGCCGTTGCTCTCATGGGGTTCAAGGTTACAACCGAACATCGACTCATGAGGATTCACGCGTCCTCGATCGTGCTGCTGCTCCTGGTCGCTTGCGGAGGAGGCGGAGGGTCCCCCGACACGGGGAATCCTTTCGGACTCACGCAACGCGAGTCCAACCAGGGGGTCCAGTTCCCGATCGGCATCCCCCAGCCCGGCACCCTGACTCCGGTGCGCGCCTTCCCCAACCTCGGTTTCTCGCGTCCGGTGAAGATCACCCACGCCGGGGACGGCAGCGACCGGCTGTTCGTCGCCGAGCAGGACGGCCGCGTCCGCGTCTTCCCGAACGACCCGACGACCACGAGCGCGCCCGTTCTGCTCGACATTACCGACCGCGTCAGCCGCGCCGGCAACGAGGAGGGGCTCCTCGGACTCGCATTCGACCCGCTCTTTTCGGTCAACGGACACTTCTACGTCTACTACAGCGCCGCGAACCCCCGCCGGTCCGTCATCGCGCGGTACACGGCGAGGGGAAACACGGCGAGCCGATCGTCCGAGTTCATCCTGATGACGATTCCGCAGCCGTACTCCAACCACAACGGAGGCGACCTCGCGTTCGGGCCCGACGACGGACTGCTGTATGTTTCGTGCGGCGACGGCGGAAGCGGCGGCGACCCGCAGAACAACGGCCAGGACCTCGACACGCTGCTGGGCTCGATTCTTCGCATGCGCACCAATGGTGGCGCGGCGGACACCAATCCGTACTACACGGGAAGTGGCGGAGCGCGCGACTACATCTGGGCGTACGGCCTGCGGAATCCGTGGCGCATGAGTTTCGACCGCGTCACGCACGAGCTGTGGACCGGCGACGTGGGACAGAACGCCTACGAGGAAGTCGACGTCATCGAGCGCGGCGGCAACTACGGCTGGCGCATCTACGAGGGTGACGCGGAATTCAACAATCCGTCCTCGCGGCCCGCGACGGACTTCATCGCGCCGGTCCAGACCTACGGCCGATCGCTCGGAACGAGTATCAGCGGCGGCTACGTCTATCGCGGCCCGACGCTGAACTCCGTGCCGGGCGCCTACCTCTACGCGGACTTCGTCAGCGGTCGCGTGTGGGCACTCGTTCGCAACAGCGGCGTCGTCGTCTCGAACACGCAAGTGGCGAACATCCAGAATCCCAGTTCCTTCGGCGAGGACGAAGCAGGCGAGTTGTACGTGTGCTCGTTCAACGGTTCGATCTACCGCTTCGAAGAGAACGGGACGCCGCCGCCCGCGGGCCCCGTCCCGACCCTGCTTTCGCGGACCGGCCTGTTCGACAGCCTTGCTCCGTTGACGCCCTCTGCCGGCCTGGTCCCGTACGACGTCAATGCCCCGCTCTGGTCGGACGGCGCGGTCAAACGACGATGGATCGCGCTTCCGGACAATGAGGCGATCACGTTCGACGCGAGTGACGCATGGAGCTTCCCGCTGGGAACGGTCATCGTCAAGCACTTCGACCTCACCACCGCTCCCGGCGTCGTGACGCGCGTCGATACCCGCGTGCTGGTGCGCGAATCACGCGGGTGGCGCGGCTACTCGTACCGCTGGAATGATGCAGGCACCGACGCAAGCCTGGTCGAGGACGCGGAAACACGCGAGTTCACGATCCAGGAAGCGGGCGGACCGCGCATGCAGACGTGGACCTATCCGAGTCAGGACGACTGCCTGCGCTGTCACACACCCGCCGCGGGATACGTCCTCGGCGTGACGACCGCCCAACTCAACCGGGACTATGCCTACGGCGCGGTTTCGGACAACCAACTCCGTACGTGGGACCACATCGGGATGTTCAACGACGCGGTTCCCGCGCCCTCCCAGCTATCCGCACTCGCCAAACCCGCCGATGTCGCGGCACCGTTGGATGATCGCGCCCGCGCCTACCTCGACTCGAACTGCTCCTCTTGCCATCGCCCGCAGGGCCCCACCGCCGTCAACCTCGATTTGCGTTGGAGCATCGCGGAGGCCGCCATGCAGTTGTTCGACGTGGTGCCGTCGGACGGCTCGCTCGGGTTGCCCGGCGAGCGCCGTGCCGTCGCGGGCACGAAGGAGAGCAGCACGCTCTGGGAGCGGATGCGTCTGCGCGACGACAAGGCGATGCCGCCCCTCGGAAGCCACGTTGTCGACGCGTTCGGAGTCGAACTAATCGGCGACTGGATCGACTCGAAGTAGCGCGTAGGATGTGGCCCATGAGGCCCTTTATCTTTCCGATCCTGCTTCTTGCCGCGTGCTCGAGCGAAGACGTCACCGAATCCCCTGGCACCAAACCGGATCGGGCCGCAGCCGGCATCGTGGACCTTTCGACTCGCGACAAAGGGCCGGAGCCCGAGTACGTGACGGTCGACCACATCCTGATTGGCGTCAGGAGTGCGGACATGCCCAAGGGCCTTCCGCAAAAGGAAGCGGCGGCGCTCGTCGAAACGATCCTCGACGAGTTGGCCAGCGGCGGCAGTTGGTTCGACCTCAAGCAGAAGCACAGCAACGACCCGGGAAGCAAAGACGTCCGCGGAGGGCCGTACGCGATGTCCAACAACAACGCACTCCGGAGAGCTGACGTGACTCCGCGAGGGAAGATGGTCAACGCGTTCGGGGACATCGGTTTCCGCCTGGAAGTCGGTGAAATCGCTGTGGCGCCGTACAAGGTGGCCCGCGGCCCCGGCTGGAGCCCGTTTGGCTACCACATCATCAAGAGGGTGAAATGATCCGGTCGCTAACTACGCTGATCCTCCCGATCCTGATCGCCGTCGCCGCTTGCTCGAGCACGGACGAGTCCGATCAGGAGAAGGCCACCCCGAACCAGACGGAAGCCGGGGCCACGGAGACGCCCACCAAGAGTTCCACGAAGAAGCCCGCGGAGACTCCCACTGAGACCCCCACAATCACGAGCGCCCAGCCGAGCAACAAGCTCGCAACGAAGAAGCCCGCGAACAGGACGGAACCGGACTTCATCGTTGTCGACCACATCCTGATCGCTTTCAAGGGCGCCAAAGGGATGCAAGGTGTGACGCGCTCACTCGCCGAAGCGAAGGAACTCACGGATACGATCGTCGCCCAACTCGGCAAGAACGGTGATTGGGCCACCCTGAAACGGCAGTTCAGCAACGACCCCGGTCCGACGGGCCAGGGTGGCGGTCCTTACGAAATGACCAATCACGGTGCGCCGCTCATTCCGGGATCCCACCCGCGCAGCCGCATGGTCCCGGCCTTCGGCAACGTGGGGTTTGCGCTGGATGTAGGCGAGATCGACGTGGCCCCGTACGACGCGAAGAACAGCCCGTACGGCTACCACATCATCAAGCGCGTCCGCTAACTAGAGGCCCGTCAGCGCGCCCGTGCTGTCGCCGAAGCGCTCGGTCGGAACGCCGACACCGCGCAGGAGCGAGACGTACAGGTTGCACAGCGGGGTGCGCGCTTCCGCAACGAGGTGGCGCCCCGGTTGGACGATACCGCCGCCCCGGCCCGCCACGAGAATCGGCAGGTCGTCGTGATTGTGGCGGTTGCCGTCGCTGATCGCGGACCCGTAGACCACCGCCGTCGAGTCGAGCAAGGTGCCATCGCCTTCCCGTACTTCCTTGAGCTTCCCGAGGAAGTACGCCAACTGCTCCGCATGGAAGTGGTTGATGCGGCGGATCTTCTCGATCTTCTGCTTGTCGCCCTTGTGGTGGCTGATGTGATGGTGTCCGCCGGAGGCACCGACGAAGGCGTAGTTTCGGTTGCTGCCCTCGTTCGCGAGCATGAACGTGGCGACGCGCGTCCGATCGAGGCGGAACGCGAGAACCAGCATGTCGTACATCAGGCGGACATGCGCTCGATAGTCGCGCGGGACGCCGCCCGGAGGAGCGCGCAACGCTTCTTCGACGGGCTCGTTCCAGATGTGGATCTCGTCACCAGGCTCGGCGGGCTCGAGCATGTCGATGCGACGCTCCAGTTCACGAATCCCGGTGAAGTACTCCTCGAGCTTGCGCCGATCGGTGACACCGAGGCGCTTGGTGAGGCGATTGGCATCATCCCGCACGTAGTCGAGGATGCTGCGGCGCGCGTGAAGGCGTTCGGCGCGCGCGGCTCCCGACTCACCCTCGGGCCCCATGCGGAAGAGGCGCTCGAACACGATGCGAGGCTGGACCTCTTTCCCCATCGGCGAGTGCGGCGTACGCCACGACAGATTCGACGAGTAGGCACACGAGTAGCCCGAGTCGCAGTTCCCCGACTGGCGCGCGGGCTCGGTGCCCAACTCCAGCGAGGGGACCGCCGTCGACCGCCCGAGATGGCGCGCCGCAAGCTGATCGACGCTGACGCCCGCCCGGATATTGCGCCCCGCGGTCTTGACCGGGTGCGCTCCGGTCAAAAAGCACGCCGCGCTGCGAGCGTGGTCACCGGGTCCATCTCCCAAGGCGCGCGCATTCAACTGGGCGAGGTTGCTGATGACCAGGAAGTCGTCGCGATGTGCCGCGAGCGGCTGCAGCAACGAGGGCAGCGTGTAGTCGCTGCCGGCGGCTTGCGGCTTCCAGTCCGGCATGCTCATGCCGTTAGGCACGAACAGGAACGCAAGTCGCTTCGGCCGCTCGGCCGCTCCCAGGCTCACCGACTCCAGGAGCGGGAGAGCCAAGGCAGTGCCGGCGCCACGCAGAAATGTGCGTCGATTGATGCGCGTCATTCCGCTTGCTCCTCCGGCCCGCGCCGCCGAAACGCGGCAGAGTTCACGATCGTTTCCATCAAGCGCCCAATCGTACGACGCCCCGTCCCCCACATGCGGACGATTTCTTTCAACACCGGCTCGTCGCCGGCTCCGATGCCGCGACCAAGCGCGTAGGTCAGCAATTGCTTCGCGAGCGCACGCTCGAAGTCCGGATCCTTCGTGAGCACCTCTCGCAGCCCCCGAACCCCCTTCACGACTTTCCCGTCGGGGAGCGTGCCGACATCGTCGATGGCGAACTTCCCGTCCCGCGTGCGCCAGCGGCCGATCGCGTCGTAGCTCTCCATGGCGATGCCGAGCACATCCATGCGCACATGGCAGACCGCGCAAGCGGGATCCTTGCGGTGCATCTCCAGCCGTTGTCGCAGCGACAGCTCCTCAACCGCCCGCGGGCTCTCGTCGAGCGCCACGACTTCGGGCGGAGGAGGCGGCGCCGCATCCAGAAGCGCCTCGAGGACCCACTTCCCGCGCTTCACCGGAGAGGTCCGGGTCGGGTTCGATGTGCACGCGAGAACGCTCGCCTGGGAGAGCACACCACCACGGCGATGGCCTCCCAGGCGCACGCGCCGCATCCGGGGGCCACGCACCCCGGGGATGCCGTAGAGCTTCGCGAGGCGCTCGTTGGCGAAGGTGAAATCGGCGTCGAGGAGCTCCCGAATCTCGCGGTCCTCGCGCATGATCGCGTCGAAGAAGAGCACCGTTTCGGCACGCATCGCGCTCTTGAGATCGGCATCGACACCCGGGTAGACGCGCGGATCGAACTCGGCCGTGTCCAGTCGCCCGATCTGCAGCCACTGCGTCGCAAACGACTGGGCCAACTCGCTCGCGCGCGGATCCCGGATCATGCGGCGTGTTTCGCGGATCAGAACGTTCGGCTCGGAGAGTTCGCCGTGGGCCGCGAGGTCGAGCAGGCGGTCGTCGGGCATGCTGCTCCACAGGAAGTAGCTCAGCCGCGACGCGAGCTCGAAGTCGTCCAGCGCGCGCGCGACGTCCGGTCGACCATCCAATTCCATGCGGAACAGGAAGCGCGGCGAAACGAGCACGGCCACGATCGCCACGCGCATCTTCCGTTCGATCGAATCGTCATCGGAGGTCGCGCGCTCCACCGCCGCAACGAGACGGTCCAGATCCGCATCGACAACGTCTCGTCGGAACGCTCTTCGCGCCAACGCCCCCACCAGCGGCCGCAAGTCGCGCTGGCCCTCCGGAAGCAGGCGCGCCTGCATCGGGCCGGGATGGGCGTCATCGACCGGCCCCTCGATCTCGATGAATTCGATCTTCAGGTTCCGGTCGCGCTGCTTCGGGTCGGGATTCTTCGGGTCGTAGTAGTCATTGAGGAAGGCCGCGGAAACCCGTCGAGAGCCTCCTCGAACCGTCGTGCGCACCTCGTAGACGCGGGGCTTTCCGCGCGTGGCTGCGACGACGATGTCCTTGACGCCGCTCTTTCCGATCGCAACGCGCATGCGGCACGCTTCGGGACCGGCTTGCATGCCCCACGCGCGAACACGAAGGATGTATTCGCCGTCCCGAGGAAACCGAAACTGCGCCCGGGCCGCACCGGTCGAGGAGAGCCAGACGCCGTCGCGTTGGCGTGAGCCGCCTCCCACTTTCTCCAGGTCCCCGCCCTCCACGCGGACGCGCGGCGCCGGACCGGCGTGCGGCAAGGCGACCGCCTTCTCCGCGATGGCCTCCGCCGCGTCGAGGTACTTCTCCAACAACGCAGGCGGCATGGAGAGCACATCCCCGATGTTGTCGAAGCCGTAGCCGAAGTCGTCCGCCGGAAGACGATCGTGGGCCGGGAAGTCGACACCCAGCAGATCGCGGATGGTGTTCGCATACTCCCGCCGGTTGAGGCGTCGCACCGTGACGCGGCCCGGGCGAGAGACGGGCGCGGGCAACTCCGCCTTCAGCCAGGAGAAGAACTTCTTCGCCTCTTCCGGCGTCGGACGTTCCCGTTTCGGCGGGGGCATTTCCCCGCGCGACACCGCGCGCGCCGCCCGACGAAACAGATCCGCCTCGGCGCGCACGGCGTCAGCGCTGGAAAAGCGCGCAAAATCCAGATGGCCCTTCGGACGGCGGCCCGAGTGGCAGGAGACGCAGTGATCCTCGAGAAAGCCCCCCACCGCGTCCTCGAACGACACGGGCTCCTCCGCACTCGCCAAAGTCGCGGCAACCATCACACCCAACCAGGCCCTTCGCATGGGCGCCATCCTACCGTGCAGGCGCCCTCGCAGAACCCTTCGCCCCGACGTATGCCGCGTCGCGCTAGAATGACCCGCGATGGGGCGTCTCGCGATCTTCGTTCTGCTTGGCGCCGGCGTTGCGCTGGCGGAGAATCCGGACGAACGCACCCTCGCGCGGAACGAGATCCAACCGACGCACGAGTCGATCGGGAAGTACCTCCGCTCGCTCTACCCGGACGAGGCGGAGCTCGCCCGCATCGAGCGGCTGGTCGAGCAGCTCGGGGCACCGCGCGCCGCAGTGCGCGAATTCGCCGTCGAGGAGCTGCTCCGCGCCGGCTCCGCTGCGGCGGGAGCGCTCAAGCGCGCGACCGAGCATGACGAACCGGGCGTGCGTTTGAGGGCCATGCGCTTGCTGGAAGCGGCCAACGAAAACCGCAGAGCGGAGGTCTTGTACTGCGTGTTCCGCACGATTCGGGGTCGAGAGATCTTCGGACTCATCCCCGAGATCATCAACGTCATGCCGCTGGCGGTCGATGTCCACGTGCGCCGCGAAGCGCGCGAGGCACTGCTGACGACGGCGCGAACGGACGATCTGGCGTTGCTGCTCCGGACGGCGGCCGAGGGGGTGCCGACCGCGCGCATGGCCTGCTTCGCCGCCATTCGTACGCTTGGCGGCGACGAGGCGCGGCGGGTACTCCGGGAGGCCGCGCGCACTGGCTCCACGCGCATCCGGTTCGCGGCCGCCTTCGAGCTCGCCAACCTCGGCGATCGTGCCGCGTTGCCCGTACTCGTCGAACTGCTCGGCGCGTCCCAGGAGTGGATTCGCTACCGCGCCAATGCGGTGTTGGAGGCGATCGCCGGCAAGAGCTTCGGATTTCATTCCGGCGCCGCCGAGAAGAAGCGCGCGGCCGCGATACTCGGCTGGCGCGCATGGCTTGCCGGGGAGGGGCGCACGGCGAAGTGGACCACGCCGCTGAAATGGCTGACCACGGCGCGCGGCCGCACGCTCGTCGCCACCTACACCAACCACAAGGTCCACGAACTGAACGACAGCGGCGAAGTGGTCTGGACCGTTACGGACGTGCGCACGCCGTGGGCGGTGCGGGGCCTCGCCGACGGACACCGCCTCATCTCCTCGTACAGCGACAACGTCGTCTACGAGTACGACGAGGCGGGAAAACGTATTTGGCAGAGTGGGCGGCTCCGGGGCAACATCACCGGTCTCGATCGACTCCCGAACGGGAACGTGATCGTGGCGATCGGCACCGGCAAGAGCGAGTTGATCGAAATCACGCGGAACGGAGCGGTCGGGCCCACGATTCCGCTGAAAGGACGCCCGGTTTCGGTACGCGCGTTGCCCAACGGCAATCTGCTGGTTGCGCTGAGCGATGCAGGCGCCGTCGTGGAGGTCGACCCGAAGGGCCGTGAGGTGTGGCGACTCGACGGCCTCAGCAAGCCCTACAACGCCGACCGCCTTGCCAACGGAAACGTGTTGATCGCGTGCTACGTCGGGAAGCGAATTGCCGAGTACGATCGCGACAAGGCGCTCGTGTGGGAGCGGGGCGGCATCCGCGGGCTGTACTGCGCGGAGGGACTCTCCGACGGATCGATCCTGTTCGCCGACAAGACCGCGGTGCATCGCCAGTGGCGCGGCGGAGAATCGATCTGGAGCAAACCGTTCGCCGGCAACTACCTCTACATCGATCGGTACTAAGCGCTAGAGTCCAAACAACGCTTCGACGGCACTGCGGTGCTTCGGGCCCAAAGTCAGCACCAGGATCTCGCGCAGAAGTTCACGATCGTTGCCGGAGCGGACGAAGGCGCCCCGCCCCCACTTCGCGATCAGCCCGAATGTGGCGAGGCGGCCCCTCGCGCCCCCCACCCTTCCGTAGCCGGTGACGTCCACCGTGTGTACGACGCCTTTGAACTCGGTCACGGTTCGCTCGATCAGTGCGAGATCGTCATCGTGCGGAGGAGCGTCCCCGAACACCAGCACGACTCGCTGCGTCTTGGGCCGCCAGTCGGTCTTGAGAATCGCTGCGCGCAACCCGCTGAGAACCGACTCGGCCGTGTCGCCGCCGCCTCCCGCGGGCACGCACGCGATGAAGTCCTCGAGCAGGCGCTCATCGTGTGTGAGCGGCGAGGCGAGCGTGAGGAAGGCTTCGCGGTGATCGCGGTAGAACACGACACGGACGCGCAGGTCGGGAACGACGCGGCGCACGCCATCGATGACCGCCTGCAGGCGTCGCTTGGTCGCCTGGATGAGCGGAGCCATGCTCCCCGTGGCGTCGATGACCAGTACGAGGTCGATGCCGCGACGACGCAGATCCTCGACGTAGTACTCGAACCCGCCTTCCCGTTGTTCGCGCTTGGATTTCCACCACGCGTTCCACGCGGCGGCGCCGGCAGCGGGTTGGGAAACGTTGTAGTTGAATCGCGCTTCCGTCAACGCGTGAAGCACCGCCAACGCGCGTTCACGGGTGAGGCGGTTGCTGCTTTCCAGATCCTCGATGGCGCGAGGGAGAATCGTCGTCTGCTCGAGCAGGCCGAGGGACGCCGCGGCCGCCGCGCGCACCTTCGTGTCTTTGTCCTCGAGCGCGAAGCGATAGAACTCGGCATCGCGGTCCTCGATCGGGAGGCGCAGCATCGCGCCGATCACCGCGCGGCGCACTTGCGGATCCGCGTCCCCGCGAAGCCTGACGACGGCCTTGCCCGCGACTGCGTCGCCAAGACGGCCGAGCGCGCGCAGGGCCGCCTCGCGAACCATCGGGCTGGCGTCCCGCATCGCCACAAGCAGCGGCTCCTGCCGACCGATGCGGGCGCAGGCGATGGCCCGAACGGTCGGGTCCGCGTCGCGCAGCGCAAGGCGCGCACCCTCGCCGTACATCGCCTCCGCCACCGAGCGTCGCACACCGACGTCGCGGTCGGACAGCGCGGGCATCAGGAGCGGCGCGAGTTCGGGCCAAGGGCGACGGGCGAACGCGTGCATGCTGCTGCGGAACACGAAGTCGATCGAACTCAGGGGCAGCGTCGATGTCTTCCGCGCGCGGATCTGGCCGTCGATGATGCGATACGCAGCTTCGGTGTCGCGCGCTTCCGAGACCGCCTCCGCCAACACGACGCCGGCGCGGCCGAGCAGACCCGAGCGCTCCACCATCCGGCGCAAGCGCTTCGAGACCGGCATCCCGCCCACCGTGATTTCGCGTCGGGCCATCTCGCCCACCGCCCGCGCCAGAGCAAGGTCCGCCGACACCGGCACCTCGGCGTACGCGACGTTTCGCTGCGACTTCATCTTCCGGACGCGCTGCTCCAGCATCCGCACGAGCGTGCCCGCGGCGCTGACGTCGCCCCCGCGCCCCAGCACGCCGAGCGCTCCGACCGCCAATGCGAGATCCTTGCCGTTCGCCAAGCGCAGCAGATCCGAGCGACGACCGGCAGCGCCGAGCGCGGCCAGCCGCACCGACGGGGAGGGGTCCTTGAACAGGGGTCGCAGCTTCGTGGCGACGGGAGATTTCCGCAGCGCCCACGCGGCGGCCGCACGGACGGAATCGTCGGGATCGTCCAACTTCGCCAGCAGGACTGCCTCCGGCAACTCGACATCAAGCGCCGCGATGGCAGCGGCCCGCACCACCGCGACCGGATCATTCACGAGCGATTCGGGCGCTCGCGGACCCAGCGCGAGCACTGCGAGACGCCGAGCGTCCCACTTTGTCGATTTTGCCGCGCGCCCCAACAGCTCCCACTCCTGATCGCGCCGGGCGCGCTCCATTCCCTCGTAGCGAAAGAACGGACTCGGTCCGAGCAGCAGGCGCTCGGACTCCGGCGAACAGAAGAGCAGCAGGGCACACAGGTACAACATGTCAGCTAGAATGGGCGCGGTTCGGGTCACCGCGCTCTGCGTATGGTACGCAGCTCGAAGGGTTGGAGGTATCGAGATGCGTTTGTGGAGACTATCCCTTCTGGCCTTGGGACTGGCGTTTCCCGGATTCGGGTGCAGCGGCGGCGGGGACAGCGCCCCTCAGTTGCAGCAGGCACCGGACGACAGCCCCGCCCCGGCCCCCCTTCCCTTCCCTCGGCCCATCGCCCAGCAGCCCCCGGTGGACGCCGAAGTGTTCGGTGTGCAGGGCCAACCGGTCGACGGCATGGACGCCACCTACGTCAGCACCGAACTCGGCTGGATCGCGCCGGATGGGAGCGTCGTCTTCGAGGCGGTCATCCAATGGAGTGCCGACCGCAACAACCTCGCCTGCGGCATTTTCCGGCGCGCCCCGGACGGGCAGGTCAACGCGCTGCTGCTCCAGGACCAGCGCCTGCCGGCGGGCGAACCCGGAACCATCATTCACCCGCAGCTACCGCTGGAGTCGGGTGCCGCCACGCTGTTGCTCCCGGCCGACATCGTCGACGGCAGCTACCTGCACGGGCTGTTTGCCGTGCCGGTCGGCGGTGGCGCACCGACTCTGCTGGCGGGAGACAACGACGGACGCTTTGTCGGCGCGACGATCACGGCGGAAGGCTCTGTGCTGGCCGAGGTGAGTCGACCGGGAGGACGCCGCGTCCTGCTCATCGAAGCGGGGAAGGACCCGCGCGTCCTGTGCGACCACTGCGAGCCGGGACTCTCGACCGATGGCACGTGCGCCGTGGTACGGCACGACGATGCCGCCTGGATGATCGAGTTCGACGGCAACCAGATGCGCCTCGGGGGTATCGGCGACGACGCCCCCCACGGCAACGGAACGATCGTCGGCGTCCGTGGGGCGTGGATCAATGACGCGGGCGCTTTCGTGTTGCACCTCGACAGCGACGCGGAGGAGCACCCGGACATGTTGGTCCGCATCGAGGCCTCCGGCGATCCGGTCGAAGTGCTCGCCGCGTGTGGCGCCGACGCGCCCGGCATCGAGGGCACCGTGGAGCAGATCCATGTCGCGGACGGCCGCGGAGAAGATGTCGTGTTTGCGGCGCGCCTCGCCCACAACGGGACCGCGGGCGCCGCGGTCTTCTGCGCACGCCCCGGTGAGCATCCGGTTCCTCTCGTCGCCAGTGGTGATGTGATCGACGGCGTGCGCATCGCGGTTCTGACACCGCACGTCGTCGTGGACCGCAGCGGAAGCGTGGCCTTCGGTGCGGCGATCTACGACAGTGCCGGCCTACCCGCCGCCGAGGGCGTCTTCCGCACGCCCCCCGGAGAACTCCCCCAGCGCGTGCTGTCCACCGACGCGAGAATTCCGTCCGCCGATGGCGCCCTGCTGCAGGGGTTCATCTATCCGCTTCGTCAGGCGATCGATGTCGACGCGACCGGGCGCACACTGGTCCACGTCGGGTTGGTCGAGGACCGCCGACCGGACGCGACGCTGGGTGCGTTGCTTTTGGTCCGATAGGCTGAAACGATCCTCATGTTGACCGAAGAACAGCTTGCCGCGGCTCTCGTCGCCCTTCCGGGGTGGCAGCAGGGCGATCACGAAATCCGCAAGGTGTACGACTTCGACAGCTATGCGGGGGCCCTGCGTTTCGTCCACCGCATCACGGATCTGGCGGAGGCGCGGAACCACCATCCGGAGATTCTGATCGAGTTCGCGCGTGTGACGCTGAGCGTCCACTCGCACGATGTCGACGGCATCACGAAGCGCGACATCAACTTCGCGCACGCTGTCGACGACTAGCCGGCCCCCCGGCCCCCCGCTATCCGATCAGTCCCGTTGCGCGCGCGACGAGGAAGAGAATTCCGGCGCCGGTGAGGTCGTTCACGGTTTGGATAAACGGGCTCGACGAAATCGCGGGATCGAGTCCGATGCGGTGAATCGACAGCGGCACAAGGACCCCCATGATCGCGCCGGTCGTGATCGCGCAGAACATCGCAATGCCAAGCGAGATGGCGACGCGCTGCAGTTCGTTGGGATCGACAGAGCGCCACAGCGAAAACAGGTAGAGGATGACGCCGAACATCGCGCCGAGGAGCAGGCCGGTGAGCACCTGACGCGCGACGGGGACCATCCAGCGGCTGAAGTCGATGCGACCGAGCGCGAGGGAACGAACCGTGATCGCCGAGGTCTGCGTGCCGACATTGCCGGCCATGCCCAGCACCACGGGCAGGAACATCAGGAGGACGGGCGCCTGGCTGACCTCGCCCTCCACTCCGGAGAGGAAACCGGCGACGAGCAAACCGCCGCCGAAAGTAAGAAAGAGCCACGGAGCGCGGCTCTTGACGGCCACGAACACGGAGTCGTCATAGATCTCCTCGTCCTTGGTGCCCGCCATGCGCGCGATGTCCTCGGTAGCCTCTTCCTCGACCACGTCGATCAGGTCGTCGTGCAGCACCTGGCCGACCAGCACCCCCGCCGCGTCCACGACCGCGATCGATGCGAGGTCGTGCTCCTGCGCGAGGCGCGCAAGACGTTCCTGGTCGACATCGACGAGGACCTTCACCGGATCGGCGTCGAGCACCGCGCGCACGGGAGTCGAAGGCTCGGCGCGCAGCAGGTCGGCGGGAGTCACCGTGCCGATCAACCGCCCGTCCGAGTCGACCACGTAGACCGAGTGGATCTTGCCGGTCTCCTTCTTGCCGGCGCCGTGCACCGCGGCGCGAGCTTGCTCGACGGTGGCGTCCGACGGCACCGAGACGAGCTCGGTCTGCATGATGCCGCCAGCGGACTCGTCGTCGTGCTCGAGCAGCTCGCGCAGCTCCTCGCGCTGCACTTCGTCCAGGTTCTGGAGCGTGCGCTCCGCCTTGTCGGGCGGCAGCGAGCCGATGATGTCGGCCGCGTCGTCCGAGCGCGAAGCGTCCACGATCTCCGCGATTTCGGCCGCGCGCATGTCCTCGAGGAGGTCCTCGCGCTCGGGCTCCTGAACCTCTCGAATCACGTCGGATGCCAGCGGCGCGCCCAGCAGACGGACCACGCGCAGGCGGGAGTCATCCGGAATATTCTCAACCAGATCCGCGATCTCGGCCGGGCGCAGGAGCAGGAAGAAGCGCTTGATATCTTCGTCGGAGCCGTCGCGCACGAGGCGCTCGAGGGCAGAGATCGGCTCCCGGTCAACGGACATAGCGGCGGAGTATAGCCCTCCCGAAATTCGTAGGGCCAAAAGCTGGCCCCGGTTATAATAAGTGTCTAACTGACACTAACTCCACGCTCACCCCCGGGCAGAACACCCCCGGACTGGGCGCGCGAGGGAGGATCTCATGATTCCGGCTGGCATGTTGGCGGGCGCCGCTCCGCAGGTAACGACCCCCCACGATATGGATGAGGCCGAGGTCGTCGAGCGCATCCGCGAGATCAAGGAACAGTACGGCAAGCGCATGGTGTTGCTGGGCCACCACTATCAGCGCCGCGAGATCGTCGAGTTGGCTGATTTCCGCGGCGACTCGCTCGAGTTGTGCCGCGCCGCCAGCCAGCAGGACGACGCCGACATCATCGTCTTCTGCGGCGTCCGCTTCATGGTCGAGTCTGCCCGCGTTCTCGCGCGCCCGGACCAGAAGGTCTATCACCCCAACAAGCGCGCCGGATGCCCGATGGCGGACATGGCCAACAGCCCGCTGGTCGAAGCGGCATGGAAGGATCTGGAGGCGCGCGGTCTCGCCGCCGGAACGATCCCGGTCACGTACATGAACTCCGACGCCGACCTGAAGGCGTTCACCGGTCGTCACGGCGGCATCGTCTGCACTTCGAGCAACGCCTCGCGCGTGTTCGAGTGGGCCTTCGAGCGCGGCGAACGCATCATCTTCTATCCGGACGAGCATCTCGGCCGGAACGTCGCGAATTCGATGAACCTGCCGCGCGAGCAGGTGCTGATCTACGACCCGCGCCATCCCCTCGGCGGACTCACCGAGGAGCAGTTCGCGCAGTCGAAGGTCCTCCTCTGGAAGGGCTTCTGCCACGTCCACACCCACTTCACCACCGAGCA
>Ga0070729_10001930_pt1 | contig 28710 bp, 25 predicted proteins | sample tdDd472_FD_66725 | JGI IMG/M metagenome (GOLD analysis project Ga0070729, IMG submission 66725) | Marine sediment microbial communities from the Atlantic coast under amendment with organic carbon and nitrate - tdDd47.2 | ecosystem: Environmental > Aquatic > Marine > Coastal > Sediment | place...
TTTAGCTATCGCAAAAAGCGATACCCTCCATAAGGCAAAATGTAAGAGTTAGGTTCAAAATAGATGGCCTCTTCGCAGCGCGAAGAGGCTTTTTTTATGCGAGTAAATTCTAGTTTAATTGGAGCACTGCATCCCAGGCTTGGATGCCACCATCGAGGTTATACACCTGCTCCCGAGGCATTCCACCATTAATCATTAAAGTGCAAGCTCGGATGCTTCGGCGTCCACTACGGCAATAGATAAGATAAGTTTTGGAAGGATCCAGGGCTTCCATTTCCTCATAGAAATCAGCGCCCAGATAATCAATATTAATAGCTTCTGCCAAATGCCCACTCCTAAACTCACCGGGAGTGCGAACATCAATTAAGATCAGCTCGTCCTCTGTTTCAATCAATTGCTGAGCCGCATCGGGTTGCAAATTGTTGAGTCTGGCCTTAAACATACGCCAGCGAGGCGTTTTACAAGATTTATCTTCCATTTGGCAAGGTGGCTATTAGCTGTTGAATGAAACGATCATTAATCGTACAAAAATAATCATTTAGGATAAAACAAATAGTTTTCTACTAGCTATTTCTATTTCAGTGTGATACAGACCTTATTCTTTTGGTCTAACAACTAGTCCTTCACATTAGTTTGAATCGCACTAGGATTCCAATACTCATCCTTTTTCTCTACTTTATGTGAATAGGCCTCCTCGGCATTCTGTATATACATGAAGAAATTCTCTTTCCCGAAATGATCAATCAAATGAACCTTAAATAACATGTCTCTAACTGGTCCGATCACACCACAAAGATTGAGACGAATATTTCGATCTTTCAAATAATTATGAATTTCTTCTAGCGCATGAATGCCTGTACTATCGATGTCGTGCATACTACTCGCATCCATGATTAGCAAGCGCAGCTCAGCTCCTTTCTGTCGAACTAACTTTTTGATGTGCTCTTTAAAATAGGCAGCATTGCCAAAATAAAGCTGGTCATCAAAGCGAATAATTAGGACCTGATCCGATTGCTCTGCTTCCTGGAATCGCTTGATGTTACGGTAGTACTGAGTCCCCGGCAACTTACCCAATACCGCCAGATGAGGTCTAGAACTACGATACAAAACCGTCGAGATGGATAGGGCTACTCCAGCAACTACCCCCTCCCCTATTCCCAACAATAAAGTGACAATAAAAGTGACCATCATCATCCAAAAATCACGCCGATGCGTATGCCATAAATGAATGGCCTCCTTTAAGTCGAAAAGACTCTTAATGGCCAGTAAAATAATAGCTGCTAATACGGCTTTGGGGAGAAAATAGACTAAGTCGGTCAAAAACAGCAAAGTGAGGGCAATCAGCAGGGCCGAGATAATCGAAGAGACGCCGGTTTTGGCACCAGATTCATCATTCACAGCTGATCGGCTGAAACTACCCGAAGTGACAAGGGATTGGAAGAAAGCTCCCGCTAATTTGGAAATACCTAAGGCAAGCAATTCCTGGTTGGGGCGTACTTCATAAGTTTGATGTTTGGCCTCCAATACCTTCGCTATGCCAATACTTTCTACAATACAGATGACTGTCACCGTAAAAACCGTTGGAAGAACAGATATTATTTTATCATAATCCATGACAGGAGATGAAAAAGCAGGAAGCCCGCTCGGCACATCCATTACTAAGGATAAGCCATAATCCTCTAGCTGCAATGCCCAAGCCAGAATGGTGCCGATTACCGTAGCAATCAAAGGGCCGGGAATTGAAGCATGCAGCCGTTTCAAGAGCAAAATGAGCAGGATACTCCCTAAGCAAAAGCTTAAGGATAGAAAATTGGTTTCACCCAAATGCTGCAAAGCGTAAAACAAAGTCTCGTAACTATGAGGAAAGCGTGGAATCGGAAAACCAAAGAGGTCTTTGAGTTGGCTAATACCAATAATGACAGCGGCAGCGGATGTAAAGCCCACTAAGACCGGATGGGATAAGAAATTGACTAAAAATCCCATTCGCAAAAAACTCAAGAGTAATTGTGCCCCGCCCACCAATAGACCGGTGAGAATGACCAATTCTATATAAGCGGCACTACCGGGATCCTCAAGCTGACTAATTCCTGCCAATACCAGCAAGGAAGAAATAGCAACGGGGCCGATAGACATTTGTCGAGAAGTACCAAATATAGCATAGAACAGGAGCGGAATAAACCCGCCATAAAGGCCATAAATGGGAGGCATGCCCGTCAAGAGTGCGTAGGCCATACCTTGTGGAATAAGCATCACCCCTACGGTCAGTCCTGCCGACAAGTCCTTGGTGAAATCCCTAGACGTGTAGGATTCCAGTGATTCCAGTATCGGGAAAAAGCTCTTCCAAGACATAAATAGCGCTCAGGTTTTTATTTATCGCACAAGCTAAGGAGAAGTTCCAATATCACAAAATATGGAAAGATAGCTCTGCTAGGCGTTGTTGCAGGAACAAATTTCAATAATGGATTTGATTTATTGATGAAAAGCCCCTGTTATTTTTTAGTAAGGTGATCAGAGCCCATTTCAATATCTATCTAGATTTTCTTAATTTTAGGAACCAACTTTTACACAAGTGACCTTATCATGCCGTGGAGAAACCTATATATATCCATTTTTTTGTGCTTTAGTCTAATGGTTATCCTAGACTGGAGCTGCACCGCGAATACGCCTACCTCTGCCTCAGCAACGGTAGATGGCGCTGCTTTGTTCGTCCATGAAATCCAGCCTATTTTACAACGCAAGTGTATGAGTTGCCACGGTGAAAACCCCGATGACATTGAAGGTGGGTTTGATCTGCGTAGTCGTGCTTCCCTGCTCGCTGGTGGGGAATCGGGAAAATCCGCCATCCTACCAGGAAATCCCGATGATAGCCCCTTAATTCAAGCCATCAAGCGCTTAGATCAGGACCGAGCCATGCCTCCCAAAAAAGATGAAAAACTGGAAGATGATGAAGTTGAATTATTTGAGGATTGGATTGCCCTGAATGCGCCCTGGCCTGATAAAGCTCAACAGGCTGAAATATTGGCAGCGGGAGATTGGGAGTACGGGAATCGGGTAGTGGTAAAAACGAGCGGCGGGCAATCCGAAGATTGGGAAAAAAGGCGGTATAAGACCGATCAACTATGGGCTTTCTTACCCCTACAAGAAATCGACTTGCCAACTTCCCAAAATAGCACGCATCCTATCGATGCATTTATTGATCGAAAATTGGCAAGTGTTGGCCTGAAAGCAGCCAAACAGGCCGATAAACGTACGCTTATTAGGCGTGCGACCTATGATCTCACTGGTTTACCGCCAAGCATCGCAGAAACCGAGGCTTTCCTCCTAGACTCCTCCCCTGATGCTTTTGAAAAAGTGATTGACCGACTTTTAGCGAGTCCTCATTATGGTGAGCAGTGGGGCAGACACTGGCTTGATATTGTACGATACGCCGACAGTGACGGTTATGCCAATGACTATCTACGGCCCAATGCCTGGCGATATCGCGACTACGTAATCCGATCTTTTAATAATGATAAACCTTACCGCACCTTCCTTAAGGAACAGATTGCAGGAGATGAAATCGACCCAGAAGATCCAGAGCTGTTGATTGCTGCTGGTTTTTTACGCATGGGGCCTTGGGAGCACACCGGCATGAGTATCGAGGCGGAGACACGTCAGTTGTTTTTAGACGATGTGACCAATATTGTGGGAGAGACTTTCCTTTCCTTGCCATTGGGATGTGCTAAGTGCCACGATCACAAGTATGACCCTATTCCCACTAAAGACTACTACAGCATTCAGGCTGTTTTTGCGCCCGTACAATTTGCCAGCAGACCTGCCGCTTACCTAGCCGAAGAAAATCGAAGCTTATCCGCCCCAGAGCAGAAACGCTTGCTGACCTGGATGGATAAAACCAAAGCAGAACAAGAGGCTCTCGTTGAAAAAGAAGAAACAGCAGCCAAGGAATGGTTTGCAGCGCGGGGAAAACCCTACCTCGGAAAGAGAATTCGCCGCAAACTACCTGATGATCAACAACCACCCAGGTATTATGGCCTTACTTTTCAAGATTTAGGCTACCGCAAAGTGCTGTCCAAGCGAAAGCAAGCACTAAACCGAACCCGCTTCCGCTATGAACCTTATGCCTATTCTGTGTATAACGGACCGAATCGCGTTCATCATAGCGCCAGAGATTTCCTACTCCCAGAAGAAATTGAAAACGCACCTCCTAGCACCTTTGTTTTAGCTGGGGGATCGGTCTATGCCCCAACGCAAGAAGTCGAGGCCGGCATTCTAAGTGCCGTAGCTACGCTAAAACAACCTTTGGATGAAATGGGTACGGCCAAAATTCCAAATCCCGTTCCACAAAGCTTAGAGGGACGCCGTTTGGCCTTTGCAGAATGGTTGGCACAGGCTGATCATCCCTTAGTCACTCGCTCAATCGTCAATCGGGTCTGGCAATATCATTTTGGGAAAGGTTTGGCCGAAAACACCAATAACTTTGGCGGAACTGGTCGACAGCCTACACATCCGGAGCTATTGGATTGGCTAGCACAAAACTTTGTAGAGAATGGCTGGTCACTGAAATCTCTGCATCGACTCCTCATGACTAGCTCCACCTATCAGCGATCCTCCACTCCCGCCCAGGTCAAGAAGCAAGCTTTATTAGATCCCGATAATCACTATCTGGCTAGTTTTAATACCCGAAGATTGGCGGCAGAAGAGATGAGGGACGCGATCTTGTATGCTTCCGGAGAAATAAACCTGGAACTAGGCGGCTTGCCGATCCGTCCTGAAATCAACCAAGAGATTGCCCTACAGCCGCGCCACACGATGGGTTCCATTGCTCAAGCCTACCAGCCTTCCAGGACGCCCGCTGAACGTAACCGGAGAACCATCTATGCAGAACGGTACCGCAATCTACCCGATCCGATGCTTAGTGTTTTCAATCAACCTACCCCTGATTTATCCTGTGAAAGAAGGTCTACATCCACGGTAACACCACAAGTTTTCGACTTAATCAACAGCCCACAAATGAGGGATAGAGCCATTGCACTTGCCCTGCGAGTAGAAACAGAAGTGGGGTCGGATTTAAAGGAACAAATACGGCATGCCAGTCAGCTTATTTGGGGGCGATTACCCTCTGCAAAGGAGGTAAAGCAATCCTTGGCTTATGTACAAGAGATGATCGAGTATCATAAAAAACAATCCCCAAGCCCTCCGACCTATCCTACACAAATCAAACGCAAAATGTTTGAAGAAATGACCGGAGAATCTTTCGAATATACCGAAGAGTTAGATATCTATCAGGATTATCAGCCTGATCGCAAAGATGCAGATGTAGCTGTCCCTACCAGAGCCTTAGCTGATTTAGCACTCGTTTTATTCAACACCAATGAATTTATCTATGTCTACTGATCCGCATTGGAATAGGAGAAATTTCTTATATGGTTTGGGTGCGGGCATTGGAGCCGTAGCGCTAAGCAGTTTGCTCGGCTGCGAATCTGCGACGGGAACAGCAACGAATGTTCAGCATCCCTTGAAGGCAAAGCCCCCTATGTTCATTCCTAAGGCCAAATCCGTTATATTCCTAACCATGGAAGGCGGGCCTAGTCATATCGACACCTTTGATCCTAAACCCGCTTTAGCAAAACATCACCTGACTCAATTCAAACGAAAAGGAGAACAGTTTTCAGCCATGTCTTCCGGCAATCGCTATATCGTTCAGAGTCCTTTTAGCAGCAGAAAAGTCGGTGAGTCTGGGGCCGATCTAAGCGAGCCTTTTGTGCACCTGGCGCAGGTAGCCGATGAAATTTGTTTTTATCGGGGTGGACAAGCCAAATCGGTCAACCATCCTACTGCCATGTACCAGCTGAATACCGGTAATCAATTCGGTGGAGAGCCTGCTTTTGGGGCCTGGACAGCTTATGGCCTTGGGTCAGTCAATGATAATTTGCCCGCCTTTGTCGTATTACCGGAACTTGCCTTTCCGCAGGGCGGTTCAGCCAATTGGTCTAATGGCTTTTTACCCGCACAATTTCAAGGAACGACATTCCGGCCAGAAGGAACCCCTATATTGAATATTGATCCGCCACCAGGCGTAAGTCGTTATCATCAACGGAGCAGCCTCGATTTATTGAACAAATTTAATCAAACCCATCGAGCACAACATCCCAGCCATCAAGAATTGACCGCTAGAATGGCCAGCTATGAATTAGCCTTTCGCATGCAAATGGAAGTACCTGAGATTATCAATATTGAGGAGGAAGACGAGAAGACAAAAGCCTTGTATGGCATCGGTGAAAGTGCAACCCATGAATTTGGGCGAAAATGCTTACTGGCCCGTCGACTAGTGGAAAAAGGGGTGCGTTTTGTACAATTATACTCATCTGGTTGGGATTCCCATGATTACTTGGCCAGGGCACACGGAAATTTGATTAAAAGTGTAGACAAACCTATCGCTGGACTGATCACTGACTTAAAACGTAGAGGTTTACTAGAAGAAACCCTCATTGTTTGGTGTGGCGAATTTGGTCGTACCGCTGATAATGGTGTACGAGAAGGAGGAGTAGCCTATGGCCGTGATCACAATCCAGAAGCCATGGCCATTTGGATGGCGGGAGGCGGCGTAAAGGCAGGACATACCATTGGAGCTACGGACGATTTGGGGCAGGAGGCGGTCGAGGTGGTTCACCCAATCAGTGATTTGCATGTTACTATGCTTCATCTTTTGGGTTTGGACGATAATAAATTAACCTATTTTCATGGTGGTCGTTACAAACAACTTTCACAATTTGGCGGAAAGATTATCCATGATTTGATAGCTTAGGATCATATAGCACGCCCAATCGTTTAGGTCATTATTGCTGTTGATCTTGTTCAATTTCAATTTTACCATACACCCAGTCTGGCAAATAGAAACGCTTATAGCCCCAAAGCATCCATCTCTTCCTCTTCATACTGGCTGTCTTCCGCTGGATATCTAAGGCTTGAATCATATTTCCCACTTTGCTTGGCTAGAGCCCAAATCAAACTCTCCCCGGCAGGCATGTTCATTGGAACCTCTTGATAGATACTATCCTGATAGGCCTCTTCAGCGGAGATGATTCCCCAACCCTCTTTTTTGAAATGTGCGATTAAATCATCCAGAAATAGGGCCGCTGCCAAATTATGATGCAGCAATAAATTATGTTTGATTTGCCGTCCAGTCAACGCTAAACTCAAGCTATCGTAATATTGGGCTCTCTCAAATAAGTGCTTGATATAAAAAGATCGGTAAGCGGAAAGGTCTGCCTTGGGGTTGGCTTTCAATCGATTGACTAATCTACTGTTGACATACCAATCAGAAGCATCAATAGAAACATGACCAATTTTATAGCCATTACTTTTCAAAAAGTCCCTAAATCCATCTCTTTTAGGTATCGTATTGCCTTCCTTTAAATAGGGAAAGCGGAATAGTTGGGTGAAATTAGAGTAGCCATTAATGAGGGAATCATTTTTTAATAATTCTGCTTTAAATTGATCAAGACTAACCGCTTCGCTATTCAAGTTAGGATGGCTATAGGTGTGATTGCCGATCAGATGCCCTGCTGTATTCCAACTACTGATAATTTGTTGTCCTCTAGGATTGTCTAAGCCTCCGCCCTTAACAAAAAGGATCGCTCCCACTTTGTTTTCTTGCAGCTTGTCCAGTAACAGTTGATTCCATAATGCATTGGGGTAATTAGGAAAGTCTCCCGTAGAGCCATCATCAAAGGAGAAGGAGACTTGGGGTTGGGGCTGTTCTTTTTCTTCCTCCGTTGCCACTGAGCAGCTTGCTACAATAAGGGCTAACAGGCAGGTGGCAATCCTTAACATTTGTTTCCTGCTATTCATAGGAGATGGTGTTCTTTGAAACGGACTGATCTATCATATCCTGTTCTATTTTAGAAAAGAGGCCACCAAAGCGACTAATATAACTCAGGTCTATTATAATGGGTTTCAAACTCGTATTTATGCTCTCCGATCTGCATCGTTTTCTCCTGTTTGATCAACAACAAATCTCTTAAGCGGAAATAATAGCGACTATGCTCTTCTACCACTTGTGCTTCTGGGTTAAGTTCTGTTGTTTCCGCAGCCTACATTGCCTACCCTATATTCGTCATCTCATTTATGACAAGTTCTTCTATAGCCCCATCGGTTGCAGTCTTAAAAGCGGCCAAATGGGCTGCCTCCATATGCTTTTGCCACAATTCACGGCTCGCCCAGTTTTCATAGAAAAGAAACAGATTAGGGTTTTCATTATCTTGATGGAGGTCGTAGTTAATACATCCCTCTTCCGCTCTAGTAGCTTCGATGAGTTTCAATAATTCCGTTTGGACGAGTTCTTGCTTTTCGGCTTTCGCCAAAATTCGGGCTAGGATCGTCAATGGTTGCTCAGGCATATTTTCTGTGTTATGTAGGTTTAAGTGTACAGAGATAATAAGTATATAGAAGCTTCTTTTACAGATTTATCAAGGTATTTGTTGTTGCTATTAGCTGATCTATTTTGGCCTGTTTATTTGCGTCCGTGTGCGGCAGGCCAAAAGAACCCTGGTCATTGTCAAAGTACTTTCCAGTCACTCCTCTGTAAACCGTAGAAACGGCTAATTTACACAAAATATCCGCTCCCTTGTCTGCAGAAGACCAATGATGTCCATAAGCCTCCTTTACCATATTGGTATTCAATAGCGAGCCAGGATTAACCGCAATGACACTAATACCTTCTAAGGTTTTGGCCAAATGAAAACTCCACATCGTCAAGGCCAATTTGCTTTGGGCATAGGCCTCCTGAGCCGTCAATGGAGATTTGCCCATTAAAGCCTCCTGAGATACCGGCGCTTGCGCAGCGGAACTCAAGTTGATTATACGAGGTTCAGCCCCTTTCTCTAATGAGGGGAGCAGTATATCGGTCAATAAATAAGGCGCAAGGTAATTGACCACAAAGCGAATGTCCAAGCCCTCCTCATTCCGAGAGACAGCGCTTTTGAACACACCAGCATTATTAATCAGGACATCAATTTTAGGCACCTCATTAATTATCTGTTCCCCCATTTGCTTGACGGTTTCCAAATCTGAAAAATCCGCCACAAATCCTTTTACATTCGGATTACCCGACAGTTCTTTTACCTCGGCAATGACCTTTGCTAATTTCGTTGCCTTTCTTCCATGAACGTAGATTTCATGTCCTTCTTTCGCCAGTTGGATAGCCGCTAGTTTTCCGATGCCATCAGTGCTTCCTGTGATTACTATTGTTTTGATCATATGGCTTAGTGATTCTTTTAATTGGAATGAAAATGAGGCAATACCTTTTCAGACAGTTCTACTAAAGTCTCTTCCATATCTCTGGTATTGAATCGTAAATTTAAGAGAAGATGATTGACACCCATGTTTTCCAAATGATGCAAGTATTCCACCAAGTAGTTAGCGCCAACCCTGAACCCTAAATGTATCGGTTGGGGAAGAGCGTCATCATCCGCTTGCAAATCAACGTACAATGGTTGCAAAAACGGCTTATCATAGTCTTGTGTTTTTGCCACTAAAGCTCGCCATTCTGCAATCGTGTTTTGTTGCTGCCCTAAAGCTCTAGGATAGCTCATCCAACCATCACCATGGTCAGCATTCCACACAAGTGATTGTCGACTATATCCGGTTATTATCATTGGAATTTTGTGAGTGGTGGGTTTCGGGAGGGCATCTACGGTACCTTTCAATACGCCATAATGTCTAGTTTCTAAGCTTGGAAAATTTTCTTGTGCTTTACGGATGTAATGAAAAGCTTCGCTAAATAATTCTCCTCGCTTTTCATAGTCTAGTCCCATCGCAGGATATTCATCAAATCGATCACCTGATGCCACACCTAAAATCAAACGCCCATCCGATAATTGGTCAATCGTCGCTGCTGATTTAGCCACGTGGATAGGATGATGCAATGGAAGTGCAATACTCCCTATTCCGAGTGCAATTTTTGTAGTATGAGCGGCCAAATATCCCAGATAGGTAAAAGGATCAAAGGTCTGCCCCGCATCTCCGAATGAAGGTACATTAAAAGGTACATCCCTTATCCACAAGGCTTTAAAACCTAATTGGTCAACAAGTCGCACTCTTTCCAAATGCTGATTCATACTTGGCACAGGACCTCCCGTATAGTTTTCAATCGGAACAACTATCCCTATACTCAATTTCTTAGGTTTGAACACGTAGTTATACGCCCTATTGATAGACTCAAATTCTTTCATCATTACTACTTAAAGGAGATCATCTAATGCTTACAGGAGTTCCATTCATGGCGCAAAGATGAAGGGATTTCATGATCAAAAATAGGTACAAATAAAGGTTATCATTGTATTTTTAAAGGTTATGGACTGAATATTTATCATTTCCGAAGCATTTTTTCCTACTTTCATCGCAAATTTTATCCATATGAAGGTATTGGAAGCATATAAACCTTTTGAAATACAAGAAATTGAATTGAGCAGGTGGCAGAAACGCCCCCTTAAGAATAACTTTTTTGAGTTGGTACTGATCAAAGAAGGTAAAGGAACACAGTGCATCAACTACAATGATTACCCTTATGAAAAGGGAAGTATTTTCTTATTGCCTCCTTTGCAGTGTCATTCTTTCCAGATTGAAGAACCTTCCCGCTTCGTTTTTTTAAAATTCACCTCCAACTTTTTCCAAGCCAGTTCTCGAGATGCCATCAATCAGCGTGAGTGGTTTAAGGAAGCCGCCTATATTTTATCCAACTACAATCAGCTTCCAGGAGATATTATTCACAATGAATTAGATCGTCAACACATTTACACGCTAATTGATTTAATTCTTAAGGAGAATCAGAATTACGGGACTGGTTCTCCCTCGCTCATAAAGAGTTTCATGACCAGTGTTTTGGAAATTCTGCTTCGCAATATCAAGCGAAGTTCTTTTTATGAAGTAGGAATGACTACCAATACCGATGAACGAATCACTAGCTTACTTGGCTATATCAATGAAAACATTAGCGAGCCACACCTACTTAAAGTGGAGCACTTGGCGAAAACCTTTTTGCTATCGCCCACTTACTTGAGTGAGTTTTTCCGAAAAAAGGTAAATATGTCCCTGAGAGAATACATTATTAAGGCGAAATTAAAACTCGTCGAGATTCGTCTACTCAACTCTAACTATACCTTGACCGAAATTGCGGATGAATTAAGTTTTACGGACGTCAGTCACCTGTCCAAAACCTTTAGGAAATACACCGGAATGTCGATGCGAGATTTCAAGAAGCAAGGGCAATACCAGCTGTTAAAGCGAAGCAGTTGCTGATGCTAGTTAATAACTGCATTAAAGAAATTTCTGCAAATTGCGTTTAAAATACGCAGCACTGTCGGCTGCACTCTGCATGGAATTGACCGCATAATTCCCTCCCTGCTCAATATAATAGAAATCTAGTCCAGATTGGTCAGGGTCAGGAAGTATCTCCAGGTAATTGATTGAGCCATTGCCGAGTTCTGTATAATCTCTTGAGACCTTGTCCATGTCTTTGATGTGCCACATGACGTACCTTCCAGCTTGGGCAGCAATCAATTCTTTGGGGGTATAGTTAGATGAATGCATCACCCAATACATATCCATTTGAAGTTTCACTAGTGCTGGATCAGTATCACGGATAATCACATCAAAGCCCGTTTCCCCATCATGGTCCTCAAATTCAAAGCCATGATTATGGTAGGCAAAACCTAGGCCAGCGTCCGTCACCTGTTCTCCAATGAGATTGAGTCTTTGCGACATCAACTTGAAATGATCCAGGGTTCTTTGTTCCGGAGCGATCCAGGGCCAGGTGATATATTTACTATCTAGGTGCTTTGCCCCCTCAATGCATTGATCTACGTAACGTTTCAACTCATCTTCGGACTTTTCCAGATAGGGAGAGAATCCATAATGTCCACTGGTAACGCTGAGTTCCAAGTCATCTAAGACCTGCTTAAACTCAGCAGATTTATGTCCGTAATAGGTGCCTGCCTTTTCATCAAAACCATAGATTTCAAAATCTTGATAGCCCATGACTTTCAAAGCCTTGAGCGTCTTGATGGGGTCTACGGCCATTTCATCACGGATGGAGAATAACTGGTAGCCCATCTTGAACTTAGGCTGTTCATTGCAGGAGAATAAAGACAGGGGCAAAATCGTAGCCGCTCCAGCTAAGCCGGTATTGCTGAGGAATTTTCTTCGATTCATAGGGTGAAAGTAGGTAAAAATCACCAACTTAATCGTCGGCTGATATATATTAAATACTTCGTATGCCTCAGAAAATTCCTAGTCTACCTTATCAAAATGCAAATTTCTGACCCGCCCATTCGTCACTTTACACCCAGTGATTATATTATTACTGTCTCTGATGAATTCAACTTGTCCGAAGAACCAGGCCTTACCTGAAAACACATCGGCTTTCACGGGATCCAAATTAAAGTCACTAAGCCTGCTATGTCTGGCTACTAACTGGCCATCAAGCACCACAAAGTCGTAAGTAGTGGACAATTCTTCGCTGTAAAAACGGCCAGCGAAATCTGATAATTTAACTGTATTAGCATCAAAACGCTTGACTCGCGGCGCATCCATCACTTGCCCACCTTGTTTAAGTCTAATCAGCTTTATCTTCTCTCCGCCATTAGGCACAAATTCGATTTGGGCCTCTACTCCTTCCACTTTGAATTCAGTAAGGGATAAGGGCTTCAATGCAAGGGTAGATTGTCCTGTGGCTTTGGCCGATAATTGCCCACCTTCTTTGCTAACCGTAATGATAAAACCGGGTTGTAGTTCGAAATCACCGACATAGCTTTCCAAAGTGTTTTCATCCACTGTAATCTCAGCGGTCGCTTCCTTCGTCTCTTCCACTTTTTCTTTGGGCTTCGTCTTGATTTTATCTTTCAGGTATATATCAACTACTTTATGTGCCATCCCTCCTGAATTGAATTCAGCAGCATTACTAAATACAATGACTGAAAAATCCTCATCAGGGAAACGAGTTAAGTAAGAACGATAACCCGCATCGGCCCCGCCGTGCTGTATTTCATTTAGTCCCTTATACTTGCCAACAAATTGCCCCAATGCTCCCCCAAAAGTTTTGCCGTTATTCAAGACAGCAAGGGTATTCATTTTATCAACGATTTCCTTGTTCCCTACTTTTAAGGCTGAGAAGTTGATTGACCACAGACTTAAGTCCTCCACTGTGGTGAATAGACTAGTTGCACCGACATTGGCATAGTTCAGCACACTCTTTTTGTAGCCACCACTATTGGCGTAATAGGAATAGGCCCTGTTTTTTACGATTTTCTCATGATCATCATAGAAAAGCGTATTGCTCATTTGCAGAGGGTCAAAGATATTCGCTTTTGTAAATTCTGCGAAGGACTGTTCTGATACTCGAGCCACTACTTCGGCTAGGAGCGTAAATCCAGTATTGCAATAAAAATACTCATCCCCAGGGTTGAAATTCAGCGCTTTCTGTTTGCTGACTAATTTTAAAACGTGCTCCTTGGTAATCACATCATCCATTCGCCAGCCCGCCATCGACAATAAGTTCCATTGATCTCTCATTCCGCTGGTATGCGAGGCTAAATGTCTCAAAGTAATCGTCTTCCCAAAGTCAGGCACTTCAGGAATATATTTTCTGATATCATCTTCTAGTTTTAGCTTGCCCTCTTTTTCTAATAATAAGATCGAAAAGACCGTAAATTGCTTTGAAACCGAAGCAATGTGAAAGATCGTGGACGGACTATTAGGAATATCATATTCAAGATTTGCCATGCCATATCCCTTCTTGTAAATGATGTCTCCGTCTTTTACTACAGCCACCGATGCTCCTGGCGTATCTTTGCCATCCCAAGGCATGAATAACTCATCTACTTTATCATTTAGGGTAACTGCTTTGGGGCGGATAGTTTGGGTGCTGAGGCTATACTTGCCTGTCGGTTCCTTTTCGTCAAATGGAGAAACTTCAATGATATAGTCCCCCTTCTGATCTGAGGTGATCGAAAATAACTCGGGGCCAGTCCTCCCATTTGGGCTATCAAATTCATTTAATTTTTGACCGTCAGGACCGTAGGTCGTAATCTTTACATCTACCCCTTGTTGTATCAACCTAAAAAACGAAAATTGATTATCATTCAGCCTAATAGTATATTGATGTTTTTCAGTAGGAGAGATTTCCGAACTAAGGTTTTTACCAAGCGCTAGCTTTCCCTTTTTAGTTTGAGCTTGTACACAATTAGCTTGGAAAAGAAATAGAAAGCTTACTGCTAGAATAGATAGCGGTGACTTCATGATATTGCTTTAATGATTCTGTTTTAGACCACAACTTAGCGTTGGCATAACCGATTGGAGTCAACACTTTTATTGAACAGCTTGATCCGAATTTATTTTTCAATATCCAAAAAATCAATAGTACTGCAAAGCTTTTATCTGGCTTTCCGACTAACGTACATATTTGAACGGCATATACCGCATTCCACTGGATTCGCTGATCACAACAAATACTTCGCCTTTTCCACAAATGCAAAGAGGGAATAAAGCCTTACACTTTATTCCCTCTCCTGCCTAAAGATTAAAACTAGATTAATCCATATCTAGTGCCTCTTCGATACGGCTCATACAATCTTTTACATGATAAGCGGAAAGCTTGTCACTGTATTTTCTTTTTGACTTTTTCAAATCAGTATGCAACCTTTCTAGTGTACCCCTTGACATTGAAACGATATCCGTTTTCATAGGGTCCATAGAGGGCCCGCTCACACTACCGCCAAAGAAAGAGAAAGAAGGAGATTCTTTAGGTGTAAGCATCGCAATCATTTTCTCTACATACATTTTTTGTAGATTTCTTCGATGGGTGCTAATCGATCCACTCTGATTGAGTTCACTCCAGATACCTTTGTATAGATCATCATAGTATTCCTCAATCCCATAGGCGTCAGCAAAACCAGCTTCGGTTTCGATGATTCGCTGTAGACGTGAAACAGATAGTAGGCTGTTGAGTGTCGATTCCTGCAAACGAGCAATGGCAGCCACTCCTTGATCTGGACGCAACTTATTCAACACATTCTTATCGAGCATCCAAGTGGGCGTCATGAATAAATGACGGTTCAGGAAGTTTACGGCACTTTTTTGCATGGCTTTAGGGGCAGGTTCATACACCACACCTCCTTGATCAAAGGTTTTCGGCGTTTCAAAAACACCACCCACCCATTTGGTCACATGTCCAATGTAACGACGATATTGCCCCGCTACGCCATCATAAAGCTCCTTAGCCATCTCATAGCCTTCAGCATCTTCTTTGGTCCAATCTAGAATGTTAGGTACAATCCGTTGTAGGTTCTTGATTCCGTATTCGGAAGCAGTCATGGAATTATCTCCTAGGTCTTCCGACTGGGCCCGTGGATCATAAGAACTACGCTCTGTGATGAACCATAGGCGTTGGTTATTGGCGGCCTTTTCTTTATACCATTTATTCAATTCTTTTTTATCCTCGTATTCGTCTTTTGTGGTATATATTGGACGATAATTCCACTCAATGGCCCACTTATCATAGTCACCAATTCTTGGGAAAAGGTTCTTAACGCCATCTTCAGGTTGTGCCACATAATTGAAGCGGGCATAATCCATGATGGATGAGGTATGACCATTGGCTTCCATAAAGGCTGGATCACGTAATTTTTCCACTGGGGTGGCATTACTGGCACCAAAGTTATGTCGTAATCCAATCGTGTGTCCCACTTCGTGTGAAGACACAAAACGAACCAATTGTCCCATCAATTCATCATCATAATCGTTGGGTCGTGCAGCCGGATCATTAGGCCCCGCCTGAATAGTATACCAACGCTTCAAGAGTTTCATGACGTTGTGGTACCAGCCAATGTGACTCTCCAATATCTCACCTGAACGGGGATCGTGGACATTGGGTCCGTAAGCATTTTGTATATCAGAGGCGAAGTAGCGAATCACAGAATAGCGTGCATCTTCCAAACTCATGTTTGGATCGTTTTCGGGCCAATCCTTGGCTACGATTGCATTTTTCCAGCCTGCTGCTTCAAAAGCTACCTGCCAATCATCCACGCCTTGTTTGAGATAGGGGCGCCACTTGGTAGGTGTTGCCGGATCTATATAAAATACGATCGGCTTGGCCGGCTCAATTAGTTCTCCGTTTTGCTGACGGCGAGCATCGGCATCATTCTTGGCTTCCAATCGCCATCTTACGGTGAAGGTCTCTCTAGTTGCGCGTTCTTTTTCGCCGTCAAAAACGGTATATCTATTAGAGAAAATACCGACACGTGGGTCGAATAAACGACGACGCATAGGTGTTTCTGGCAATAAAATCATGGAAGTATTCAACTCAAAAGTAACAACGCCTGCTGATACACCTGCTGCTAGATCTACTGTTCTGGATCGTCCTGGTGAAGCGCCAGGTCTCGCAGGTGTCGGTGGTGTTACACTATAGGTTTTTACACTTCTCACTTCAACATTGATAGGAAACGACTTGATACTCTTAATGTAAGAGCGATCCTTTTGTATCGCTTTCATCTTGTAGCGACTTTTCATTCTGGTAGACATATCGAACGCCTGGTTGGGCTTGTCAAAGAACCCTCCCACTTCGATCAGTACAGAAGTATCCTTACGAATGGCTTTAATATCAAAAGCCGCAGCAATAGGATTTACATTTGAGTTCTGTACCGCTTGGTAAATAGGTTCCAAGCTGTCTGCTACATTGATGAAAGAAATCACGCGCAGGAATACATTCTTCTTAGGTCCTTTTTCAAATCGAAATACTTGACGGTTGGCCATTTCTCCCCCATAGCCCGCACCTGTTGGTGTCTTGGACATACGCGTAATCGCCAATACATCTCTTCCGAAGAGTTCGTCTGGTATTTCAAAATAATATTTGTCTTCTACTTTATGTACATGGAGCATGCCCTCCATGGTTTCGGCTTTGTCGGTGATAATTTCTTGAAAGGTTTTCATGCCCTCCTTCTCCTTCTTTTTCTTATCACCTCCTTCAGCTGACGTTGCCCCTTTAGGCGGTCCAGCTTGTCCGATCAAAAAAGCGGGTAGCAACAATAAAACGAATAGGTATTGGGTAGTCCGAAGGGACCATCTAGAATAGGTTGTCTTTTTCATACTAGAAAGGTTAGTCAATGAGTTTCAATCAAAACCCGAAATGGGCCAATTTATTCAAAGCCCCAAACTTAAAGTTTTTTGCTTACTTCTCTAGCTAAGCCTTAAGAATTAGCAGGATTGGCGGGTATCTGAGAGAAGATTTCAGAAGTGGGTGGGGCGTTTATTTGAAGATTACAGTAATTCGATACTATTGCGACCCAACTTCACAGTACCTTGTTTTTCTAATTGCTTCAACAACCTGGATACAGCCTCTCTGGAGGCATTAAGGTCATAGGCTAGGGCTTGGTGAGTGGTTTGGATCATAGAATTGGACGTAACCTTGGCTTTTTGTTTCAGGTATTCCAAAAGCCGTTCATCCATTTTTTTGAAGGCAATACTGTCTATGGTTTGTACCAATGCCTTCATGCGAGCATCATAGGATTGCATCACGAAGTTTTTCCAACTCTGGTATTGACGCATCCACGCATCCACGTATCGAATGGGAATACCAATCAGGGTGGTGTCTTCTTCGGCTACGGTACGAATGTCACTTTGTTTATTCATCATGCAACAAGAAAAGGACATCGAACAGGTCTCCCCTGCTTCCAAGTAATACAAAAACAGTTCATTCCCTTCCTCATCTTCCCGCAACACCTTGATGCTACCTTTTATCAACAAGGGAACCATCTTGATATAACTACCATAATCCTGAATCAGTTGCCCTGCCTTGAAATGCATGAGTTTCCCCACCTGGCTAATTTCCTCCTGCAACTTCTTCTCTGCAATGTCAGGAAAATGTTGTTGTACTAATTTGGCAATTCCCGCTTGTTCTACTCTCATTGGGCTTGCAGCTTTTTTTCAATTTCAGTAAGTCGTTGCTCAATCTGAAGCAATTTCTCCAAAATTAAAACATGCGTTTTTTTAGCGTCTATCCCCACTGGGCTGGCATCACTATGAATCGTTGCTGCTATTTCTTCAAAAGTTTTTTTATCTATTGAAAGGTCCATAGTATTTATAGTTAAACACCAATATATGTTGATTTATTCATGTAATGAAGCAAAAAAAAGCACCCGAAGGTGCTTAACGGCACTACATATTGCACTGGCAATTCTCCAAACACTCAATGATTAGAGAGACATCTCTTTCTTTGAGTGAGTACATCATGCTTCTACCGTCTCTCTTTACACTCAAAATTCCTTTCAAGCGCATATTTTGTAAGTGATGAGAAGTCAAGGACTGCTCACTTCCGGTTTTTTCACATATTTCTTTTACAGACAACTTAGGATATTGCTCCAAAAGATGAACGATTGCCAAACGAGTGGGATGTGCTACGGTCTTCAAAATATAAGCGATTCGCTCTAGTTTTTCGACCAATTCTCCCTGCATTACGTTGTTTGAATCCATGTGCTAAAGGTATGAACATATTTTCATAATAACAAAAGTGGTGGTCAAAGTTCCAACATGGCTTTGATAACGCCAGTCTCGGGCTTGAGCCAATCATCAAAATGATCGGGCAGGCTTAAAAATGGAACAGTATGGGTTACAAAAGAGTTTACAGGAAACTGTTTTTGTTCTAATTTATTCATAACATATTGGAAATCCTCCAGTGTAGCATTTCGGCTACAAAGCAAAGTAGTTTCTCGAGCGTGAATAAAGGGATGAAAATAGCTCAAGTCTCCCTTAAATAATCCTACTAATACAAATCGACCGCCATGCGCCATGTAATTAACGCCACTTTCAAGGGCTTGCTTACTACCTGTAGCATCAAAAACAACCTGGGCTAACTCATTAGCTGTGAGTGCTTTGATTTGATCCATTGCATCCGCTTCTCCTACATTAACGGTGTGTTCAATTCCCACCTTCTCCTTGACAAAGGCCAAGCGTTCGTCATTGATATCCACAGCAATAACCTTGGCTCCTTCCGCTTTAGCAAAAGCCATGATGCCGATGCCAATTGGACCGCAGCCCATTACAATAGCGGTATCTGTACTAGTAAGTTGCGAGCGTCGTATCGCATGTGCACTAATCGCCAAAGGCTCGATGATAGCAATATCGGCCCAATCCAAGTGATTAGCAGGTAATAATAAATCCACAGGTATATTTATTACTTCTTGCATTCCCCCATCTGTATGTACGCCCAGTACAGCGATCGAAGTGCAGCAATTCGTCTTCCCAGCTTGACAAGCTACACAGGTTTTGCAACTGACATAAGGCATGATCCCTACTCTATCGCCCGCCTGCAAACCCTGCTCGTTTGCACCAATTTCCAAGATTTCTCCGGCCAGTTCATGCCCTAAAATGCGAGGATAAGTGAAAAAGGGCTGGTTTCCCTTGTAAGCATGCAAATCTGTTCCGCATATACCAATTCGTTTCATCTTTACCAGGGCTTCCCCTTTTTTTAATTGCGGCTGTTCCTTTTCCTGAATTTGAAAGCTTCCGGGTTCCTGACAAACAATAAACTTCATGTAAAAGACTTAAAAAAGTTTGATAATCTGAGTAAAGCAAATATTTTTGTTCAATCGTTTGAACAACTGCTCAAAGATAGCGGATTTTGAAGAATAAAAAAGCCACCATCAGTGATATTGCTAGTGCATTGAATATTTCGCCTTCGGCCGTGTCGAAGGCTTTGAATCAACACCCCAGAATTAGCAAGACAACACGAGAAGCGGTGGAAGATATGGCCAAGCAATTGAACTATGAGCCCAATTATCTGGCTACCGCTTTGAGAAAGGGCAAAAGCCATTTGATCGGAATGATTATTCCTGCAGTCGATATCAATTTTTTTTCTAGTGTGGTAAAGGGCGTTGAATCGGTAGTCAATGCGGGTGGCTACAATGTCATCATTTCTCAATCAGATGACTCTTTTGAGAAAGAAAAACGGAATGTTGACGTGTTGCTCAATACACAAGTGGATGGGATTATCTGCTCCCTAGCTAATACGACTTCTCAATACGAGCACCTAGATAAAATTATCCAAAAAGGTACTCCCTTGGTCCTTTTTGATCGGACTGCGGATCAGCAAGCTTTAAGTACTGTTGTGATTGATGATTACCAAGGTGCAGCTACTGCCACACAGCACCTCATTGATCAAGGATGTCAAAATATTATCCACCTCGCAGGGCCACAGCAGGTACTCCCCTTTCAGCTCCGAGCTGCAGGTTTTAGAGAAACACTGGCAAAGAACCACTTGGACTGCCACCCCAGGCAGTTGATTGAAAGTGACTTAACGCAAGAAGGCGGTAGAAAGGCCATGGAATGGGCCTTGTCCAGATATGGCTTCCCTGATGGCCTTTTTGCCGCTAGTGATCATGCCGCATTTGGAGCGATGCAAGTATTGAAGGAAAAAGGATATCTCATTCCAGCTGAAGTAGCTATCGTTGGATTTAGCAATGAGACCTTTGGCCATTTTATTCATCCAACGCTATCCACCGTCGAACAACATGGAGAAAAAATGGGAGAAATCGCGGCAAATCTCGTCATTGAACAGTGCTCAATGCCCCCAGATAAGTTTGTTCATCGCAAAATTGTATTACCAACAGATTTGATCATCCGGCAATCCTCTCAAAAATTAGCTAACTAAAAAACGAAACGACATAATACATTAATCCATTTACATTACGAAAATCATTATGGCCAAGTACACAAGAATTGAAGTAGCACTAACGATGGAAAGAACAGGTTTGGTACCCTTGTTTTATCATCCCGATATTGAACTAGGAAAAAAAGTCATCACGGCTTGTTACCAAGGAGGCGCACGCATTATCGAATTCACCAACCGCGGAGATTTTGCCCATGAGGTTTTTTCTGCCCTCAATCGGTATGCCCTAAAAGAGCTTCCTGGCTTAATTATGGGCGCTGGATCTGTAGTTGATGCAGGAACTGCCGCCTTATACATGCAATTGGGTGCCAATTTCATCGTAACACCCGTTTTTAGAGAAGATATTGCCTTGGCTTGTAACCGACGAAAAGTCCTCTGGTCTCCTGGATGTGGCACCTTAACGGAAATAGCCAGGGCGGAAGAGTTGGGCTGCGAAATCGTGAAAGTCTTCCCAGGGGGAACCTATGGCCCTGGTTTTGTAAAAGCGATCAAAGGGCCTCATCCCTGGACTAGTATTATGCCTACTGGTGGTGTTTCTCCAACAGAAGAGAACCTTAAAGGCTGGATTGATGCCGGAGTGACTTGCGTGGGAATGGGGTCAAAATTGATCACAAAAGAGGCCTTGGCTAGTGGAGATTTTGCGGCCATCCAGCAGAAAACAAAAGAAGCTATTTCTCTCATACAAAGCCTGAGATCAGCATGAAAAACCTAGCCCCTTTTCTTCAGCTCAATTCTAATGATAACGTCCTCGTGGCTCGCCAGAATCTCGCCCAAGGACAAATGATCGATTGGAATGGCGAATCCTTGCAACTCACGGAGGCTATTCCTGCAAAACATAAATTTACAGTTTCAGCATTGGCGGAAGGAGGTGCCGTGTATATGTATGGCGTGTTAGTGGGAAAGGCGCTCTGCCCCATTCCTAAAGGCAGTCTGATTAGCACTGCAAATTTAACCCATGCCACTGCCGAATACAATACTCGGGAAGCTGAAATCAACTGGACGGCCCCGGATGTAAGTCGATGGAAAGACAAGCATTTTATGGGGTTTCATCGCAAAAACGGCCAAGTAGGTACTGCCAATTATTGGATTGTGGCTCCTTTGGTCTTCTGTGAAAACAGGAACATAAAAGTCTTAGAGGCAGCCCTTGCCGACGCGCTGGGTTATCAATCGGCCAAGCAATACAGCCTTGATGTCGGCAAACTTGTCAACTTATACCAAGCGGGAGCAACAGCAGAATTGATTCAATCTACTTCCATTATTCAATCGGCAGAAGAAGTTCGTCAAAATCGACCCTTTGCCCATGTGGATGGGATTAAATTCCTCACTCATCAAGGTGGCTGTGGCGGAACAAGAGAAGATTCTGAAGCACTCTGCCATCTGCTAGCGGGCTATATCATGCATCCCAATGTAGCTGGGGCCACCATACTCAGTCTGGGTTGTCAAAATGCAGAAGACACCTATTTAATGAAGGCCATTAGGGAGCGAGAACCTGATTTCGACAAACCGCTAGTCGTCTTAGAGCAGCAACAGTCTTTAAGCGAAAGAGCTTTTATCGAGGAAGCAGTCAAGAAAACCTTCTTAGGGCTTATTAAGGCTAATGAACTAAGGCGACAGCCCGCTCCATTGAGCAAATTGACACTGGGCTTAGAATGTGGGGGCTCAGATGGATTTTCTGGTATTTCTGCTAATCCTGCGCTAGGCCATACCTCGGACCTCCTAGTCGCCTTGGGTGGTACGACCATTCTTTCAGAGTTTCCAGAGTTAAACGGGGTAGAACAAGAGTTGATCAATCGTTGTGAGACCGATGAGATCGCCCAGAAGTTCATGACCATCATGCGAACGTATTCGGAAAAAGCAGAAGCAGTGGGCTCTGGCTTCAAGAATAATCCTTCTCCTGGTAATATTCGAGATGGATTAATTACCGATGCGATCAAATCAGCGGGTGCCGCCCGGAAAGGAGGTACTTCCCCCGTTCGTGACGTGCTAGATTATACTGAACCCGCTACTAAGGCGGGCTTAAATCTCCTCTGTACCCCCGGAAATGATGTAGAAAGCACAACGGGACTGGCTGCATCAGGGGCTAATCTTATCGTTTTCACGACCGGCTTGGGGACTCCTACTGGTAACCCTATCACACCCGTGGTAAAGATGTCAACCAACAATCGACTGAATGAAAGAATGGGTGATATCATCGATATCAATGCGGGAACAATTATTTCAGGGGAAGATTCTATAGTTAGCAAAGGAGAGGAACTTTTAGATTACCTGATCCAAGTAGCGAGTGGGGAAGCCACGCCTGCGGCTGTTCGCTTGCAACAAGACGATTTTATTCCCTGGAAAAGAGGTATTTCACTATAAGGACTCCCTTTTCAAAACGAACTATACCAACTTTAACATGCAACGATTAAATAGGGCGAATAAAGTCGCTACCAAATATACAACACGAAAAGTGATGGTTTTTGGTGGTGGAAATTTTAACCGAGCCTTCGGGTGTTGGATGATTGATTTGCTGAATGAACAAGCGGGTTTTAATGGAGGTATTGTCCTGGTCAAACCCACGCCTGGCAGGGACTATACCGCCTTGCGGGAGCAAGATGGCTTGTATCATGTCATATTAAACGGTGTTGCAGCCGGACAATTAGTCAATGAAACGAAATTGATCTCTGCCATTGACCAAGTTGTGCATCCCTATCTCGATTGGGCACAGTATTTGGCTACGGCCGAAGAAGATAGCCTAAGATATATCATCTCGAATACCACGGAAGCAGGTATCAGGTTTGAATCCAAAGATCAGCTATCCGATACGCCTCCTTCCAGTTTTCCTGCCAAGGTAAGTTTATGGTTGCACCATAGATTTAAGCATTTTTCCGGTGCCTCTGACAAAGGCTGTGTATTCTTGCCTTGTGAATTGATAGCTGACAATGGAGACACCCTCAAGGATTGTATCCTGCGTTATGCAGAGCTTTGGAATTTATCTACTGACTTTCAGGATTGGGTCTCGGCTCATTGCGTTTTCTGCAACACCTTGGTCGATCGGATTGTTACTGGTTACCCTAGCGATGATATCGATGACATTCAATCAAAAATTGGGTTGGAGGACCAAATGTTGGTGGCAGGTGAGCCATATCACAGTTGGGTTATCCAAGGACCGAAGCAACTGGCGGAGGAACTCCCCTTCGATAAGATTGGATTAGCTGTGAAGTGGGTGGATCAGCTCAAGAACTATCGTGCACAGAAGGTTAAGATTCTAAATGGGGCTCATACATCTATGGTACCTATCGGATATCTAGCCGGCAAAGTAAGTGTCAAAGAAGCCATCGAATCAGCAGAAATCGGTCAATTTATCGAAAGCCTGTTACAAGAAGAAGTATGGCCTACTTTAGATTTCTCTACCGAAGAACTACAAGATTTTACCAGCAAAACCTTGGACCGGTTTAGGAATCCATTCCTGTTCCATAAACTATTAGATATTGCACTCAATTCCATTAGTAAGTTCAAGACTAGACTACTTCCCAGTCTTTTGGGATTCGTAGATAAGAAAGGGGATTGTCCACCTAAAATTTCGCTAGCCCTGGCAGCCCTCATCGTGATGTACAAAGGTGAATGGCAAGGGGAGCAAACACCCTTGCGAGATAATGCTGATGTTTTGGCCTTTTTTCAATCGCTTTGGGCTGATTCGCCAGACCTGTCTCAACTGGTGAAACAAGTTCTGGCGCAAACCCAGTTCTGGGACCAAGACCTTAATGCCATTCCTGGTCTTGCGGAATTGGTGGCCACTTATATCGAAGAAATTCAGTCAAATGGGATGGTCGCTACCTTGGCGACTGTATTATCAAGCACTAAGTCTTAAAATAACAGTATGATAATCGATTCACATCAACATTTTTGGAATTATGATCCGGTTGCTCATAGCTGGATTGGTGATGATATGAGCGTCTTAAAACGCAATTTTCTGCCCGAAGACTTATGGAAGGTCTATCAAGAAAATCAGGTAGAGGCTTGCATCGCGGTACAAGCTGATCAGTCGGAAGCAGAGACTGATTTTCTGTTGCAATTAGCCGCAGAAAATGATTTTATCAAAGGTGTGGTAGGTTGGGTTGATCTGCGATCAGCACAACTGGAGGAAAGATTAATGCATTATTCTGATTTTCCGAAGTTGAAAGGGTTTAGACATATCGTGCAAAGTGAGCCTGATCCAAACTTTATGCTCAGAAAGGATTTTCAACGCGGTTTAGAACAATTGCACCGCTACAATTTCACCTACGACATCCTGATATTTCCGACACAACTGGCTGCTGCACTAGAAACAGTAAAAGCATTTCCGAATCAAAACTTCGTAATAGATCATATTGCCAAACCCTACATCAAAGCGGGTAAAATCGACGAATGGGCAAGCTTTATGCAACAGATTGCCACCTATCCTAATGTGACCTGTAAGGTTTCTGGTATGCTCACTGAGGCAGATTGGGAGAATTGGCAAAGCCAAGATTTCACCCCTTATCTCGATATCGTCTTCCAGGCTTTTGGAACGCAGCGAGTGCTCTTTGGATCGGATTGGCCTGTATGCCTTGTCGCGGGCACCTATGCGCAGGTTAAAGGATTAGTAAGTGACTACATTAGTAAGTTTAGCGAAGCAGAGCAGGCTAATATTTGGGCCAATAATACCAAGCACTTTTATGGCATCGATTAAGCATCGAATTGATTACTAACGACTAAAAAACAAACTAAGATGGATTTGCAACTTAAAGATAAAGTATATATCGTCACAGGAGGATCGAAAGGAATAGGAGCGTCTATCACTCGTGCTATAGCCGCTGAAGGCGGAATTCCGGTTATTGCTACCCGTTCACTGGTAGAAACAAAAGCCTTGGTGGCCGAACTACAACAAGATGGGATAAATGCCATGGCAGTAATCGGTGACCTACAAGAGTTGGCCAACTGTGAAGCCGTTATCAAGCAGACCGTGGCGCAATATGGCCGGATAGATGGCATTGTTAATAATGCAGGAGCCAATGATGGCGCAAGCCTGGAAAAAGGCCCAGCAGCTTTTAGAAAATCTATTCAACTCAACCTTTTCCACTATTTTGATTTGGTACATTATGCCCTGCCTTACCTTAAGGAGAGCAAAGGATCTATTGTCAATATCAGTTCTAAAGTGGCCTTAACGGGGCAGGGTAAGACCTCGGGCTATGCGGCCGCCAAAGGTGCTCAACTTGGATTGACGAGGGAATGGGCCGCTGACTTGCTCCCCTACTCTATTCGGGTCAATGCCATTCTGCCCGCGGAGGTGATGACCCCTTTGTATCGCAAGTGGTTGGACACTTCATTTGACGACCCAGCAGCAAAAGAAGCGGAAATTGTAGCAAAAATCCCCTTTGAAAAAAGAATGACGACAGCTGAAGAAATTGCCTCGATGGCTGTGTTTCTCCTGTCGGAAAAATCGGGACATACAACGGGACAATTTATGCTCGTAGATGGTGGTTATGTACACCTTGATCGCTCCTTAACCTAGGCTAGACAATTGATCCTATGAACTAGTAGGAAGGTTTAAACGTTTCTCCACTAGATGGAAAAGTTATGTTCAAATTGTCAAAGGCCTTTTAATTGTAGTGTTAGTAAACCTACGACTTGTTGGTGTACTAGTATTCCAGCTATTTTCCCAGTGACAGAAGGAGCAGATTGTCTCTGTTCTGATTGTTTAATGGAGCGGTTTCAAGAAAGTGTCTCCACTTATGTGGACGATTTGAAGGCGGGTAAAATCAAAAACGAAGCCCCTCACTATCACACCGCAAGTTTACAGGAAGGAATTGATTATTATATGGAAAATGGATTGATGGTATTAAGCAGCTGGTTTCACCTCAAACGAGGGGGCTGTTGTGGCAATGCTTGCCGACATTGTCCCTACGAACATATCAACGTCAAAAAGTGATCGTCAGCATATGTACTTCATCCTGATAGTCATAAGTCACCTCTAAGTGATTCACATCACAAATCTTTTTGACGATAGCCAAGCCCAGTCCCAGGGTCCCTCTACTTTGCTCATTCTTTTTGAAGCGTTGAAAGAGTTGGTCCGTGGGGGCAGTCGGTGCCATACCTGTATTAATGACTTGCAATCGGGTATGATCTAGCTTTACTTTCACCCAACCAGCCTCAATATTGTGCTGTAGGGCATTTTTTAAGAGGTTGACTACTAATATATCTGCTAGGCTATTATCAATTTTCAAGCTGACTTCCTGCTCAATATTCGCAGTGAGTTGAATTCCCTGCATTTCGCCAAGCTCTTGAAAATTGGCTACATTATTTTCTACTACTTCGCTGAAGTTTAACACATCTGCGGTAGAGAACTCTTCATTTTCTATTTTAGTGAGCAGAATCAGGGATTGCCCTAAGCGAGAGATCTTGTTTAGTGATTGCTGGGTAGATTGTACCAGGGCCAATTGCTCTTCAGACAAATCTGGTGATTCTAGTAGGAGTTCTAGTTTCCCCTTGGCAATCGCGATAGGCGTCTGCATTTCATGGGAGGCATTTTCGGAAAACTCCTTTAGATTCTGGTAATCCAGGATTGCCTTATTGGTCATCTCCTCCACAAATTCATTGAGTCGCTTGAACTCTTGTGTTTTGGTAGGTTGAGTAGAAAGTGATTGGTTATTTTTCAGCCTGAAATTATCCAACGACTTGAGGAGGTATTCGAAGGGGCGAAATAAGTTCTTAGAGATGATAAAGTTACCCAATAGAAGTGCTGCCGTCAGGAAAAGAAATAACCTTATAATAATCCAGCTCACCACCGATATAATGTCTCCTTCTTCGATGAAAATGTTAGATATTTCAATATGGTATAACTTATCCTCAATTTTTGTATTAGTAATCAGCTTACGATAAACTTCCACTCGATCTGTACGTTTAAGAAAGATGAGTGTGTCTTTTAATACCGTGTCTTGCTTGACAATTTGACCGGGTGGAAATTCACGAATTGAAATGTTTGGGTTTTGATTTAATACCCAAATACCGTTTTCTAATGGTGCCGCATCCCTGATCTGTCGCAGGGTTCGTTTGAGTTCGTAATCCGTTTCCCGATTAACCACCGTTCGCACCATTGAGATAGCAATCACCCCCCCAATCGAAAACATGATAAGGGCGAAAACGAGATACCACAAGGTCGTTTTAGTCAAAAGCCTCATACTCCTTATTTATCGGTAAATTTATACCCCAATCCATAGATAGTCTTGATATAGTCTTGGCTTCCATAAGCCATGATCTTTTTGCGCAAGTTTTTAATGTGTTGATAGACAAAATCAAAATTTTGTAGGTAATCCACATTATCTCCCCAGAGGTGTTCGGCAATCGCCTGCTTGGTTAGCACCCTATTCTTGTTCGTGATAAAAAACAATAGTAACTCGTATTCCTTGAGGGTCAATTCCAAAATATCATCATTCACCAGGACTTCATGATTACTGGTATGAATGGCAATTTCATTATACTTGACAATCGTCTGTCCCTGTAGTTTACGGCGCCTAAAGATAGCTCTAATTCTAGCATTGAGTTCCGATAGGTGGAAAGGTTTGGTGAGGTAATCATCTGCCCCCAAGTCAAGTCCTTTCAATCGATCATCCAATGAATTTTTAGCTGAAATAATTAACACCCCTGTATCTGGCTTATCCTGTTTTAGGTATTCTAATATTTGCAAACCACTGCCATCTGGCAACATAATATCCAAGACGATGACATCGTAATCAAAGCCACTTAGCTTATCTATTGCTTCAGCCTTTGAACTGGCAGATTCACAAATGAAATCTCCCGACACCAAATAAGCAAGGATGTTATCTAGGAGATCCCTTTCATCTTCGATGATTAAGATTTTCATGGGGCTAATGTAGGGAATGAATTTGAGGAAATTTTGAAGGAATCGTGTAGTGTTTTTGAGTAATGTCTCTTTTAGGGATTGAGGGCGTACTACTCAGCCTGATCCACGCACCTTTAGTGATTTTGTAAAGAAA
>Ga0070729_10001931_pt1 | contig 28705 bp, 28 predicted proteins | sample tdDd472_FD_66725 | JGI IMG/M metagenome (GOLD analysis project Ga0070729, IMG submission 66725) | Marine sediment microbial communities from the Atlantic coast under amendment with organic carbon and nitrate - tdDd47.2 | ecosystem: Environmental > Aquatic > Marine > Coastal > Sediment | place...
TATCAGCATTCTGGTTGGAACACAAATTGGTGGCGATGTATATTTTATCATCAGTTCAATTTTTGTCAGTTCCTTTGCGATTTATTCTGTAAGAAAACTAAGAAACAGGTCGCAGTTATTCATGTCAATTATTTACATATTATTTGGATACATACTATCGATTACTGTTTCAGAATTGTTGCAATTTTCATCATGGTCAGCGATATCAAGACATTATATGTTTGCTTCTTTTAATGGAGTTGTCGCTCCTTTTCTGACATATGGTTTTATAGGTTTGATAGAAAAACCTTTTGATCTTACTACTGATCTGACTTTACTTGAATTGGCTGACTTCAACCATCCATTGTTGAAACGATTGTCAAAAAATGCACCCGGTACTTTTGCTCATTGTATACAGGTAGGAAATCTTGCAGAAGCAGCAGCGGATGCTGTTGGTGCCAATGCCCTTTTAGCAAGAGTTGGTTCCTATTATCATGATGTTGGCAAAGTTATAAAACCGGAATATTTTGTAGAAAACCAATCTTACATTTCCAATAAACATGATAATCTTGCTCCAAATATGAGTGCGTTGATTATTATCAATCATGTGAAAGAAGGATTGAAACTGGCAAAGGATTATAAATTACCACAAGTTGTAACAGATTTTATTCCAACCCATCATGGCACAACAAGAGTAGAATATTTTCTAAATAGAGCTCAAAATCAGGCTGAAAACCCCGATGATATTAATGAATCTGATTTTGGCTATCCCGGACCAAAGCCACATACTAAAGAAACCGGAATAGTTATGTTGGTTGAATCTATTGAAGCAGCTTGCCGATCTATTGATAAACCGACAATTGGAAATATTATAAAAGTAATCGATATGATAATATCTATGAGGCTTGAAGAAGGCCAATTGGATAATTGCCCATTGACATTTTCAGATTTGAATAAAATAAAAGGTGATATTAAAGAAAATTCAGGTATCCTACCGGTTTTAAAATCTATTTACCATCTTAGACCGGAGTATCCTGATCAGGACAAAAAAGGTTAGAAGAGAATTATGCCAATTATCAACATTACAAACCTGACAAAAAATTTTAAAATTAACGGAGATATTACTGAAGAGTTAATTATTTCCGTACTAACTGCTGAAAAATATGATGCAAAAGAAGTTTCATTGATCTTAGCTGATGATGAGTATGTCAATCAGTTAAAATTGCAATATTTCGATGAGGATGTGTATACTGATACAATTACTTTCAATGTAAATGACGAAGAAGAAGCCGTTGAAGGTGAAATGTATCTCAGTGCTGACCGTATTTTTCAAAATGCAAATGAAATGAATATTGATATCAGTCGTGAATGTGCAAATGTTATTATTCATAGCATTTTACATTTACTCGGATACGAAGATAGCGACGAAGCACAACAGAAGATAATGTTTGACCTACAGGAAAAATATCTTACTCAATTTAATTTCGATGGTTTACTCACTAAGGAATCCTGATGGAAAAAATGAATCAGGCCTCAATTGCTCTTGAGCGTTTGATCAAGATTGTACAAACCTTGCGTGGACCTGGTGGATGTGAGTGGGATCAGGCACAAACTTCCAAATCATTACGTCCATATCTTCTTGAAGAAGCCTATGAGGTTATTGAGTCCATCAATGAAGGCGATCCACAGAAAATTAAAGAAGAACTCGGTGATCTTTTACTTCACATCGTTTTTCAGGCAGAACTTGGAAATGAAAATGAGGATTTTCATCTTGCAGAATCTATTGATCATATTTCTGATAAATTAGTACGACGCCATCCCCATGTTTTTTCTGATACTAAAGTCAATGGAATACAGGATATCAAACAGAATTGGGAACAGATCAAAAAAGCAGAAGGTCGAAAATCCATTATGGAAGGATTGCCAAAAAGTCTTCCGGCACTATTACTTGCTCGTAGAATCCAGGAACGTGCAGCTGAAGTGAATTTTGAATGGGACGATATAAAATATGTCTGGGCCAAGTTGGAAGAAGAAATCGATGAATTGAAAGAAGCAGTATTGGAAAAAGATCTGGATAAAATTGAAGATGAAATGGGTGATGTTCTTTTTTCAATTGTCAATCTTTCGCGATTTCTGAAAACCAACCCTGAAGAAGCATTGAAACGGACAAATAAAAAATTTATCAAACGTTTTCAGCAGATTGAAACCCATATTGAATCTAGAAGCCTGAATTTCAATGACATGAGTCTTGATGAGTTGGATAAGATTTGGGACAGGGTAAAAAAAGACGAGAAATAGTAAATTTTCTATTGACCATCATGGTTGAAATAGATATATTGTAATCAAGTATTAATGCTTTTTAAAATTTCCTGTGAACATATAGTTCTGACGATTTTTGGAACCAACATTATCAATTTGGGAACTGAACTTAGGCTAGCTAAAGCATGCCTTCATTGCGCTTGGATCCTTGATCTGGCCGGTAGGTACCCACCGTGAACATTACGGATTCCATTAATCCCAGGATTATCACAGGAAATTTTTTTATATTCAATATATTGACACAAGTTAAAACTTGTGTTTTTTTTGTTTATAGGACAGATAGTTTTATTTTTGGAAAGGGATTGAAACGAGGAAGAATACCTTCAACATCCTTTTCTGGTACATTTAATCTGATCACAGCACCTTCTACATTATATTCCTGCTCAAATTTTAAACCCATTTGCTCCATGATGAACATTACATCAGAATAGTTTTTGTGAGGTGTATGAATTTCAATTATCGAATGCTTGATGATTTCACGAGTTTTTGTTTGATCAAGTAACCTGGCTGCTGAGCCACCATAAGCACGAATTAATCCGCCAACTCCCAATTTGACTCCCCCGAAATAGCGGACAACTACGACTAAAGTATTAACAAGATCGCGACCTTCAATAGCTGCTTCTATTGGAGGACCTGAACTTCTTCCAGGTTCTCCATCATCTGTATTGTAAGCAATGATGCCTTGCGGTGTGAGTATACGATAGGCTCGGCATACATGATTGGCTTTATGATGCTCTGATTTGTATTTTTCAATGAAGGAATCGACTTCCTCAATGCTTTTTACAGGATGTATAAAAACCAGGAATTTTGAGTTTTTAATTTTTTCAAGAGAGGATGTTGATTCAACTACTTCTTTGTACATTACTTAAGGATTGTGAATTTTTTAGTTTTTGATTTATTACCAGATTCAACTTGTAGGATATAGATTCCTGATGCAAGTGGATAATTGATATCATTTTGGAATGATATTATATATTGATTTTCACTATTTGGTAAATATTTTTCACTAAAGATTTTCTGCCCGATGAGATTGTATATCATTATGTTTATTTCATCATCAATACTTTTTGTTGAGATGGTTAGATTCAAGTTTCCGCTACCATCAGTTGGATTTGGAAAAAGATTTGTGAAAGCAAATAGATTTGCTGGTTCTACAAAATCAAGTGCAATATCAAATTCAATAGTTTGATTTTCATCTTTATTTGTCAGGAATAGGATTAGCGTGTCTCCTGGAGAACACTTTCCAATAAATTCATCTGAGTTAAGGTCAAATTGAGCAGTAATGTATTTTCCATTTTTATTGAAGATGTAACTACCAAGTAATTCTTTGGAAAACTTGCTGTCTTTTAGTAAACCAAAATTTTGGTAATTTTCAAATGTCACATGCAATGGCTGAGTTGTAAATTGTCTAATGAAGTCTGTTACTTGAAGTGTAGAATTGAAAACATATTCGTCAGACCAATGAATTTGCATTGATGGAAAAAATTGTGCGTCCTCACTTACGGATAATTGAGGATCATATTTAGAGCCTGCGAAATACATCTTCTGGCAATATTCATTATAAAGTTCTGCAAGAGTTGTATTTGTTTCATCTTTGATTACATCATTAATTGCAAAAAAAGCACGTTCACCATTTTTAATTTTATTCCAGGATTTTATAAGGATATCTGTTGAATAAGTATCTATGATATATTTCATGAAAATGCCTTGAGCATATTCAAAACTACCATTGTATGTCCAAATTGGTGAATCTACAGCAAACATAAAATTTTTGGCGTATGCTACATAATCATTGACTTCCGGATAGGAAAATTCTTCAAACCAGGTAGATGACCATTCAAAGAAAAAAGCATCGCCAGCACTCATTGGAGAAAGATAATTACTTGTATCAAAATTATATCCTATCTGTACCATGTGGAAAAATTCATGAGCGATTGTAACACGAAGTGCTTCATAGCCATGAGTTTCATAACTATTTTCCACAAAATCATTATCTACCACTAAATATGTGGTATAATCATTAGGCCGTGATGTTGTTTCAACATCATTTTCGGGATAAGTATTGGCGTAATAACTACCGTTGTATTCTTTAAAATAAATGTCATATTCATCACCATCAACACCATCAGGAGGTGGAGCATCGAATCCCATTGAATCCACCAAAACAAAATAAGCTCGTTCAGCATATTGAGCAGCATAATAAATCCAATCAGGAACACCATCAGAATTTGTTATTTCAGTGGGAACTGCATCATTGCCAGTTGTTGAGTAATGTATTTTGAAGTGACCTTCTGTGGATATATAGGTTTGAGGTTGACTTGGTCTAAAAGTGGTCGTTTTGTGTAGTGTATAAAAGTTACTAAAACTATTTTTTATAGAACCTAATTCTGCAATATCATTTCTTACAGGCATTTCTGCATAAGAAATTGTTAAAAACAAAAACATGAATAATATGGTATATAGTAACTTCCGCATTACTTACTTCTAAAAGAAACTCCTATTGGTACTCCGAAGAAACTAAAATGTTTCCTTAATTGATTTTCCAGGAATCGCTTGTAATCTTCTAACAGAAATTTTGGAAAATTACAATAAAAAGCAAATAAAGGCGGATTGCTTCGAATCTGTGCTATATATTTGATCTGAATATATTTTCCATAGTTTGCTGGTGGTGGAGTTTTCTGGATAATTGGCAACATGATATCATTAAGTTCTTTAGTACTTACTTTACCTTGGAAAGTTTCATAAACCTCTTTGGCAGTTTTAATGATGTCAAAAATTCTACGTTTATTCACCGCCGATGTAAATAGAATAGGATAATTTTGTAGCTGTCGATCTTTGTAAATAATCTGTTCTTTGATTTCTTTCATGGTATTGGTTTCTTTTTCAATCAAATCCCATTTATTCATTAAGATTATGAGGCCTTTTCTCTCTTTGATAATAGCATTACAGATAGTGACATCTTGTTTCTGAAATCCCAAGGCCGCATCGATTACAACGACACAAACATTTGATCTTGAAATTGCACGATTAGAACGGACAGTACTGAAAAATTCGACATTTTCTTTTACTCGCGCTTTTTTTCGTAAACCTGCAGTATCGATTAGGACAATTTCTTCGCCAAAATATTTTATTTTTGTATCAATTGAATCTCTTGTGGTTCCTGGAATATCAGTTACAATTGCTTGCTCTTTTCCAAGTAAACAATTTGTTAAGGATGATTTTCCTGCATTTGGACGACCAATGAAAGCTAATTTTAGCAAATGTTCCTCTTCAAAAGTATCTTCGACTTCACGGGGTAATTTTTGCATTACCAATTCTAGCAGATCACCAGTTCTACGGCCATTCAATGCTGAAATTGGAAAAGGTTCTCCAAGTCCCAAATCGTAATATGAAAAAACTTCACTTTCTCGAAGTTCATTATCGCTTTTGTTTACAACCAAAACTGCATCTTTGTTGATTTTGCGGATGTGTTCTGCAAAATCTCTCTCAGTGGAGGTCAATTCCTGTGTTACATCCACTAAAAAAATCACCAAGTCTGCTTCTTCAATTGCATAAAAAATGTGATTTTTAACAGCTTTATTGATCTTATCATCTTTATCGGGAATGAATCCACCGGTGTCAATCAGAATAAATTGTGATCCTGCCCAAGTTACTGTATCATAAATTCGATCACGGGTAACACCTTCTTCATCATGAACGATTGATTTGCGTTTCTGTAAAAACCTATTGAATAAAGTAGATTTTCCTGTATTTGGTTTGCCAACGATGGCTACAACAGGTTTATTTAGAGGCATATTCTATTATCTCCATAAAATTGTTATTCGAGCAAATTATCGGTACGTTTAGTTGTTTTGCCAGTTCATCAGGAGAAATGTCATCGAGAAATACTCCATCAGTATTGAGGCATCTTGGTGGTAAAACCAAGAAGTCATAATTTGCTGATATTTCTTTGGTTTGGGCAAGTATGTCCTGCCCGGTCAATAAGCCACTGACAGTGACCAATTCACCATAAAATTTATTTTCAATATCTAAAAACTCTATATCCAGATTTTTGATTTGATCCAGTGCTGGTTTAATTTTTTTTTCCAGTAAAGGTCGGGCCATTTTCCCAGTAATAAAAAGTACTTTTTTGGGATTTGGGATGCTTACTGGAAATTCATCTTTCTCTGCATTAAAATCATCAAGCATTTCGCGAACCAGGCCAACACCATTCTCAATTTGATAGTAAGGTCCATAATAATTAGTGTTTGGAATTTTAACATCAGCCTGAATGAAAAACTCATCAGCAATTGTGACAAATGGATCACCTTCGATATTGCGATATTTTTTGTTCCATTCTTCAGAATCCTGTATAATTACTTTTGAGTATTCACTATCAATAGATTTTAATTCCGGTAAACCTTCACGGTGTTTAGTCAAGCCAACTGGAACAATAGCAACAGAGAGAATTTCCTGTTTGAATTTATACAAATCCTCAATTGTTTGATCAAGGATTTCTTCATCATTCATTCCCGGGACTAAAACTATTTGGGCGTGAATCAAAATCCCATGACTTGTTAGAAATTCAAGTTTTTCCATTAATTGATCATCGATCTTGTGACAGAAAATATCTTTTCTTACCTGGGCATCTGTTGCATGAATTGAAACATAGAGTGGTGATAGTTTTTGTCGGACTATGCGAGTCAATTCCTTTTGCTTCAGGTTTGTCAGAGTGATGAAATTTCCATACAGGAATGAGTATCGATAATCTTCATCATGAAAATAAATAGGCTCACGCATTCCTTTAGGATTTTGATCGATGAAGCAAAATACACATTTGTTTCCGCATCCCCGTATTTTTGGTTGCTCAAAAACAAATCCAAGTTCTTCATCGTACTCTTTTTCAATTGGTGAGTATAAATCTTGTCCATCACGTTGAATATGAATTTCTAGATATTCCTCGGATTGATAAAACATATAATCGAGAAAATCATTCACTTCTTCTTCGTTGAAAGAGATTATTATATCTCCGGGTAAAGCACCGATTTTTTCAGCGGGACTATCTGGTGTTATATCAATTACTTTTAACATTTAGGCTTGTACATCTTTCATACTGAGACCAATTCTGCCACGATTTGTGTCTATGGTCGTTATTTTTACGTCTACGATATCACCGACTGCTACTACATCTTTTGGATCTTTGACGAATTTATTCGCAAGTTGGCTGATATGGATTAATCCTGCTTGTTTCAATCCTATATCAACAAAAGCACCGAAATCTACCACATTCCTTATAGTTCCTTTGAGAACCATTCCTTCTTTTAAATCTTCTATCTTTAGGATAGTGGATTTAAATATTGGTTTTGGAAGATCATCACGTGGATCAAGCCCTGGTTTTTCAAGGTTTAAAAGTATATCTTCCAGTGTTGGGATTCCAATTCCAATTTCATCAGAAAGTGACGCAAGGTTAACACCTGAGGTTTTTTGTTTAAGTGAAGAACCGTCATGTGCCAGTTCTTTTATATGGAATTTATTTAATAGTTTTTTTGTTGCTGAGTAAGATTCTGGGTGAATTGAAGTATTATCCAGTATATTATTTGAATCAGGTATTCGTAAAAATCCTGCTGATTGTTGGAATGAAGTCAGTCCAATTCCAGGGACATTTTTAAGGTCTTTGCGATCAATAAATTTTCCATGATCAAGCCGATATTGGACAATATTGTTCGCAGTACGACTTGTTAGTCCTGCAACATGTTGAAGAAGGGGAGTGGAGGCAGTATTAATATTTACACCTACCTGATTTACACAATCTTCAATCACATTTCCCAAAGTTTCGGTTAATCTTTTCTGATTAACATCATGCTGATATTGACCAACACCAATGGATTTTGGATCAATTTTGACCAATTCTGATAATGGATCCAATAAACGGCGTGCGATGGAAATATTTCCACGCATACTTGCTTCAAGTTCAGGGAATTCTTCTTTTGCAACTTTAGAAGCAGAATAAACTGAAGCACCAGCTTCATCTACTATTATATACTTCAAATATGGAATTCCAATATCATCTATTAAATCAGCGATCATTGCTTCTGTTTCTCGGGAAGCAGTTCCATTACCGATAGAGATGGATGATACGTCATATTTATAAATTAGGTTAGTCAGAGTCTTTTTTGAATCTTCATATCTATTTTGTGGAGGATGAGGGAAGATTGTAATACCTTCGAGGTACTTTCCTGTTTTGTCAATAACAGCTACTTTACAACCTGTTCGATATGCTGGATCAATTCCAAGAATTATTTGGTTTTGTAGTGGAGGTTGAAGTAATAAGTGTTTTAAATTTTCTGCAAAAACCTGAATGGCCTTTTCTTCGGCTTTTTCAGTTAATAATTTTCTAATTTCTCGCTCAATTGCTTTTGAGATCAATCTTGAATAAGAATCTTCAATGGCTTCAGCAAGACACTCAGAGTAGATAGAATGAAAATTATTTATATATTTTCTTTTTAGAAATTCGATAATTCTTTCAGTTTCCAGAATAAGTTTTGCCGATAGGATTTTTTGTTTTTCACCTCTGTTGATAGCAAGGATTCTATGACTAGGCAGGGTTGATATTTTTTCAGAATAATCAAAGTACATTTCATAAACAGAATTATCACCGTCAGCATTGCTTTTTAATGATGTTTCAATAAGTCCATTTTTATTTGTGAAATCTCGGATGAATTGGCGATTATCAGCATTATCTGAAATAATTTCAGCAATTATATCCTGAGCACCTTTGATTGCATCTTCAGTAGTTGCAACTTCTTTAGCCTCATCAATATATTCTGAAGCCAATTCCATTAGAGTAATAGATGTGTTTTGTTGGAGCAGAATTAAATTTGCTAATGGCTCCAAACCCTTATTTTTGGCAATAGTAGCACGAGTAAGTTTTTTTGGTTTGTAGGGAAGGTAAATATCTTCGAGAAGTTGAGCATCCTGGCAACTTAGGATTTTTTGTTTCAGATCTTCTGTCAATTTTCCTTGTTCATGAATGGTTTTTAGGATTGTTTCCTTACGACTTTCCATGGCTCGAAGGAAGTCAATTTTTTCAATAATTGCACGAATCTGGTCTTCATCTAATTTATGTGTAACTTCTTTACGATACCTGGCAATAAAAGGAACAGTGTTTCCCTCATCAACTAGATTGATGGTTTTTTCTACTTGGAAATTTTTAATTCCAAGTTCCTTAGCGATTTGTATATAAAATTTATTTTCCATTATTACTTTAATTTGGTTATTGAAACAACCACGAAATATAACATAAAAGCAACTAAAATAGTATGAAATAAATTTATTTAGTGACTTATTGTTTTTAAAGTTGTATATTTTGCGGCTTAAGTTTTTTTGAATTTTTAATAGAATCCGGTAAAATTCGGTCATATCTACCCGAGAAAATGACAGAATGAATACTGCGTATGATCTGGTAAATCATGCGTTTAGAGTCTATTTTTAATAATGAAAAAAAAAACTTGATTATATGAAAAGTGGATATTAGATTTGTCTGCTTTTTTGTAGATAGAAAATATTAATATAATAAATGAGAGAAGAAATGTTTAAAACATATTTTCCTAAAAAAAATGACGTAAAAGAAAAGTGGCACATCGTTGATGCCGAGGGTGTTGTACTTGGTCGTTTAGCGTCTCAGGTAGCAGCAGTGCTAAGAGGCAAAAGCAATCCACAGTTTGCACCGTATCAAGACATGAAAGAATTTGTCGTAATTGTAAATGCTGAAAAAATTCGTTTAACTGGTAAAAAGGCTGAAATGAAAAGTTATTTTTCTCATTCCGGATATATCGGAAATGAAAAATTTACTAGCTTAAAAGATTTGATGGCAAAACATCCTGAAAGAATTATTGAAAAAGCAGTAAAAGGTATGCTTCCCAAAAATTCTCTTGGACGTAGAATGTTCCAGAAACTTAAAGTATATGCCGGACCGGAACATCCACATAATGCTCAGCAACCAGTTGAATTAAAAGTAGAAGGATAAGTCTGATATGAAAGAAGAATTTTTAGCAGTTGGACGTAGAAAAGCCTCAGTAGCTAGACTAATTATGCGTCCGGGAACCGGAAAAATCTTAATCAATCAACGTGAACTGAACGATTATTTTGATCGTGACTGTCATAGAATTGAAGCTATCTCACCATTAGTACTTTGTGAAGTACTGACTAAATATGATTATTTTTTAAATGTAAAAGGTGGTGGAATGACTGGTCAGGCTGGAGCTATCAAATTGGCTTTTGCCAGAGCTCTTAATAAATCAGATGAATCTCTCAGAGGCAAAATGAAAACTGCCGGTATGCTTACCAGAGATGCAAGAGTTGTGGAAAGAAAGAAATTCGGTATGGCTGGTGCACGTCGTGGTTATCAGTTCTCAAAACGTTAAAATTTAAAAAAGAGATTAAATTATATGAGTGAAGTAAGTTTTAAACAGTTATTAGAGAGTGGTGCTCATTTCGGTCACTTAACAAGTAAGTGGAATCCCAAAATGCAAAATTTCGTTTTAATGAAGAAAAACGGAATCCACATTCTCGATTTAAATAAAACTGAGCAATGTTTAAAAAATGCCAGAGAATTCCTTAGAAATGTTGTAAGTAAAGGCGGAGATGTTCTTTTTGTTGGTACAAAAAAACAAACTGTAAATATCATTCGTAAAAATGCTGATATGTCAGGTATGTTCTATGTTGTAGAACGTTGGCTTGGTGGTACTCTTACAAACTTTTCTACTATTAAAAAAAGTATCAGACATCTGAGCTCTCTTGAAAAAATGAAAACAGCAGGATATTCAGATAGCTTAACTAAAAAAGAAAAGTTAAGACTAGAACGTGAAAGACTGAAACTTGCTGAATTACATCGTGGAATTAAAAGCATGAAAAGAATTCCTGATGTATTGATTGTATCTGACGTAGTACATAATGATACAGCAGTTAAAGAAGCTAATAAATTGAACATTCCTGTAATCGGAATCGTTGATACAAATGCTAATCCAAACCCAGTTGACTTTCCAATTCCTGCAAATGATGATTCAGTACAAACTGTTGAACTCATCATCGGCGATCTTGCTCAGGCAATCGTTGAAGGAAAAAAAGCCAGCATGGATGTTCAGGCTAAATAATTAGCTAATTAATTAAAAATAAGAGAGATAAATCATGAGTATTTCTGCAAAACAAGTAAAAGAACTTAGAGATAGAACCGGAATTGGGATGATGGAGTGTAAAAAAGCACTCACTGAAACCGAAGGTGACGTAGATAAAGCCATTGAACTTCTCAGAAAAAGAGGAATGGCAAAAGCAGCTAAAAAATCTGGCCGTGATGCTAACGAAGGTGTAATCCAGGCTTATATCCATCAGGGAAGTAAAATTGGTGTTTTGATTGAAGTTAATTGTGAAACTGATTTCGTATCAAACAATTCAGACTTCAAAGATTTTGTTGCTGATATTTGTATGCACATTGCTGCTGCAAATCCAATGGCACTTGATAGAGAAGACATCCCTACTGAAATGATTGAAAAAGAAAAAGAAATTTTCAGAGCACAGGGTGCAAACGAAGGTAAACCTGAAGCAATCGTGGAAAAAATCATGGTTGGTAGAATTGAAAAATTCTATGCACAGAATTGTTTACTTGAACAGGGTTTTGTAAAAGATCCTAGCAAAACAATCAAAGAGTACGTAAATGAAACAATCTTGAGAATTGGTGAAAATATTAATATCAAAAGATTTACACGTTACGAACTTGGCGAAGCAAAATAAGGTTATATGCCAGAAATTAACAATTTCAAAAGAATTCTTATAAAATTCTCCGGCGAAGTACTCGCCGGAGAAAATCGTTTTGGGATTGACCCTAAAATGGTTGACAAAGTCACAGACGAAATTCTCTCCCTTCAAAAATTTAACAAAGAAATTGCCCTAGTATTTGGTGGTGGTAATATTTTTCGTGGATTAAATTCTTCCGAAGAACATAATACTGACCGGATTAAAGGCGATTATATGGGAATGTTAGCAACAGTTATCAATGCTCTTGCAGTACAGGAATCCTTATCAAGAAAAGGTGCTAAAGTAAGAGTAATGTCAGCCATTAGTATGCCTGAGGTTGCAGAACCAATGATTGTTCGTGACGCTGATAAATTTTTGAGTGATGGTGAGATTGTGATTTTCAGTGCCGGAGTTGGAAGGCCATTCTTCAGTACTGACACAGGTGCGGCTCTCAGAGCAGCAGAAATCAATGCAGACCTTTTGATAAAAGGAACCAAAGTTGATGGTGTTTACGACAAAGATCCAATGAAATTTGACGATGCTAAATTCTATAATACTTTGGATTACCAAACCTGTATTGAAAAACAACTGAAAGTTATGGACACAACTGCATTTAGTTTGTGCCAAAACAATAATATTCCTTTAATTATTTGTAATATGACAATTGCGGGGAATGTAGAAAAAGTAATTTCAGGTAAAAAAATTGGTACATTAATCACTGGAGGAAATGATGATTAAAGATGTATTTAATGATGCTGAAAGTAGAATGAAAAAATCCATATCTGCACAGCAGATTAAACTTGGTAATATTCGTACAGGCCGTGCAAATCCTGCAATGCTTGATGGAATTCAGGTTGATTATTATGGAGCAAAAACTCCATTGAAACAATTAGCAAATGTTGCTGCTCCTGATCCAAGGTTACTCGTTGTTCAGGTTTTTGATAAAACTGCAGTTGACGCAGTAAATAAAGCAATTATCAGTGCTGATATTGGACTGAATCCACAAGCTGAAGGAAATCTACTAAGACTTCCTGTACCACAATTAAATGATGATCGTCGTAGAGAACTTATTAAGTTCGCTCATACATTAGTGGAAGAAGGAAAAGTTGCTGTAAGAAATATCCGCCGTGATGCAAACGATATGCTCAAACAATTGGAAAAAGATAATGATATTTCTGAAGATGATATGCACAAAGGTTTGGATGATGTTCAGAAACTTACAGATAGATTTATCAAAGACATTGACCTGATGTTCAAAAGTAAAGAAAAGGACATCATGGAAGAATAAATAACTTCTATTTATAAATTTTTAAAAAGGGTTCTAAGCAATTAGAGCCCTTTTTTATTTTTGAATTGTGAATTACCATTGATTTAATTAAACTTAATTTCTGACAATAAAGTGAGAGAATGAATTCAAAATGAATAGAATAAATAATTGTTTTCGAAAAATATTCCATTATTCTGGCGGATGGATTGGTGCAAGATATATATACAAAGAGTTAGTGGTTCCATTTTTCTTTTCAATAACTGTTGTGATCTTTGTCTTATTGATGAATTTTATACTCAAAGAAATTGATAAGCTTTTGGGTAAAGATCTTCCATTTTGGGTGATTATAGAATGGATTTATCTTAATATGGCCTGGATTATAGCACTTGCTGTTCCTATGGCTGTTCTGGTTGCGAGTATCATGGCATATGGACGATTGGCAGAAGACAATGAAATTGTTGCAATGCGTTCATCAGGAATAAGTTTTATGAGTATCCTTGCACCTGGATTTGTATTTGGTGTCATTGTCACAATCCTAATGATTCTATTTCAGAATAATGTCTTACCAGAATATAACCATCGTGCAAGATTGCTGACCGGTGATATTTACCACAAAAAACCTGGCCTCACTATTGAACCTGGGTATTTTATTGATGATATGGATGGATATTCAATATACATCAAAGATAAAAAACTGGAATTACTTCTGGATATGATCATTTATAAAGACAATCCAGACAAAGAACAGACAACAATATATGCTGATAGTGGTTTGATCGAAGTGGTTGGGAATAATATTGTAATTTCATTGTTTGATGGAGAAATTCATGAACTTGATCTTGTAAAACCAGATAAGTATCGTAGAATGTATTTTACAAAGCATAAAATTAGCATTCCAGTAGATGATATGATGTTGGAACGTCGTGAAAAAGGTCGACGTGGTGATCGGGAAATGAATATAACCATGATGAGGGCACAGATTGAAAATCTTGAAAAATCCCGAGCAAAAAATCTTAAAAGTATAAATACCTCTGTAAATAAGCAATTAGGGCTTGAGAAGTTTAAGAATCTTAAAGAACTGAGAGTTTTGGTTGATACAAAAATTGATAGTAATACTAAAAATTTGTCAGAGGCTAAAGCAAAAATTGAAAATAGAAAACTTGAGACAATTTATAATGGAATAAAAAGTCAAACTGGAATTCTAAAAAATTATAAGAAGAAGATAAATAAATATTTAGTTGAAATTAATAAGAAAATTTCAATGCCTTTTGCATGTATCATTTTTATGTTGATTGGAACACCAATTGGTGTTATGTCAAAAAAAGGTGGAATTGCTCAGGGTGCTGTTACTAGTATTTTATTTTTTCTTATTTATTATGTTTTTCTTATTGGTGGTGAAGAACTGGCTGATATGGCGATCATTTCACCTTTTATAGCTATGTGGGCACCAAATTTTTTATTGCTGGGAGTTGGAATTTATTTGATATATACAGCAACTTATGAATTGAGGTCTTTCGATATTTTGGATACTTTGAACATATTCAAAAAAATTAAAAACAGAAAAGGAACTGAAAATGTTAGCAGTTGATTTTATAGAACAAAAAAAACAAGGTAAAGAACATAAACCTGAAGATATAAAAACTTTTATTGATGCATATGTAACAGGCGACATCCCGGATTATCAGGTTTCAGCCTGGTTGATGGCAGTGAATTTCAATGGAATGACAATAAATGAGATTGTTGCTTTGACTGATTCAATGCTCAATTCTGGTGAGACAATTGATCTTTCACATATAGAAAAGTTCAAAACTGATAAGCACTCCACAGGAGGTGTTGGTGATAAAGTTTCACTGGTACTTGCTCCATTAGCAAAAGCAGCTGGCTGTGTTGTTCCGATGATCTCAGGTCGTGGACTCGGTCATTCAGGTGGAACATTGGATAAACTGGAAAGTATTCCCGGATTCAATGTTGGAACTTCTAAGGAAGAATTCACTCGTTTGGTTACTGAAAATGCTTTAGCAATGGGAAGCCAAACCAAGAGTATTGTACCTGCTGACAGAAAAATGTATTCTCTAAGAGATGTTACTGCAACGGTGAAATCAATTCCTTTGATTTGTGGATCAATTCTTAGTAAAAAAATCGCTGAAGGAATTGACGGATTGATTCTTGATGTAAAAACCGGCAGTGGTGCATTTATGGAAGAATATTCGCAAAGCCGTAAACTTGCTGAAAATTTGAAACAGGTTGGAGAACAATTCGGAATCAAAGTAAAAGCAGTAATTACTGACATGAATCAACCGCTTGGAAATGCAGTGGGAAACTGGTTGGAAGTATTAGAATGTATCGATGTACTAAAAGGTGAAGGTCCGAAAGATTTAATTGAAGTGACATTGACATTAACAGCGTGGATGGTGGTAATGTCAGGAATTGAGAGAAATTTCGAAAAAGCAAAAGATCTTCTTAGAGAACTCTTGGCAAATGGTAAAGCCTATGAGGAGTTTGAGAAAATGGTAATAGCTCAGGATGGCGATGTGGAATTTATTAGAAATACTGAAAAATATAAAAAATCTTCCATAATCAAAGAGGTGCTTGCTGAAACATCGGGATATATCAAAACCATGGATACAGAAAAAATTGGTATGGTTTCGCTCAATCTAGGGGGGGGTAGAAAAATTATAACTGATAAAATCGTCCCTGAAGTTGGTCTTATTGTGAAAAAGAAAATTGGTGATAAAGTGGAAGTTGGTGATGTACTTTGTGAAGTTCATGCAAATAATGAAGCCGATTTTGAAGCTGCAAGAACAGAATACATTAAAGCAATAAAACTAGATGAAAATCCAGTAGATCCAAAACCATTGATCTATGAATCATTTTAAAAATATTACCATACAAAAAGTTGATATTACTACACTTGAAGTAGATGCCATAGTAAACGCTGCAAATTCCAGTTTACTAGGAGGAGGCGGTGTTGACGGAGCAATCCATCGGATTGCTGGATCTGAACTTCTGGAAGAATGCAGAAGCATTAGGAAAAATCGTTATCCGGAAGGACTTTCCACTGGCAAAGCAGTACTGACTAAAGGCTACAATCTTCTTGCAAAATACGTTATCCATACTGTCGGACCAATTTGGAATGATAGGAATAATAAAGAACATGAACTTCTCGCAAACTGCTATGAAAATTGTCTGAACATCTGTAGAGATAATGAAATAAAATCAGTGGCATTTCCTGCCATCAGCACAGGAGTTTATGGTTATCCAAAAGATCAGGCAGTGAAAATTGTTTTTGAAAGCATAGATAACTGGTTAAGTAAAAATGAATATGATATTGATATTAATTTCGCTTTGATGAATGACAATTACGAATTATACAAAGAATATTTTGAGGAAAATCTATGAAAGGCTATGTACAAGTCTACACAGGAAATGGCAAAGGAAAAACAACTGCAGCAATTGGGCTAGCAATGCGAGCATCGGGTGCAGGAAAAAAAATCTACATTGCTCAGTTTGTCAAAGGAATGAAATACAGTGAAATAAAAACCCTGGAAAAATTTGATAATATTGATGTAGATCAATTTGGTTTGAAATGTTTTATTGTGGATAAACCAAAACAAGAAGATATAGATGCCGCTGTGGAAGGTTTAAAAAAAGTCAAAGAAGTCATCGTGTCCGGCAATTATGACGTTGTGATTATGGATGAAGCCAATATTGCAGTGTTCTTTAAATTATATTCTGTTGATGATCTATTGGCAGTTGTTGATCTAAAACCCGAAAATGTGGAGTTGATAATTACAGGTCGATATGCAGAAGATAAACTCATTGAACGGGCAGACCTTGTGACAGAAATGAAAGAGATAAAACACTATTATAATAGTGGTGTCGAGGCTCGTGAAGGTATCGAATCTTAATTGTTGATTTTTAAAATTAGTTAAATAGTAAAAACGGTAAAATAATAGTTGAAAATGGAATAATTTTCCAAAAATTATTTAAGTAAATTTCTTTTAATTTCTTTATGTGCCTGAAAAATAATTGATTAAAAAAATCAGTTGACTTTTGGCATACATGTTGAATAATTAATAAGTGATTTTTAAAAAATGACTCCTCCCCAAGATGGTATAGATCCCCTGCCCCTATTTCTCCCCCTCTGGAATAGGGGCATCTATTTTTATAAACTTCATAAAAAATTCTATTTTTATAAAATTCATTTTGAAATGAAAAAAATTCTTCTAAATTATTCTCCATGTTTAAGGACTTGAAAATATCAAACAACAATTTAATCCCAAACTTTTGGTGGTGGCGTAGCAGTTTATATTATTCAGGTCAATCGATGAACATTTAAAATTTCACAAGAAATAAAAAAATATAAATAAATCGCAGACCTGAATAGGGCCTGCGATTTTTTTTTGTACGCAATTGAAATGAAATATTTAAAAGGAGAACGAAAATGAGTAATGCATTACCTAATGAACAAGGTTATTTTGGCGAGTATGGCGGAAGTTTTATCCCACCCCAACTTCAGGGTATTATCGATGAGATTACAGCAAGTTATTTAAAATTGAAAAACGATCCGGAATTTCAAAAAGAACTAAGTGATTTGTATAAATATTATGTTGGCCGTCCAAGTCCAATTTTTTATGCAAAAAACCTGTCTGAAAAATGTGGTGGAGCACAGATCTATTTTAAAAGAGAAGATCTGAACCACACTGGAGCTCACAAAATAAATCACTGCCTCGGTGAAGCTCTTCTTGCTAAAAAAATGGGTAAGAAAAAATTGATTGCTGAAACAGGTGCTGGACAACATGGTGTAGCATTGGCAACTGCTGCTGCATTAGTTGGTTTGGAATGCGATATTTATATGGGAGAAGTTGATATTGTAAAAGAACATCCAAATGTAATCAGAATGAAAATTTTAGGTGCTAGAGTAATTCCTGTAACTCATGGTAGAAAGACACTGAAAGAAGCTGTAGATGCAGCCTTTGAAGCCTATGTAAAAGATCCTGTAACTCAACTTTATGCTATTGGCTCAGTAGTTGGACCACATCCTTTTCCAATGATGGTTCGCGATTTTCAAAAAATTGTTGGTGAAGAAGCAAAAGTACAGTTTGAAGATATGACAGGAAAAAAACCTGACAACTTAGTTGCCTGTGTTGGTGGTGGATCAAATGCTATTGGACTTTTCACAGCATTCCTAGATGATAAAGATATCAAAATTCATGGTGTTGAACCAGCAGGATTAAGTTTTAAAGATGGTGAACATGCAGCAACATTAACAAAAGGTACTCCTGGAATTATTCATGGTTTTAAATGCTATTTATTACAGGATGAAAATAATGAACCTGCTCCGGTATATTCCATCGCTTCAGGATTGGACTATCCGGGTGTAGGCCCACAGCATAGTTATTTGAAAGATATTGGCAGAGTACAATATGAATATATCAATGACAAAGAAGCAGTTGAAGCTTTCTTCGAAATATCACGAGTTGAAGGAATTATTCCTGCTTTGGAGAGTGCTCACGCAGTAGCCTATGCAACTAAACTTGCAGCAACACTTCCAAAAGATGAAACAATTCTTGTGAATCTTTCAGGTAGAGGAGATAAAGATATTGACTATATCGCAGAAAAATATGGTAAAGAATATAACATTTAAATTATAATTAATTTTACTTTCCTAAATGGCAGAATGGGAACATTTCTGCCATTTTTTATTTATTTGTAATGGTATTGAAAAATGAGTATATTTTCCCACGTGAAAATTGGATTTAATTTATTGAAAATTTTTATTAAATTACGGCTTAAAACTGAAAGGGATTTTGATGCAAGTACCATTACTTGATTTGAAAGCACAATTGGATACAATTCGCGAGGAAGTTAAATCAGCCATTGATGAGGTTGTTGAATCCACTCGCTATATCATGGGACCAAAGGTCACTGAGTTGGAAAAAACTATTGCAGAATATTCAGACGTGAAATATGGTGTTGGCCTTTCATCAGGAACTGATGCTTTATTGATAGCCTTGATGGCTCTTGATGTGAAAGCAGGAGATTTAGTTCTCACAACTCCCTATTCCTTTTTCGCTACAGCTGGAACTGTGGCTCGACTAAATGCTACTCCAGTGTTTGTTGATATTGATCCAAAATCCTACAATATTGATCCAAAATTAATCCAAAAATGGTTTGATGAAAATCCTGATAAAACTGACAAAGTGAAGGCTATTATTCCAGTACATCTTTACGGACTATGTGCAGATATGGATGCGATTCTTGAAATTGCAAATAAATATGAAATCCCGGTAATCGAAGATGCAGCCCAGGCAATTGGTTCAAGATACACATCAAAAGATGGTATTAAAAAAACTGGGTCAATGGGTGTAATTGGATGTTTTTCATTCTTCCCAAGTAAAAATCTTGGTTGCATGGGTGATGGTGGAATGGTCGTTACAAATGATGAACAAATCTATGAAAAACTAATAAAACTCCGAAATCATGGATCTGCTCCAAAATATTATCACGCACTTATTGGTGGAAATTTTCGACTTGATGCCATCCAGGCAGCGGTATTAAATGTAAAAATTAAATATCTTGATGACTGGCACAAAGGCCGCCAGCAAAATGCAAAATATTACGATGAAAATCTTAAGGTTGAAGGATTAGTAAAACCTGAAGCAGTTTGTGGTAGAGAAAACCATATCTACAATCAATATATTTTATCAGTTCCTGAAAAGCGTGACGAGTTGAGAAAATTTTTGACTGATGCAGGAATTGGAAATGAAGTCTATTATCCTGTCTCATTTCATGAACAGGAATGCTTTGAATATCTTGGGTATAAATCTGGCGATTTTCCACTGTCAGAATATGCTTCGAAACACACAATCGCTATTCCTATCTACCCAGAGTTGACCACTGAAATGCAGGATTATGTAATTTCTAAAATTGAAGAATTCTATAAATAATTGGTGAATCCATGAGCAAAAAAAAATATTTTGTACATGAAAGCAGTTATATTGATGACAATGTAACTATTGGTGAAGGCACAAAAATCTGGCATTTTTCTCATATACAAAAAGGCTCGAATATTGGAGATAAATGTGTATTTGGACAAAATGTAAATGTTGGCAATAATGTCAAAATTGGTAATTTTGTGAAAGTGCAAAATAATGTGTCCATTTACGAAGGTGTGGAACTGGAAAATTATGTATTTTGCGGCCCATCAATGGTGTTTACCAATGTACTTGATCCACGATGTAAATATCCTCAGGTTGGGGCGCAGTTTTATCACAAAACATTGGTAAAGGAAGGTGCTTCTATGGGAGCCAATTCTACAATTGTTTGTGGAAACACTATTGGTAAACATGCATTTATTGCTGCTGGATCTGTGGTTACCAAAGATGTTCCTGATTTCGCATTGATGGTTGGCGTTCCTGCCCGTAGAAAAGGATGGGCTTGTGAATGTGGTGAACTTCTTGGCAATTTTGAAAATGAAATAAAATGTTCACGTTGTGGCATTGATTATAAAAAAGTTGAAGACGAAAAAATAATACAGGTAAAATAATGAAAAATTTTGCAATAATTGGAGTTGGCGGATACATCGCTCCCAGACATTTAAAAGCAATCAAAGATACTGAAAACAATCTAATTGCTGCAACCGATCCTTTTGATTCGGTTGGTATTCTTGACAGATATTTTTATGATGTAAATTACTTCAAAGAATTCGAACGCTTTGATCGTCATATCGAGAAACTTCGAAGAATTGATGATGGTAGAAAGATTGATTATGTTTCTATCTGTTCACCTAATTATCTTCATGATGCACATATCCGGTTTGCCCTTCGTGTTGGTGCACATGCTATTTGTGAAAAACCCCTTGTTTTAAATCCCTGGAATCTTGATGCATTGGCAGAAATAGAAGAAGAATGCCAGCATAAAATCTATAATATTTTACAACTTCGAATGCATCCCGCAATTGTTGCATTAAGAGATAAAGTTCGAAATGCTAATAAAAAAGAAAAATATGATATTGATCTGACATACATAACTTCCCGTGGAAAATGGTACTTTTATTCCTGGAAAGGGTATATGGAAAAATCTGGTGGTGTGGCAACCAATATTGGAATCCATTTCTTTGATATGCTAACCTGGATTTTTGGCGATCTTCAAAAGGTTGAAGTCCATGTGCAGGATGATAAAAAAGCAGGTGGATTTTTGGAGTTGGAAAACGCTAATGTACGTTGGTTTCTGTCATTGGACAAAGAGGATTTGCCACAAAAAGCAGTGGATCATGGCAAACCAACTTACAGGTCGATTCTTGTTGAAGGAGAAGAAATTGAATTTTCTGGTGGATTTACAGACTTACATAATGTTGTATACCAGGATATTTTGGATGGAAAGGGTTTTGGGATCAATGATGCTTATACATCAGTGAAAATTGCTCATCAAATCCGTCATAGTGCTCAAACTGGAATTGATCCTGAAAAATCACATCCGATACTGGTAGCAAAAGGAAAATAATGAAACAAAAATTTGATTTACATTCACATACAACAGTTTCTGACGGAACATTGACCCCGGAAGAACTAGTACAAAAGGCTATTGCTGAAGGATTTCAAGTTCTTGCTATTACTGATCATGACAATATTGCTGGAATTAAAACTGCTCAAAAATTAGCTGAAGGCTCAGAACTTGAAGTCGTTCCTGGTGTGGAAATTAGTGTTGAATATGGCCCCGGAACTATGCATATGTGTGGCTATTTCATGGACTTGGATAATGAACAATTGAATAAGAATCTGGATTTCGTGCAGGAAGCACGTCGAACAAGAAATCCCAAAATCGTACAGAAACTGAATGAAGCCGGATTTGAAATGACAATGGAAGAAATTGAAAATGTTGCTGGAACCAAGCAGGTTGGTCGTCCACATTTTGCCACAGTAATGTTTGACAAAGGTTATGTAAAGACAAAGCAGGAAGCTTTCGATAAATATCTCGATAAAAGTGCTCCATGCTATGTGAATAAAGAGAGATTATCACTAGAAGATTCCATCAAAAGCATCAGAGAAGCCGGAGGAATTCCAGTACTTGCTCATCCTATTTCACTGAAACTGAAAAATTTTGATGAGTATCGAGAAATGTTTGAAATGCTCAGAGATAAAGGTGTCATGGGAATCGAAGCCTACACAAGCCGTCAAACTGATGATGAGAGTGAAACTTTTCGTCAAATGGCTGACGAACTAGGAATGCTGGTTACGGGAGGAAGTGATTTCCATGGGGCCAATAAACCTGATGTACAACTAGGTCATTTTGGCAATAATGTAAAAATTGATTATTCAGCATTAATCCAAAAAATGAAATCTTTATGAATGAAAATATAGTCTGGCACAATACAGAAGTTGCACTAGAAGATCGAGAAAAGCAGCAAGGGCACCAGGGATTGGTTCTTTGGTTCACTGGCTTGTCCGGTAGTGGAAAATCAACCGTGGCAACTGCTTTTCAGAAACGACTTTTTGATGATGGATATCGAGTATTCATCCTTGATGGCGATAATGTCAGACATGGATTGAATTCTGATCTTGGATTCTCTAGTGAAGATCGAGTGGAAAATATCAGACGCATCGGTGAAGTGTCAAAATTATTCATGGATGCCGGAGTTATCACAATTACCTCATTCATTTCACCTTTCAGAGCAGATCGTGAAGTTGTGAGAAAAAAACTTCCTGTTGGAAAATTTGTGGAAGTGTTTGTGAAAGCACCTTTAGATGTTTGTGAATCACGTGACCCTAAAGGACTTTACAAAAAAGCCAGGGCAGGAGAGATTGCTCATTTTACAGGAATTGATTCACCTTACGAGGACCCAGAAAATCCAGAGATTACTGTAGAAACATTCAAATACAAAGTTGAAGAAAATGTTGATCAGATAATCTCATACCTGATTGAAAAAAAATATATAAAAATAAAAGAATAGGAAAAATATGGATCATTTACAGCAATTAGAAAACAAAAGTGTACATATTTTCAGAGAAGCCTATGCGAATTTTAAAAATCTCGGAATGTTGTGGTCAATCGGAAAAGACAGTACAGTATTGCTTTGGTTAGCAAGAAAAGCCTTTTTCGGTCACGTACCATTTCCATTAGTGCATATAGACACCAACTACAAAATTCCTGAAATGATTGAATATCGCGATCGACTTGCTTTGGAATGGAAACTCACGATGGTTGTGGGACAAAACAAAGAAGCATTAGCAGCAAAACAGACTTTTCCTGATGGAAACGTTGATAGAATTACATGTTGTAGTTTATTGAAATCCCAAGCGTTGAAAGACACATTAGCAGGAACTCGCGAACGCTATGTGATGAACCTGGAAACTGGAAAATACGAAGTGGACAAAAGTTCTGAAGCCTTTACCGGTGTAATTGTTGGTGCTCGTGCTGATGAAGAAGGATCACGCTCCAAAGAACGTTATTTCTCTGCTCGCAGTATTGAAAATGATTGGGATGTTGCTGATCAGCCACCTGAATTTTGGAATCAGTTCAAAACAGATTTCGCTCCCGGAACGCACGTAAGAATCCATCCACTTCTTGACTGGACAGAACTGAATATCTGGGAATATATCAAACGTGAAAGTATTCCAACTGTATCGCTTTATTATAATCAAGGTGATGGTAAAAGGTACCGCTCATTAGGTTGCTATCCCTGTACATCACCAATCGACTCTGAATCCAGAAATATTGATGAAATTATCGATGAACTGAAAACCGGAAAATTGGCAAATATCGCTGAACGATCAGGACGTGAACAAGACAAAGAAGATGGTGGTGGTTTAGAATCACTCCGCCGTGATGGATATATGTAGGATAGTTGAACTAGTGGAATTTGTTAAACTGGTTAAATTAGTAAAATAACGAGGTTAAAAATGATAGATAGACAGCAGATGAATATTGTGATCGCAGGACATGTGGATCATGGTAAAAGCACGATTATCGGACGCTTGCTGGCTGATACTGGTTCACTTCCAGATGGAAAACTCGAATCAGTGAGAGAAAATTGTAAAAGAAACTCAAAACCTTTTGAGTATGCTTTTTTGTTGGATGCTTTAAAAGATGAGCAGGCTCAGGGAATCACCATCGATTCTGCCCGTGTATTTTTCAGCACAGCATTCAGGGATTATATCATTATTGATGCTCCTGGACATATTGAATTCCTGAAAAATATGGTGACTGGTGCATCTCGTGCAGAAGCTGCACTTTTGGTAATTGATGCCAATGAAGGTGTTCGTGAAAATTCTCGTCGTCATGGCTACATGATTTCCATGCTTGGAATCAAGCAGATGGCTGTATTAGTAAATAAAATGGATTTGGTTGATTACAGTGAAGAAGTTTACAACAATATTGTAAAAGAATATACTGAATTCCTTTCCAGCATCAATGTGGAACCAACTTGTTTTCTTCCTGTATCAGGATTTCAAGGAGACAGCATTTCAAAACTGACTGAGCAAATGCCTTGGTATAAAGGTCAGACAGTTCTAGATGTTTTGGATAATTTCCAGAAAGAAAAACCACAAAAGGACAAAGAATTCAGAATGCCGGTACAAGGTGTTTATAAATTCACTCGCTTCGGTGATGACCGAAGAATTGTTGCTGGTACAGTTGAAACTGGTGAGTTGAATGTTGGTGATGAAGTGATATTCCTGCCATCAGGGAAACGCTCTAAAGTTAAAGGCATTGAGGCTTTTAATGCAGAAGTTGGAAATTCAATCTCAGCTGGTGATACATTTGGCTTTACGCTAGATGAACAAATATATATAACTCGTGGTGAAATTGCAGTAAGAGCCGACGAAAAACAACCTAAAGTTTCCACCAGATTACGTGTGAATCTCTTCTGGATGGGCAAAGAACCATTTGTAAAAAACAAAGAATATAAATTGAAAATTGGAACAATCAACGTTCCAGTTAAAATTGAAGAAATCACAAAAATTATAGATGCTTCTGACCTCAATCTTAATGTAGAAAAAGACAGAGTGGAAAGACACGATGTTGCAGAACTTATTCTCAAAGTCCGTAACAATATTACTTTTGACATTGCTGAAGATATCGAAGGTTTGAGTCGTTTCGTAATTGTTGACAATTATGAAATCCGTGGTGGTGGAATTATCCGTGAAGCACTGGATGATGAACAACAATGGATTCGTGACAAAGTTACCATCAGAAATACTAAATGGATTCGTGGTGACATTATGCCAAACCAAAGAGCAGAACGTTATAATCAGAAAGCAAAATTGGTTATCATTACTGGTCAAAAAGATACTGCCAGAAAAGAACTGGCAAAAGGCCTTGAAAAACGACTTTTTGATGAAGGGAAACTGGTCTATTATCTCGGACTTGGAAGTTTACTCTATGGTGTAGATGCAGATATCAAATCCGAAAATAGTCATAGTGAAAATGGTAAGAGAACTGAGCATTTCCGTCGTCTGGCAGAAGTAGCCAACATTATGCTGGATTCCGGTATGATCATGGTGCTATCTGCTGCAGATATGACACAGGAAGATTTGGAAATCATCAAGGTGGTTGTGGATGCTGACAAGTTGGATATAATCTGGCTTGGCGATGATGTGACTACTGACTTACAGTTTGATGATAAATTATCTGAAATGTTATCCATCCAGGAAAATATTGAAAAGATCAAATCACGACTTCAGGGAAGTGGTGTGATTTTTAGTCCCTGGTAGGAAAATAGAAGTAAAAATCAGCCACAGAGGCACAGAGAACACTGAGAAAAATCATAAAATTCTCTGAATCCTCTTTGACTCTGTGGCTAAATAAAATAAAGAATCTAGCAGTTGAAGCAAAACCTTCTCAAATCAATTCCATCAGTAGATCAAATATCTAAAAATTTTGCTTCTCATAAAATTCGTCAGGATGTACTCACCACAATAATTCGAGATGAAGTTGAATTACTTAGGAAAAGCATTTTAAATGGTATTTTTGAAGGTGATAAAGTTAAATCACAACTTATTAATAATATTTCCCTAAGATTAAAAGCATTACGAGAAGGTTCAATCCAAAAAGTCATCAATAGCACTGGAATCATTCTTCATACCGGATTGGGGCGAGCTCCTTTTCCTGAGGATTTTTTTGATGAAATGAAAGACGCTGTTTCCGGCTATTACAATCTGGAATTTGATGTGAAATCCGGGAAACGTGGTGAACGTTTGGATCATGTACGGGAATATTTACGATTGTTGTCAAGAGCTGAGAATTCGGTAGTAGTGAATAATAATGCTGCAGCGTTGATTCTAATATTAAATACAATTGCCCTAAAAAAAGAAGTTATTGTTTCACGAGGTGAGCTAATTGAGATCGGTGGCTCTTTCCGGCTTCCGGATGTTATTGAGAAAAGTGGTGCTATAATAAGGGAAATTGGCACAACAAATCGAACACATCTCAAAGATTATGAAAAAGCCATCAATAAAAACACAGCAGCAATCCTCATCGCTCATACATCTAACTATAAAATCAACGGATTTACAAAATCACCTGATTATAAAGATATTATCAATTTTGGAAAACAGCACAACATACCTGTGATTCTCGATCAGGGAAGTGGTGATTTCAATTTGGGTGAATCTAATATTAAGGATTTAATAAGGCTCGGATTTGATGTGGTTTGTTTTAGTGGAGATAAACTTCTTGGTGGACCTCAATCAGGAATTATTCTCGGAAAAGAAGATTCAATTCAGCAAATTCTTTCCAATCCATTTTATCGTGCATTTCGGTGTGATAAATTCACCATTTTTGCATTGGAATGGACACTGAGTAAAATAGTCTTTGGACAAGGTGATTTGATTGAAAAAAATAAATTGCTAGCAAGAAATCAAAGTGAATTAAAGTCAATTGGAAAATATATTCTATCCGAAATAGAAAATAATATTATAGAAAAATATAAAATTGAAATATCTGAAACTTCAGTAGAATTTGGAAGTGGATCTTTGCCAACCAAAAATATAGATAGTATAGGGTTAGTTTTCCATCAGTGTAATGCAGAAAAACTATCAAAAAGTTTTAGAAGTTGTGATGTGCCGGTTATCGGATATATTTCAAAAGACAAATTTATTATAGATCTGAAAGCAATTTCCAAAGAAGATGCAGAAATTCTTAAAATACAAATGTACAAAGTACTGGTTTAATTATATATTCCGTGGGTTTGTTTGTCCCAAATCTCTTTATCTACAACAACATATGCCGGATTGAAAAATTCCTGGAAATATTCAGAATAATCAGGATATGGAAAATTATTTGTTTCTAATATATGATAATATTCAAGCCATTTAGTTCGACTAAAATTTAGATTACCTTTTTTGATTGTCTTGTTTATTTCTAATAATGAAGATTCAATCTTTGATTTGTTCACCTTCTTTTGAGATTGATACATCATTTCGCACAAAAGATAAAGATCACCATTGCAGAATTTGTATTTTCTTAAATTCACTCTGATATACTTGTTGTCAGGTGAAATTTGTTCAAGCATTTCATAAGAATTGTCGGGATAAATATCCTTATATTTCTTTTTGAGATTTTTGTAAATATCATTGCGACTGCATTCGACATAATTAAAACCATATACTCCTTCACAAACCAAATGATAAATATCCTGCGATTCCATACCTGGATATTTTCTTAAATGTTTCTCTATTATATTTTCCCAACTTTGGATTTTATTGAAGTTATATAGCTGAAAAAATGATAATGCTATTGTAGGTACAATAATTAAAATCAATAAGACATATTTTAATTTCATTAGCTCCTCAATTTTGCCGCGTAATAAAGGAATTTAGTGATAGAAATTTAAAATCCAAATAAAAATTTCTTCTCTAAAAATCTGTTAAGAAAATTGATTGAATTTTTATAGATTAGCCTTTGTTTATTTTTAGCAGGGAGTTTATGGAAGAGAAAGATAAAAATATAAGTCCTGACGAGATGGGATTTTTAGACCATCTGGAAGAGTTACGCTGGCGAATTATTAAAGCCATGATTGCTGTCATTACTTTTGCAATCGCTGCTTTTGTATTTTCTGATTTTTTTGTTGATGCCCTATTGTTACCTTCTAAAAATATTGAAGGAATGGCTGTCCAGGTTTTGAAGGTTCAGGAAATGCTAATGTTAAAGTTTAAAATCGCTTTCATCATGGGACTTATTTGTGCCATTCCAGTAGTGGCTTACCAGTTTTGGGCTTTTGTAGGTCCGGGACTATATCCTCGAGAAAAAAAGTGGGGTCCAGCCCTTGTTATATTTGTTACAATCTTTTTTCTTGCTGGTGCTTCCTTTGCCTATTTCATTATAGTTCCATTTGCTTTGGAATTTCTAGTAGCAATTGGTGCCGATGAGATC
>Ga0070729_10001932_pt1 | contig 28688 bp, 26 predicted proteins | sample tdDd472_FD_66725 | JGI IMG/M metagenome (GOLD analysis project Ga0070729, IMG submission 66725) | Marine sediment microbial communities from the Atlantic coast under amendment with organic carbon and nitrate - tdDd47.2 | ecosystem: Environmental > Aquatic > Marine > Coastal > Sediment | place...
AGGCTTTCCATGACCTATATCGACAATCCGACGTTTATCTGCGGCCACCGCAAAGGCGGAACGACCGTCCTTCTGTGCCTGTTCGACAACCACCCGCAGCTGCTGACCTATCCGGCTGACTCGGCGTTTTTCTACCGGGTGTTCCCGGCCTGCGAAACCGCCGACAAGAAACAGACGATCGATAATCTGGTGAGCTATACCATCACGCAAAACCTGCGCGATGAAATGGATGTCGTCGGCGACCATGACCTCTTCGACGTCGACGCGATCGCCGAAGCCTATCGGACCTACATGGCATCCGAGGAGCATACGGCGAAAGCGCATCTCACCGCTCTCATGCGGGCCTATGCCGATCATTGCGGCCAGGATTCTTCAGCATGGCGCGGCTGGGTGGAGAAAACGACATCGACAGAGATTTACGCCACCCAGGTCGCGGAATGGTTCCCCAATGCCCGGTTTATCCATGTCGTCCGGGACCCGCGCGACAACTGGGCATCCTTGAAAAGCGGCTGGTCGGCCCGTTACAAGGACCAGGAAAATTCGCTCGAAGCCCTACTGCAAAGCCTGATGGACCGTGCCGGCCTTGGGCTCCGGATGGCGAAGATCAATGAACAAAGCCTCGGGAAGGAACGCTACAAGGTGATCCGTTTCGAGGACCTCGTCGGCGATGCGGACGGCGGCATGCGCGATTTGTGTTCGTTCATGAATGTCGATTTTCACGACAACCTGGCCGTGCCGACGGTTAACGGCATGCTGTGGAAGGGCAACAACTTCGAAGGCATGCAATTCGCCGCGCTCAGTGGCGCCAACGTGGGCCGCTGGCACAAGCGCACCGAAGAGAACGAAATTGCCACGATCGAGGCGAACCTTGGCGATGTCATGGAAACGCTCGGCTATGGCTTGACCTGCGCCGCCAGGGACCGGGCCCTGGCCGCCGGCGATCACTACAAATGGCTCAACTTCGACGGCCGCAAAATAGCCCGTAAATAAGCTCGATGGCGAAACGCAGGATATTGGTGACAGGCGGCGCCGGATATATCGGCGCACATGTGGTGCACGCCCTTCATGAGTGCGGATGCGATGTTCTGGTGGCCGACAATCTCTCCACCGGCGACCCGGCGCAATTGCCGCCCACGGTCGATCTGGAAACGATCGATATCGCCGACCGGCCGTCGATGGTGCGCTTGCTCGCGGCCTATCGGCCCGAATGCGTCTTTCATTTCGCCGGGTCGATCGTGGTCCCCGAATCGGTCACCCATCCGCTGGCGTACTATCAAAACAACACCGTCGCCAGTCATGCATTGATTTCCGCCTGCCTGGAGACGGAAACGCGGAAGTTCATTTTTTCCTCGACCGCGGCCGTCTACGGCCACCCGGACACGCTCCCGGTCGATGAACAAGGCGCGCTGGCGCCGATCAATCCTTACGGCGCCTCCAAACTGATGACCGAGACCATGCTGCGCGATACGGCGGCGGCGCACCGGTTCCATTTCGCGATCTTGCGCTATTTCAATGTTGCCGGTGCCGATCCAGCGGGGCGCTGCGGGCAAAGGAACCCCAAGGCGACGCACCTGATTAAAATCGCCTGCGAGGCGGCGCTTGGTTTGCGTGATGGCGTCACTATCTTCGGTGACGACTACGGCACCCCTGACGGCACCTGTATTCGGGATTTCATCCACGTCAGCGATTTGGCGGCGGCGCATGTCTTGGTGATGGAAGAGTTGCTGCGGTCGGACGGCAACCTGCTTTTCAACTGCGGATACGGCCATGGATACTCCGTCCGCCAAGTCCTTGATGCCGTCGCCACCGCATCGGGAAAGAACCTGAACATCAAGGTCGGGCCACGGCGCCCGGGGGACGTGGAATCGGTCGTTGCCGACCCACGGAAGATCGCGCGCCAACTGAACTGGACCCCGGCCCACGACGACATCGGCGTGATTGTCGAAACCGCGCTGCAATGGGAACGGTCCTTGCAGGATCGAAACAGACAACGTTTATAAACTCGAATTTCGAGCAGTGAGCACCGAACGCATGACATCTCCGAACCTGACCCTTCTTGACTGCACCTTGCGTGACGGGGGGTATTACAACGACTGGGATTTCGACCCAGATCTCGTCCAGGCCTACCTGAAAGCGGTCGCCGAAACCGGCGTCGAGGTCGTCGAGATCGGCTTTCGCATGACGCCCAAGGACCGTTTTCTCGGGCCTTTTGCCTATACCTCGGACGATTTTATCCGCGAGCTCTCTGTCCCACCGGGCTTGACCCTCGCTGTGATGATCAATGCCGAGGACATCTTCCGCTATCCCTCGGGCCAGGACGACGCCATCCAATTGCTGTTCCAGCCGCGCAGCGAATCGCCGGTGACCATGGTTCGCATCGCGGTCAATGCCGACGATGGGTTGGAATGCCAATTCATGGTGTCGCGCTTGAAGGAGCTGGGCTACGAAGTCGGCCTCAACCTGATGCAGGCAAGCCGCAAGACCGGCGATGAGCTTCAGGAGATCGCCCGTGCCGTCAACGAATGGAATACCGTCGATGTTCTCTACTTCGCCGATTCGCTCGGCAACATGGATGCCGTTGGCGTGCGCCAGGCCGCGTTGGCGTTGGCCGAGGGCTGGAGCGGGCCGCTTGGCATCCACACCCACGACAACATGGGCCAGGCCCTGAACAACTGCGTTGCCGCCGTCGATGCGGGCGTGACGTGGCTGGACGCGACGATCACCGGCATGGGCCGCGGCGCCGGCAATGTCGCAATGGAATACCTGACCATGGAAATGGCGCGCCGTTATGACGTGCCGTACCATCCGGACAAGCTGTTTCCGCTGGTTGCCAGTGTCTTCTCTCCGCTCAAAAGCAAGCACCAATGGGGGTCCAACATCTATTACTTCCTGTCGGGCAGCCTGGGGGTTCACCCGACCTATGTTCAGCAGATGCTGTCGCACGAACGGTATGAAGTTAACGACATCATCGCCGCCATCCGGCATCTGTCGGAAAACGATGGGCGCTCCTTCAATGGCGCCAGCCTGAGAAACGCCGTCAGCCAAGCCTACACCAACGCCGAAGGCACTTGGGAGGCAACCGGCTTTCTGGCGGGCCGCACCGTGCTTTTGGTTGCAGCCACGGATGGCGCGCGACGCCACCTGTCGGCGATCCGCAGGTTTATTCAGCGCGAGAACTCTTACGTCGTATTATTGAACGAGATCGATTTCCTGCCGCCTTCGGAGGTCGACGCTTATGCCGCCTGCCACCCGACCCGCATTCTCAGCCTTGCCAACCGCGCCGATAAAATCGAAAGGCCCCTGCTGTTGCCGAAAAATGCGGTGTCGGAGAATGTCGCGCGAGACCTGGGCGAGACCCAGATCCTGGATTTCGGGTTGCGCGTCGAGGAAGACACGCTTGATGTCGGTGCCCGCGGCTGCACCATCCCCGCGCCCCTGGTGATGGCCTATGCCATGAGTTTCGCCATCGCCAGCGGCGCCGAACGAATTTTGCTGGCGGGTTTCGATGGCTATGAACACGGCGACCCCCGGCATTCGGAAATCGACGCCATCTTCGAATTGTTCCATAACCAGTTCCCGGCGTTGAAGATTTCCGCCATTACGCCTTCAACCTACGCCGTTCACCAGACCTCGATTTACGAACCGGTTCAGCCGTCATGAAACCTGCAATCGTCATCCCCGCGCGGTATAAGTCCAGCCGCTTCGAGGGCAAGCCGCTAACCCCGATCAAGGGGCGGGCCATGATCGAATGGGTCTGGCGGCGTTGCGTCGATGCCCTGAGTGAAGATCAGGTCTATGTCGCCACCGACGACGACCGCATCGCCGCGCATTGCCGGGGCGTCGGCATCGCCGTCGTCATGACGCCGACGACCTGCCTGACCGGCACGGACCGTGTCCATGAGGCCTCCAAGCAAATCGACGCCGATCTCCTGATCAACGTGCAGGGTGATGAACCCTTGCTCGACCCGTCGGACATCGAGGCGGTGCTTGCCGCCGCCGCCGCGCACCCGGGCGACATCATCAACGCCATGTGCCCGATCACCGATGAAGCCGATTTCCGCAGCCCCTCGGTGCCGAAGGTCGTCGCCCGGCCGGACGGACGCCTGATGTACATGAGCCGCGCGGCGATCCCGACGGGGAAGGACTTCGGTTTCCACGGTGCGATGAAACAGGTCTGCATTTATGCATTCCCGACCGAGCCCCTGGCGGCGTTCGCCGCCGCCGGCGGCAAAACGCCCGCCGAAGGGATCGAAGATATCGAGATTCTCCGGTTTCTCGAACTCGGCCACGAGGTCAGGATGATCGAAGTTTCCAGTTCGTCCATTGCCGTCGATTTTCCAGACGACGTCGCCCGGGTCGAGGCCGCCTGGCGTGATTGACCTGAGCCAGGTTTCGGTCGCCGTCTTCGATTGCGATGGCGTCATTCTGGAAAGCAACCAGCTTAAGACGGAGGGCTTCCGGGCGGCGTTGCCGGGCGAGCCTTCGGAACAGGTCGAAGAGTTCGTCACCTTCCATAAAGTCAACGGCGGCGTCTCGCGTTACGTCAAGTTCGAGCATTATTTTCGAGAGATCAAAAAACTGAACGGCTTCGAGGGCGAACTGGATCAGGCCCTGCGACGCTACAGCGATTTCGTCCGCGCGGCGCTGCTGTCGTGCGATGAAATCCCCGGCATCAGGGCGACGCTTGAATCTCTCAAGGCCCGCTCCGTGCCTTGCGCCGTCAATTCCGGCGGCGACGAGGCGGAACTACGGGAGCTTTTCCAGGTGCGCGGATTGGACGAGTATTTCGCTGAAATCCTGGGCAGCCCGAAAACCAAAATCGACAACCTGGAGATTTTGAAGCAACAGGGATATCTGCAAGGCCCCGGTGTCTACTTCGGCGACGCCAAATCCGATTTGACGGCGGCATCCGAGTTCGGCCTGGATTTCGTTTTCGTACACGGCGTCTCGGAATGGAAAGACGGGGTGTCTTACTGTTCCAGCCGTGAAATCCCGATGATCGCATCATTTGCAGACTTACAGATAAACTAGGACGGCAGGAAAAGGGCAATGGCCACGGCAACTCCTCTCATTTTGGATTTCAAACAGCGCCTCCAGCGGGCGCAGCCATGTGTCGGCGCCTGGTTGACGGCGCCGTCTCCGCAAGTGGCGGACGCCATGGTATCGCTTGGCTTCCATTGGCTAGGGCTGGAGCTCGAACACGCGCTGTTTTCCGAGGAAACCGCGGCACACTGCATCACCGTCGGCATGGCGGCGCGGGTTCCGACATTCGCCAGATTGCCCCAGGCGGACCCGCTTCTGGCGCGGCGGCTGTTCGACTATGGCTGCGCCGGCGTGATCGTGCCCGCCACACAGAGCGCCGACGAGTTTGCCGCGTTCGCCGCCCGCTGTCTCTACCCGCCGCAAGGAAAGCGCGGCGTCGCCCTGACCCGAAGCAACGATTGGGGGGCGCGTTTCGCCGAAGACCTCGCGACCTTTCAGCCGATTCTGATCCCGCAGATTGAAACCCGGAAGGGCTGCGACAACGCCGATGCCATTGCCGCCTTGCCCTACGTCGATGCCATCTTCATGGGGCCCTGGGACCTGTCCGCCGACCTTGGGCATGGCGGCCAATTCGATACACCGGAATTCCTGGACGCGATGGGCAAGGTCAAAACGGCATGCCGGAAAAACAACAAGCAGGTCGGCACGCATATCGGCTTTCCCAGTTGTGACGAGTTGCAGCGCAGCCTTGATGACGGCTATCGGCTGATCGCCTATTCGACGGATCTGATCGCGCTGCGCCAAATCCTGGGTGACGCCGTCGAAACCTTCCAAGCGTTTGAGAAATCCAATGGGTAAGAACATCTGCGTTATTCCCGCGCGCATGGGCTCGAGCCGGTTCCCCGGCAAGCCGATGGCCCCGCTGCTCGGCCTGCCGCTGATCCTCCATGTGTTTTTCCGCTGCCGGTTGGCGGACGCACTGGATGAGGTCTATGTCGCCACCTGTGACGAGGAAATCTTCGAATGCGTGGAAAACGCCGGCGGCAAGGCGGTCATGACGGCTGACAGTCACGAGCGCTGCACGGATCGCGTCTCGGAAGCGATCGTGAACTTGGGGCTCGACCTGGATGACGGCGATTTGCTTCTGATGGTGCAAGGCGATGAGGTTCTGGTGTCGCCGCCAATGATCAACGAGATCGTTGGCGCCCACAAAGCCGCGGCCTGCGAAGTGGTGAACCTGGTGTCGCGGATCTATTCGCTGGCCGACCTTGAAGACCCGAATGCGGTAAAAGTCGTCAGCCGGCCGGATGGCGCGGCCCTGTACTTCTCAAGAGCGCCCATTCCGAGCGTGGCCCGGGCCGGGCTCGACATCAAAGATATGCCGGCCTACCAGCAAACCGGTATCATCGGATTTCAGGCGGCTTTTCTGCAAACCTTCAGCGACCTTGCGCCGACGCCCCTCGAAAAAATCGAGTCCTGCGACATGATGCGGGTTATCGAGCATGGCTATCAGATTCAACTCGTCCCCACCGACACCGAAACCATCGGCGTCGATACGCCGGCCGACCTGCAACGCGCCGAGGCCGTTCTCGAAACCGATCCGATCACCCAGAAATATCTAAACCCATGACCGAACCGAAATTACGCATCGGCATCGCCGGATACGGTGTTGTCGGCACCCGCCGCCGGGAGTTCATCGATCAGCATCCGGGCATGGAAACGGTTGCCGTTTGCGACCGGAAATTCACCACCCCCGGCGCATTCGAGGACGGCGTGCGGTATTTCACCAATTACCGGGAACTGCTCGCTTGCGAGCTCGACGCCTTGTTTGTTTGCCTCTCCAACGATGTCGCCGCCGAGGTCACCATTGCCGGGCTGGAAGCGGGCCTGCATGTCTTTTGTGAAAAACCGCCTGGGCGGGACCTCAAGGATATCAGCGACGTGATCGCCTGCGAACAACGCCACCCTGACCGGGTCCTGATGTATGGGTTTAACCACCGCTATCACGATTCCGTCCGTGACGCCTTGCAGATCGTCCGCTCCGGGGAGCTGGGCAAGATCATCAATCTGCGCGGCGTCTACGGAAAATCGAAGATCATCAACTTTGCCTCCACCTGGCGAACGCAGCGGAAGTTCGCCGGCGGCGGCATCTTGCTAGACCAGGGCATCCATATGGTCGATTTGATCAGGCTGTTCGCCGGCGAGTTCGAAGAGGTGCACAGCTTCATCTCCAACGCCCACTGGCACCATGACGTGGAAGACAATGCCTACGCCATCATGCGGTCCCGAACGGGCGTCGTCGCCATGCTGCATTCGTCCGCGACGCAATGGCGCCATCGCTTCCAATTGGAAATTTCCTGCGAGGGCGGGACCATCATCCTCAGCGGCTTCCTCACCGGCTCGAAAAGCTACGGGACCGAGACGCTGACGCTGGCCTGGAAAACGGAAAACGACGAGGGCGACCCGAAGGAGCAGACGACGAGCTACAACCACGATCCGTCCTGGGCCGATGAAATCGGTGTCTTTTGCCAGGCCATTCAGACAAACCATCCACCCGAGCACGGTACGTCCGCGGAAGCGCTGAAAACCATGCATCTGGTCTATCGGATTTATTGCGCCGACCAGGACTGGGCGGACCGCTATGACCTGACGGATCAAATTCCTTCCTGAGCGGGCGTGGAAATCGACATGTCAAAACCAATAGACGGCAAAACAGCCCTGGTAACCGGGGGCACGCGCGGGATCGGACAGGCCATCGCCGAACGGCTTTGCGCGGATGGCGCGGAAGTGACGGTTACGGGCACCCGGACCGACGGGCAAGCGCCCGGCGGTTGCGCCTACCTCGCGGCCGACTTCCTGGACCGCCAGCAGATTGTCCGCTTTGCCGAACGGGTCGCGGACATGCGGCCGGATATCGTCGTCAACAATGCCGGCATCAACAAGATCAGCTCGTTCGAGGAGATCGAGCTTTCGGATTTCGAAGCGATTCAGCGCGTGAACGTGACGGCGCCGATGATGATCTGCCGGGCGGCCTTGCCGGCCATGAAAGAACGGGGTTGGGGGCGCATCGTCAATATCTCGTCGATCTGGGGAAAAATCAGCAAGGCCTACCGGGCCCCATATTCCGCGAGCAAGTTCGCCCTCGACGGCATGACCACGGCACTCGCGGCGGAATACGCGGCGTTCGGCATTCTCGCCAATTCGATCGCGCCGGGATTTATCAACACCGACCTGACCCGCCAGGTCTTGGGGGAAGATGGCATCGCCGTCTTGCGCGAGCAGGTTCCGGCGAAACGGCTGGGATCGACCGCGGAAATCGCGGCATTCGTCGGCTGGCTGGTCAGCCCGGAGAACAGCTACATCAGCGGCCAGAACATCGCCATTGACGGAGGCTTCACCCGTGTCTGAACAAGGCCTGACGATCAAGTCGCACAAAGGCAGCTATTCGGCACGCTTCGTCGATGATCCGTTCGCGGTTCTCGCCGAGCGCCTGGACGAGCGCGCCCATCTGATTATCGACCAGCGCGTGATGGAGCTTTATTCGGCGCAGCTCTCCGGCATTATCGGTCATCCTTCCGTCTTGCGCATCGAGGCCACGGAAACCAACAAATCGCTGGATAAGTTTCCGGCCTATGTCGACCATCTCGTCCAACATAAGCTGCGCCGCGATCATCGGATCATCGCCGTCGGCGGCGGCATCATCCAAGACATCACCTGTTTTCTAGCCGCCACCATGCTGCGCGGTGTCGATTGGGAGTTCTTCCCCACCACGCTTCTTTCGCAAGCCGATTCCTGTATCGGCTCGAAAAGCTCCATCAACAGCGGCGACGCCAAGAACATTCTCGGCACCTTTACGCCGCCCCGGGACATCTTCATTTCCGAAAGGTTTTTGGAGACACTGGAAAGCCGCGACGTGAGATCCGGCGTCGGCGAAATGCTGAAGGTCCACGCCATCAAGGGTCCCGAAGCCTTCCAGCAAATCGCCGGCGACTATGAGGCGCTGTTCTCCGATCCTTCCTGCATGCGCGGCTACATTCGGGCTTCGCTGGAAATCAAGAAGGATTACATCGAGGTCGACGAGTTCGATCAGGGCATCCGAAATATCTTCAATTACGGGCACAGCTTCGGCCATGCGATCGAGGCGGCGACCCATTTCCAAATCCCGCATGGCATCGCGGTGACGATCGGCATGGACATGGCCAACTACGTTGCCGCCAAAATCGGCCGATGCGACGAACAGCACTACCTGGCCAGCCGTGACGTGCTCCGCAAAAACTACGCGGCCTACGCGGCGCATCCCGTTCCCTTTGACGCTTTCCTGTCGGCAATCAGCAAAGACAAGAAGAACATCGGCAAACAGTTGAGCCTGATCTTGCCGGGCAATGACCGACGCGTGAGCAAGGACCAATACGATTTTTCCGACCAGCTGAAAGCCGTGTTCTCTGAGTATTTGGAAACCGCGCGTTCGATATGACCATGCCGTCCCGCATCGCCGTCACATCCAGATCGTTTTCCCGCCATCCCGTCCTGCGCGAGGAGTTGTCGGCGAAATACGCCGCCGTGACCTTCAACGATACAGGGGTGAGCCTTGCCGGTGATGCCCTGATCGATTTCCTGCAGGGGCACGATGGCGCGATCGTCGCGCTGGAAACCATGGACCGGGAAACCCTGTCACGATTGCCGGAATTGCGCGTGCTCAGCAAGTACGGCGTTGGATATGACAAGGTCGACTTGAGCGCGCTTCAGGACATGGGGATCCGGTTTGGCTGGAAAGGGGGCGTCAACAAGCGCTCGGTCAGCGAACTGGTAATCGCGCTTTCGGTGTCCATGCTGCGCCGGCTACCGGAAACGCAGGCCGATCTATCGAACGGCACGTGGCGTCAAGTGATGGGGCGCCAGCTCTCCGACTGCACCTTCGGGATCGTCGGTTGCGGCCATATCGGCAAGGATCTGGCGAAGCTGCTGAAAGCATTCGGCACCACGGTCATGGCGCACGACATACTCGATTTCAGTGACTTCTATTCCGAATGGGGCGTCCGCCCGGTGGACCTGCCGACCCTGCTGGCGTCGGCGGATATCGTTTCCCTGCACCTGCCGCTGGATCATTCGACCCGGAACATCATCGGGCAACCGCAACTCGAGATCATGAAGCCCGGCTCGTTCCTGATCAACGCCGCCCGCGGCGGGCTGGTCGACGAGGCGGCGCTCAAGCAAAGCTTGATGTCCGGCCAGCTTGCGGGCGCGGCGTTCGATGTTTTCGCCATCGAACCGCCCGAAGACGAGGAACTTATGCAATTGGACAACCTCATCGTCACCCCGCACATCGGCGGCAGTTCGGAAGAGGCCATCTTGGCGATGGGGCGCGCGGCGATTGACGGCCTGGCCTCGGCGAAGGTGCCTGTCGGAGGCGTCCCGGATGAATGACCTCGCCAACAAACGCGAACTCAGCGCTGAAGACCGCCCGGCCGCGTCGAACGCCGAAGCGTTGCCGCATGTCGCGTTTTATCTGTATCACTTCAACGATATCGATCAGTCCACGCCGATCATGTGGAAATTCCTCGAGCGCGGTCACAAGGTGACGACCGTGCTTCTGGACCCGCAGCTCTCCCACGACAACGACCCGAGGTTCCGGCTGTTGAAGACCTACCCCGGCTTCGACATCAAATCCGTGACCGACGTGATCCCGGTGCCGGGCGCCGGCTGGCTGTTCCGGCAAAAAAACGGCATGACGACGGGGCGGCTCAGGCGCCTGTTGAGGAAGGTGCTGCGCGAGACCGGCCTGACCGTCCAAATGGCCGAAACCGGCATTCGCGCCATCGGCGCGAAGGTTTGCGTCTTCGAATGGGGCGGCCTTGGCGCGCGGAACCGGACCGAATGCCTGCTGGCCGCGCAGCGTCTTGGCCTGCGCACGGCGACAGTGCCGCAGGGGGCCAACATTTTTCTGAATGTCGAGGTCAACAAGACCGTGGCCGAGGCCGTCCGGCGCGGCGAGAAACCGCGTCAGGATTACAATGCCTACGACGCCTATATTTTTCAAAACCCCATCCACCGCGATGCGCAGGTCAAGCTGGGAATGGACCCCGATATGTGCCGCGTCATCGGCAGTCCGAGGTATTGCCAGGAATGGCTGGCGATCCACGACACGCTTTACCCCCCGTTTCAGCCGAAACATGACTGCGCGGACAAGACCAAGCTGGTGTTCGTTCTCCAGCAATGGATTTACAACATCGACCAAGAGGCGACCCTGGCCGCCATTCAGCGCCTGTATGAGCAGGATTGGATTTACCTGATCGTCAAGGATCACCCGCGAAGCGACCTGGGCGCGCTTCCCAAGGACCTGCGCGCGAAAATCGCCGAGCGGACGAACGCGGAGGTGATCGGCGCGGAAGTCTCGTCAACATCGCTGATGAACTGGTCCGACGCGGTGATCAACTTCGCCTCGAGCATCGCCATCGAGCCCATTGTCAAAGGCAAGCCCGTCATCAATCCCCGCTACCTGCACGCCAATGCGACGGCTTTCGACGACCCTGGCGTGACCATTTGCGTCAATTCGGATGCGGAGCTGATTGACGCGGCGGGCCGGCTGCGGACGGAGAAAATGGACGGGCTGAGCGGCCCGGCCCGGGATAATTTCTTGCAAACGGTGGTTCATGGGGGGCACAACCCTGTCGACGTTTTGCAAGGCTACTATGACGTGATCGTCGGCAATCAGAATGAGCAGCAGTATCGTTAGCTTCTGCCGTTGTTTCGGAGGAACGAATTTTGAGATTTAAAGTTTTCGGCGCCGGGTCCATTGGCAACCACCTGAGCCATGCGGCGCGCACCCTTTCTTGGCACGTGGATATCTGTGACGTTGACGAGGATGCGCTGGAGCGGACCCAGAATTCGATTTATCCGGAACGCTACGGCGCGTGGGACGAATCCATCGGCCTCTACCATAGCGACGAAGCCCCGTCGGGCGGCTATGACATCATCGCCATCGGCACGCCGCCCGATGTCCATCTGCCGATTGCGCTCGAGGCCATCGACGAGCGGCCGAAAGCCATCCTGATCGAAAAGCCGATTTGCGGGCCGGACCTGGCGCATCTCAGCGAGTTTTCCGAAGCCGCCAAAACCGCCGGCATTAAAGTGTTTGTCGGCTACGACCACGTCGTTGGCGAGGCCAGCGAAAAGGTCACCGACCTGATCAACGCGCAAGCCGGCCAAACGGCGGTTACCATCGACGTCGAATTCCGCGAACATTGGGGCGGGATTTTCGGCGCCCATCCCTGGCTCGACGGCCCCCACGACAGCTATCTGGGCTTTTACAAGCGCGGCGGCGGCGCCAGTGGCGAGCACTCCCACGCCATCAACCTTTGGCAACATTTTGCCCATAGCGTCGGCGCCGGGCGGATCACGGAGATCAGCGCGCAGATGGATTTCGTTCGCGATGACAAGGTCGATTATGACCGGATCTGCCTGATGCAGGTTGTCACCGAGTCCGGCCTGATCGGCAGGATCGTCCAGGATGTGGTCACCAATCCACCTCGCAAGTGGGCGCGCATCCAAATGGAAGACGGCTTCATCGAATGGCAATGCGGCATCAAGCCCGGTTTCGACGCCGTCACTTCTGCCTTTTCCGGTGCCGATGCCGACCAGCTGATGATTGAAAAAACCCGGCCGGATGATTTCATCCGGGAACTGAAGCATATCCAAGAACACTTGGACTCCGAGCAACCATCACCTATCTCCTTACAAAGAGGTGCCGACACAATGGCGGTTGTGAAGGCTGCCCACGAGTCCGCAACCAACAAGGCCACCGTGAAGGTCGACTACTGATCACCCCCCGAACCCCCACCCACGCGGCTTGTCTTCTCGTTTCCGGCAAAACTTCAAGCCACGCTGGCTCCGACACTTTGGAAGACCCGAGGAAATTATGAACGGCAAGGAAAACTCCGAGCAGGCTTTCGATTTTGACGGCCTTTTCGTCTTCGATATGGCCAACAATCACCAGGGCAGCGTCGAACACGGCCTGAAAATCATTCAGGGCGTTGGCGAGCAGGCGAGAAAGCACGGGATCAAGGGCGCGCTGAAGTTCCAGTTCCGGCAGTTGGATACCTTTATCCATCCCGACCATCAGGCCGGAAGCAAGGCGATGCATATCGAACGCTTCCTTTCCACCCGCTTGGAGCGCAAGGATTACCAGGTCTTGGTGGACGCCGTCCGCGATGCCGGGCTGCTGACCATGTGCACGCCCTTCGATGAGGAATCCGTCGATGTCATCGCCGATATGGGTTTCGATTTGATCAAGGTAGCCAGTTGCTCCGCCACGGATTGGCCGCTTTTGGAAAAAGTCTCCGACGCGGGCCTACCCGTGGTGTTTTCGACCGGCGGCACGACCATTCGCGAAATCGACGATATCGTCAGTCATTTCGATCACCGTGGCGTTGATTTCGCCATCATGCATTGCGTCGGAATTTATCCGACGCCCGACGACATGTGTAATCTTTCGCAGATTTCCATGCTGCGCCACCGCTATCCAGCGAAAGTGATCGGCTGGTCCACGCATGAAGACCCGAACGACACCGTTCCCGTTCAGATCGCGGTGGCGAAAGGCGCCGGCATGTTCGAAAGGCATGTCGGTTTCGCCACCGATGACATCAAGCTGAACGCCTATTCCTCGACGCCGGAACAGATCGGCGCTTGGCTTGCGGGCTATCAAAAAGCCAAGGCGCTTTGCGGGCCGGATGACCGTCCCTTCGTTTCCGAGGTGGAGCGCAGCTCGATGGATTCGCTGCGACGCGGCGTTTTCGCGAAGAAAGCGATCAAGAAAGGGGCGACGGTCACCCGCGACCAAGTCTACTTCGCCATGCCGTTCGTGGAAGGCCAGATTTCCAGCGGCCAATGGCGGGACGGCATTGTCGCCAAGACAGCCTTCAAGCCAAACGAGCCCCTGGCCGACGAGAAAATATCCGTTCCGGAAGACCCCGATATCCTGACGATCAAGCACGCGGTTCATGAAGTGAAAGCTTTGTTGAATTCCGCCAACGTCATTCTGAACAGCGAGTTTACCGTTGAATATTCGCATCACTATGGCATTGAGAATTTCAGGGAAACCGGCGCTGTTTTGATCAACTGCATCAACCGGGAATACTGCAAGAAAATTCTCGTTCAGCTTCCGGGGCAGCGCCACCCGGCGCATTTCCACAAGCGCAAGGAAGAGACCTTCCAGGTGCTTTATGGGGACCTTTCGGTGAGCGTCGATGGCCATGTGCGCCACCTCGCTCCCGGCGAGACGCTCTTGGTGCAGCCTGGCGTCTGGCACAGCTTCTGGTCGGAAAACGGCGTTGTTTTCGAAGAGGTCTCAACCACCGACCACCCGAATGACTCGTTCTACAAGGACAAGGAAATCAACCGGAAAAAACGTCATGAGCGCAAGACCGTAGTCGACCACTGGGGGCGTTTCCAGCTTGGATTTGCCTTGTCGGAGCCCCAGACAATCAGCGAATGATCGACGCCGCCGTATTTGACTTCGATGGCACCCTCGTTCAGTCGAATTTGATCAAGTTCGATGCCTGGCGGGACGTTGCCGCCTTGGCTGGTATCGAGCATTCGCGGGTTCTTCGGTTCATGGCCGAGACGCCCGGCGCGGACAGGCACATGATTTGCGGCGCCATCGCGTCCATGCAGTCCGACGCAACCCAACCTTCGGCCAACCCCGAGGATCTGGCGGCGCACTATGGCAACATCTGCAAGGACCTGATCGCCGTCTGTCCCGAAGTCGCCGGCGCGACGGCGCTTCTGAGATGGCTCAGGGAACGGGAAATTCCGGCATTCGTGAATTCCGCAACCCCCAGGACGGCGCTGGAAGAAATCTTGCGGATGCGTGACTGGTTGGGTTATTTCAGAGAGGTCCTTGGCCGGCCCGCGGACAAGGTTTCAAACCTCAAACACGTCATCGATGCAGGAAAACATCAAGCGCATCGGGTGGTCGTGGTGGGCGACGGAAAAGACGACCAGGAAGCTGCGGCGGCCTGCGGTTGCTTTTTCGTCGGCATCGAATCGGAAAAAGGCAGTCAAGCGAACGCCTTTACCGTCAATCCGGATATGGTATTCCCGGACCTGACTTCATTGGCCGCCACCTTTGAAAAAAGGGTGGACCTTTCTCCCCGAATTGGAAGTAGCTATGAGTGACCAAGCGAAAACCGAAGTTCAAGATCTCGACCAAGGACAGAACCGGGTCGGAACCTTTACTTTTCTCAGCTCGGCCGAACTGAGCCTGCTCAAGGACCCGAATTTCGTCGAGGGGTTGGCGAAGGGGCGCACGCTCAGCCAGCAGGATTCGGAGATCCTCCAGGATATCTGCTCGACGCTCCGCGACACAGGAACCATGCCGTTCTCGTGGACGCCGCAGGAAGCTCATTACATTGATGGGCACGGCCAGGAGAAATGGCTCGATTACATCATCTATCGCTACAAGTTCACGCTGTTTCCCCGAAAGAAAATCGTTTCGGATTTTCCCGTCTACCTGCTGATCGAGCCGGCCTCGACCTGCAATCTCAGGTGCGTCATGTGTTTCCAGGTCGATAAGACCTTCACACGCAAACCCTATATGGGCCTGATGGACATGGGGCTGTTTCGCGAAGTCGTGGACCAAGCGGTCAGCGGCGGCACCCAGGCCGTGACCCTGGCCTCGCGCGGCGAACCGACGCTACATCCGCAACTGGGTGAAATGCTCGAATACCTGGCCGGCAAATTCATTGAGGTCAAACTGACGACCAATGCAACGAAACTGACCGAGAAGCTGTGCCACCAGATCCTGGAAACCGGCGTGAACATGTTGGTGCTGTCCGTCGACGCACATACGAAGAGCGTCTATGAAGACATCCGCGTCCGCGGAAAATTCGACGACGTTGAGAAAAACATCCGCATGTTCCATCGCATCCGGGAAGAATTCTATCCGACTTCGAATCTGGCGACCCGGATTTCTGGGGTTAGATTAAGGGAGGACCAGGACCCGGCAGGCTTCAAGGCGTTCTGGGGCGAGATCGTCGATGAAGTCGGCATGAAGGACGCGATGGAGCGCTGGGACACCTACGCCAATGACCCGAACCTGGAGCTGACCTCTCCCTGCTGGTTCCTGTGGGAGCGCATGTACATCTGGTTCGATGGATCGACCAACCCCTGCGATCCGGACTACAAAAGCCATTTGTCGCCGGGCAATGTCCGCGAGCAAGGCATCCATGATATTTGGCACGGTGACGCCCTGACGAAGCTGCGCACCGATCATTTGAACGGCCGGCGAACCGAGCATTTCCCTTGCGACCGCTGCAACCTGAGTTTTGAGTAGCCCGCGCACCTGACCATGATCTCCGTTGGCATTATTGGGCACCGCAATCACGCGGCACGCCTGCTTGATCTGGTTTCCGCTGCCGATCAGGCGGAAATCGCGGCCGTCTATCATCCGGACTATGTGCCGCCACATCCGAAAGGCACCTCCGACATCGGCGCCTTGTTTGATATGGATGCGGTGATGATCGCATCGCCGAACCACACCCATGCGGACTATCTTGACCGCTTCTCGAAAGATTTCGGCGGCTATATTTTTTGCGAAAAACCGGCCGTCAGCCGCAAGGAGGATTTGGACCGGCTCGATATCGACCCATCGCGCGCCTTCATCAACTTCAACTACCGTCACAGCGGTTTTGCCCAGGCCGTCACGGACGCCCGCCGCGACGGCAGGCTGGGCAAACCCATCCAGTTCAGCGCCAGCATGACCCAGGGCCTGGCTTTCAAGGCCGATTACCCGGCGTCCTGGCGCGCCGATGCCGCCCAGCACCTGCATGGCGTCACCGAGACAAAAGCCATCCATCAGATCGACCTGGCCTTCCATATCTTCGGCGCGCCGGTGGACTTGCGCTATACGCCCAGCAACCAGTCCGGCAACGGAACCGCCTATGATACCTGCAGCGTTGACCTGAGCTTCGAAGGCGGCGCCAGCGCCCATGTCTTCGCCTCCTATGCGGGGACGCTGACAACGCACCTCCAGCTTTTGGGAACCAACGGGCGCATCGAATACCGGGACGGGGTTTTGAGCTGTTTCAGCCCCAGGAATACGTTCGACGACCGGGGGTATTTCGCCCCACCACCCGAAACCATCCTGCGCGACTACAGGAATGGGCCGGAAGACATGTACCAGGAATCGCTTCGCCGGGCGGTTGCGTATTTTCTGGACACGGCGCAAAGCGGCGGCGAATTCCCAGAATCCGAAATGCAGGCCAGCCTGAACAGTACCGAGTTTGTTTTGAACCTTCCCACGGCCACCGGCAATTAGAGCCAGATCGCATCACATGTACCGAGATAGAAAAATCCTTGCTGTCGTGCCCGCGCGCGGCGGCAGCAAAGGCGTTCCGCTGAAGAACATTCAGCCCATCAAAGATACCCCCTTGATCGGTTGGGTCGGCCGCTGTGTCGATGACTGCCCGTTTATCGACCGAGCCGTGGTCTCCACCGACAATGACGAGATCGCCGCCGCCGCCGAAACTTATGGCCTGAGCGTTCCGTTCCGGCGCCCCGAAGCGCTTTCGCGCGACCGGATTGCCGATTTTCCGGTTCTTGAACACGCCTTGTTGCAATCCGAGGAACTCGATGGCTGCAGCTACGACATCATCTTGATGCTGCAGCCGACCTCGCCGTTGCGTCAGCCGCGGCATATCGAAGCCTGTATCGAGACGCTGCTGGATGGCGGTTTCGATTCCGTATGGACCGTCTCCGAGACCGATTCAAAAGCGCATCCGCTGAAACAACTGACGGTTTCCGCCTCCAACCAGCTGGATTATTACGACCAGGCCGGCAAGGAGATCATTGCCCGCCAGCAGCTCTCGCCGGTCTATCACCGAAACGGCGCCTGCTACGCCTTCACGCGGGAATGCCTGCTGGGCCAGAAAACCATCAAAGGCGGGAAATCCGGCGCCGTCATTACCGAGCCCATGGTCAGCATCGACACCACGTTCGATTTCAAGCTCGTCGAGTTCCTTTTGGACAATCAGGAAGCCAACCTAAATGGGTAAGGTTCGCGCCATTCTTTCTGAGTTCGGACAACCGTTCGCCATTCCCATGGCGAAGAAGCTGATCGACGACCACGACTGGGACATTCGTTACTGGATCGCCAGATCGGCTATTCAGAAAGACGTCATGACTGAATTCCCGGATTGTATTTTTCATGTCAGCGGCAAGGCCCGGCGAGGATTACCGCCTGAACAGCCGGTGGACTTCAAACCCCGCCCCTTGGACGCGGATATCCTGTCTCGCCACGCGTTTACGGAAAGACATGCCCTAGCTCAATCCGACCGCCTCAACCTGTACGACAGCACATTCACATATGGTGATCGGCTACGGCTTTATCATCACCTATTAGGGTATTGGCTTGGCGTGGTCGAAGAGATCAAACCGGACGTGGTTGTATTCTTAACAATCCCGCACGTGATTTACGACTACGTGCTCTATGACATCTGCCGGTTGCAAGGCGTAAAAACCCTCATTTTCGAGAAAACCAATATTGTTGGACTGATTTATGCCTACGAACACCTAGACACCGGCCCCACCGAAATCGCCGAAGCCTACCGCCAGGCCCTGGCGCAACCATTGCCGGCGAAGGTAGAGCTCAGTCAGCGGATGGAGCAAGTCATCACCAAAGCCAAAGGCGACTATATGGACGCGGTGCCGGTTGGACTGGTCAATGCCTTAAAGGTCAGCAGCCCCGGCACCAGCCAAGCCGGCAAGTCGTTTGCCAGTCAGAAACTCGATAAGCTCCGGCGAGCCTGGAGCCGAGCCTCCATACAACTCAGCCGAATTGTCGGCGGAAACGTTCCGCTGACGGTCGGCAAGCTGCCGGGCCGACCGCTGACCGACAGAAACATGTCGCGCCTTGAATATATAAGAACAAGGCTGAATATCCGCTTGCAGAAGAAACGCCTGTTGGCAGCCTACACACGTCTTTCATCCAGGCCCGATCTGAATCGTCCCTACATCTATGTCACGCTGCAACACCAGCCTGAACAAGCCGCCAATCCGCAAGGCGGTGAATTTCAGCATCAATACCTGATGGTCGAGACACTTGCGGCTCTGGTCCCCGACGGCTGGTCACTCTACGTAAAGGAACATGTCGCGTCGTTGCTGAGCCACAGCCAGTTCGAACGGAATAGGACACCTGCCTACTATGAGGCGCTCGCCAAAATCCCAAATGTAGCACTGGTCAGCCAGGACATGGGTTCCTTTGACTTGATCGATAACGCTCGGGCGGTCGCCACGATCTCCGGAAGCGCGGGATGGGAGGCGGTTCTCCGCAGCAAACCGGCGCTACTGTTCGGCTATAGCTGGTATCGGAACGGCGAGGGCGTTTTTCAATGTCACACTCTCGGCCAAATCACATCGGCACTGGAGCAAATCGAGGCTGGTTACACGGTCGAGGAAAATAAAGTGAGGCTGTATCTTTCCGTACTCGAAACATGCGGCATCAATGCCTACAACCTGCCCTCATGGGGCCAGGCTTCCGGCTTCTCGGTTGAAGAGAACGGCTTGCAGATCGCAACGGAACTGGTCCGGCTGGCGGGTGAATCCGCTCCCCATCCGCAGAGTTGAATGCTATTTTACCCGAGCCCAACCGAATGCTTATAAGTCACAAGTTGATTCCATGGCGTCGATAATTCAAGTCATTCGCTCTCCCCGGCTTTACGGCGCAAAAGCGATATCCATCATTTCGCACCAAACCGGCAAGCTGCTCGGCCGCATTCAGGCCTTGCGGTTTACGATTGCCAATTGGCTGATGTACCCTGTGACCATCGATTTGGGCGCCGGGCATGTGATTCGGTATCGGGGCTTGAGTTTCCGCAGTGTTGCGCGGGCGAGAAAAATCCTGACGAAAGAGCCGGGAACGACAAACTGGGTTCGTAGCTTTGAGGACGGAGCCAATTTCTGGGACATTGGCGCCAACATTGGAACCTATACCTTATTGGCGGCAACCTACAAGAAAGCCCAGATTCTCGCCTTTGAGCCGCTACCAACGTCTTTTCACGATTTGGCGTCAAACTGCGCTGAGAATAAACTTACGGATCAAATCAGCGCCTTATGTCTCGCGTTTTCAAAAAGCACCAAAATTGACTGCCTGCAAATCGAAAACATGGAAGCCGGCTATTCCGGCAACACGCTGATCAAGTCCGGATCGTCAGCTCAGATTAACAAGATCGGCGTTCTCAGCATCACCATCGACGACTTCATAGAAATGTTTAAGGTCGAGGTTCCAAATTACATCAAGATCGATGTCGATGGAGGCGAATTGGACATCCTCAGCGGCGGGACGAAATGTTTGGCCGACGCCAAGGTCCGGTCGGTGCTGGTCGAGGTCGAAGAGCATTTTCCTGAAAAAGCCGAGAAAATCGTCAATCTCATGAAATCCTGCGGTTTTAATGACTATAGAATTGATCCACTCATCGATTTGGCCGAAGAAAAAATGTCCAACTACATTTTCTACCGGCATGCCCGAGACTAGGCTCAGGACTCATTGATTGAGATAGAAGATGACGGCTGCGGCGATGCAGATTGCAGAGAAGAATGTGTGGGCGCACCTGTCATACCGGGTCGCGATGCGCCGCCAGTCCTTTAGTTTTCCGAACATGCACTCGACCTTGTGGCGCTGTTTGTAGAGCGTTTTGCAATAGGCATGCATGGTAGTTCGGCCCTTGCGCGGCGGGATGCAGGCATCGATCCCCTTTGAGGCCAGGGCGTTTCGGAACTCGTCTGAGTCGTAGCCTTTGTCACCGATCATCACGGCGGCGCTGGGCAGCGCCTCGAACATCAGCTTGGCGCCCTTGTGATCGTTCATCTGGCCTTCGGTGAGAAGAAGGATCAGCGGCCGGCCCTCGCCGTCGACGACGGCATGGAGCTTTGAATTCAGGCCGCCCTTGGTGCGTCCGATACGGCGGGGAAGGCCCCCTTTTTGAGCAAGCTCGCCGCCGTCCGGTGTGCCTTAAGGTGCGTCGCGTCGATCATCAACCGCTCCGGCGGCCCGGCTTCGCCGGCAAGCGAGGCGAAGATGCGGTCGAACACGCCCATGCGGCTCCAACGGACGAAGCGGTTATGCAGCGTCTTGTGCGGCCCGTAGTCCTTCGGTGCATCGCGCCAGCGCAGCCCGTTGCGGATCACGTGGATGATGCCTGAGACTACCCGGAGATCGTCAACACGGGGAACACCGTGCGACAGCGGAAAGTGAGGTTCGATACGCTTCAACTGCGCCAGCGTCAGCCAGAATAGATCGCTCATGTCATATCCCTCCGTGAATGATGGAAGGATAATCGGCGAAAAACGTAAAAGCCGAATTAATGGGTCCTGAGCCTAAAGCGCACAACTGGCGCCAACCATAACAAGCACAATACGATCAATATCTCGATTTTTGAGGATCCGGTTGATAAGGCATACCATTATTGTGGTTGTTTAAACGTTTGTTGCAGTTATATCCTACTGTAAGTGTCGGCTATTTTTCGCTTGCGCCTTGCCAGTCACGTCAAAACCTAAAGAGGTCTTAGCCATGCGCGTACTTCTCGTCGTCTATGATAACGGTGCCTATATGCACAATTTTCCCATGGGATTGGGGTACATTTCCCGGGTTCTTGAGGATATGGGCCATGAAGTACATGTCTACAGCCAGGATATGCATCACTATCCCGACGATCATCTCAGGACCTTCTTGGATGAAAACCCGTTCGATGTCGTCTGCATCAGCCTGATCGCCGGGTACTACCAGTACCGCCGGCTGAAGGGGCTATCGAAAGCGATCAACGATTCGAAGCGCCGGCCGTTTTATGTTCTGGGCGGGTACGGCCCGACGCCGGAACCGGAGTTCTTCCTGGACGTCTCGGGCGCAGACGCCATCGTCCTGGGCGAGGGCGAGTTGTCGGCCGTCCAACTCTTCGATGCGATCGAGCACAAAACGCCCTTGCGTGACGTCAAAGGCATTGCCTTCAGGGACGGTCCGGATTTCGTCGTCACGCCGCGCAATCCGCTGATCGAAGATATCGACACCATCAATTGGCCCTCGTATCACCTGTTCCCGATCGAGTACTACCGCTTGATGAAGTTGGAAAATCAGGGCGCGACCGAGTTTTCGCTGCCGATGATGTCGGGCCGGGGGTGTACCTTCAAATGCACCTTCTGCTACCGAATGGACACCGGCTTCCGTCCGCGCTCGGCCGAATCGCTGGTTGAGGAATGCGAATTCCTCTACAAGGAATACAACATCACCCGCTTCTCTTTCATGGACGATTTGCTGATGACCTCGGTCGCCAGGACAGAGGAGATCTGCGCGGCGTTCGAGAAAGCCAACCTGCCTGTTCGTTGGGACTGCAACGGCCGTCTCAATTACTGCAAGCCCGACCTCTTGGAGCGCATGCGCAAGGCCGGTTGCGTGTTCATCAACTACGGCATCGAAGCGATGGACAACACCGTGTTGAAGAACATGAAAAAAGGCCTGCGCACCGACCAGGTGATTAAGGGTGTGGAAATGACCCTCGAGGCCGGCATCTCGCCCGGCTTGAACATGATGTTCGGCAACATCGGGGACAACCGCCAAACACTCAAACAAGCGGTGGACTTCCTCATCGCGTACGATGACCAGGCGCAGCGCCGCACCATCAAGCCCGTGACCCCGTATCCCGGATCGCCTCTGTACTACGACGCGATTAACAAGGGCCTGTTGGAGGGACCGGAGGACTTCTACGAGCGCAAGCATCTGAACTCCGACCTGCTGTGCGCCAACTTCACCGAACTTTCGGATGACGAGTTCTATGACGCGCTCAAATGGGCGAACTCTGAATTGACCAAGAACTATTACATGAAGGAAATGGAAAACCAGTTGGCGCAGGTCGAGCGTCTTTACGACGAGCGCGACGCCAACTTCCGGGGCTTCCGTCATGGTAATGCCCGGGACGTCAAGGCCGGCAGCGAAGCGAAGAAAAAGATTCGGAAAGTCGCCTAACCGATCAATCAGAAACCCGGTTTGTCCTGCTTGATGTAGGTCATTGTGCGAATTTTCGGTCTGGGGCTTTTATTGCTTTCCCTGGTCTGTCGGTAACCCCGTGTCCGAAACCCGGATTAATTTACCGTTGATGCCTATGCCAATGAAGTCGATCATCAAAAGGCTTCCATTTGCCCGCTTTGCCCAGCAGTTCTTCACGCAAGAGAAGTTCACTGATTCGATCGTGTTTAATTATTTTGGCGCGCAGCTAGTTCGCTATTTGTTGGCTAAGCTTGTCTACCAATTCCGAACAAGGGCGGTAGACGCCGGGAAGCTTTCGAAACCGCATATCGACACCCTGATCAGCGACGGCATTGTCGTTATCCCCGATGCCTTTTCCGACGACATCTTTCGCCAACTGAAGGGTGAGTTCGAAAGTGTAGGGATGAGTGGGTTGTTCGGCGACGCGGAAAGCTCGGCCGACGAAGACATCAACGTGTTGAACGATGGGTCGACCCAAAGAATCCGAAAAAAAGTACGGGCGACGAATGCAAACGAGTTCCCACAGACCGTCAACCTGCTGACCTGCGATTGGCTGCTCGATATCCTCGAAGGAGCGTGCGGGAAAAAGTTGGATCTTCGCAGCATTGCCTATGAGCAAATCCGCCATGGCGAATCGATTTCCAAACCTGATCCAGCAAAAGACATGCATTCGGACACATTTTATGAAGCGTTCAAGTTTTGGATTTTTCTTGAAGATGTCGATCTGGCCGACGGCCCCTTCACTTTCGTGCCCCGATCCCACCGCTTAAGCTTCCAGCGCATGCTGTTCGAATATCAGGAAACGACTTCGAATTTCTGGCACACTCGAAACGGAAAATGGACCTTCCGCCCGAAAGGCGCCTACAAAGAACAACTTGCCCAGAATGAAATTCCTTTCGTGGCCAAGGCCAATACACTGGTGATCGCCAATGTCGGCGGCATGCACCACCGTGGCGAGGCTGAGCTGAACACCGGCCGTAAACAGATTTTCTGCTCAATTCGCTTTAACCCGTTCGATCTTCAGCCCAACAAAGCTCTGCATGTTGGTTGACCCAGGCCTAGAGCGCCTGAGGTTTAACCGCACCAAGAAGCACACCGAGTTCTTTTCTTCCGATGCTTGATACGATCATCAGGTCCGTTCGGCTGGTTCAGTCAGACGCGCGATATAAACTGTTATTGTTACCGCTGATAATATTCATCAGCTCGTCTCTTGATGCGCTTGGAATCGCCGCGGTATTTCCCTTCATCAAGGTTCTGATTGATCCCCAGTCCGCCGCCAGTCTGCCCTTTCTTCCAGAGGCGCTGGCCTGGCTCGGTGTCGGCGTCAATGAGAATGTGATTGTCCCCATGGCCCTGACACTGATCGCCTTTTTTCTCGGAAAGAATATCTTTCTGATTTACGCCGACTACTGGCGAAACGGTTTTTCCAACACCTGCCAAGTCGAACTGACGACACAGCTACTGCGCGGCTATATTAGAAGTCCGTTTGTATTCCATTTGAAGAGAAACCGATCCGAGCTATTGAGAAACATCAACAACTCGGTGCCGATCGTCTTCAAAACAGTCTTTCTTTCCTTTATCGAGATTTGCATCGAAGTTCTAACGGCCTTAGCCATTTTCGTCACCTTGTTGGCCGTTAATCCCGATATCACCATCGCCATCGGTGTGCTGGTCAGTGGATTGTTCCTGCTGTTTACGCTGGTCCTGCCAAAAATCATGCGACACTTTGGCATCCAGGCGAACATTTTCAGCGAAGCCATTGTCCGCACGGTCCTTCAGGCCCTCGGAGCCGTCAAGGAAATCCGCGTGCTGGGACGGGAGCGGGAACTCGAAAGGGAATTTGAGAGCATTGCCAGCAAGTATGGTCGGGTAAAGACCGTAACCCAAACGTTACATGAAATGCCTCGGCACCTGACCGAGGTCGTCCTGATAAGTGCATTGGTCGGTGCTGTTTTCATGATTTCAGACTCTGGCGAACCCGCTAGCGATCTTATCGCGACACTGGGTATGATCGGCGCGGCCGCTTTTCGCATGGTACCTTCCGTCAACCGCACGATATCCGCCGTCAACAATATTAACTACGGCAGGGCCGCCGTTGAGAATATCTTCGAACATTTCATGGAATTTCGCGGCGAGGATATTCGTATTCATGGTGATGGCTCACCGCCTTTGCCGTTCAACGCGGCGATCACGCTCAGCAATGTCGGCTTCGCCTATCCGGATGTCGAAACATCGTCATTGTCTTCCATTTTCCTGAGCGTAGAAAAAGGGCAGTCCGTTGGAATCGTCGGACGTTCAGGCGCCGGTAAAACCACCTTGGTCAATATCCTGTTGGGGTTGCTCGAGCCTTCCACGGGTTCGTTGAAAATCGATGACACGCTGATTACGCCCGAGAATGTCCGCCGTTGGCAGAAGAATATCGGCTTTGTATCGCAGGATATTTTTTTGACGGATGACACGTTGCGCAGGAACATCGCACTGGGTGTTGCCGACCAGGATATCTCCGAGGCACAAATCGATCACGCGGTTGCAACGGCCCAACTCCGCGAATTCGTCGACAGTCTAAACGACGGCGTCGAGACCATTGTGGGCGAAAATGGCGTACGCCTCTCGGGTGGACAACGCCAACGCATTGGCGTGGCGAGGGCTCTGTACCATCATCCGGATGTGCTCATATTCGATGAAGCAACGTCGGCGCTGGATTCCGAAACGGAAGCAAAAATAACCGAAACTTTGGATATGCTTCGCGGAAAAAAGACCTTGATCATCATCGCCCACCGCATGACCACCGTGCAAAACTGCGATTTCCTGGTCTTCATGGAAAACGGTGTGATCGTGGAAACCGGTAGCTATTATCAACTAATTGAATCGAATGACAGTTTCCGCCAAATGGTTTCGGGCGGCTCTTTGGACTAAGATCAAACCTAGTAATCCTTGACCTTTCATCCGCGAAATTCAGATTGCAGTAACTTGCCCGCATTTAGGGTAGCATTCGGATTATGGCCATGTCGGAAGATAAACCCTATCTCACCATGTTCCTAGACAAGCTCGATGCAGCCCACGGGGTTTTGAAACGGCCAGTTCGCATCAAGATCTGCCGCCGGATCACCCGCCAATTGCTATGGCCGATCCTCAAGCCCTTTTACTATCTGCTGGCGCGAAGGGCGGACGCGGCGGCAAAGCGGTTCAATGATTTTTATTTTGAAGCCCTGCGGGTCTCCCGCGACGATGCCACCCAGCGTTACTCGGAGGCATGCCGCAGTATCGGCGTTGAAACCACCGAGGAAGATAGCATCCACGGCTTATGCTTCGCCGCCCTTGCCGAGTCCGGATTCGAGCCAACTAACATTTTGGAGATCGGCAGCGAGAACGGTGATGTCGCGAATTTGCTCGCGGCACTGTTTCCGAAGGCCAATATTCACACCGTGGAGCTGGACCCTGAGGATCCGTTCTACGACTATTTTCATTGGCAAGGCGCAGAGGCCTATGAGCGCCATATTAAAAAGCGGCTCGACCATCCGCAAATTCATTCGATCCGCATCAATACGCTGCATCTATTGGAACAAAATCTGCCGGAATTCGATCTGATCTGGCTGGACGGTGGCCACGAATTTCCCGAAGTCGCCTGGGATCACTTTTATTGTCTGTCTCGCCTGTCTGATAACGGCTGGCTCTTTACCGATGATCTCATCGCGCCAGGTAGTATTCACAGGCAATGTGATGCCAACGCCGCCGATAGCTGGAACACCATTAAGTATCTCAACGCTCGTGTTGAAAACAAGTTTGCCTTGTTGCTGAAAAGGGAAACCGGGCTGCATCTTTTCCGGGACAAGAAATTTGTTGGCGCCATGAGCAAGAAAATCAAACTGAACCCACCTTCTGGGATCAGGGACTAACCCACGTCATCCCAATCGGTTTCGACGATCCCGCACGGCTCGACAACAGCTTTGTCCCCTCGCCTAATCTGAAATGGCTATCTGCTTGACCCGCCCGATTTCGTTTTCGTCCCGCGTTCGTCTGCTGGCATTTGCCGCCTTCGCGGTCGGTCTGAGTCTCGCCCTGTATTTCACGCGAGATCCCAGGCTATCCGCAGCAAATGCCATGCTCGCGCTGTTGACGATTTGGTGTGCGCTCGCGCCGGGTGTCGCATATTTCGTGCGCGATTCCGAAAAAAACGCCACCACCCCGTTCATGGGCCTTACCGGCGGTTTTTACGCCATCTTTTTCGGGTTTTCGGTATTCCTCGCCCACTTCATGTATCATGAAGGCCTCGCCGGCATCTATTTCTATTTGAATTTCTATACCCACACACACAAAACGGCTTATATCCCGAAAATTTCGGAATCCGCGCAGGTCATTGTGTTGGCCGGCATCGTCCTCCAACTCGCCGCATGGCAACTTGTCTTAAGCTGGAAGCCGCGCTTTACGGCGCGCTTTGCACCAAGGCCGGCATCCCGATTGTGGCAGACCGCCGTTCTTGCCGGCGTTTTGTCGGCGCTGTTTTTGATGTTCCTGTTCCTGCCTCAGTTTCGGGCCTTGCCTTCCGTTGGACAATTCGTCGTCCCGGCAGGCTATGTGGGATTTGGCCTGCTCTTCGTCCTTGTTCTTCAAAAAGCCGTACCCAGATGGCTGAGATGGCTTTTTCTACTGTCCACCATTCCCATTTGGATCGCGTCCATGGTGGCCACTGGCTTCCTGACACCGGCCCTGCTCGCCGTCATATATCTAGCCTTTCTTTATAAATGTGTGCGGCGGCGTTTTCCTTGGGCGGCAATTCTGCTGACCCTCGCCATTGCTTCGGCGCTCTATCCCATCATGAACCGGTACCGCGCCTATTCTTGGCAATACGACAAACGCCAAGAACTTGGGTACGTTGAAAGCCGGGTCAGCGGACTGTTTGCGAAAGTTCTTCTCTTAGCTAAGGTCGCCGGCCAAATTTACTTGAACGTCCAGCCGACGGAATCTTACGTGACGGATTCAAAAGGAGTTTTTCTGAACCAGGGTTTCCTCCAACGAACGGCCGGATTGGTCATATTCAACTACGTCTACAATAAGACGCCCGCGGAAGTCCCTTACTGGTCCGGCGAGACCTATTTGCCGCTCCTCACCAGTTGGATTCCGCGCGTCTTCTGGAAAGACAAACCGCGCGAGGAAACCGGCAACAAATTTGCCAATCGATATCACATCATCGACCCTTCGGACCGCAACATCTCGATAAATCTGCCTTGGATCACGGAGCTCTATGCCAATTTCGGCACCCTCGGCGTTTTTGGCGGAATGGCCCTCGCGGGATTCTTGCTGGGGCTGCTTGAGCGCTTTTTCTTGCACCAGGCCTCTTCCAGCGTCGGCTCGGTTGCCGGATGGGGAGTGCTCTTGCCGCTATTCAATCAGGAGTCCAATTTCAGCTTGATGGTCGGGTCTTTACCAATGTTGACGCTGTGTTTGTGGATTTATTTCTCCGTCGGCGCTCGGCTCATAGATCGCTTCCGAATGGGCGTACGCGCCGACGCATCCAGTTAGGCTCCCAGCCCACCCAGGCCCCGCCTAACAAGGCATGCCACCGCGCCCTCAACTCAAAGGTTTGCGGTTCGCGCCCTTCGATCCCGATGCTGCGGCGATCATCGCCACGACACCAGATCCGGTCAGAAGGATGCCGTTCCACAAGATCCCGGCGGCA
>Ga0070729_10001933_pt1 | contig 28688 bp, 22 predicted proteins | sample tdDd472_FD_66725 | JGI IMG/M metagenome (GOLD analysis project Ga0070729, IMG submission 66725) | Marine sediment microbial communities from the Atlantic coast under amendment with organic carbon and nitrate - tdDd47.2 | ecosystem: Environmental > Aquatic > Marine > Coastal > Sediment | place...
TATATGCCGGTGAATAACTAATATACCGGTAAGCAAACATCGATCCGACAATTATCATGACAGAAGCAGCTGCAGCCATTACATACGTTAAATTTCGTTTTTTCTGCCTTGCTTTTCGAGCCTTCAAATCCATATGAATGCCCTTTACACGATTCTTCAGATCGTCAATCTGCGCATCTTTCTCCAGATATATATCTACCTCGCGATGAAGTTTCACCTTCCTTCGAAGCTCCTGATCATTGGCCAGGCGTTTTTCAAAGTCCGCTCGCTGTTTATCGGACATTGCATTGTTTAGGTATTCTAAAATTTCGTTAGTCATCTTCTTCAATCTGTTTATAAGTAGGGTCGTTTTCAATAAATGTTATCAATTTCTCTTTACATCTCGATTTCTTTATTTTTACATATTTAGCCGATGCATAGCCCATTTTTTGGGATATTTTCTCCTGATTTACTCTCTTATAGCTTAATCGAAACAACTTCTGACATTCGGCGCTAAGCTTCTTAAATGACTCATGGTACAACACCCATTTATCTTCCTTTAACTGATGATTTTCCGGCTCTTCCTCAATCAGTTTTAAAAGAACGTCAGGACTATTTAAGCTAATCATCTGTTTTCGGTCGCGAAGATACTTTAGCATAAGTTTTTTCGCGATGGCAATCGCATAGGTGTTTAAAGCTGACGTTAACTCTATTCCAACGTTTTGCTCCTTGTAGATCAACATAAACAAGGCTGTTTGCGCAATGTCTTCAATCTCAACTTCACTAATCGACACCTCTTTTCGCTGAACCAATAAATAAGCCAGAATCTCATATAAAAGTTGTTCTGCATATTTATTCTCTCCACGGGCAATCTTCACCAAGTGCTTTTTCCCTAATTTTTTCCCCATTGTCAATATTCAAGTTGTACAAGCTTGTTAAAAGGTTATTCCTTAAAACGAAAAAGGTAATCACCTGAAATAAATAAAATGTTATTTCCTCTTTCATTACAGCCAAATATACGGAATTGACAGGGTGTGATTACAATTTACTTTATTTTTTAAATTTGTTATTAAACACTGCTTAATTCGGTTCATCGAAAAGAAGAAACTTTTATTTCGGGAATGTAGTTATTCAGGGCCTGATTAAAGCCAGACAAGGCTCAAATAGGTAAAGCTGTTAATAAAGATTCCGATAGCTATTCGGTGATGCAATACCTAAAATGTTATAGCATTTAAATTCAAAAACAGATTTCAAATCTTAATTACCTAAAACTACTGTTTTAAACTTTGCCTAAATAATTTATCTTTACTCAGCAATATAACAACACTAAATGAAATTCCCTTTCTATAAACAGTACGATGCTATGGACTGCGGACCTACCTGTATTAAAATGGTGGCGCAATATTATGGCAAAAGCTATAGCTTACAAAATCTCCGAGACAAGTCTCATATTACCCGCGAGGGCGTTTCCATGATGGGCATTAGCGATGCAGCCGAAGCCATTGGTTTTCGTACCATGGGCGTTAAAATTGGTTTCGACAAACTTGCCACCGAAGCTCCCCTGCCCTGTATTGTACACTGGAAGCAAAACCACTTTGCTGTGGTTTACAAGATTAAAAAGAAAGGAGAGGATTATAAGGTTTATGTTTCCAATCCGGCAGTAGGCCGCATTAAATATACCAAAGAGGAATTTATTAAAGGCTGGCTAAGTACGGCCGACAAAGAAGAGGGGCAAGGAATTTGCCTGCTATTGGACCCCACACCTGATTTCTATACTCATGAAGGGGATGAGCTAAAGAAAGACAAAGTTAAATACCTGTTCAAATACCTGAAGCCACACAAACGAATTATTTACCAACTATTCCTGGCTTTTATAACCGGAAGTATTATTCAATTAATCCTTCCCTTCTTAACCCAAAGCATTGTCGATGTTGGTATCTCCAACTCCAATATCAATTTTATTAAGCTGGTTTTGGTTGGTCAGTTGATTCTGTTTGCCAGTAAAACGGCGGTGGATTTTATACGTAGCTGGATATTGCTGCATATTAGTACGCGCATAAATATTTCACTTATATCCGACTTCCTTGCAAAACTGATGCGTCTTCCCATTGGTTTTTTCGATACCAAAATGATTGGTGACCTGATGCAGCGTATTGGCGACCACAGCCGTATTGAAAATTTCCTAACCTCCACCACCCTGAACATATTGTTCTCCATGGTAAACCTGGTAATTTTCAGCATGGTATTGCTTTATTACAATGTAAAGATATTCGCTGTTTTTGCTGTGGGGAGTTTGCTATACATTCTGTATGTAAACATCTTTATGAAAAAGCGTCGCGAGCTGGACAATAAACGCTTTGCGCAAATGTCGGGCGAACAGAGCAACCTGATACAGATGATTACCGGAATGCAGGAGATTAAACTAAACCGCTGCGAAACCCAAAAGCGCTGGGAGTGGGAACGTATACAGGCCAATTTGTTTCGGGTTAATATGAAATCGATGGCATTAAACCAGTACCAACAGGCCGGCTCAGTATTTATTAACGAGGTAAAAAACCTATTAATTTCTTTTATGGCGGCTACCGCTGTGGTAAACGGAGAAATCACCCTGGGTATGATGCTGGCCATTCAGTATATCATCGGACAAATGAACAGTCCCATTGATCAAACCATTGGTTTTATGCGCTCGTGGCAGGATGCTAAAATCAGCCTGGAACGTTTGGGCGAAATCCACAACAAAGAAGACGAAGAGAAAGACGATGTTCCAAAACTGGATATATTACCTACGGAAAAATCCATTGATCTGGAGAATCTAACTTTCCAGTACGAAGGTCCACATTCACCAAAAGTACTTGAGGATATTAATTTCAGTATACCCGAAGGAAAAGTTACGGCCATTGTGGGTACCAGTGGCAGTGGTAAAACCACCCTAATGAAACTTATTTTAGGCTTTTACGATCCGGTGGAAGGGAAAATAAACCTTGGCAAAAATGTTAATCTTAAAAACTTTTCGCAAAAGAAATGGCGTACATACTGCGGTAGCGTTATGCAGGACGGCTTTATCTTTTCCGACAGCATTGCAAACAACATTGCCCTGGGCGAAGAGACCATCGACAAGGAACGTTTGCTGTATGCGGTAAAAACAGCCAATATCCAGGAGCATATCGAAAGCCTGCCCCTTACCTACAATACGAAAATCGGAAACGAAGGTGTCGGTTTGTCGCAAGGCCAAAAGCAACGTATTTTAATTGCTCGTGCGGTTTATAAAAATCCTGATTATATTTTCCTCGACGAGGCTACCAATGCCCTTGACGCCAACAACGAAAAGGTAATTATGGAAAACCTCGACGAATTCTTTAAAGACCGTACTGTTGTTGTAATTGCTCACCGTTTAAGCACCGTTAAAAATGCCGACCAGATTATCGTACTTGAAAAAGGAAAAATGGTTGAAAAAGGAAATCATGCTGAGCTTACAAAGCTGAAGGGGGAGTATTATAGATTGGTGAGGAATCAGCTGGAACTAGGCTCTTAGCAATGAGTAATTAGCAATTAAAAAATAAAAGAATGAGCGAAAATATTATTCAGAAGAAAAGCTATGCTTTTAGTGTTCGTATTGTTAAATTATATATTTTCTTAAAAGAAGAGAAAAAAGAATATACACTGGGAAAACAAATTTTAAGAAGTGGCACTTCAGTTGGTGCTAATGTAGAAGAAGCCATCGGAGGCATTTCTCGCAAAGATTTCAGAAATAAATTGGCTATTTCATATAAAGAAGCAAGAGAAACTCAATATTGGTTAAACTTGCTTTTTGATACAGATTTCATTTCAGCAGAACAACATAAATCATTATCAAATGATTGTCAGGAAATACTTAAGATTTTATTCTCCATAATTAAATCTTCTAAGTAATTGATAATTACTAATTGTTAATTGATAATTTAATTAGAATGTCAGATAAAAACAACATAAATACGAAAAAGGAAACAGACAGCATAAATTTGCGAAGTCCCGAGGTTCACGAAATTTTAACCCGCCCACCACACTGGCTGGTACGTGCCGGGATTAGTGTAATGACGGTTTTCCTGCTTATATTAATCGTGGGAAGTTATTTCTTTAAATCGCCCTATATTTTGGAAGCAAAGGTTACCATTACCACCAGTAATCCTCCTGTACCATTGGTGGCTAAAAGTAGTGGGAAAATTGCACAGCTGTTTGTAAAAGAGAAAGACTTTGTGGGTGAGCAGGCAATCCTTGCCGTATTAGAAAACACTGCCGAATACACCGATGTACTGTATTTAAAGCGCGCTTTACAGGACTTCGACTTTACCAATATCGACACCTTGCTTCTTCAGGATTTAATAATCAATAAAGGACTCTCTTTGGGCGATATTCAATCCTATTACTCCGGGATGCAATCGCAATTGGCCGACTACTTAAATTTCTTTAAACTGGATTACCATAGAAATAAAATTGCCAGTATCGAAAAACAGATTTCAGCATATCGTAAATACCATAAAAACCTAAAGCGACAAAAAGCGCTACTTAGTAAAGAGCTTTCCATTGTAAAAAAACAGTATCTAAAAGATTCCAGTCTCTATAAGAAAGATGTGATCTCAGAAGTAGAGTGGGAACAATCTAAAATGGCCTATATTCAAAAGCGGGTAAGTTTCCAAAGCACAGCAAATTCATTGGTAAATAATGAAATTCAAATTAACCAGGCCGAGCAACAAATTTTGGATCTGCAATTGCAAAAGCAAGAACAGGTAGAGCAAAAAAGAACCCGGATTAAAGAGTCGCTTTTCAATCTGAAAGCACAATTGCGCCATTGGGAAAAACTTTATTTGTTCGAATCGCCAGTAAAGGGCGAGGTAAGCTTTACAAAAGTATGGGCACAAAACCAACAGGTAAATGCAGGCGAAAAACTACTGACAATTGTACCGGTTGACAGCTCACAAATCATTGGTCGTATGCAGTTACAAGCTATCGGTGCCGGAAAGGTGAAGCCCGGACAAAATGTAAATATTAAGCTCGATAACTACCCATATATGGAATATGGCATGATTCGCACTACCGTTAAATCGGTCTCGCTAATTCCGGATGAGAATGTTTATTACCTGGAAGTTGATTTACCTCAAAACCTGATTACTAATTATGGTAAAAAGTTAAGCTTACAGCAAGAGATGAGTGGTGTTGCCGAAATTATAGCTGAAGATATGCGATTGATTGAACGATTGATTAATCCGGTTAGGGCGCTGATAAAAAACAAGGTGGTGAGTGGTGAGTTGTGATTAGTGAATTGAAAAATGATAAGTCCCAGTGAATGGTAAATTTTTAGTGATAAATGATAAGTAGACAACCGACATAAATAAAAGACAAAGCCTAATTATCTTTCCCAAAAAAGCCATTCATCATCTTCACCTCTGTGGCTACCAGTTTCCGTTGCCGAATCAGAAACAGCAGCAACATAGCAGCAATCAGATTAAACCCAAATATAAAGAATTGCTGATCGCTGTTTAAATGCACCAGAAAAGCAGACGGCGAAAACTTAAAAAGAAAATTACTCAATAGAGAGTTCATATTTAGGCCACAAAACAAGCCAAAACCTGAAACAAATTTAAATCCAATACCGAGTATCTGAATTTGTATTAACTGTGGAATCAGGACGTAGAAAGCCAATTTTGAAGCATCCAGGTTATTTTTTACGAGTTTTACTCCCACATAAATTGAAAAGGCAAAAAACAGAACCGAAACAGATAAAATCAATATCAGGGGCAATATAAACTGCTGTATTCCTGCATAAGCCATAAACATAACAGCAAGGCCCAACACACCACCTACAATAAAGTAATAACCCAACAATTTATGATTTCGCCGCACCCGGCTAATTATAGAACTTTCCATTTCGTTTAAAGGCTGTTTTCGGTTTAAAGCTAATAAAAGCCAAATGAAATATACCCTACTCCAAGAAGCATTTAATTTAAAATTACTAATATCAGTTTTCCAAATAGGGTAAATCGGGAAATTACCATCTTACATGTAGAAAAGGGCAACTGCGAATTCTTAAAGGAAAACAGGTTTTAACCTAACCTGATTTGCGGCTTAAACTCACAAAATGAAACAGCAACACAAAACAGGACGGGGCTGAAAAAGCAGTTGTCTTCGTCATTCGTCGCCCCTCCTGTTTATTCAACATTAAACAATAAAAAAAGCCATCCCATTTGGGATGGCTATATATCAAACATAAGTACGATTAATTCAATTCAATTTTTTCAAGAATATACGAGTTTGAATTACCGCCCTGGCTACCTCCTAATGAATACAAAATATTATTATAGAAATGAATATAATATGGTTGAGCAAGGGTACTATACGTTTTTTCCAACAGGAAATTATTTACATTATAGCATTTAATTTTCTTTTCAGAATATCCTGCAGTTGCGAACCAGTTTTTACTATTAATATATTCAACATCATAAGCAACAGAATTATAATCTGAATATACAAAACAACCAATTACATTACCTGATAAATCCAAAACCTTTGTATCATATGCTGAAACAAATTTTTCTATCGTGGGAAAAAACTTAGTTCTTTCACCATTAATACCGGTATTTACACCATTTTGATATTGCAGTGCGCCATTACTTAGAACTTCAAATTGATTAAAACTAGCCCATGAATCGTCCTCTATTGCGTACAAACTATTTTCATGATAAAACAGATTATACTCATCATAATATGAACCATAATTCCCAATCGTTGAAAAGTCACTTCGTAAAATTGATGAGATACCATTATAGTATGTTGAGATAAATATTCGACCTGAATTATCCGAAGCAATTCCGTTAATCATACTATTATATTCTACCTTTTTCTTAACTGTTAAGTTAACAGCATCAACAACATAAAACCACGATCCAGCGCCAAGCAGCAACTCTTTTTCACCCTGATATGAAGACATACAAAACACACCTCCATAGGCGCTTTCCAACTCCAATTCATGTGTTACTTCCGAGCTGGCAATATCATACTTTTTTAATACATTATAATATGATTTCAAATAATAAATTGAACCATTATCAAAAAAAGCATTACTAATATTTTGGTCAATCGTTTCAACTCCTTCAATTTTAACCGAGGCCATATTACTTATCTTTTCAGGATATCTGGCAACTACAACATAATATAACTCTTCGCTTATTGGATAATTATAATCAGTATATGTGGTCTGATTTTCGTTAGAAACTGTGTGGATGGAACTATAATAATATTCTTCTAAATGCAACAAATCTGGCTTCGTTGTAAACCTATAAATTTCATAATGGCTATAATCGGATATATGAACTTTATTCCAAGTAAGTTTCATTCCATTATCAGAGTTTTTTTCTACTTTAAGCTTAATATGTTCACTAACAATAATACCATCTTCTTCACAAGAGCTAAATAGCATTAATGCAAATACAAACAAAAGAACAGGGAAGGCCCTGGTAGCTATACATTTCATAATAAACGTTTTAATTCAATAATATATATTCAAATACTATATCCCATTAAAAATAAATCGATATAAATATCGACCCTGAGGCTGCATTATCCAAATCAAAACCATATCCGCCTAAAACATACTCAGTATCCTGATTATTCGGCATTTCAATAACTCTCTTACTTTCATAGTATGCACTTAGGCCTAATTTAAATTCACCTCCCAAAGCTATTTTAGGAGCAACAAAATATTCTACCCCTACTAAACCGGCACCGCCAAAAGAGTATTGATTTCCGCCATATTCACTTCTATTAAAGGTGTCGTCACTTCCATCAACAAATTTCAAATTCCCAGTAACATCTCCTCCAAATTCACTCATTCCACTAAAAGGAGTAATTCCAACTATAGCCTCGTAACCATAATATGCGCGAATACGGTTACGAATTGTGCGTGATTTTTCAATTCCAGCCATTAAGTCAATACGTAATGCCGAAGCTTTATACTTATCCTTCTCATCCGGATCAATTCCATTTCCATCCAGGTCTACATTATTATTATATCCAAAACGTGCCGCGAATCTGTACGCTTTATTTTCAGACACAATATACTTTCCTCCAATCATTGCTGGATTCTGTGCAGAAAATGTAAAATAGGGAGCCGTATTTCCTCCTACATTAAAGATATTTCCCAGGTAATTAAGAAAAGGAGTAGCATCAGCACTAATCGAAAAATCACCTACTTCAGGCTGTATTACATAACCTTTTTTACTTTTAATTAATTCAGGAGTTTCGGTCTTTTCATTTTGCGCAGTTATTCCTAACACAAAAATGACATTTACTAAAACAAGTAACATTAAATTCTTTTTCATTTTTCTTATAATTTCAACATTAATAATTTTCTATAACAAAACAAATTTAGCTTAAACTATAACATTAAACAATAAAAAAAGCCACCCTTTCGAGGTGGCTATATTATTAATTACACTTTATTCATTACTAATTTGTTTTATCTGCAATCCATTTACGGGCATTAACAAATGCTTCGATCCATGGAGTAACATCGTCTTTACGGCGATCTCCCGGATAGTTGGCACACTGCCATGGGAAGAAAGCACGCTCAAGGTGTGGCATCATTGCCAGGTGACGACCATTATCCGAAACCAAAGCTGCAGTATTATAATCTGAACCATTTGGATTCGCCGGGTAATTATCGTAGCTATATTTAACCGCAATATTGTATTTAGACTCTTCGTATGGTAACTGGTATTTACCTTCGCCGTGCGCAACCCAAACACCCATACTCATGCCTTCAAGAGACTTCAACATTACAGAATCATTTGGCATTACATCAACACTTAAGAAAGCCGATTCGAATTTATGCGATTCGTTATGAAGCATCTTTGGCATCTCTTTGTGCTCAGGATATACAAGCCCTAATTCGACCATCAACTGACATCCGTTACAGATACCTAAACTCAATGTATCTTCGCGCTGGTAGAATTTCTCAAGTGCAACACGTGCTTTTTCGTTGTATTTAAATGCACCTGCCCAACCTTTAGCCGAACCAAGTACATCGGAATTAGAAAAACCTCCAACGAAAACAATCATATTGATATCCTCAAGGGTTTCGCGTCCTGAAATAAGGTCGGTCATATGAACGTCTTTCACATCCATTCCGGCCAGATACATGGCATAAGCCATTTCACGGTCGCCGTTTACACCTTTCTCACGAATAATAGCAGCTTTAATACCGCTTGGTTTACGGTCAGGGCTAATTCCTAAACTATCGAAAGAACCAATAAAGTCTTTTAGTTCGAATTTAAGTTCGTTTGATTTGTAGTTTTGGAAACGCGATTTGGCAAACTCTTTACCCGATTGCTTACTATCTAACAAGTAAGAAGAACGGAACCATTTGTCGCGTAAATCGGCCACTTTGAAAGTAAAGCTTTCAGCATGGTTGTATAAATCGATAAAACCATTATTGGTAGGTTCACCAATTACAGCAAATTCAATTTCATTTTCGTTAAGTACAGCCTCTACCTCGTCGATATCTTTAACCTGAACAATAACACCCGGATTCTCCGAGAACAATAGTTTCACTGAATCTTCTTCGCCAATTGCAGAAAGATCAAGTGATGCACCAATATTATTATCAGCAAAACACATCTCAAGAAGAGCTGTAATCATACCACCCGATGAGATATCGTGTCCGGCAAGTACTTTTTCGTCTTCAATTAATTTCTGAAGTGTATTAAATGCATTTTTGAAGTAAGTTCCATCGGTTACATCCGGAGCTTCCTCTCCAATTTTATTCATAATTTGGGCAAAACTAGAACCACCCAGTTTTTTAGCATCTTTCGAAAAGTCGATGTATAAAATATGACTGTCATCATTCGCTTTTAATACAGGCTCAACAATTTTACGAACATCGCTAACTTCACCCGAAGCAGTAATAATTACTGTACCCGGAGAGTAAACTACGTCATCGTTGTACTTTTGCGTCATCGAAAGAGAATCCTTACCTGTAGGAATATTAATTCCAAGCTCAACAGCAAAATCAGAAACAGCTTCTACCGCACGATACAAACGAGAGTTTTCGTTTGGATTCTTCGCAGGCCACATCCAGTTTGCCGAAAGCGACACACTCTTAATCTGGTCACTCATCGGTGCCCAAACAATGTTGGTCAGCGATTCAGCAATCGATAAACGAGAACCTTTTGCTGGATTAACCATTGCAGGTACAGGCGCATGACCTAATGAAGTCGCCAAACCATATTTACCACGGTAATCCAATGCAATTGCACCAAGATTATTCAATGGTACCTGAAGCGATCCTGCACACTGCTGTTTCGCAATACGTCCTGAAACCGAACGATCAACTTTGTTTGTCAACCAGTCTTTACAAGCAACAGCTTCAATTTGCAATACCTCTTCGGTGTATTTATTTATGTTTTTGCCGTCGTAATCAAGACCGGCATATTTATCGTCGTTAGTAGTATCTTCAAGAATGGTTTTTGGAGCATTTCCGAACATATCATCCAAATCCATATCAATAGCTTTGATATCATTCTTCGGATTCTCGAAGGTAAACTTCATATCTCCGGTAACCTCTCCTACAACGTAGAAAGGAGCCCGCTCACGTTCAGCGATGGCTCTAAGCTCATCTACATCCATTTTCTTAATCACAAGCCCCATTCGTTCCTGCGACTCATTTCCGGCAATTTCCTTATCCGAAAGTGTAGGATCACCAACAGGCAATTTACTCATATCGATGTGACCACCGGTCTCTTCAACAAGTTCCGACAAACAGTTTAAGTGTCCACCGGCACCATGGTCGTGAATAGATACAATGGTGTTATTATCCGATTCCGACAGAGCACGAATGGCATTATAAACACGCTTCTGCATTTCTGGGTTGGCACGTTGTACGGCATTTAATTCAATACCACTACTGAATTCACCGGTAGCAACCGACGAAACAGCGCCTCCACCCATTCCGATACGGTAGTTATCACCACCCATCATAACGATCAGGTCACCTTTTTCAGGAGTATCTTTTTGTGAATCTTTTTTCTTTCCGAAACCGATACCACCGGCAAGCATAATTACTTTATCGAAACCATATTTTTTCATGTTTTCGAAATGCTCGAAAGTAAGCAAACTACCATTGATTAATGGCTGACCAAATTTATTACCAAAATCACTGGCACCATTAGAGGCCTTAATTAAGATCTCTTCAGGAGTTTGATATAACCAGTCACGCTCTTTGTTTCCATCTTCCCAGTTCCCATCTTTACCATTACGTGGGTATGAAGTCATATAAACGGCAGTACCGGCAATTGGCAAAGCACCTTTACCACCAGCAATACGGTCACGAATTTCACCACCAGTTCCGGTAGAAGCACCGTTAAACGGTTCTACGGTAGTTGGGAAGTTATGGGTTTCTGCTTTTAGAGAAAGAACGGTTTCAATTTCTTTCGTTTCAAAGTAATCCGATTTACCATGACTGGCAGGAGCAAATTGTTCTACTTTTGGACCACCGTTGAAAGAACAGTTATCTTTATATGCAGAAACAATATAATTCGGATTCTCTTTTGAAGTACGCTTGATCATCTGGAAAAGCGTTGATTCTTTCTCTTCACCATCGATAATAAAGGTACCGTTAAATATTTTATGACGACAGTGCTCCGAGTTTACCTGTGAAAAGCCAAACACTTCACTGTCGGTTAATTTACGTTCTAATTTCTTGCTTAAACTTTCAAGATATCCAACTTCATCTTCACTTAAAGCAAGCCCTTCCTGTTCGTTAAAGGCTTTTACATCATCGATCATTAAAACCGGCTCTGGTTGTTTATCGATGGTAAAAATATTTTGATCAAGGTTATGATACATAGCCTGCAACATCGGATCGAAAACTGCCTTGGCAGAATCTACCTGAAAATACTCCTCGATGCGCTCAATGCCATCGACACCCATATTCTGGGTAATTTCTACAGCATTGGTACTCCATGGAGTCAGCATTTCTTTGCGTGGACCAACAAAATAGCCTTCCAGACTATCCTGCTCAATCTGCTCAGCACCGCCAAATAACCATACTAATTTTTCAATGTCATGGGAAGAAATTTCGTTCGTTGCTCCCGCTGCAACGATGTTTCCTGAAAGAGACTTAAAAAAAAGAATCATTGTATCTTTAATTAAATGATATACACCCAAATTTTGGCCACAAAGGTAGTAATTTACGGCTGAGAATAAACTTTTTTTTATTAGTTTTAGATTTTCGTCTATAGAAAATATGGAAAACATACAACTACAATATATTATACATAGTAAGATAAGAATTTCACTTCTAACAATCATTCTGTTTCTTTCAACGAGTGTTTGCATAAAAGCACAAAAAGAAAACGCACCACAAAAAGGAGTTTTATTAATCCCTGCATATACTTATAATGCAGGTCACGAAATAGAATTGGGTATCGCCAGGGGAAATTGGCTTGATGGTATTCAATTACCAAAACGAAAAATACAGACTTTAGCAATTGGTTCCGGATTTGGTTTAATGCATAATTTCACACATCAAATCACTGCAGCAAAAATTCATCTTTTGGCCATACATGCTCCGTTACGAATAGGGCTTACACCTATGTGGTATACTGACTACTCTGAAATTGAATTTGCATTGCGACCTGAAATAGGTTATACTTACAAGTATATTTCTCTGGTATACGGATATAATTTATTTCTCGATAAAGCACCTTTTAATAAAATAAACACACATTGCTTTACTATTCGGTACTTTATTCCGATTGCAACTAATAAAGCCAACAAAAACATTCATTTCCCAAGAAAAAAGAGTGAAATGATATGATAAAGGGTGATTCGTGAATCGGATTAGTAAAAGTAAAAACTCTAGAGACTCTAAGTATTCAGTTTGTGAGCCGTTGTTTCATCATGCAAAATTAACAATTCAACTACCCTATTACCGGCTTAATTCCAACCCGATTATCGTGAAATGCTGTTCCATATCCCATATCAGTTTCCATATGAGCACTTAGTTTATTTACCGAACAACCTTCCTGCTCCCACCATCCGTTGTGAATCACCAGGCAGCCATGTTTTAAGGAGAAATCAAAGCTGGCCATTAAGCTTACTTCACCGCGATCGTTAAAAACCTTCACCATTTCATTATGCTCTACGCCATACATTTCAGCATCTGTCGGATTAATAAAAACCAATGGTTCCGGATCAATATGCTTCATCACTTTAAGATTTCCAAACTGAGAGTGAATACGATTCTTTGTATTGGGAGTCATCAAATAAAACGGAAAATTCGGATTACTCAATTCAATATTATTTAACGCTTCATATGTTGGTAAAGCATTTACTCCCCATAGTTTTTTTGCTTCTTCTGAGTACAATTCGATTTTCCCTGAAGGTGTGTTAAATTTAAGGTCCGAAAAAGCAATTTCTTCAAGACCGGGTGCCAACAAAGGGTTTTCTTTTAATTCATCAAGACTCAAGCTAAAATCATTTAATTTATTCTGAAGAAAAACATCAACAGACTTATCTCCGGGAGAAAGCAAACAATCATGAATCAGCTCCTCGGACCAATTTAATCTATGCGCCAGTTCCCAATAGATTTCAGTTTCTGGCTTTACTTCTCCGGCGGGCTCTACTACTTTTTGTTTCAACTGTACATACGGATTCCAATACGAACCAATAATATCGCTTTGCTCGAACATATTTTTAGCAGGAAGAATGATATCTGCTTCAAGTGCGGTATCGGTCATAAACTCTTCAATCACCACTTTAAACTCAAGTTTTCGGAATGCCTCAAGATTTTTATTAGTGTTTGGATTTTGCGTTAATGGATTTCCACGTTCTACCCAAATCATTTTTAGTTCCGGATCATTCTGTGCCAACATATCTTCTCCAAGCTTTGCCACCGAAACAGCTCTTCGAAATGGTTTATCTTCCTCAATATTCGGAAAATAACTTAATGGCTCTTTAACATGATCAAAAATATAGGATTGTAAATTTGCATAATGCCAGCAGGCCCCTACCTTTCCAATATTACCTGTAAGAATTTGCAATGCAAGTATTGCACGAGTTGTTTGGCCTCCGTTACTATAACGTTGCATTCCGTATCCAGGCACAATAGTCATGGGTTTTCGTTCTCCAATTAGGTAAGCCAGGCGAATAATGACTTCTTTTGGTACAGAAGTTATTTTTTCAGCCCATTCCGGAGTATAGCCGACAACATGCTTTTTAAAGACCTCAAATCCTAAAACATTTATTGAAATAAACTTAACATCAATCAAGTTTTCAGCAATCATTACATTGGCTATTGCCAAAGCCAAAGCAGCATCAGTTCCTGGCATCGGCTGCACTAATAAATCGGCTCTTTCACAGGATATCGTTCTACGCGGATCAACAACAATGAGCTTTGCACCTTTTTGCTGAGCATTTTCTATAAAAACCATTTGCTGCACATTGGTCTCAGCCGGATTTTTACCCCAAAGAATAATTAACTGTGCATTTTCCAAATCCCATGGAATATTGTGTTTATTTTCGCCAAGAGTTAAACGGGTTGCTTCCAATCCGGCAGGCCAGCACATATTACCAAATGTAGTAGTCGCTCCTCCAAATTGTTTCCAGAAAGAACTACTAAAACTATTCAACAAACCACTCATTCCACTGGCAGCATAATACATTATACTGTGTGAGCCGTGTTTCTTTTTATAATACTGAAGTTTATCAACAATAGTATCAAAAGCTTCATCCCATGAGATACGAACAAACTTGTCTTCTTTCTTCTTTAAAGGATAAAGTATACGATCTACACTATTGGCTCTTTCCACATAAGCCTGTCCTTTCACACAAACACCATCGGCAACAGCAAAATTACCTTTATGAGGGTCAATCTTTTTCACTTTATCATTTTCAACCCATACTTTTAAACTACAGGTGCAATAACAATTCCGGGGACAAGCGGTGGAGTATTCTTTCATTGTTTTTCTTTAGAGGTGCAATTTAATTAAATACTAAATAAATTTCCATTTGTGTTTTAAAAACTCTCAGAACAATTCGTTACTAAAACCGTATTAGTATTACCACAATGTAGAATTACGAATGTTTAAAATCCGACATAAAATTGCAATTGCTATTTTATCTGTAGCACTAATTACTTCCTTTTTGGTAGGATCAATTAGCCTGTATCAAAATCGAAAAATAATTACACACGAAGCTCACCAACGCTTATTGGAGACTGCAGCAAGTTTAGGTAAAGAACTGGAATTTGAAATGAGTAAGCGTTTACAAATGGCAAATGCAATACAAGGTGTTTTGGAAAACACTTTCGATTTTGAATCGGCCATTGGTAATGACGCTAAAATGCAATCCTATAAACAAAAATATTCAGATCTATATCTTTCCATTGCTAAAAAAAGTAAATTATTAAGCTTGTGGATTGTTTTTAGTCCTGAAGCAGCACCTAATGGAAAAACGATTAGTATATGGGATGGAGACAGAGATGGCAATTTTGTCCAGGAAAAGGATTACAAAATCAGTGACATGGACCTAAGTGCAAATAACATGAAATGGTGGACAGATGCTAAAAAAAATGGAGATACCTGGACCAAACCCTATTATTGGGAAAACTGGGATCTGGAATTAATCTCATACTCCAGGGCTATATTCTATGACTCAACACACATCGCCTGTATTGGTTCTGATTTTGATTTTTCATCTTTCCGAAAAAAATATGAAAATCTTTTAATCTATAAAAGTGGCTATGTTATTCTCTTTGATGACAAGTTAAATTTTATAATTCACCCTAAACTTAAAGGCAAAAATTTAAAGAGTGTATATACAGAGCAACAACTCAACGAATTTACAGATATCACGGCAAATCAAAAAAGAGGTTTGATTCATTATAAGTTTGAAGGAAAAAGAAAAGTGCAAGCATTTTACAAGCTTCCAAATGGTTGGATTATATCAATAGCTCCTCCAGAGGAGGAAATATATGAGGGTTTTACAAAGATACGCCTGGTAATTATTTACCTGTTAATATCGTGTATCCTTATCTCAATAATAATCGCCTACACGCTTGGTGGATCAATCTCGCTACCTATTAATAAACTAATCGACAAATTACATGAAGGAGGAACAAAAGGTACGTTAAGTGATTTAAAAGGAATAAAAAGCAATGCTGAAGTAAAGGAATTAATTGACCATTTCAACCTTTTTGTAACCAGTCAAAATCAAATGCTAGCCCAATTAAAAGAGGCTGAAGCAATACTTATAAAAGCAAAAGAAAAAGCAGAAGAGAGCGACCGCTTAAAAACATCATTTTTATCAAATGTATCACATGAAATACGCACTCCATTAAATGCAATTACGGGATTTTCTCAATTACTAAAAATGGATGACCGTAAACCACAGGAAAAACAATATGTAAATATTATTCTTGACAGTAGTAAAAACTTACTCCGAATTGTAAATGATATTATCGAATTTTCGAAAATAGAAACCGACCGCATTCGACTCCAATACGACTCTTTCCACCTCAACAACTTTTTGGTAAATTTAAAACTAGCCTATCAGGGTAAAAAACTAAATCCAAACAACCTTGAGGTTATATTAAAAACAGAACTATCCGATGAAGGATCTAAAATAATATCAGACAAAGTCAGGCTAAGACAAATATTACAAAACTTACTGGACAACGCGGCAAAGTTTACACATGAGGGTTTTATCGAATTTGGATATACCAAAAAAGATGAGAAAACACTTCAGTTTTATGTTCGCGACACTGGAATAGGAGTCCCTGAAAAACATGCAAAGCTAATATTTGAGAAATTCAGACAAATAGACGATTCGGATATACGAAAATATGAGGGCATGGGGCTAGGACTACCAATTGTATTCCACTTAATACGTTTATTTGATGGGGAAATATGGTTTGAAAATGCAGAACCCGGCACCATATTTTATTTTGAAATCCCATACGAAAAATCAATCACATCAAACATCAAATAAAAAAGGCTCCTCACGGAGCCTTTTCTTTTACCAATCAGTTGAATATGTTTGATTGTAGATTTTTAAATTTTTTGAATGTCCGCCTTTAGCAGACTTATATTGAACCGTACCTTTCATTGCCGGCAGGGTTTTTCCTTTCGAAGTAGTTTCAGAAACATTTAGTGCTTCAGGTATCTCAAATTCCAACACATGATTACCTTCTCCTTTAAACTCGATCTCCAGGTTATCAATAATCACAGCACTAGCTTTATCCCACTGCAATATTACTCTTTCAACAACAAATGGCGAATCGTATTTAGAATTAAGAGTCATAGTACATTTTGAAAGGTTTACTATATCTCCATCCTTTTCAATAGTTCTAAAAATGATATCATTACTAATATTAACTTTTGCTTTAGTTTCAGTAATGTCAAAATAAAACTCTTTTTCAATTTTAATGCTTCCCTTCGAATACCTAACCTTTACATGGTTGTCAGGATCTTCATAACATTCGCTGTAATCGTACTCAACAACGAAATTATTACCATCTTTTCGTTTATCGGTAATACGTGCACAATTCGATGTAATTTTAGCTTTCTTACTGCTTGTAATAATATTACCATTTAATTTTAATCCGTAAACTATCTCTCCTAAACCACTACCTAAATCAATAATCTCTATACTTTTCAAAAGATTACGGTAATCGGTAATAGCTAAAGCCGCCTGATCTTTACGCTTATCAACAAACGACTCTTTAAGAGTTTCCAAAGCCTTTATATTACCTTCAATCCCTTCAATTGAACGCATTTTATCTTTTTGAGCAATTAAGTCCTCAAGTTGCTCGGTAAGCTTTCTGTCCTTCATTTTATAATCACTTACCAGTTTACTAATTTCAAACTGAGAAAATGGATACTTTATATGAAAATGATAGGTATATACTTTATTTTTTTTATTATAAAGCTTTTCCCAGTAAAACTCCTCAACTTTAGTTATTGAGATTCCTTGCAAATAATTTACATCACCTGTCTGGCTCGCTGTAGACGACTGATAACTCTCTAAAAATGAATTAATAGCATTATTATAATTTGTCTCTTGTACATTCGATTCGGTCTTCACCTTTACATTATCAGCAACAGAACTCACTATCTGCTCTTTTACTGATAATATAGCTTTTGCTTTAGCCTCTTCAATATTATCATGAGAGCCTAAAGTAATGATATATCCTTTTTCCAATCCATTAACCCAGGATGGTTTTCGACCGCTTTTATCAACTACTTTAACTTGAGTAAAAGCAAAAGCAGAAAGCAGAAACAAAGCCACAAAAGTAAATAATGTCTTTTTCATTTGTCGTTAGTTTTAAAGTGATGTTCAATCGGAACTTGCTAATCAGAAAAACTTACAACTTGGAAAGTAATTTTCTCATTGCTTGTTTCATTGAAGTATTTAAATATAATTAGGGGAATTTTTTTAGTGTATTTTTTTATAACAAACATTTAAAAACTAAAAATCAGCAGTAAAAACACTGCTGATTTTTAATATCATTGGTATGAATTATGGTCTTGAATCTTCCATTTTCTTCATTTCTTCATTGAAGATATCTTCATACTTCATTTTGTCATAATCCATCTGTAGCTTTTTGTCTTTAGAAAGCTGGTTTGAGATATTGTTTAATAACTCATCCTTAGCAACCTCAACAGCCACATACGAAGTATATCTACCATCGATCATTTGAGTTTTTGTACAAACAGTAGCAACATTGTTTAACTCCTGGTTAACAACGTTACGAGTTAACTGCTCAAATTTTTCTTCAAACTCACTTTGATCGTTAAACTGACGCTCGTTAGTATAACGGTCAGAAACATTTTTAATAGTCTGGTTAACCGACTGAGCAAGGTTCGCGTTAGCATCAAGCTTAGCTTTACGCTTTGAAGTACTTAGATCAGCACTAGTTCCAATACCAGTAGCACGGAAATAATTCTTATCCGTATGGAAATCATCATCACTACATGGAGTAACAATATCCACTACTTTTGAACCGGTAGCTGATGCACCTGACTTACATGAACCAAAAGCAAGTACTAAACTCATAAGAGCTATACCTGATACAATTGTAAACAAATTCTTTTTCATAGTTGTATAATTTATTCAATATTTAAATTTATAATTTTTATTCCAAAAAACCTGCCAAAAAGTTATTTGATTGTATTTTCCGGAATATTTCTAATTTTATACTTGTTATCTTTGTAATTTAATTCGAACAATCTAATGCTCTTTACTTTTCCATCAAACTCAAGCTCTAAATTCATTGGAGCTTCAGGAATGATAGTACCTTCAAGCCATCCTCCGGTTTCCCGGTCGCCCGATTTTAAACGTTTACATTTATAAGCATTACCATTATTATCAATTACCCGAAAATAACCTGTCCAGATACTAATATCAATATCTTCATTACCGGTATTTACAATCCTGGCACTAACAAAAGTTTTTTCACCGAAAATTTTAGTTTTAACATATTTCAGCACCAAATTCCTGTTAATTTCTACAGATAAGACTGAAGACGTCTCCATATTTTCCAATTCTTCATCTGAGCCAGCTGGTTTTCCCCCCACTTTTTCTTCTGAATTATTAGCTACAGGAGCTTCTAGTTCCGGATCAATAGATTGAGCTAAAACCATACATTTATCATAACACTCCTTACAAACACCAGGAACTGAAAGAAGATAATTAAGCGCTTCTTTCTTTTTGTTTTGAGAAATTAAAGTTTTTGCAGTAGAAAGCACCATATCACAATTTGAATTGTAATATTCAACTATTTTTTCTTTTCCTTTTTCTACAAATGCCTTAAACTGTCCCTTTCTGGCATTGATATTTTTAAGAGCTTGCTTATATGCACGAGCTTCAGATTTCCCAACACCCTTCACTTCAATAGAAGTTTCGCTATATACATTTCCTGAAGCTAAATCAGCAATAAAGAAACTCACTTCTAAAGTTATGGCCTGCATTGGAGGTGCAGTAGGAGTAGTTTCTTTTGAAAGAACATTTACTGCAGGATACATTACAAACATTGGATTTGCAGGTAATGCAGCCATTCCATTTTTAGTTGCAATCTGCTTCATTTTTGTTAAAAGCATTTTATGTGCTGATGTAGGTATATCGCCCGATAATTCAGAAATTACCGGAGCAATCCCTACTCTATCAACATCATCTGCTTTTCCTAAGTCGTTCTGAGCAAAAACAGAAATGCTTAACAAACTAAATATTGCAATTAATGAAAGAATTTTTTTCATATTATAGGGTTTTATTATTTACTTCCTAATATTAACCAGGCTTCTCCCAAACCACGCATATACACCTTCGATTCAATACCATCTTCAGTATTATTACGAATGTATTTACGTAAATTATTTACAAAACGCTTGGTATCCATGGCTCTACTTTTTCCTTTCTTGGTGGTATACATCATAGGAATACGAACCTGCTCAAAGCGCATCATTGTAGCAGAAGCATCAACTGTACTAAAGCGACCTTCTACACAATTATCTGCCATCCAATTTTCAATATGAATGCCTAGTTCATCCTCTTCACCATCAACTTCCATCTCCTCTTCAAGGTCATACTCAAAGTCTTCCCAGGTTTTTACCCTGATTTTTACTTCACGACCTTTCGAAAACATATCTTCAAAGAAAGACATTAACCGACCATTGAACTCATCCATATGAGCAAGAACAGCTTCTTCTAATAACAAACCAGGAGTTGCAGCAGTAGAAGGTTGTCCATCACCACTGGCACCAGCAATTTGTTTATTAGTATATGCATCCAGACCTTTCAGAATAAATGTTATATACTTCTGTGGGCCACGACGTTTAACGGTAAAATCGAGATCCATTATAATATCTGCTTTTGCAGTACGCTTAAGCATATCTATTGGACTCTCTGCAATCGGCGATCCTTCTTTACTGGTAAGCATTGACATTTCTGCAGCTTCTTGTTCAAGGCTTTTTAATTCCTGCTCAAGATCTTTCAAAGGAAAACCTCTCTCTGCCATTATACTTCCCATTTCAGTAATTACTAATCGTAAGTCCTGATCATTTTGCAAAGCCTTTTTATAATCCGGAAGAACCTTTTCAGCTCCCATATCATCAAAAGTCATTGTATAACCTCGACTAATACAATAGTTATCACTTGGCACAACCATAATAATCGGCTTTTTTGCCTGACCAAAAGCAGCAAGTACCAAAAGGGATATAATAAATGTGCTAAATAATTTTCTCATGTTTTTATATTTTTAATTCAAGATAAAATAACAAAGACAAAACCGTATGATTTTTAACAAATATTTTGTCTCTGTTATTTTTCTTACATATAAATATGGTTTAATAATTAACTCTGATTAGAATCCAGAATCCAATCTTCGTGCCACACCTTGTTCTTCTAGATATTTTCTTAAATTATCGTAGTCAACAGATACAACAATGGCGCATTTATAACCTTTTTTAAGCTTCAATCGATTCGAACCACTAGGCTTTCCATCGGTAGACATATTAATGTACTGTAGGTATTTACCACCATCAGCAAAAAAGCCATCAAAAAATGTCTGATTATTTTGATAATCTTCAGATTTCCCACAAATGGCCGGTGTACGGGCAGAACCACCACCAGCAGGTAAACCTCTGAAAATAGCTGCTAACAACGCATTCTTTTTAGCTTTATAGACAGCCTGATCTACTTTTTTAGCAAAACCCCAAACCTTTATTAGCTTGGTTCCATCATTACCTACTCCAAGAGTTTGTACTTCGATTGCATAATCACTTTTATACAAAGCTTTTCTTTGCTTACGTCTTTGAGCATTAACATTTAAAACAAATGTTAAACTTAAAAGAACTAACGCAACTAATTTTATTTTTTTCATTTTGATTATTTTTATAAATACTAGAACATTACACGAGCACCAAAACCAAGTGATCCTCCGCTACGACCTGGAAATAAATCAGTCCATGTTTGTGTATAAGGTTTATCATTTGCGTCAAATACAGTTCCAAATGGAGCATAAATATTATATGAACCAAAAATCTGGAAGTTGTGTAACAAATTCATTGCCAAAGTACCACCAAACTTAACAAAATAAGTACGAAGATAAACCATATCCGTCGTAACCATATCAGACCCAGTATGATTTTCGATACCATAAGCACCATTAACTAACAACTCAAAGTTTTTAGCAAAATAGAAACCTTTAGCAAGTCCAACATTATAGCGAGCGAAAGCAAAGTCAGTATCAAAACTGTAATTACTATTATATGGCTTTGAATCAATTCCTAATTCACCATATGCATATAAAGCAGGAATACCAACTTGAGAACCTACACGATAAGCAAGCTGAAAATTAGCACCGCCAATTTCACCAACTTCATATCCTGCATAAGCAAGAATCCCCCAATCTAAACGCTGTTGTAACAGCATACCTTCATCTAAACTATAACCGGCAGTTTGATAAAAATTAGAAGCTTTTGAATTCCCTGTAGCTACCTGACGATTATCAGCAACCTTTTTAACACGAACAACACCTTTACGTTTCTGATAAGTTTCGTTTTTCTTTTCATTATAGCGATACTCATATACAAAAAAGCGCTGATCAACCTTTAGATCTTCCTTTTTACCAATTTTTGCAGTAAGTGGTTTTTTTGATTTCAAGGTTGTTTTAACACGAAATGCTTCATAATCTTTAGAAACAAGAAAAACAGTATTATCATGTCCCTTCTGAATCATTTCTGTAAAAAGCTCTTCGTTGGTTTTTTGCTTAATAAACTTACCTAAAGTAGTGCTAGGATTAGCCTGAGTTGCATCAAGTGTTCCATTTTTATGACCAATAAACTTTAACGGGAAATTCAGTTCAAAGTATGAATCTCTCTTCTTTGCTTTTACTTCCGGAGTATCATCACCGTATATCCAGGCATTATCGTATAATGTGTACTGAGCATCTTCATTAAAGTCAACCTGAAATAAGTATGAATTATGATACCCTTTCCAGCCATGATAATCTTTTTTGCTTAATTCCTTGGCAGTTTTTATCTTATAATAGTCAAGTACAAAAATGTAACTTTTATTAATCAGACGATTACCATAATCTTCAAGTTCAGCATTACCTCTTTTTGAGTTACTTGCCTTAATTACATCTTCGTCAATGGCATTATACATACCACGTTCGTGTATCAGGCCCTGGTTCAGAGTACCGTCATCCTGGCGATTATACCATTTTGCAATTATTTTATGAGCAATCTTTTCTTCATTTAACTTTTTTGTAACAAAAGATTGTACATCTTTAACACCATTCGGCATTCTCATTACTTTATAATCAAGACTATTATCATAAAATTTCTCACTAAATGCAATTTTATGAAATTCATCAATCTGCTTCTGAGAAAGTCTTTCAGAGTCTTTAACAAGCAATACCCATGTAATAGAACTACGATCGTATTCCTCTGGGATTTTGTTTTGAGCATTAACAATAGGTACACTTAATACAAATGCGCCTAATAATAATAGAGAATAAATTTTTTTCATATTAATTGAATTTTAGGTTTTAGAGTGCAGTAGCTAAAATTACAAAAAATATGAGTTTTATCAACAATATATACAGCTAATTTATTTTTTCTTCACAAACAATTAATTAAGCGTTGGCCTCCGTTGAGTATTCAAATTTAGTTCAATCCCATTAATGCCTCAATACGGCTTGGAATATCTGTATTATCATAATAGCCATTAAATAACGAATGTCCCTTCCCAATTGCTCTAACAGGAACAGGAGAAGCTGTATGCGAATATGTCGTCCAACCTATACCAGCCTTATTATTTAATATTTTGGTCGCTGTCATACTAACAGGCTCATAACCTCCATACATAGTAAAATCGCTGGTTTTAACCTGTTTGTTATTTATAAAACTTTCTTGAAAAGCAATTCTTAATTGAGACTTTTCAAAATCAGTCAACGCAAGCTCTTCTGATCCATTATTTAGACCATAATAATCTGAAACAAGCTTCAAAACTTCATCAAAAACGGGTTTATTATTATTCTTATATTGAATAACTATCTTTTCGAACTCCTCCATTGAAGCTTTCTGATTCTGAAGCAAAGATAAATTAGTCTCATACCCCATACCACTGTATCCAAGCCCCAAACCTCCGGTTTCATGATCGGCAGTAACAACAATTAAAGTCTCGTCCGGATGATTATTATAAAACTTAACAGCCTCCTGGATAGCCTCTTCAAAATCGATTACTTCGTGAATGGTAGCAGCCGCATCATTAGCATGACAAGCCCAGTCAATCTTGCCTCCTTCTACCATCATAAAGAAACCCTTTTCATTATCTAATAGTTGAATGCCTTTTCGGGTAAAATCTTTTAATTTAAGTTCATTTTCTTTTTGATCAATTCGATAATACAACGCCTCACCACTAGTTAAAACCGGGCTATATGCAATTACTTTATCAGAAGATTCAGATTTTAACTCAACAAACGCTTCTTTTTCATTTATAATTTGGTATCCAGCTTTCTGCCCAAATGCAAAAACACTTTTTTGATTATTTTTTTTACCATCAGGATATTTAAATCCACCACCTCCAAAATAATCAAAATTACTCTCAACCAAATCACAGGCGATATCATAATACATATTTCTACTTGGTTGATGTGCATAGAAACTAGCTGGAGTTGCGTGATCAATACTAACACTACTAACTATACCTACCTTATATCCTTTTCTTTTAGCCTTTTCTGCAATTGGAATGTATTCAATGCTATGATCTCCGTTTAAACCTATTGTATTAACTGAAGTTTTCTTTCCAGATGCTAAAGCAGTACCGGCAGCTGCCGAACCTGTCACTAAACGATTTTGACAAAAAGTTGTCGCATACCCATGAGACGGAAAATCGTTAAAAGAGAGCCTATGCATTCCCTTCTCACCATTAATTGATGCTAAATAACTTTCCGCAAGAGAAGTTTGAGCAAGCCCCATTCCATCTCCGATAAAATAAAAAACATATTTTACTTTTTTATTACTATCACCCTTACAAGCAGAAAAAATAACTGAAAGAAATACTGCTACAACTACAATCCCAAAAATCTTTTTCATAGATCAAAAACAATTACTTATTAATAATCAACATTAAACATATTTTATGCAGATGGCAATATTAATAAAATCTAAATACTAAATTTTAATTATTACCAACAAAAAAAAGGTTTATGCAAATGCACAAACCTTTTTTTCAAAATATTTTGAATTACACTAGTCCAAAAGAGCGTTTGCCACTTTTCTGGTTGAGTAATTAATTTTTAAAGCACTTGCTTTACGCAACTCTTGCTTCACCTCAGTAACAATACCCATACGAGTTTTATCATCTACTTTAAGCGAAACAGTCATCTGACTTTGTTCTGCTTCTGTTAATGATTCTCTTTCAGTAGAAACATACTGACGAATATCATCGGTTGTAGCATACTGATCGTTAAGCTGAATTCGTGGTTCGGTACCGTATAAAGCTTGCGCTTTTTTACTATTTGGAGTACCAATATAAATAAAACTTACCAACGATTTTTTCTCAAGCTTTTTAACTTCAGTAGCACCAGGCAAATGTATTTTTACTTTATACTCTACCTCTTTCATAGTAGTAGAAACCATAAAGAAGAAAAGTAACATGTAAATAATATCGGGCAAAGCAGATGTCGATATGGCGGGTACTCCACCTTCCTTTTTACGTTTAAATCTTGACATAATTACTTCGTTTTTTTAGGTTCTGCTTCCGATACTGTATTCGGGAAGATTGTTTTAACAGCCTTTTGCTGATCATCAGCAATGTCGTCAAATTTACGTCCGAATTTCTGCATTGAAAGTTGGTCTCTCAATTCATTTACTGCCTGTGCAATTTGATTTTGCACTTTAATATACATACCATAAGTTGTACCACGGTCACTCTGAAGAGAAATAACTCCCTTCGAGATACTCACAACACCAAAGTAGTCGACTTCGCGATCGTATTTATCAGGAAGGTCTTTGTCATTTAAAGGATTAATATAAAACTCCTTAACAGTTTCCTTTAAATCTTCAAGACGCATCCCCTTATTTTCTACCAATAAGCGGTCACTACTATTAATAAGAACTTCCAGAATGTTACGTTCTTTAACATCTGTCTTTTCATTTTCTGCAGGCTGGTCAACAAATGGCGGCAGTACCCTTGAGATTCCACTATCAACATCCATTGTAGTAGTCACCAGGAAGAATATCAAAAGCATAAATGCGATATCCGCCTGTGATGATGAGTTTATCTCTGGAACTTTTCTAGCCATAATATATCTTTAATTGGCTCCCGGGCGAACCCGGGAACTTAATTATTTAAATTTTTTCGAGATTTCAGAAAATAAAATTCCACCAACAGAAATAGCTAGTAAGAAATAGGTCATAAACAACCCAGTACCAGCAAATTTAAGTTTAGAAGGAATATTATCAGCATGGTCAATAGCTATAGAAGCTATTGGAGTATCTGAAGCAAATGCATATGCACCACCAATAAGAATCGCAAAACCAATAACGGTAATCCCAACACGCTTTAAAGCTTGTATATTGGTGAATAGATTCATAAACGGGAACACAATGGCTAAAATGGATGAACCACCCAGTAGCACATAACTCCATCCGATAAACCCGTCAACTCCGATAATGCCAGCCAGGTATCCAATCAAAACAAGAATGGAAACACCCATTACGGCAAATAAGAGTATTCGAGGTATTTTTGTTGTTTTATCAAACATAGTTCAAATTATTTTTTCATGTTGTACTTCACCAAAATATCAATCAATGTAATTGAAGCGTCTTCCATAGAGTTCACAATACCGTCAATTTTAGAAACTAGGTAATTGTAAAACACCTGAAGAATAATCGCAACAACAAGACCAGATACAGTAGTGATCAGTGCAATTTTAATACCTCCCGCAACCAATGATGCAGATACATCACCAGCAGCTTCAATCGCGTCGAATGCGCCAATCATACCGATTACAGTACCCATGAAACCTAACATAGGAGCAAGAGAGATAAATAAACCGATCCATGATAAGTTTTTCTCTAATAATCCAGTCTGAACACTACCATAACCAAGAACTGATTTTTCTACGATATCGATACCTTCATCGTATTTCATTAATCCCTGATAGAAAATAGAAGCAACAGGACCACGAGTGTTTCTACAAACTTCTTTAGCAGCCTCAACACCACCGTTTTCTAAAGCTTCTTCAACTTTACCCAATAATTTATTGGTGTTTGTAGTAGCCATGTTTAAGTAAAGAATTCTTTCGACAACCATTGCAAGACCAAAGATCAAACAAATTAATACGAAAGTCATGAAAGTAGCTCCACCTTCAATGAATAATCTTTTTACTTCCTGGTGGAAACCTTTTTTTGCAGGCTCTGCCAATTCATCTACTGCTTCAGTTGTTTCTGCAACAACTACGGTGTCTTCAACCGATGTTGAATCTACCTGTTCTGCGGCTACTTCTGAAGTAATCTCTTCTTCCTGAGCAAAAGCGTTCGCTGTGCCCATAAAAAGCAATCCAAATACTGCTATTAATGCAAATAACTTTTTCATGGTTTGTTAAAAATTAAATTAACGATTATTTGTTTTATTTAAATTCAAATTCATTCATATTTCTGCGGAGAGGAAGGGATTCGAACCCCCGGTACGATTCCACACCGCACACACGCTTTCCAGGCGTGCACCTTCAACCACTCGGTCACCTCTCCCTCATTTTCCGGTCTTTTTATAACCAAAAAGACGCGCCCAAATTACGAAAAAAAATATTAATTCCACTTATTAAAGTGTAATTTCTCCACTTAACGATTTATTTAAGTACATTTTAATTTCATCGTAATTTAAGTTCTGCCCTAACAGATACATTAGTTTAGTCAAGGCTGCTTCAATAGTAATATCATAACCACTTACAACTCCAGCCTTTTGCAACAATATACCTGTATCGTAACTTTCCATATTTACACTTCCAGCCTGACACTGGGTAACATTCAATACAACAACACCTTTCTCAACCGCTTGTTTTATCTGGTTAACAAACCAATCAGATGTAGGCGCATTTCCAGAGCCATAGGTTTCAAGAATTAATGCTTTTAAGCCTGGAGTCTGGATCATTGTTTCAATAATTCGACGGTTAATTCCCGGGTGAATTTTTAAAACCGCAACATTATTATCCAGATTTGTTTGTACCTTTAAAGGATGCTTTTGTGTTGGATAATGTATATATGGTATATTATATCTAATATTTATTCCTGCGTCAGCTAATGCCGGATAATTCTCCGAAGTAAAAGCGTTAAAATATTCGGCATTATGTTTGGTTGTTCGATTTCCTCTAAAAAGTTTATTCTCGAAAAACACACACACTTCCGGGGTGCATGGTTGCCCTTGTTTTGTCGCAGCTGCTATTTCAATGGCCGAAATCAAATTTTCCTTCCCATCGGTACGAATAGTCCCAATTGGTAATTGAGATCCGGTAAAAATAATTGGCTTATCAAGATTTTCAATCATAAAACTTAATGCCGAAGCAGAATAAGCCATAGTATCAGTTCCATGTAGAACTACAAAGCCATCATACTGTGTGTATTTTTCCTTAATCAATTCAGCCATTTTCACCCAAATCTCAGGTGTTAAATTAG
>Ga0070729_10001934_pt1 | contig 28682 bp, 19 predicted proteins | sample tdDd472_FD_66725 | JGI IMG/M metagenome (GOLD analysis project Ga0070729, IMG submission 66725) | Marine sediment microbial communities from the Atlantic coast under amendment with organic carbon and nitrate - tdDd47.2 | ecosystem: Environmental > Aquatic > Marine > Coastal > Sediment | place...
AATGACCGGCCATGCCGGGCCATGGAAATCGATCTGCCCTATGTGGACAGCGGTTACGTTTGCCGTACCCGCCGCCTCAGCGAGGACATGGACGACTTCTACGGCTTCTGGCTTGATCCCGGAGACACCATTACCGTGAGCGTCACCATGCCCAACGATGGCGACAATGTGGATGTGTACCTGCATGGAGCGCCCTACGACAAGTACAATCCCCTTGTGCAGGCCGCCGGGTCGGATAATCCCGAAGTGCTGGAATACACCGCCAATGTATTCGGGTATTACTGGCTGAGGCTGCGTACCGCGGTGCGCAACACCGAAGCAACTTACGACCTGGTCATTGACATTGAAAAACCCCAGGTGGACGGCGACACCGACGATGATATCCCTGCGGTGGATCTGTCAGTGCCGGGCTGCGAGATAAACGATCCTCCGGCACAGTGCACCAATGATGCAGGCAACAACCAGAACAACATTCCCTGCCGGGCACTGTATGTCAACGTGCCGTATTTTGCCTCTGACATGTACGTCTGCGACATCAACGACGAGGAATATTTCGACTGGTACGCCTTTTATCTGTATCCCGGTCAGGAAGTAACCGTAACCGCTGACTTCAGTTCGCAGTACGATATTGATCTGTATCTGTACGATGAGCCCCCTGAAAACGATTACGATTACATCAGGTCGGCGACATCGGTCAGCGAACCGGAAGTCCTTACCTATGACGGCGTGGAAGAGTTTGCATTATACTGGCTGCGGGTTAGGGTATACGGCTCCTGGAGCGGTGATACCGACGCGCAGTACTCCATAACCATTGAAACAAACTGATTTTAATATACTTGGACATCAAACAGGAATTACCGAAGGAGAATAGCGGATGTCACCTTTAGCAGAGCAACACGAAGGTAAATTCGACAAAATGAGCGAATCCGAACTTGAATTATACCGGCTGCGGCATTCCATGGCCCATGTCATGGCCACCGCAGTCATGGAACTGTATCCCGGCACAAAGCTGGGCTTTGGTCCTCCGGTGGACAACGGCTTTTACTATGACTTCCAGTTTGAAGAGCCGATTTCCGTTGAAGACCTTCCGGCCATTGAAAAGAAAATGCGCTCCATTATCAACCAGAAGCAGGCATTTGAGCACTCAGAACTGTCCATTGAGGATGCCCGCAAAATGATGGTGGAGATGGACCAGGATTACAAAATCGAACTGATCGACGAGCTTCGGGACCTGCGCAAGCTGGATACCGTCAGCCTGTATCGCAACGGCAAATTTGTGGATATTTGCGAAGGCCCCCACGTTGAAATGACCAGCAATCTGCCAGCGACCGCCTTCAAACTTGACAGTGTGGCAGGCGCCTACTGGCGTGGTGACGAGAAAAACACCATGCTGACCCGTATTTACGCCTTTGCCTTCAAAACCAAGCAGGAACTGAAGCAATACATCGTCCAGCGGGAAGAAGCTCTCAAGCGCGACCATCGCAAGCTTGGTCAGGAGCTTGATATCTTTCACATCTGCGACGAAGTAGGGAAGGGGCTTCCCCTGTGGCTGCCCAACGGCACCGTACTGCGGGACGAGCTGGAAAAACTCGCCAGGGACTATGAGTTCAAGTACGGCTACCAGCGAATTTCCACCCCGGATATCGGCAAGGATGTCCTGTACAAAACCAGTGGGCATCTTGCCCATTACGAAGACTCCATGTTCCCGGCCATGCGGCTGCCGGATGACGAGGACTCGGCGTTCTATCTGAAACCCATGAACTGTCCGCATCACAATATGGTCTACAAGGCCCGGCCGCGGTCCTATAAAGACCTGCCGTTGCGCTTTGCGGAACACGGTCATGTGTATCGTTACGAGCGTTCCGGTGAACTGGCGGGACTGCTTCGGGTTCGCGGTATGACCATGAACGACGCCCACATCTACTGCACCGAAGAACAGCTCAAAGACGAGTTCAAAGCGGTTATGCAGTTGCACCTGGATTATTACGAGCTTTTGGGCATGACCGAATACTACATGCGCCTGAGCATCAGTGATAAGGCGGGTATGGGTAGCAAATACCACGATAATCCCGAAGTCTGGGCCAAGGCCGAAAAAGCCTGTATCGAGGCCATGGACGAATTGGGCCTGCCATACGAAATTGCTCCCGGCGAAGCAGCCTTCTACGGCCCCAAGGTTGACGTGCAGATCCGCAACGTCATTGGACGCGAAGAAACCGCCAGCACCAACCAGGTAGACTTTGTGCTGCCGGAACGCTTTGACATGACCTATGTTGGAGCCGATGGCAATCTGCATCGTCCGGTTATCCTGCACCGCGCACCGCTGGGCACCCATGAACGGTTTATCGCATTCCTTATCGAACACTACGGCGGCGCATTCCCCACCTGGATGGCCCCGGTTCAGGTACGTCTGATTCCGGTCAGCGCTGACCAGATGGAATACGCCGAAAAAATCCGCAAAGAACTGTTCGACAGGTTTGTCCGCGTGGAAATCGACGACTCCACCGAAAGCTTCAACAAAAAGATCCGTAACGGTGCGGTGGCCAAGATTCCCATCCTGCTGGTATTGGGTGGTCGTGAAGCAGAGGAGGGGAAGGTTACCATCCGGCGCTACAAGATCAAACAGCAACAGCAGATGCTGGTCGATGAATTTGTCACCATGCTGATGGAAGAAATTCGCACCAGAAAGCACGTTAAACCCGAGTAGTAACAGGGTCATTATGATTGAGGAACTGAGAAGCCGGGGTCATTACCTCGCAAAATTCGGCTGGGGCGTTGCCATGGTTGCCGCCCTTGTTATCATGGCCTTTTTGCTGGGGAACATCCTGATCCCGGTGGTGATAGCCTTTTTTCTCGCCTATATCCTCGATCCGGTGATTGACAAATTTGAATCCCGGGGGTTCAACCGAACCCTCGGGATTGTTTTGTTTCTCTCTTTGATGGCTGTATTTCTTACGGCTTTTATCATCATTCTGATTCCTGTGGTGCAAACCCAGACGCAGGATTTTACCCGTAATTTTCCGACCTACATATACCGTCTGCAAAAATTCATTGTAGCCACCGCAATGCCCTGGGTAGAGCAAACCTACGGCAAACCGTTGCCCACGGATTACGCCCAGTTAATGGAGACCCTGCCCAAGTCTTTGTCAACGGTATGGCCGGAGGTACTTAAGTACAGCCAAAAAACCATTGGCGCAGTCATGCTGAACATTACCTGGCTGATCGCCGGGTTTGTCTCCTTAATACTGATACCGGTCTTTACTTTTTATTTCCTCAGGGATTTCGACCGCATTCGCTTTGCGGTCATGGAACTGTTTCCGCGCCCGACCTTTGAGTACTGGGTAGGGTACTTCAAAGAAATCGATGGGGCCCTGGCATCGGTTATCCGTGGTCAGTTGACCGTCTGCGCTGTTTTGGGCACCATGTATGCCATTGGTCTCTCGGTCATAGGATTGCCCCTGGGAGCAGTTATTGGATTGCTTACCGGAGCATTGGCATTTATCCCGTATGTTGGCTTTAGCATTGGCTTTTTAATGGCTCTGGGCTTATCGCTGTTCGCGTGGAACGGACCGGCGCTGCTTATTGGCGTATTGGTCATCTATGGCGCGGTTCAGCTTTTTGATGCGGTTGCCATTACGCCGCGTATCCTTGGCGGCAAGTTAAAGGTAAGCCCGGTCGTCATCATTATCGGTCTTTTTGTGGGTGGGCGTTTGTTTGGATTTGTCGGCGTATTGCTGGCGGTTCCGGTTATGGCCATTTTGAAGGTAGCCCTAAAGCATATCATTATCTCATATAAAAAGAGCGCATACTATACGGGCACCGAGCAGGTTTATACCGAGGATATGGAGCTGGAGTCCATTGCCGTCAATGCCAATGGCATTCCCGATGGCGATGAAAAGCCAAGGCCTTTACAAGAGGCAAAAGATTCGGCAGAGAGCAAAGGCGATCCGGTGGAATTGCCTGACGACGATGAAGAACTCAAGCTGATCTGATTACCTGACAGAATATTGGAGGGGGCCTGTATGCGCAGGAAATGCTATATGCAGCAACCAAAATATACCACGGAACAAACCCGGAATGGTTTACAAATGGCACGCCAGATTTACAGTGTCCGGAAATATATATTATGTCAAATCAGAGATACGCAGCAACAACGGGCACTTTGCCGAATGTTACCTCGCATCCCCTAATCTCTGCTGAATGGTGTCTCCGGGAACAGATCCCAGTGCATAAATACATCACCGAAACGACGGAATACAATGGCACCCAATCCGTTCCAGAAGATGGACAGGAATATCAGCATGATGAACAGCTTGCCGATGCGTCTGCCGCCAATGGCCAGCATGACGATCATAAGCGCTGCATAGTCCACATTGTAGCGATAGCCAAACTGACCAAAGCCCGTTGATTTATAGAACAAGGTCGGCAGCGCAACAAAGATTGTTGTTAAGGCCAAAGCCCAGTACAGTTTGCCAACGCGTTTTGGCCAGAAAAGATACAACCACGCCGGTGTTAACCACAACATGCTTGTGCCATGGAAACTGAATTTGACATAGGGAAATTCCGACATAAACCGTGGGAACACCGTAAGCGCCGCAGAAAGGTTTCGGGAAAGCCAGGCATATCCAAACATGCCATGGCGCAGATGCCGGTCCTTCATAATAAAATCGTGGCCAAATTCCATGGGATTATGGAATCTGAAATAATTATGCAGCATCAGCAAAATGCCCACCATAAGGATGGGTGCGCCAAACCAGATACACTTGGCGAAGATTTCTTTCCAGGAGCGCTCTACCCGTTCATCACCGGAATAAAACAGGAAATACAGGAACAGCGGAAACGCGAAAAATACCGGTGTTCTGCTGGCGAATCCAAGGACAAGCGCCAGTCCCGCCAAAAACGGATGTTTGGCGTCCCATGCAAAATAGATGAATAACAGCAACATGGTTGAGCCCATGATAAGCGCTGTATACCACACCTGGCCCAGCACCGAACACGAAAACTGCATGGTGCCAAATACAAATAACAGCCACAACCAGATATTTTCTTTTCGTGTTCTTCCGCTGATGCCTTTGAGGCTCAATCGTTCAAGAATAAGCCATATGAGTATGGCATTGAGAACACTCAGTAAAATGGTAAACAAGGTGTCGTTGAAGTATGGATGGCCCTTGACGGGATTTTTGGGAACACCGCACAGCACTGTTTTGATTCCGGGAATGGTATCGAATCCGGCCTTGGTACACAGCGCCACGCCGGGCATCATGGCCACGGCAGGTGCAGGCGGAAACGTTACCCACCACTTCCCTTCATTCCAGACATAATCATCCATCCATGCGGGCGGCTTGGCAATGTGCAACTTGCCATTGAGATATGCATCCGCCAGATATACAAAATGAGGATGATCCGAGCGACGCCATACCCGGTCCCAGGCAAAAAGCGACAACACAACAAAGGCAATCATCCCAAGAATAACCAGGGTTTTCCAGGTTGATTTCCGGTATTCCTGCGCCACCTGAGCCCTGCGGGCGGCAGCGGACAGCATGTTTTTATCCGGGGCGTTTTGGGTCGCCTTGCTCAATTTTTGGAACAGGCTTGATGAGGGCTTATGGTAGGTCTTTTTGCGGGCAGACTGTATTTCCGTGCCGGTTCCCGGCTGGGCTTCCTCTTTTAAAGACGATAAAAGCACCTTGCCATTTGTGGTATGTTCCATGTTGTTCAGATCAACGATCTCAACCTCATCGCTCTGGGCATAGGTAAATCCCTCGCCAAGGGTGTCACCTACATCCGGCAGCTGCAACTGTACGTCCGGGTACAACTCCGCAGATTCTTCATCGGGCAAAATGGTGGTAACGGCGGAATCTTCTTCAACACCGTTATAGGCGTTGAGGTCCGGCAGCACCTCATCAACAGAGGAATCATCGGCAGAGGTATCTTCCTGTTCTTCCGGCGCACCTTTCAGTTGCTCCAGAACTTTTTCAAAAGAGTCACCGTCCTTGGTGTCTCCCCTGCCCTTTACATGCTTGTTGTTGTTCCCCTGGTCGTCACTCATATGGCTATTCTTCGCTGATAAAGGTGTAATATCCGGATTTATCGATTTCCATCCATACAAGCCCGTCGTCATTGGTTAACGCCGGAATCATGGTCCATCCGCCGGAAGGTTTGGCGGAAAACATGCCTTTGGGATTTTGCGCCGATGCACTCAGCGGCATAATCAAGGTAGCGGGTTTCAGCAGGGGGTCGCAGCTGTCATCAAGAGACAGCCAGGCCGTGATGGTCAGCTCGTTGCCGCCGGGTTGTGGCGTTGGCGCGGACTTGGTGAACATCATCACCGCATCGCAGGAGTTGACCACAGCATCGGCGGGAATAACCATCTTGACGCCAAAGGGGCCGTTAACAGTGCCACCGGCACGGTCAAAATAAAATTCCAGCTCGGAATCCCCTTTATTGGGAGCCGTGCAGCCCGCCATGAACATAAAAATCATGGCTGCCACTGGCAAAAGGGAGATATATGAAACGAGTTTATTAATCATTATTACTCCGTATACACCGACGAAATTGAACATCTAAACTTAAAAGAGATTTCCCCGTACGTCAAGCAAATATGCGTAGATCATATGGTTTTCCGTCACCGTTTTTGCGTCAAATAATTATAATTATCAAAGGCGATTAACCGGAATAACAAAATGTTCTCTCTTGCCCCGCTCGGGACAGCACCCGTCGTTTCACGGGGAAGACCCCTCATTTTCACCCCCCAAAAGGGTCATTTTTACTATGAAACTGCATTATATTGCCGAAAAACACCGTTTTTACTGAAATGCGTCCCGAGAGCGGCCCGTGGAAGCGATGTCTTCGTCCCGAGAAAAATGGCCAAATGTTCGCGGGAGAATATTATCTTATTCAAGATATGGTGATTTTTAGCGCCATCCTGCCTGGATATTTCCATTCTCATTAACAATAATATGTATATGATATGCATCAAACATGGTGTATGGGGCCGGACCAGATGACAAGGCCCCGGTAAAAGTGCTGGACATACCGGGCATCAGTGTTTAGATTAACACGAGATAACACCGATGTATGATACCCGGCAACGATACCGGTATCACACATATTTGGCTTTCTACCAAGGTAAGGACATCGATTATTATGGACCCACAAGTCATAGGCATGATCGCCATTGCGATAGTTGTTGTGCTGTTTTCCTTAACGGTTCACGAGTTTTCCCACGGCTGGGTTGCTTTTAAACTGGGAGATCCCACGGCCAAAGCATCGGGGCGATTAAGCCTCAATCCCATAGCCCATATTGACCCCATCGGCACCATTGTACTGCCGGTACTGATGGCTATCATGAGTGGCCCGATATTTGGCTGGGCAAAGCCGGTGCCGGTAAATCCTCTGTATTTCCGACGGGATATCACCATGCGCAAAGGTATGTTGCTGGTTGCCGCCGCCGGTCCCCTTTCCAACATCGTGCTGGCCTTCATCGGGACGTTGGTTCTTGGCCTGTTATTCAGGCTGGAAATCATCATACCCGGCACCCAAACGCCCATATATCTGCTGTTCTTTTATTTCATTTTCATCAATCTTTTGCTGGCGTTCTTTAACATAATCCCTATCCCTCCTTTGGACGGATCGAAGATTCTGTATGGACTGCTGCCGGAAGAAATGGCCCGCAAATATGCCAGTATCGAACGATACGGGTTCATACTGCTGATATTGATTATTGCCACGCCGGTGGGGCGTATGCTACTATCCCCCATAAGCTATCTGTTTGAGTGGTTTATGCGCCTTGCATTGCTGATTGGCGGCGTGTGATTCTCCAGTAATTATTAGAAGTACGAGCGTTCAGATTACAGGGCGGTGATGAGTTTTTCTATTGAGTTCTACATTGGAGGAGGACTGAAAGTCGATACTTTCGAGATTCCTCCGGGTTTGCACGCCGATGTGTTGCCTTTGAATGAACTCATCCGGGGACATGAACCGGTACATCCCGCCGTCATTATCGCCACGCCCGCAGAGGCTCAGGGCATCAGCTCGCGGCTTATTGACAGCTGTAGCGAATACATGCGCCTGATTGTTGTCAACGCCCATCCCCGCTACCGTCTGGGAGGCTTTTTCCGCCGCATACTCCATGGCGAACTGCCTCCTTTGAAGCCCAAAGACCTGCATCCCCTGCTGCGCACCCTTGTGCAGTCTGCGGTTGAATTTTTGCGGTCCCGGGCCGATCAGGAAGAGTTGGGATTGCAGCTTTCACAGTTGAATGATATTGGCATTGCCCTGTCATCGGTGAATGACAGCGAACGTCTGCTGGATATGATTCTGGAAAGCGGTCGCCAGATTGCCGCCTGTGATGCGGGGTCATTGTATCTTGTGGCGGACAGCGATAACGGCAACGGCAAATACCTGTATTTTGTGGCGGCTCAGAATGATTCCGTCCACCTTCCCTTTATGCGCCGCAGGTTAAAGCTGGATCAATCCAGTATTGCCGGATATGTGGCACAGACCGGCAGGGAACTGCTGATTGAAGATGTGTACAACATTCCGGCGGATGAACCCTATGACTTTAACCGGGACTTTGATGTTTCCTCGGGCTACCGTTCCGTGAACATGCTTACGGTGCCCATGGTCAATCAGAAGGGAGATGTTCGCGGGGTTTTGCAGCTTATCAATCGCAAGGAAGACAATGAAATCACCCTGCGTGATTCCAACGCCATCCGTTCGCTGGTAAAGCCCTATGACCGTCGTATTGTACAGTTAGTCCGTTCCCTGGCAAGCCAGGCCGCCGTGGCGCTGGACAACAGCCGCCTGTATGAAAATATCCAGCGGCTCTTTGATGGGTTTGTAAAGGCGTCGGTGGTTGCCATTGAAGCCCGGGACCCTTCAACCATGGGACATTCCGCCCGGGTTTCATGGCTGTCGGTGGCCCTTGCAGAGGCTGTCAACCAAACCAACACCGGGCCGCTTGCCGGGCTGCATTTTTCCGAAAACGAGATTAACGTGGTCAAATACGCAGCGCTGCTGCATGATTTTGGCAAAGTCGGGGTGCGGGAACACGTGCTTCTGAAAGCCAGGAAACTCCCGCCTCATTCTGAGGACATGCTCGGCCTGCGCATACGGTTGATGAAGGCATTACTCAGGGAGGACAAACTCCGCCGCGAGATAGAAATTCTGCTGGAACATGGGGCGGAAACCTGGTCCCGGGCCCGTAGATGGCTTGAAGCGGAACTTGAACACAACGAAGAGATTTCGGATCATCAGCTTGCCTTTGTTCTGGAGAGAAACCGGGCTTACTTCTGCTCTCCTGAGGATGCGAAAAAGGTTCATGATATTGCCGAGACCCACGTTATGTCCGGCTCGGGAGAGGATATTTCCCTCATTACCCCAAAGGAAGCGGCCATGCTCTCCATCAAACGGGGGACATTGTCGTCAAAGGAGCGCCGCGACATCGAATCTCATGTCACCTATACCTATGAATTTCTGCGCCGGATTCCATGGAGCAAAGAGCTAAGCGCCATCCCGGAAGTAGCCTATTCCCATCATGAGATGATCGACGGGACAGGGTATCCAAGAGCGCTTTCCGGCGGTGAGATTCCCATATTGTCCAAGATCATCGAGGTATGTGACCTGTACGATGTGCTGACATCCTCTGATCGCCCCTACAAAAAGGCCTTGTCCGTGGAAAAGTCACTTTCCATTCTGGATGAGGAAGTCGCCCGGGGAAGAATCAGCGGTGATGTGGTACAGGTATTTAAAGAATCCCAGGTATATTCAAGAATCCACCAGCAGTATGTATGAAATAGCTTAGCGGGTGGTTTCCAGTATTTTGAGTCTGGCTGCGGCTACGCTGTTCATGACATCGAAGTAGTGATCCATTTCCGTAAGCTCAAGTATCTCACGGACATTTTTGGAAACATCAACCAGCATGACGTCTCCGCCGAGGCGCCGGAATTTTTTGTGGCAGGATACCAGGGCCGCAAGAAGCCGGGATGTCATAAATTCCACGCTTTGCATGTCAATGATCAGCCAGGTAACTCCCTGCAGCAAACGCCCCTCAACCATTTCAGTAAAGGCGATAATGTCTTCATTTTCAGTGAAATACCCTGAAAGCCACACAAGAAGCTCGTATTTGCTCAGCACCTGCACATTAACCGCACCCTGATCCTGATGCCGAAAGGCGCTTACCGAGGCCATTACACGTCATCCCTGCGCAAGCCGTGACGCTCGATTTTGCGGTATAGCGTTGCCCTGCCAATTCCAAGAGCTTTGGCGGTTTTCTCAACATTGCCGTCATACACCTGAAGCGCATGTTCCAGATATTCCGCGATAACATCGGAAAGCGGACGCAGAGCATCCTCCCCTGCGGAATCTGTTTTTGCCATCAATGAAGGTGAGCCGTTTTCAAACGCGCTTCGCAAGGCGCTGGACAGCATTTCAGAGGTAATTTTCGGTGCATCATTCTGATACACAATCCGGTCTATTTCGTCACGAAGCTGGGTCATATCTCCAGGCCATGGGTATTGATATATGTGCTCTATGGCAGGCAGGGAAAAATCAACAAAGTACTTGTTGTAGCGGTCTGAGAAGTGTTGCAGGTAACTGCAGGCGATATGGGGAATATCTTCCCGGCGGTCTTCAAGAGGAAGCAATTTCATTGTCAGGCGGTTCATCTCGTTGTAAAACGCCGGAAGAAGCTTGCCGTCTGCCAGCAGTTTCTCAAGTGATTCGGTATAATGGAAAACGAGGCGGAGCCGCTGATGGGTGAACATGCCATTTTGCCATAACCGCATGATCATGGCCTGGCTTTCTACGGAGAGTTCTTCTGAGGGATACAGAAAAATAGTGGTATCCAGAGAATGCAGTATACCGTTTTTGCCATTTCCGCCAAACAACTGATCCCGCTGCAATCTGCCCTTGGCCAGAATGATCTCCGAGAATTCATCAAGGCCGCTGCTGCGATGCATCAGGCGGGCGATATCGGCAGCCATACATCCTGCAGGCCCTTGTATGATGGCGGGAGTATGGGTCTCCCGGGCATTTGCAAGAGTATCTCTCACACCGGTGATGGAATCGGAAATACCGCAAAGAAAGGGAGGTTGGGTTGTTTCACGGGGCAATACCGCATGGCGGTGAACACGACGCCACAGTCGGTATTTACGTATATGAGGTTTAATACATCCTGTAATGTCTGCGGCACTGCCGTAAATAAACAGATCAGTAACACCGCTTTTATAAATAGTGACAACGGTTTCCGGTGCAATATCGCTTGATGCTAAGGCTACAATGGGAATGACCGGATAGATATCCCGCAATTCCATAACATAGCCATCAAGATTTTCTATACCGGAATCAATGAGCACACAATCGATATCATTGGATTTGACGGCATTTACCAGTCTGCCAAACACTTTATAGGATTTCGTATCGAAATGCTGCTCTTTAAGATTTTTTAGCAAGCTGTCCGGTAAGGATGCCCCGGAATCATGCCCCAAAATTGCTACACGGTATTTATTTGCCATGCTCTTTTTTTTGTTAATAGCACCTGTTAATTCTCGTATCGATACTAAATCACAATATCATGAACATGTCAATTCGTTTTCAGCTTTAATCACCGGCAGCCTGGATGCCTTCAACACCCAATGGGCGGTACGGAGCAGCATTTAAAAGCAAGCTGCTGTGTTCGCCCCTCTCAAGATACGCCTGTCCGAGAGCGGCCACCATGGCAGCATTATCGGTACACATGTTGATTGGAGGTATGTGAATATCAACACCTCTGCGTTTTCCCATTGCTTCCAGCGAGCCCCGTAACCCTTTGTTGGCCACCACTCCCCCCGCAGCCACGACACTGGTAAGGCCTTCCTGTCGGAGAGCCATTTCAACTTTCCTGGTAATGATTTCAGTTATGGCAAACTGAACACCTGCGCAGATATCATTTACATCTGTCTCGTTTTGAGGCGGGTTGTCTTTAAGAAAAACTCTGACCGCTGTCTTAAGTCCGGAAAAACTGAACTCCAGATTGTTTTTCTTTTTCATAGCCTGCGGAAATGTATGGCGTTTAGGGTCCCCCAGGGCCGCACGGCGATCAATTTCCGGGCCGCCGGGATACCCGAGGTTCATCATTTTGGCGATCTTGTCAAAGGCCTCCCCTGCTGCGTCATCCCTGGTCTCTCCCAAAAGCGAGATATCGCCGATGCCATTTACACGGAAAAGGCTCGTATGTCCGCCGGACACCACAAGTCCTATATGGGGAAAGGTTACGCCGCTGTTGTCAATGGCGGCGGCCATGAGATGGGCCTCAAGATGATGTATGCCAATAAAGGGGATGCCAAGGCTCCAGGCAAGGGATTTTGCAGCGTTCACGCCCACCAGAAGCGCTCCTATAAGCCCCGGACGCGCCGTAACCGCGATGCCCTCAAGTTCCTGTAGCGTATGTCCGCTTTCCGCAAGCACCTGATCCAGCAGATTCGGCAACGCTTCCAGATGATTGCGGCTGGCGATTTCCGGCACCACGCCACCAAAGCGTTTATGAATCTCAATTTGCGAACTCACGATGGATGACAGGAGTTTTCCCTTATCACCAATAATGGCCACTGCTGTCTCGTCACACGATGTTTCAATTCCCAGAACCAGCACGGTTACTCTCCTAGAGTTCTTTTAGAATGGCCCGGACGGCCCGGGCGTCTTTTCCCTTTGGTTGATATTTCAAAAATGTCGTATACGCCTTTTTGGCCCGGGTCAGATCGCCCAGATATTCGTTAACATAGCCAAGGCGTTTCCATGAAGGCGCGTAACTGCGTTTCTTTTTGGTTGCCTTGACAAAGGCATCCCGGGCTTTGCTCATGTTTCCTTTTTTAATGTACAGCTCGCCTATCCAGTGATGGGGAATCGGAGAAGCGGGAGATACATCTGCGGCTTCCAGAAATACATTTTCCGCCTGGGCATACTTTTTGGAAGAAAGGAGTTTTCTTCCTTTTTTGATGAGTGCCTTTATGGACGCAGGCGCGGCGGCTTGCTTAACGGCGGGTTCTTTGACCTTTTTGGGTGTTTGTTTGCGAGTCGCCGGTTTTTCTTTGCGAACCTTCGCTGTTGCCCGTTTTTTAACCGCCGGCTTTGCCGGAGCTTTCTTTTGCTCAACAGCCTTTGTTTTTGGAGCCACCAGCGGAATGTCATCCGGAATTTTCTCAGTGTCATCCACAGCGGCCCGGGTGTCCGGTACTGCTGTTTCTTCCGGCGGCGCAACCTTTGCGGTTTCGCCGGTTGGGTCGTTCAGATCAAAGTCGGGCAATGCCATGGGTTGCTGATCCTGCCCGGCAGTCTTTGCAGCATCTTTTTCCTTTTGGGCGATATTGGCATTGTCGTTTTGGGATATCATTGGCAGGACAGTATACACAGCCGCAGCCACAATGCCCGCTATCACCAGCAGAACAGCAATGGTTTTGAACCAGCTTCTGCCCGGCTCTCCAAAATATTCTTCTTCCTCATGCTCGCTTTCCGGTGCCGGTGGCGCCGGGGCAAGCAGCGGATCAGGTTCTGCGCTTTTGGTTGGGTCCGCAGTTGCAGCGGGCTCTTCCAACTGAGAGGCACTGGTTGGCGGTTCTTCGACAGCAGGAACTTCCGGCTCTTTTGGCGCTGTTGGCAGCGGCTCGGAAGGTGCAGGCTCAGGTTCCGGCTGGTGTGGCTCAACCGGTACAACCGGTGGTTCTTCCATGACCGCTTCAGGTTCCGGCGTTGGCTCTGGCACAGGCATTGGCTCCGGTTCAGTTGCAGTAACAGGCTCAGGTATTGGCTCAGGTTCCGCCGGGGGTTCAATTGCCAAAACCGGCTCGGGCTCGGGCAGTGGTTCGGGCTCCACCGGGACAGGCGCAGGCTCTTCCTGCGGTGTTTCTTCAGGTGCTTCGGCGGGAGGTTCCACGGAGACCGGTTCCGGTTCCTTGTCGGGTTCAGGCGCAGTTATCTCTGGAGGCACATTCTCTGTCTGTGTATCGGTAATCTGTTCAAATGCCGGTTCTGTTGCTTGTCGGGGAGGAGGCTCCGGGTAATCATCTGTTTCCAATGATTCTTCCGCAGCCGTCTGCTCCTGCACGGGCTCATCCATTGGCGCTTCGGGGGCCGTGGCATCAGAACCGTCAATGGTTTCCGTAACCGCATTCAGCAACACCGTGGGCGCGGCATGAAGCGCCTCTTCTTCTCTTTCAGCTTCAGCGGTGTCTGCTGGAGGTTCCAATGCTTCGGGCGAATCCGGGCTCATGTCGTCTTTAGGTTCAGGTCTGTGAGCGAATGACGGTTCAAAGACGTTGCTCATGCCCTCCGGGGTAATTGGCTTTGCGTCTGGCTCCCTGTCGCGCTTGACTTTGGGAGTAAGCACGTTCCATTCCTCAAGCTCCTCCAAAGACCGCTCACCCTTTTCTGCGGGAGCGGAAGGAGCCTCAAGAATTTCCTCCAGCTTTTCTTCCCATGGCTGGTTGTATTGCTCTGCTTCGGTATTGGAAAGGGTGCTGAGGATCTTTTCCTCTTCATCGGAAAGGGATGATTCCACCTTGGCGGCAAAGTTTGCAACGGATTGCTGGTCCGGCGGTTGTATAACTTCCGAAACACCGCCGAGGCGGTCCCGCAGTTGCTTGATATCTTCCGCAGACGGAAGGATACCGGAAAGATCGAAATCTTTCTGGGCTTCCTGCGCCCACAGGGAACCCACCTCATCAAGGGGGCGATTCAGGAAATCCACCACACTGGAAACATGGTCCAGGTGATCGTCGTTTGCCGGAGGCACGGTAAGCCCCGTAGCGGCGTTTGATTTGGCGACCTCATCGTTGGTATGCAAATTGGTGGTTTCCGGTTCTTCGGTGGAAACAAAGGTTTCGATCTGCTCTTCCACCTGTTCGGAAACGGTTTCCTCCGTATCCATGGCAATGACATCGGATTCGGTATCTATGGGGGCAACCATGTCAACCGTATGGCTGGCCAGAATATTCAGCGCTTCTGCGGGTGTTGTGGTGGGAGGTTCCGCTGCCTCGGGCACCACCTCTATGGTTTGGGTTTGGGGCGTTAAAAAATCCAGCAGCTTGTCCACGCCTTCGGGGATTTCGTTGCCTTCGGCATGTTCGAGGATATCCAGCAGGTTAACCCCGATAAGCCCCGGCAAGGTAGTGGTAATGCGGTTCCACTCATCCAGGCGACGCAAGCCTTCGTATATCAATTCTTCGTTGGATTTATGAATACGGGGAGGCCGTGAAACAGGGAAAAAACGAATCAGAAACTTACCGGTGCGCCACAGCAAAAGCCTGTAGATGGCTTCGTTGCCCAGCAAAGAGCCGGTTTGCGCATCGATAATGGTTCCCTCTTCGAGCCAAATGGTGCCGCTGCGGTTTTCACGGTACAGCTCTATGGCGCCATTTGCGCTTCTGTTTTCCAACGAGCGGATGATGTCGATCAGCAGTGCTTCCGACAGCCGTCCTTCGTATTGGTCCCGAAGTTCCTTTTTGGTTACCGAGGCGACTTCCTGTTCCCGCAACAGCATCTGCACCCGGGAAATCAACTCCCGAACATACACGGGTTTTACCAGAAAGTTTTCAACGCCAAGTTGAATAGCCCGCACACGTTCGTGAAGATTTTTGCGGCGGGTAAGAAAAATGAAGGGGATGTCAGACCATTTGCTGTTGCTTTTAATATTCTGGCACAATTCAAGACCGGTCATGCCGTCGAGATCTATCTCGGCAATCACAAGGTCTATATCGAATTTCCCCATTCGGGCCATCGCTTCGCCGCCGGAGGAACACGAGATTACCTCAAAGCCGGCGCGCTTAATCATTACTTCCACGATCAGGCGATGGTGGGAATCAGGTTCGACTACCAGAATTCTATGATTCATTTACTACATCCTCCACAAAGAGGGAGTTTATCATGTAATACGAATAAAAGGCAAATTCAGAAGTCTAAATGGCTGTAATATCAGTTTTATTCCCCGGCACGGGGTTGGGCCTTGAGATATTTATGATATCTCACAATACCCTTTACAATGCCTGCGGCAAGGGTGCGCTGGTAGCGAGAGCTGCGCAGACGCTTTTCCTCACGGTAATTGGAAATAAACGATGTTTCAACCAGTATCGACGGCATACGCGCGTTTAACAGCACATAAAACAACGCGGAATTAACCCGCCGGTCCTTTATGTGGCTGTACTTTTCCTTCTTCAGTTTACTCAGCATACCCTTTTGGACATAGGTTGCAGCTTTGATGGAGTCTTCGGTGTTGGCGGTGGTTGCCAGATCCGCCAGAATAAAGGAAAGGTCGTCAACCTCGCCGGGATGCGCCTGGTTTTCCCGGTTGGCAAGCCTGCCTGCATAATTGTCCGACGCCATGTTCAAAAAATAGGTTGAGACGCCATGCACTTTTCGGCTCAGCGTTGCGTTGCAATGAATTGAAATAAAGAGATCCGCATCGTGCTTGTTGGCGATATCGGTACGTTCCTTGAGTTTCAGGTAATGATCATCGGTACGCGTCAGAATGACCTTTACTCCCGGTAGTGCCTTTTTAAGTGCCGCCTTCACCTTTTTGGTGATTTTCAGGGCGATATGCTTTTCCCTGGTGCCAAGTTTGCCAATGGCCCCAAAATCCTTACCACCATGACCGGCATCGATCACCACTGTACGCAAGCCACGGCGACGCTTCTTTTTCTCGCTTTTTTCAGCCTTGGGAGCCGTCTTTTTTTGGGGCTTAGTTTGCTTTGCAACCGCTTTGGCTTTGGGGGGTGTCGTTTTTTTCTTTGAAACCGCCGGGGGGTCTTTCTTTTTGGGAGGTTTGGGTTCCTGTTTTTTCTGTGGTTTATCGGCAACTTTCTTTGCGATTGCCTCTTCCAGCGGATCTTTCTCTTCGGGCTTCTGCGCCTTGATGATTGGAGCAGGCTTGACAACTACGGCGGTTTTTACTGGCTTGTCCTTTTTTGCAGGAGCCTCTGTCTTTGCCGTGGCCGGTGTTTTTGAAGGAACCGGGGAAGCTGTCTTCTTTTCTATTGTTTTGGTGGGCGCTTCTTTTGTATTGGGGGATGCGACTTTTTTATCTGCCACCGCAACGACTGGTTGTGTAACCGGTTCAGGTTTCTTTGCAGCGGGAGCGCTAATGGTAATGACCAGTTCACAGGATTTATTGCTGCATTCAATATTGTGGCTGTATTGTGCGCTGGCATCCTTTAATCCAATGACCACCCGCACGGTGCTTGCGTCAAAACGACCGGTACGCACAGAGGCAACCAGCTTTGATGAAACCTTGTATTTACTCTTGATTTTTGATGAAGGAATGGCGGGATGAATGTCTACGAAATAGCGTTTTGGTTTGGTTTCACTTTCCTCGGCCATGCCCTGATGCAGCTTTTCCGGTAAGGCGGTCAGCCGCAGTTTGATGCGCACTTCTTTTTTTGATGATATCGAAAGGCGCTGTATTACCGCAGGTTTTTCCTCGGTTGCTTTTTTGGCCTTTGATGGTTTTTTCTTTTTAGTAGCAGCCTGTTTCACCACTGTTTTCTTTTGCGGTTCAGGCGTTTTCTTTTTGGCAACCGGTATTACGCCACCAAGGGGGCTTATGGCCTCTTTAGCCTTAGTCAGAAAATCTCCCTTTGGATATTTTGTGATGATGCGGGAGAGGTATTTCCGGGCGGCTTTCTTTTCTTTAAGGCGCAAAGAAAGCTCTGCCATATAAAACAGGGCGTCATCGGCATAGCGATGGGACGGAAATTTTTCGGCGATATCGCCAAAAGAGGAACGGGCGCTTTTAAGGTCTGCCCGTATGCCGGAGATTCCGGCAATGTCAGTATATATCATGCCAAGATTGTAAAGGGCATCCACGGCACGTTTGTGTTTTGGGTGTTTTTTTACAATGCGCCGGAACTTTTTGACGATCTTTTCCCAGTTATGGCGAAACTGCTGTTTTTTAGGGTGCTGTTTCAGCTCCTGAAGCGCATCTTTTGCCGCTGCATATGCTGGCTCGGCGGGATGCTCCTGAGCCCGGGCATTCATTGTTATACATGCAAGTACGCACACCACAGCAATGAGGATCATTGATGCATGTTTACGTTGGCGAGTAAGTATGGTGTTCATAATGCGTATGGTAGCCAACAATCGTGAAAAGGCAATCTTATACCCTGTGGTATGGATGGCCTGCTTTGATGGAATAGGCACGGTACAACTGTTCTATCAAAATTACCCTGGCCAGATCATGCGGCATGGTAAAACGGGACAACGCCAGTTTTATGTCTGCGCAGGATAACACTGCGTCATCAAGGCCATCTGGACCGCCGATAAAAAAGGCGATTCCTTTGCGGGATGCATTCTGCCATTTGGTGATATGTGCAGCCAGCTCAACGCTGGTGAGTTCTTTTCCATGTTCATCCATGGCGACTTTGACATAATCCGCAGGGCAGGCCCGCAACAACTCCTCCCCTTCCTTTTGCTTGCCAGCGGCAGGACTCATATTGGCGGAAGCTGTCCGGGTATAGACAATATCCAGCGCCACATGCCGCCCAATGAGTTTTTTATAATGCTCCATAAGAGCATCAACCCCCTTTAAGCGAGGCTTTCCGGGGGTTAAGATGCACATTTTCATATTTTGAAGTCTCTCAGGCTGACGGGGCTTTTTTGAAGTAATCCTCAGGAAGAAGGTCCGTCGGCGCAATAGAGGGCATGGTGCTCCAGATACCTTCAAGATCATACATGTCCCGAACAGGCTCCTGGAAAATATGTACAATGGCATCACCGAAGTCGATGAGAATCCACTGCCCGGTTTCGTAGCCCTCATAGCCCAGGGGTTTCATACCCTGTTTTTTGAACTCGGCAAAGATGTTGTCTGCCATGGCCTTTACATGCCGGTCGCTGGTGCCCTGCACAATAACGATGTAATCAGTATAAAAATACTCCCCGGACAGGTCGAAGATATTCATGCGCTCGCCTTTTTTATCATACAAAAGGCGGACGACTTCCTTGAGCAATTCTTTTCCTTCAAGAAGTTTCGGAGCTGACTTTTTTGATGCTTTTGGCATTATTGCGTTCCTTCTGCCGGTTTGTCTGCGGCCTTTTTGGGGGCTTCGGCCGGTTTTGCTGCGGCATCGGCTTTGGTGTCTTCTTTTTTGGGTTTTGGCTTGACAATCGGTTTGGGTACATTCACGCCGCTTTTGTCCTGCAGTTTTTTAGGCATATCCTTGAATGTACGATGAACATTCATGCGGGTACGCTGTTTTTGCTGCAACTGGGTATCTTTGCCAGGAGGCAGAATGCTAGCGGTTTTACCGATTTCCTTCCATGCGAACTCATAGGCCATGGTAAGGGTGGCAATGCTTTTTCCGCTGATAATTTTGGTGTATCCGCCCTTTACGTTGCCTTTGAGGGGGGCGCCGGTTTTGGTATCCACATACAGGGTGCCGGAAATGGGGAGAATATCCTTCATAACCGTGCGTTCCTTTTCGATGGAATAATAGGACTTCTTGATATTGAGGCGGTACTTGTCTTTTGTGTGGCTGGTATTGGGCAACTCTTTGGCAGCCTCGTGTCCCTTTTTGTCAAAGGCGATTTCAATGACTGCCACGGTCCGGCCTTCATAGGTTTCGGTGCCTTTTTTGGTGAAGGTCATGTGGCCGCGGAAATTGCGGTAGAAGCGATCCAGGCTGCTGGTGCCCTTTTCCAGGAAAAATTCATGTTTGCCATCGGATTTCTCATTTCTCCAGGCACCTTCCCTGTCACGCATGTACAGTGTTTTGGCGTCCCAGATCATTTCAAATCCAAAGCCCTTGTGGGGTTTCAGACGCAGATGAAATCCGCCATCATTGTTGCGGTAGGCAATGTTCTGCTCTTCAAATGCTTCAATGATATTCTTGGCGGCTTCGCTTTCGTCGCCTTCCTTTGCCACGTTCATGCCATGGGTGATCTTGCCCCAGGCAATATGATCTTTGCCAATGACATTGGTTGCCACGCGATGGGGCATCAGGAATACTTTCTGCATGGAGGCTTCGTCGGTAATGTTCTGCAATTCCTGTGCAGTAAGCGTGAAGGCTTCATCCCGGACACTCAGCTTGTGGGGTTCAAACACGTTGCCTTTGGGTTTGGCCGCAGCCGTGGCTTCTTCCTTTTTCTCACAGGCCACCTGAGGAAGAGCGATAAAGCACACAACAAGGGAAAGACTCAGAAGTTTTCTAAACAAGGACATCGGTTGCTATAACCTCCATAGCTAAAACGTTTTAACCCACACAAAATAGTGCGACACCACGGTGATGTCAAATGTAATGCGTTCCCCATCTCTTTTCCTGGCTATAATTAAAGCCGGGCTTCGCTAAAATATCTTTGATATTGCTTTACGCCTCTATCTCTATATACTCATATCGAAATATTCTTAATCAGGCGGTAAAGCATATGAAATCCAGCGCTCTGTTATTACAATACGTCAAACGATTCGTTCCGGCAGCCATACTTGCCTTTTGCCTATTATTTTCAGGACTTACAAAAGCATCGGAATCCATAACCCTGTGGCATTCCTATCGCGGTGACGAGGCCGCAGCTTTGGTTGACCTGATCCGCCAATGGAACGAAGCACATCCGGAAGCCCAGGTGGAACCCCTCAATATTCCCTTTGGAGCCTTTGGACAGAAGCTTTCCAGCGCCATTCCCCGGGGCAATGGTCCTGATCTCTTTATTGCCGCGCACGAACGTTTGGGAGATTACCTCCGTAATCAGCTTATCGAGCCTGTTCCCCAAAAAGCCAATTTTGACCTGCTGATGCCCCGCTGCGCCGACGCCATGTCCAGCGACGGCAACGTGTACGGCATTCCCCTGGCCTATAAATCTCTGGCCCTGTTTTACAACAAAGCGCTTGTATCTGCGCCGCCTGCAACATTTTCCGAGCTTTTGAAACATGCAAAAGCCTTTTCAAATCCATCCGACGGGAAATTTGGCCTCGCCTACGAAGCCGCCTCGGCATATCACCACATGCCCTTTCTTTTCGGTTTAGGCGGCTCCCTTTTTGCCCCGGACGAAACCCCGTTGCTGGCTACCGATGCCAACGCCCGCTCATTGGCCTTTGTCAGGGATCTCGTGGCACATCAGCACGTTGTCCCCGAGGAATCCACCGGCACCCTGGTAACCCAGTTGTTCAACACCGGCAAGGCTGCCTATGTTATCAACGGCCCGTGGTTTTTGGGTGAAATCAGCAAGGATATTGATTTTGCCGTTGCGCCTCTTCCGGTGATCGATGAAACCGGAAAGCCCATGCAGCCCTTCTTAACCGTAGAGGGCCTGTTCAAGGCTGCCAACGGGCGCACCGACGGCATGGATGTAGCCTTTGCCTATTATCTCATTGACACTCCCCAGGCCCGTCACCGTGCCGAAAAAGGACACCAGAATGTCGCTACCCTGACCATTGCAGGACTTTCCGAAACCGTAGCTCCGGTATACCGTCAGTCATATGCACAATTCAGAAAGCAGGCTGACACCGCCATTGTCACCCCTACAGTGGCAAGCATGCGTATGGTATGGGAGCCCCTGGCAACGGCATTGCGCAGAGTGCTTCGTGGTGCCGCAGAGCCGGAAGATGCCCTTAAACAATCCCAGACCCGCCTGTTGGCCCTGATGCGTCCAACGCCGGAACCGGCATCATCAATCCCCTATCTGATCTTGCTTGGCGGCCTGTTGGCCCTTGCAATCTGGTGGGCCCGCAAAGCCATAAAGGCTCCTCAGTTTTCACAGCGGCTTAAAAAAGGCAAAACCGCCTATATTTATGTGGCTCCTACGGCACTGGCTTTAACTGCTCTGTTGTTTCTCCCCTTTGTGGTGGGCTCTGCGGTCAGTCTCTTTGCCCATCGAGGCGGGGAATTTACCTTTGTGGGGCTGAAAAACTTCTGGTCGATTTTGACCTGCGCGGATTACGGATTTACCGATCCGCTTTCGTTTTATGTCACGCTCTTTGTGACCGTTGCCTGGACCGCCATCAACGTGGTGCTGCATGTAGGTATCGGCATGGCCCTTGCCATGCTGCTGCGGGAACCCTGGCTTAAGCTCCGAAGCATCTACCGGGTGCTTCTTATCGTGCCCTGGGCCGTTCCCAATTACATCACCGCTCTTATCTGGAAGGGCATGTTCAACAAACAGTTTGGCGCAATCAATGCTCTTCTGGGATTGCTCGGCCTTGAACCCGTAAGCTGGTTCTCCCAGTTTTCCACAGCCTTTGCCGCCAACATCACCACAAATACCTGGCTGGGGTTCCCCTTTATGATGGTGGTTACCCTTGGAGCATTGCAGGCGATTCCCAAAGATCTGGAAGAAGCCGCCTTTGTGGATGGCGCTACCGGCTGGCAGCGTTTTCGGCATGTGACCCTTCCGCTTTTGAAACCGGCGTTGTTGCCTGCGGTTATCCTCGGCTCGGTCTGGACCTTCAATATGTTTAACATCATTTATCTTGTTTCCGGCGGCGAGCCCGACGGGGCAACGGAAATTCTGATTTCCGAATCATACAAGTGGGCATTTGAACGCAACGAGCAATACGGCTACGCAGCAGCCTACGCGGTGTTGATCTTCATTGTGCTGCTGTTGTTTAATGCCTTTAACAAACGAGTGCTGTCTCCCGCGGCAGAGGAGGCGAAATAATGAAAAAGCCCAGTACCTTCAAATATATTATGGTCAACATTGCTCTGGTGCTTGCGGTGATTATCACCCTGTACCCGGTGTTATGGGTGTTCAAGATGGCGCTGACCCCGGCCCAGGGATTTTCTTTGAGCCTGAACCCTATCCCGGACACCGTCAGCCTTGTCAATTTTACGGATGTCATTTTTAACTATGATCTGCAGGGACGCTGGTTGTTTGGGCGTCAGCTTCTTAACTCCGTCATAATTTCCGGGGCCACTACCCTTTTGGGCATTGCCTTTGCCACAACCGCCGCCTATGCCTTCAGCCGTTTCGAGTTTCCCGGCAAACACGGCGGTATGTCCATGCTGCTTATCACCCAGATGTTCCCCGGCGTGGTGATGGCCATTCCCCTGTACATTCTTCTGGATACCCTGGGGCTTATTAACTCGCTTATGGGCATGGTGCTGATTTACTCCACCACGGCGGTACCGTTTTGTGTATGGATGTTAAAGGGATATTTTGATACAATACCCCGAGAAATCGAGGAAGCCGCCATTATGGACGGCGCAAGCCAGTGGCTGATCTTTTACAAAATTATGTTACCCCTTGCGCGACCGGCCATTGTGGTTACTGCTTTATTCAGCTTTATGACGGCCTGGAACGAATTTATTCTTGCCGCCACATTTTTAAGTGACGAAACTTCTTTGACCCTTCCGGTTGTGCTGCAACGCTATGTTGGCGATTACAGCACCGAATGGGGTCATTTTGCCGCCGGTGCGATTATTGTTTCCGTACCGGTTATGGCATTGTTCTTTGCCCTGCAAAAGCACCTTATCGGCGGCCTTACCGCCGGTGGTGTCAAGGGATAACGATACTTCCACAATAAAGGAACGTTTTTTATGAGCGCGAAAGATACATCGAAACAGGTCACCACATCTCCGGCATTTACCGCGCCCGTATCCACCGATGAAGTGCGCCGCGTTATTGCAGAGCGTATGTCTAAAGAGGAACTAACCCTGCATTACGCCGATCTTCCCCTTCTGGAGGAGGAAGTTGATCTTATGCCCCTGCCCCAGCAGCAGGAAATCATGCAGGATCTACCCTTTTTCCAGCGCTTCAAACTTATAGAATTGTCGGACTATCCGGTCCAGCTGATACAGTCCATGCCCGGTCATGAGCTTCTATACACTATGAAAGAAGTCGGCGAATCCACCGGCTTTGAACTGCTTTCCAATGCCAAACCGGAACAGTTCCAGACCATTCTTGATGTGGACACATGGATCGACAGCGAAATCGACGCTGATGCGTGCATGGACTACCTGTTCAAACTCATTACCCTTAATCCCACCTCAATTGAGCAGATCAACGGCATTGACGACCTTAACCTTTTACTGGCGGTGATAAATAAAATACGGGTAGTGCGTAAAGAGTGGTTCGAGGAACACGCAGAAGTCGACCCGGACAATTTTGTGACCCTGGACGATTTTTACTCATTTGAATGGCTTGATCCCGATGCCAATAACGAGCACACCTGGGGCGTACTGACTCAGCTATACAAGCTGGATCACAAACGCTACATGTGGGTCATGGAAGCCGCGATTCACGAAATGGCGGAAAACCTTACCGAGGAATGTCTCAAGGATCGCGAAGGACGCCTTTCCGACCTGGGGTTCCCGGAATATTCCTTTGCACTGGAAATTCTGCAGCGGGAAAAGCCGTCTGCAATCATTACCCGTATTCGCAAGGGACATTTCCCCAAGGATGCATCCCTTACAAAAAACCATGTAACACACTCTCTGCCGGTGCTGTACAAATCTGTCCCCAAAGGCGACCTGCTGTTCAACGCAGCCCTTGGCCAGTTACCCGCAGAGTGGATCGCCGGTATAGAACAGGAACTTATGTTTCTGTCCAACCGGATTATCATTGCCCGGCGTTTTGAATCCGATTTCGAACTTGCCGCCGAAGGGGTCTCCTATACCCGTGACTGCCTGAATCTTGGTCTGGATTATCTTGCCGAAGGCGCTCTGCCGCAGGCGGAGACCATACTGCGATCCACGGCGCTTTCGGGGTTGTTCCGACTGGGAAACAATCTCGGATATGCTGTCCGGGACCGTGCCCGCCGGTTGTTGCGCTCTTTTGGAAGCAACACACTGGTTAAGGATCTTCCCCTTGTTATCCCAAAGGAACGCGATTTCCTTACCGGTGCGGTGGCGGATTTTTCGCAGTTTACAACAGCATTGGCAACCGAAGGACCGGCAGACGAAAAGCACCGGCCGTTCCGCTATGCCAGTGATTATCACCGCGCCATGGAAACCCTTGATCACATGGAAACCATGCGGACCTTCCTTTTGGATGTATTGAATGCTCCGAAGGATTTCTTCAGCAGGACCAACATGGCATCCTACTACCCCTCGGAGCCAGGTAATGTTACTCCTGCCCATGTGTTTAACACCGCAATGGTAACCCGCGCAGTTGATGGAGCGTTTGTCCTGCGCGGTATAACCCCCAAAGATATTGATACGTTTATTGATGCCGTTGCACCTGATGGGAACCTGGATGTTTCTATTCGCAACGATCTGGATGCGTGGATATCCTCCCTGACCGACGCATTCAATGAACGTCAGATCAGCATGTTAAAGGATGACATTCTCCGCAGTTTTGATGTTCTGGCAACGGAAATAAAAGCCGTGCATGAATCCCAACCCCGTCGTCACACACTGCTTGAACATGCTATAATCAGCAGTGCACTTTCATAAGCCACAGGAGCCGTCATATGGAAACCCCGGTCATTGCAATGCTGACGGATTTCGGTCTGGAAGACAGCTATGTCGCCCAGATGAAGGCGGTTCTGTATAACGCTGCTCCCCATACCCACATTGCCGATATTACCCACTATGTTCCCTCCGGCGATGTTCTGGCGGGAGGATATCACCTTGATGCCAGCTATCGCTATTTTCCGGAAGGCACTGTCTTCTTATGCGTGGTTGATCCCGGAGTAGGAACCGACCGCGATATTGTGGCCATAAAAGCCTGTAACCGCTACTTTGTTGGCCCGGATAACGGTCTTTTTGGTTTCCTGAATCACGCTGATGTTTCCGAGGTAACAAAAATTACAGAAGCATCGCTGGAAATTGAAGAAGCCTCTCATACATTTCATGGCCGGGATATTATGGCGCCTGCCGCTATCCGCATTGCCATGGGAGCTGGTATTACATCCCTTGGCCATCCCCGGTCACGGGAACTTCAAAAGGTTGATATTCCAACACCGCGGTTTGAGGAAAATCGTGTGCAATGCGAAGTCCTTATGCAGGATCGTTTCGGTAACCTGATTACCACCCTGACCAGTGATATGGTGCCGGAAGGAAAAACGCCTTCTCATGCCCAACTTAAAAACCAACAGTTTCTTTTCAACAAAACATACGGCGACATTCCGAAAGGTGAACGTCTGTGTTTATGGGGATCGTCCGGGCGTCTGGAGTTATCCATTAACAGCGGCTCAGCCGCCGGAGAAGCCAATGCCAAACGATTTGATCCCGTTACCGTAGTGTGGAAATCATGAACATTTTTCTTCGATTTATTGTTGCATTCTGTTCAATCTCACTGTTTGCCGTGAGCGTTTACGCGGCGGACAATGATGCGCAGTATGTTGATCAGACTCCGTATCTTCTGGATATGTCCACCATCTCGCCGGACAATGGCAAGGCATTACTGGCGCATCCCGATGTCTATGTTGGTGACCGCAGGGGCTCTATGCTGGAAATAAAAACCGGCAAAGCCATGGCGAATCAACTTCAAGCAAAGGGCGTTGTCCTGCATCCTTCATCTGACTGGTCCCGGGCACCGAAGCATATCAAGGCCGACAATTTCACCAGCTATGATGATCTGCTTTTGGAACTGGCAACCCTTGCCGCCCAATACCCGGAGCTGGCAACTCCCGAGGAAATCGGGAACAGCATACAGGGCAGGAAGCTGGCGGGGCTCAGAATTGAAGGTACCGGAGCCCCGGCCCGAGGCAGAGTTGAATTCCGGCTTCTTGGATGCCATCACGGTGATGAGTTTATGAGCGCCGAAATCCCCCGGATGTTTGCCCGCTATCTCCTCACCAACTATGGCAGCGAAGATCGTGTCACCCATCTTATGGATAACGCCTCGATCTTTATCGTTCCCATGGTGAACCCCGATGGACACGAGAGCAATACCCGTGAAAACGCACGAGGCGTTGATATCAACCGTAACTACAGCTTTCACTGGAAAGGCTGGACCGGCGGCGGCGGTTCCCCCTTAAGCGAGCCGGAGCCACAGGCCGTTGCGGTGGATCATTTCGCCCATGCCTATGCCGTGTCGTTTTCCTTCCATACCTACGGCGATATCGTCAACTATGTGTGGAATTACACCAGTCTCCCCAGCCCGGACGAAGCAATAATCGACGATTTGTCTGTTCTTTATGCCTCCTTTAACGACTACCAGGTTATCAATGGCTTTGACTGGTACCAGACCACCGGCGATACCAATGATTTCAGCTACGGAACAACCGGTGATTTCGACTGGACCATTGAGATGGCCGATGACAACATTGAGCACGTTTTCAGCCTGAACTATGACAGCATATTTGCGGTATTCACCCGTTTTATTGACGAGGGATTTCATCTGCATGTAACCGATGCCGATACCGGTGATCCGCTTCGGGCGCTGGTCCGTATTCAAAGCGAAAACGGATCTTCTCCCTTTTCGTGGATCGGGTACACCTCTGATAGTGACGGCAGTTACCACCGCTTACTTGACAGCGGTAATGTCACACTTGAAGTATGGGCTCCGGGATATGATCCCAAAAGCGAGGTTCTGACCTTTACCGAAAATGGCCTTTCAGAGGGCATCGAGCACTCCATCAGCCTTGATAAAGTAACTGAAAACCCCGGGCGCAATGCGGCATGGCAAATCACCGAAGTGCAGTCCGACGACAACAATCCGGATTTCCCCGGTGATGTTCCGGGACCGGCGGATGGGCGCAGCTATGCTCTTGGGCATAAAGGCATAATCATGCTGCAAATGCCTCAAACCTGCCGAACCGGCGTTGGACCGGATCTTTTGGTAACCGCTGATGCAAGTGAAACCTATACCGCATCTCTTTCTGTATCATCTGATATCTTCGGTACTTTCCGTGATGCCGGTCAGGTGGGTGGCCCTGAAACCTATATCAATCTTCCGATTGGCATTGAAGAGTTTTCAGTCGTACGACTGAAGGATGACGGCGATGCGAATCATCGAGCACGGGAAGGCTTTATGCTGGACTCCGTAGTATGCCTGCATGGGACGGAAACACCCGTTGACGGCGACATTGATGAAGACGCGGACACTGACCCGGAAATCGACACCGAAACCGTTGTGGACGGGGATGCGGACATAATTGAAACGGTTGATGAGGACAATGCCGATACCGACATTGTGGAAATCGACGGCGATGAAGATTCACGAGCAGAATTCACGGAAGACACTGATACCGATAGTGCAGATGAAGAACTGGATATATCTGAAAGCGATACCGTTTCAGAAGAAATCGAAACAGATGGTCCCGGCCCGGTACCCGATGTCAAAGGCAGCGGATGCGCTGCCGGTACTGGACTTGAAGCACTTTTAGTGCTAGCCTTCCTTGCTCTGGCCCGCAAAAAACAACGCAGATAATTGATCTGGAGTAGCATAATGAGCGAAAATACTACCTTTGGAAAAGTCAAACCTGCCCAGCCCGGCGGATTTAACGATTTTCAGCCCGCCTCCGCCCGTATTCGTGAGGATCTCCTGCACGACGTAACAACGGTGTTCAAGCGCTTTGGTTTTGTTCCTCTGGAGACTCCGGTCATCGAATTCCGTGAAGTCCTTATTGGTGAAGCCGGTGAAACCGAAAAGGAAATCTTCGATATTTCCAGCAAGGAAGAGGACAAAAAGCTCTCCATGCGGTTCGACCTCACCGTGGGTCTTTCCCGCTATGTTGCAGCCAATCCCGAGCTGGTGCTGCCCTTCAAACGCTACCAGATAGGCCAGGTGTTCCGGGGTGAAAAGCCCCAGGCCGGGCGCTATCGTCAGTTTGCCCAGCTTGATCT
>Ga0070729_10001935_pt1 | contig 28681 bp, 29 predicted proteins | sample tdDd472_FD_66725 | JGI IMG/M metagenome (GOLD analysis project Ga0070729, IMG submission 66725) | Marine sediment microbial communities from the Atlantic coast under amendment with organic carbon and nitrate - tdDd47.2 | ecosystem: Environmental > Aquatic > Marine > Coastal > Sediment | place...
TCCTCACGGTGACATGAAAACCCCCAATCTCATTTTTGATCGAGACACACACGATGTTCGAATCATCGATCATGAAGGGGGTAGCAAAGATAAATTTACTGTGGATGCTCTATCTCCTGAACGTTTGATAAAACTGCTTACCCAAGGAAAAGAAACGGAAGAAGAACTACAACATGCAGATAGGTATGCACTGTACGTTGCGATGCATGAAGTACTGTTTAGTGAATCTTTCTTTTGTCCTGAAGGAACGTTTAAGGTAAGTAGAACTCAGCATGCTGAATATCTGCTCAGACACCGCGTCTCCCCTGAGACCGTTTTTAGGGCGATTCGGGGAACATTTGATCGAACGAAAATTTATCCTCCGACACATAGAACGTACATAACTCAAATGGTATTTGCAATGCTGAATCCTAGTTGCGATAAACGTCCATCTTTTGATTGGGTTTCTGAAAGATTGCGCGCTTTAGCTCCTACTCACTGCGCTTATACTTCACCGATTGCATTGAGAGTGCAGCATATACCTGCTGAGGTTATCACTTTTCCTAAAGTAGAGATGCTAGGGCCTTCTTTAGATCACCCTGACGGTCCGATTCAGAGGCCAGTTGCGCATCAGGAAAAGGGGGAGGATAAAAGCGAGCTTATGAAGTTAGATGCAGCAGAAAGCGGGAGGGAGCCTGTCCGGATTGCTAGCAAGACATCCTTAGCAAAAAAGGAGAGAGGCTATTCGCCAAGAGGTATTTTAGTCGTTGCTGCATTGATAATTGTAGTAGTTGGAGGTTCATGGATATACATAACGAATAACAAAGAGTAACCCCATCGTCGGAATGGATCGTAGGAATATTTCGATCGATGTTAATCTTTTCTTTTTTCCGGGTTTTCAATGGCAGCACTTTCTGGATCCCCAGAGTGGGAACCCGGTTTTTTTCGAGGGGGCGGGTACTTCGCCCCCAAGATATATATAATCTTTATTTTAATTTCCGGTAATACATCTATTTTTTTAGCAGTTGTGGTATAATGTTTCAGAGAGACAACGAGGAGGAGAAGCGTGTCTACTATTACCGCAAGGCTGAGCGATTTATCAGAATCTGTAGATCGATTTGTTGCTGGAGACGATCGTTATCGTACCCATATAGAAGAACTTACGGACGAAATTCGGGCGACATGCCTATCAATGCAAGGCCCTGGAATCGAAATCGATCCAACACTTCTCATTGATGCTATAGCACAGTGTGACGCTGCGAATACGGTTTTGGCCGGTGGAGCCCCTATGGTAGAGGGCGGTGGTGGCAGTTCAGGTGCAGCAGCGGCTGCAAGCGCGCATTCTGGTGGTCGTAGGGCAGGGGTAGCAGCATCAGCTGTGCTTGGAGCTCCGGGAGAAGCCATTCCCGTACTTCGGGAGTCGGGCAAGGGATCTCAAATCGCAAAGCCTGTACGTTTTTTAGGAACAGAATCAGAGACAAATTCTAAAGAAGTAAAAAGAGTAAAACTCAGCTTATTGAATACTCGATATGATATGAGATTACCTGTGAAAGGCGAAGGAGATTGTCTTTTACGCTCTACCATGCTCGGACTCCTTTTGACTAATAAATTAGATGTGATCGAAGGATTCATGACAAGGTATAGAGATAGCGCTGCATTCAAGGGCCTGAGTGCGAATGGTGAATATGAAGCAGTTGCAATTACGCCTGATTCAATAGATGAATTTATTAAAATGATCCAAGACGTGAAAAGTGGAGCGCTTCCACTTCATGAAATCTTTTTCCTTTCCGAACACCCATTTGATACCGCTTTTTGCAATATTATGCGGAGTGCAATAGCTCAGAAAATTGAAGAAGCAGGGTTTGTAGATGGAGGGTTTGCAGCTCTCGTTCCTGAGTGGAGTGAGCAAGCCACAACTCGAAAAGGGTATCTAGGTGACGTTCATGGAAGAGCGCTCGCAACTTTATTAGACATCCGTATAGCTCGCGTAATGGTTGATGAAATGAAACCATACGAGGGAATCGCTGATGGTGTAGATGGAGCGTTTGGAGTTTTTGTAGATGTTTTAGGAGCTAGTGATAAAGAAGAAGAAGATGTCACGCTTTACTATGAAGGTGATGGCCATAACCACTACGATGTGCTTCTCTCATCTGATGATAAAACCGGTATTGATGTCGTTCGTTTAAGCCTCGTTATGACACAGATAAAAGATGCTCTAGGTGGGGCAGATCTAGAGTACGATAGAGCGAAAGATCTACTACAACAGGCTTATGCTTTTGTTCCGGTTACTAGAGAAACGTTAGCAGATCCAGTTGTTAAAGCCGGAATGTTGAGGTTTCGACGGATTATTGATAGCATGAAAGCGCGCATTGAAACACGATTGAACTGTTCGATTGTTGATATAGAAGAGTTAGATCCTAAATATGCTGTGAAAGTGATCTGTCCGGAGTTACCAGCTGATTCAGTTGATCGGAAACATGTGATTCCACTTGGGGAACTTGTAGAGGTTGAAGAGAGTTTATTTGCCCTCAGGGTATTAAAAAACAAGGATGCGGCTGATATGTTTTTGCACCACCTGAACGTCTATTTTTCACACGATGTTCGAGCAGAGGTGTATGAACGGTACTCTGGTGCAATGGAGCCGATCGATGTCGGCGGATTACTGCACGATACCATTGAAACCATCGTTTCATATGATGGAGAGAAAGGGGACAAAATGGGCACTCTTCTAGGTAATATTTACCGTTTACTTGGAGAGTCTGATAGAGAGGAAGGGTACGCTTTCGGAAGAAACCACCTTTTCGAATCTCCATACTTTTTCGCAAAAGCGCTAAGTTCTAAGTAATGTTCTCACTTCGCTCCGGTTACCCCGTAGCGAAGTGTTCTTCTTCTGTACAAACACCACCACCAGAAGCGGCACCACCAATTTCATAGGCTTCCTCATACTCTGAACTAATTTTTTCAAGTTCTGAAACCCATTGATCAATCGTGATTCTTTTTTCTGGATCATCTATCAATGCGCGAAAGACAAGCATTTTGATTCGTGCATGTAAGCTGTGATCTATTCCGAAATTATTTGTAAGGGCCCTGTCAATCGTGTCGATGAATGCATCATGATCTCGAATACGAGAGAGGACAGCTTCCCGACTGTAATCATCAAAAAACCGGGTGCCAGAAAGAAACTCGGCGAGGGTCATAGCTAAAGCCCATACATCTTTTTTCATCCTATTTTCTTCAGTTTGCGTTGAAAGATCCTCTAGACTTGTGCGATCGGCATAAATATGCGTTCCAGTCGAGGGGCGTCTACTCAGTCCAAAGTCGATAAGGCGTATTTCTCCCGAGCGATTTCGGACGATATTTTCAGGCTTTACATCGTTGTGCGCAATCTTGCACTCACGATGCATTTTTTGAACAAGCTTTGCTGTTTGAAGCATCATGTCAAGGCATTCGGGAAAGGAATACGTACGTGTTTGCAGTACATCAAAAAGAGATTCATCCATCTTTTCTTCGATAAGAAGGAATTCATACTTATCTCCTTTCCCATAATATGAGATGTACGCTAAACAGGGGGCTATCCCGATTTTTGCTGCGTCGCTTGAGACTCTTAATTCATTTTTAACACTCTCTTTACTCCCTTGAAAATATTTTACGATCCATCGACTTGGATCGACTCCAAAGAGAGTAAGTTTAAGTGTGTAAATATTTTTAAATAATTTTTCTCCCCGTACCTCTTTTGGAACATGAAATCTATGAAGCCGAGCAAGAGATCTGAAAATGTTGGTTGCTTGATCTTCTAATGTTTGTATGCAAGGTACTACGGGAGTTGATTCAGCAGGGGTTGATTCTGCAGAAGATGACTCTTCTGGAGATAGGTCCCCGCAAGCTAGTGCTGCTGCGTGAATAGCAGCAACATCGGCATGAGCATGCCGTTCACAACGTATGGTCGCCATTGAAACCTCCAAAATGGTTTTGAAGAATGTTCATTGTATGGATCTTAGGATTTATTGTAAGAATTTTTTTGGATTGAAAAGAAGGGGGCAGAAAAGCCCCCTTCGTATACCTAAAGCATCGTTTTATAGTCTTTGTCAGTTCTAATACCAGCGATTTCCCGAATGGTTGCGCCCTCGCCGACAAGTCTCTGAATAATCTCAAGGCGTTCTTGCATTCGAGCTATCTTCTCATCGAGAACTGTGCCAGTTGCTTTCTCATTTCGATCAACAAGTTCTTTTCTGAGCAGGGCCTCAAGGGCCTTTGGGTTAATCGATAAGATCTTTCGCTTCATTGGCTCTGAAAACTGCGTATTGGCGTGTGGCATCGTATCCCAAAGGTACATATACCGAATAGACAGGTATTCGTTAAGCCATCCAAGTGCACGCTCAATACGGCGTCCTCTGTGCGGGTGCATTGATGGAAATGCAGCTCCTTGGTCGATGGCAATGATATCAAATGACCCATCTGTTTTTTTGTTCAACAGCCAGTTTTCAAAATGCCTATCGATATTTCCCACCAACATATCAAAGAATGCAAACTCCTCGAAATTATTGAATCGCACTTGCGCCATATCTGACTTTGAAAACTCTTGCAGAAGCACTTGTCTTTTGCCTTTTTTCAAGTGTTCAATTCCAAGAGCTTCACATGCCTCTTTACCTTGCCCAAAAAGCTGGAATGAGCCCCGCTTTGTCTTCATTCGGCCGCTAAAGAAGTCAGAGGTAAACTCTGCTACTTCAGTATGTGGTACAATACGTAAGCCTAGCATTTTATCAAGCGCGCTTGATGCAGCCTCAGAGAGGTGAGCATGTTCCATATGGACCCCTGATCTTCTTGTGAAGATTTTTTTAACATCATGGGGAATGCATGCATACCGTTCTGCCATTGTTTTCAACCTACCTAGTATTTTTGGGCAGTTAATGCCATCTGCGGATTCATCGGTAGGTTTGAATACACCGAGAGGTTTTCCTGTGCGTGCTCTCATTAAATAGGTTCCACTTACCCCATTTTGCACGAGGCTTGGTTGGACTCCTAGACGTATAGCAAATTCCGTCTCAACTTTTGTTTCTGAGATGTTTCTGCTCGTTACGCTGTCTTTACTTCCTCCAAATCGAACTGAGCCCAATTCTGGTGCAAGTATAGCTTCTAATGAGCTCCAACGTTTGATGAGGGATCTATCGTATTCGGTTGGAACTAGTTGTTCAAAAAAGATCTTGTTTACAGTTGTTGCGTGTTTAGCCAGAAATGAGCTGTCTAAGCATGCAATCTGTTTCACTTGTGCATTGAGATACTTTCTCACTGCGTTATTATGACTTGTACTATTTATTATATAGAGAAATGAATCCCAAGCTCCTTGTACCTTTTTTAAGGCACCATTTTCGACGACAACCCAGTCAGTTTTAAAATTTATTTGACTGAGCTCTCGAGAAAGAGCTGAGATGTCCATTGTAGCTATTGTTCCCCTTTTATTCTTACTCCCGTAAGTATTATAACAGAAGTAATGAAAAACAAAAAAGGGGGGTATAAATTTTAAATATAATAATTATAATTTTATTTATTATATTTTTAATTAAGCTTGCTGAGCTTTACTTTCTTTAGAAGGAGACCGTGTAATGTAACCCTGCCTGAGCTCGGCCTGGTACACAATAAAAAGACCGCAGCAGACAATTCCAGTGCCCAAGAAAATCATCCAGTTAGGGGATTGTCCTAGGATTAACCACTCGTTAAATGATGCGAAAATAGGGCTCAAAAGACCCATAAATGAGAGGAACGTTGCAGTAAAGCGACGTAGCATAAACCCGTACAGGTTAAAGCAAATAATATTTGAAATCAGGGTCATCAGCAGGATGCCCTTCATGAATGAAGGAAAATGTTCTGCTGAGAAGGGCATAGGTACAACACTCTCAACGAAAAATGAATGTACAAGAGCCATCAATCCACCTACAACCATACTTATGCCGTTTGCTGCAAGGGGAGATACGTCATTGCCTCTGACGACGATTCGAAGGAGGATCCATCCATAGACCGAAAAGGCAGCAGCACCCATGACCGCTATTTCTGGCCAGCTTACAAAGCCAACAGCTGAAAACAGCTCTTCTGCTCCGCTTTGCGTCGCGAGGACAGGGATGAAGCCCAGAAATCCGATCGCCATCCCGATAAATTTTGTTTTATTAATTTTCTCGCCAAAGTGAAAGTAGGAGAAGATTGCAGCTAGGAAGGGAGATAGAGAATAGATAAAGCATGTTTTTGCGGCAGAAATGTGTTTTAAGCCCCAAAATTCACAGATATTTGTTAAGTAAATACTGAAAAAACCAAGAAGCAGTAGTGGCCAAAAGTGGGTTTTAAACACTTTCAGTTCTTTTCGCTTCATCAAGAGCAAATATCCGCTTAATAAGATACCGGCAAGTAACATACGAAACGCAGTCAGAAATACGGGGGGAGCGTGTCCTAGTGCGTCTTTCCCAAGGGCAAATACGCTCGACCACAACCCATACATAAAAATGACAACTAAAATATACATTCGCTTGCCTATCTCATTTAGCTTCCTGAAAAAAGCGTATCAAATGGGACTTTAAAAAGATAGCGCAATCTAGATTTCATTATTAAGGATTTTTTGACGGTAATCCTTCATTAACTCCACCATAAAATGGAGGTTATGGATTGAAGCAAGTGTCATGCTAGTCAGCTCTTTAGCCTTAAAAAGATGATGTAGGTATGCAATCGAATAATGGCTGCATGTAGGGCAGGAGCAGTCCTCTTCAATCGGACGGAATTGCGTTGAAAGAGATGCCTTTGTGAGCTTCACATTACCTTGTTTTGTAAAGACAACACCATGCCGAGCCGCTCTTGTCGGATACGAACTATCAAAGGTGTCAACACCATAGGGCAAGCAGGTTTTGAGTGAAGCGAGGTCGCCAATGCCCAAAAGATGGTTTGGCTTCTCTTTCGGAAGTCTTGGGAAAGTAAATTCAAGGAGTTCGAACATCTCACTTTTTGTTTTTCCAAGCGAGCCTCCAACAGCAAAGCCATCGAATGCAAGGTTTGTGAGGAAGTCGATGCTTTTCTGACGGTTATTTTGGTCGACACCACCATGAACAACAGCATACATCATTTGATCATTTTTATTTCTCAGGTGTTCGTTGAGAGATCGCTCTTCCCATCTATGAGTTCTGTCGAGTGAGGCTTTTAATTTTTTAGGGCAAATATGATATGGAGGGAGTTCGTCAAATGGGATAATGATATCCGCTCCCAAATCCTTTTGGGCTTGTACCGAAGTTTCAGGAGTGAGGAGTACTTTTGATCCATCTCTATAGGACCGAAAAAGAACACCATCCTCAGTGATTTTTAGTACTGACCCATCTGTTTTTTTTGTCCCGCGGCTCTTGAGTTCATCAGCCACACCACCATAGGCAAGGCTGAATACTTGAAATCCGCCCGAGTCGGTAATGATTGGAAGATCACGGCCTATGAATTTATGGAGTCCACCTGCTTTTTTGACTACTTCCGTTCCTGGCTGAAGCATCATATGGTAGGTATTACAAAACATGAGCTGGAGGCCAATCTCATTGACAAGTTTATTTTCCAGCGATTTCAACGTGCCGTTCGTTCCCACTGCAACGAAATTTGGCGTATCGATAATACCATGCGGTGTGTGGATCCGTCCAACACGTGCATTCGATTTTTTTGAGGTATGGATGATTTCAAACATATTTTTTTCTAAAAAGCCTCAGCATTCCCAGAAGGGGGCCCATGAAGGCTATGGTTATCACTTTTATTGCATAACTCATCACAATGATGTGAACGAGGTTATGCATGATACCATACAGGCCTAGAATACTGAAGAGAGAAACGTCAAAAAATTGTATTACAAGAAGAAGGATGGTTTGTCGGATGCCAAATGAGACATTAGGAAACCACTCTTTTGTTTTTCTCAAGAGGTAAATATTCGCATAAAGCATTGATACTGCAACAACCACAGAGGTTAAGAAAATTCTCGGCGAGGGGGCGAGGATTTCATAGTAATGGGGGTGGAAGGTATCAACCGCATGTGGGACATAGATGATTTGGTACAAACTCATCGCGCCCAAGAAAACAAGGGCGAAAACCATAGAAGCAAGCGTTTTATCTGCATTTTTATCACCGTAATATTCCTGCATAAGTCCTAGGGTGAGCATGGCTCCGATCGAGTAGGGCTCAACAGCTGTAACAGTAAGTCCGAACAAGGAGATCTGTTTCAAGACAAAAAAATTGGCCATAACGATCATCATGATAAACAGTGCATTGAGCCCTGTTTTACCGAGCCGTAGTGCAATTCCGATCGATACGAAGACTGCCGCGAAGTGAGTGAAAAATATTAACTCGTTCATTGATGAACAGGAACTCCTTCAGAGAAATGCAATGTTCGTGTCGGGAAAGCACATTCAGCGCCATGGCGAGTGATGATTTCTATGATTTTAAGGAAAACATCTTGCTGGATCTGTTGAAATTTTACCCAGTTCGTCGTTTTGGTAAAGCAGTATACCTGGAAGTTCAGTGATGACTGACCGAATTCTATCAGATTCACAAATGTGGTCTGGTTGTTGTCGATCTCTTCGTGTTCGTTCAGCATTTTCTCACAGTCGAGTAAAATCTCTTCTACTTTTACAGCGTCATCATATCGAACGCCAATATCTGCTTTGATACGGCGATTGGTCATTCGAGAGGGATTTTGAATGCTAATCGACGAAAAAATCCCGTTAGGAACATAGAGGGGACGCTTATCGAATGTTCTAATTCGAGTCAGTCTCCATCCAATGTGCTCAACGGTGCCCTCAACTTCTTTGTCTGGGGATCTGATCCAATCTCCCACAGAAAATGGTCTGTCCAGAAAGATCATCAGTCCACCGAAGAGGTTACCAAGGAGCTCTTTTGCGGCTAAGGCAACGGCCAAGGCCCCTGCACCACCAAACGTCAGAACGGCAGAGACGGAGACACCCATTGCTTGCATCGCAATAAAGCCTGCAAGGAGAAGTACGATAATTCTAATAAGCTGTGCAACAGCTCGAACAGAGGTCTGGTCTACCTCTTGCCCTTTCTCTATTCGGATCCGAACAATATCATTCTCGAGAAAGCGGATAAACCGCATTGCAAACCAAATAAATAGAGACGTGTATGCAAGGGTCTCCAGAGTATCCATTGAGAGGGGGAAGGAAACTGTGTGGACATGCTGTGTAGCAATTCGGATAGAATGAAATACTGCCCAAAAAATAACGAAATAGTTAAACGGCTTCCCTAGGGCTTTTAGGAATGCTTCGTCCCAAACAACCTTCGTTTTTTGTAGTCGAGGAAGGACGAATTTTAATATTCGTTCGACGAAGACGTACATAAGAAATGCCCCTAGCAAAATAAAGGCAACTTCTACAATCCAAGTATAATTTTTAAGAAATTCTATGACTGCATTCATTCTGCTAATAGTGCTTTCAATTCACCGTTTTGAAACATTTCTGTTACAATGTCACAGCCCCCAATAAATTCTCCACCAATATATAGCTGTGGTAGTGTTGGCCAATCTGAAAATTCTTTTATAGCCTGTCTGAGTACATCATCTTGAAGTACATCGCGCGTTTCAAACGGAACTCCAAGTTGGATAAGGATATCGACCACTCGCGCAGAAAATCCACACTGAGGCATCAGCTTATTTCCTTTCATGTAAAGGACAACTTTATTAGAGCTAACGTCGTTTTTGATAGTGTCAAAAACTTCTTCTACTGAGTTGGTCATAAATATTTCCCCTTTTCGGTTTCCCAAGCATTTGGAGTAAAGGTTTTCAATCCGAGTGCATGAAGACTTGTGTCAAAATAGTTTTTCAGCGACTTCATCACGAGTTGATGTTGCTTGAAGAGGGGAATCCCTTCAAAGGTCTTTGAGATAACAAGCGCCTCTAAATGGATGCCGTCAGATCGAGGGTCCAGAATATGGACCTCTGCATCTCCAAGGGCCGCTTTAATAACATTTTTTAAGTCTTCAATCGTATGCATGGCCCAGTATCATATCTTCTTGGAATAATGATCTCAAGACTGATTTTCTTCATTTCGAGATTTTTCAATTTCTTTTTTGCTGCGGATCCGAGCGCTGCGTCGCATTTCTGCTTCCTTAAACCGCCTTTTTTCAGCGGGCGTCTCTGGAAGCACCGGAGGAACTTTGACAGGGACTTTGTGCTGATCAAGGGCGACGAAAGTCAGGTACGCCGAAACAATGTGTTTTTTGACCCCTGTTTTGTCTTCTTCAGCAATAACTCGGGCTCCAATCTCCATCGAGGTGGTCCAGGACCGATTGATGGCTACTCTAAAGATAAGGTTATCGCCGCGCCCAGCCGGAGCTAGAAAGTTAACAGCATCAACAGACGCGGTTACACACGTATGCCCGGAGTGCCTTTCTGCAACGACGAGGGCTAGTCTATCGATAACCGACATGACCAATCCACCGAAGACAGTGCCGAGGGAGTTCAAGTCATTTGGAAAGATTCTATACGTATGGTCTTCTATTGCTGATTCAGCGATTTTTCGTCCGTTCACTTGGTGTCCGCCAGGTTACATATGTGCGTGTATTCGTGCTTTGTCACTGGTTGTATAGAAAGCCGCATTCCTTTTTTTATGACAAGCATCGTTTGTAATTTTTCATCATCCCTCAGTTCGTATAACGAAATCATCCGAGGGAATTTTTTGATAAAGCCAATATCGATTGCAATCCACTTTTCATCTGTGGGATCTGGGTAGGGTGTTGAAACAACCTCACCGAGCCCCACTATTCCAGGTGGCTTTGTATTCGAATGATAAATGAGCACTTTGTCGCCCATTTTCATGTCGTCGCGCATGAAGTTTCTTGCTTGATAGTTTCGAACACCATCCCATGGTGTTTTCTTGTCTTTCTGTAAGGTATCAATTGAGTAGACATCAGGCTCAGTTTTCATAAGCCAAAATTTCATTGAAGATTTGTTCATAGATTCATAGTATCGGGTTAAACCTATTTTTTTGGAGTAAATTATGTCAAACGGAGTACTTCGCGTTGCAGTTACAGGTGGTGCAGGTCAGATTAATTATAACCTTCTTTTCCGAATTGGTAGTGGAGAGTTTTTTGGGAAACAGCAAAAGGTTGCTCTTCATATTCTCGAAATACCAGAAGGGATGGAAGCACTGAAAGGTGTAGAGATGGAACTGAACGATTGCGCATTCCCAACGCTAAAGGAAATTGTAATTGGAAGTGATCCAAATGTTGTTTTTGCCGATGTTGATGTTGCCATACTTGTTGGTGCAAAACCTCGCGGTCCCGGTATGGAGCGAAAGGATCTCTTACAAGAGAATGGGAAGATTTTTGTGACGCAAGGAAAAGCGCTCAGCGATGTCGCTAAAAAGGATGCACTCGTATTTGTTGTCGGTAATCCATGCAACACCAACTGCCTTATTTGCATGCACAATGCTCCAAATATTCCAAATGAAAATTTCCATGCGATGACACGTCTTGATGAAAACAGAGCTCGGTACCAATTAGCACACAAAGCTGGGGTCTCTCTCTCTGATGTTGAAAACGTTGTTATCTGGGGAAATCACTCTGCAACGCAGGTCCCCGATATTGAAAACGTACGTATTAAGGGGAAGCCTGTAAAAGAGGTGATTACTGATCATGCGTGGCTCCAGGGTGAGTTTATGGAAACGGTTCAAAAGCGGGGCGCGGCAATTATTAAAGCGCGAGGTAAAAGTTCTGCAGCTTCTGCAGCAAATGCGGCGCTTGAAGGCATCCAAGCAATTCGAGGAATAGAAGGTGAGGGAGAATTTTTTTCTAACTGTTTTCTTTCCGATGGAAATCCCTATGGAATCGAACCAGGGCTTATTTTTTCCTTCCCTTGTCGATCAATCGGTGGTAATAGGGTAGAAATTATTGAAGGTCTTAAATGGGATGACTTCATGCAAATGAAAATGAAGGATACCGAAAAAGAGCTGATGGAAGAGCGAGACCTTGTGAAAGATCTACTAAAGGGCTAGGACGTATGAGTGAGATTCTTTTTCAAATAACTGAAGAGCAACTTGAAACTGGTTTACGGGGATATCCTGTCGGGTATTGTACAACCTCATTTGTTGATCCTGAAAAGGGGCTTTTTTATAGAGGTAGGCCAATCAGTGAATTTCGATCGATGGACCCAGAAGCGGTGATGTTCTTTTTGTACACTGGAAAAGACCCATCGGGTCCTGACTACAAAGCTTTCGTTGATTATTTGAGAAAGAATTATGTCCTCAATGATAAGGTGGTGAAACATATTCAGATGCTTCCACGAGAAGGGCATCCTATGAAGCTTTTCGCCGCTGCATTGCAAATTTTTGGGATGATTGAGGGAACTGGCGAATATAAAAAAGATGCAGCAATCATGATGTCGAAGCTTCCTCATCTTGTCGCGTGTATCATCAACTACCATGCTGGGTGGGGCGATACAAAAAAGCCCGATCCTAACAAAGGGTATATGGAAAACTTCGCCGAAATGGTGAATGCTCCAGATAAAAACTTAGAACAGCTTACCGAAGTGTTTAGGCTGTTTAATATCCTCCATTATGATCATGGAGGGGGTAACCTTTCTGCGTTTGTTGGAAAAGCGGTTGCATCTGGGATGGAAGATATGTATGGCTCGCTTACAGCGGCAATGTGTGCACTTGCGGGACCACGTCACGGAAAGGCTAACCAGGATTGCCTTGCATTTGTAGAGGCGGTTCATAAGGAGCTTGGAGATCAGGTAAGTGAGGACCAGGTGGAAACACACATTCGAAAACTTTTGGAAAATAAGCAACTCGTCTATGGCTTTGGTCATGCTGTGTTACGGAAAGAAGATGCGAGAGCTGCAATCCTCTATGATTTTGTGGAGAAAACGGCGCCAAACCATCCTTTGGCAAAGATTGCAAAATTGCTTCGAACAGCAGGTCCAAAGGTTTTGAAAGAGAACCCAAAAATTTCTAATCCATATCCAAACGTTGATGCGGTCTCAGGAACTGCTCTTGTAACTGCTGGATTCCACTACCCCGAATATTTCACCGTGCTGTTCGGCCTCTCCCGTTGCATTGGGATTGCGACACAGGTGATCTATGAGCGGATTGAAGCGCGAGGAGGAAAAGGGACTCCGATCGTTCGTCCGAAGTATATCTACTCGGGGAAAAAATAAGCTTTTATTTCTGCTGTCTGCTATCCTTGTTGCCTTCATCGAATCATAAGGATAAAAAATGGCAGCAGCAATTGAATCCAAAGCCCAATCAGAGTACAAAGCCCCATTTTCAGATATTTTTGATAAATCAGAAAAAACTCCTGGATGTGAGTGGTTTACCCAACGAATGCAGTGGCTCAAGCCTACATATTGGGATCGTGGAGAAGTTGCAGAAGGTCCATATACTTTCAATGTAGACTTACTGAACACTATCTTAGAAGAAAAATTCTCCGACGAGAGGGCTATTCGTAGAATGACTACATTACAACAAGTGATTGAGATGTCGTCTTCTTTGAGATCATTTGGACGCACCTTTGCTCTTGAATTACTAGTAGAGCGATCTATTAGCCAAATCCCATCTGCTCTTTTAACCGATGCAATTGAAGCTGCCTACCCAGCGGGAAAAGATGAAAAGGGGCGGTATGTTGTCGATGCAGTTGAATGTATTGGTATCTCAATACTGCGGGGGATTTATCGTGGCAAAAGAGACGATCTCGCTGCCAAAATTCCAGAAATAGCTAATGGTAATCTACAGAAAACCATAGCCAAACTTTCAGCAGTATGAATAGGTTTGGGTGGCGTTAAATTGAGGTTGTTTTGTACCATCCGGACAAAATAATTGTAGTGAGATGTCACTTATGAATATGCGGAATGTTGAGCTTATTTTTAATAGAGCACTTTTGCACTCCTTCTCAAAGAAAAAGCTTCTACTTACCTTTCCGGTTTTATTTCTCTGTGGAATATTGATTGTGTTTTGCAGGGCTTTAGCGATACATGCAAGTAGCTGGGTTGTAATGTCGCTTACGTTCCTTCCCTTTTTTCTCTGCAGCAGTATGTTGCTTTCGCTTGGTGTACTTCTCGCGCGGATTTATCACAATGAAGTAAAGAGTATTTATACGAATTACAAAAAGCTGTTTGCACAGTCGTGGGAAGTGCTCATTGGTATTTCTTATATGGCACTCCCAATGCTTCTTTTGTACCTTTTTCTCTGGATGTTTCTTGGGGTATTTTATCTTCTAAGGGAACTGCCTGGTGTTGGAGAGTTTTTCGGAGTTATTCTTGCATTTGGTCCATTCCTCCTTGTTTTTGGGTCAATTGTTCTGAGTGTAAGTAACGTGTTTGCGCTCTATTTTTTGACACCGCATGTTGCGTTTCGTTTCGGCTCTAAAAAACGGCTTGTGCAAGAGTTGATGCGAAGGATTCAAGACAATCCGTTTTCAAATATTGTATTTTTCATCCTCGCATTGTTGCCTTTACTGAGCGTGGTTGGTCTGCTTTATATCGCTGCGTCGGTAACAGGTGCTGCTTTTGCTGTGACGTCGCATTCAATTGCGATTGTGATGCAGTGGTTTTTTATTATGATTCCATTCTGCGCATTGCTTGCGCCCGGTGTTCTTTTCTTTTTTAACTTTTCGGTTGAGAGTTTTGTGTTTTTGGAAAAAAGGCGACAAGCTCTTGAGATGCATCAATGAAGTTAGCTGTCCTTGGGGCTGGGTTTTGTGGTCTTGCAATAGCTCACTTTGCGAAGAAAAAGGGAATTGATGTCACCATTTATGATCCAGCAGGAGTGGGGGGAGGTGCATCAGGAGTCGCTTCTGGATTACTTCATCCGTATCCCGGTGAAAAAGCACGGCTGAGTGAAGGTGGGCTTGAGGCATTTGCATTGGCAAAGGAGCTCCTCACTGAAGCTGGAAACGATGTGTTCTTAGAAGGCGGTATTGACCGGTATCCAGTGAGCGATGAGCAAAAAGTGCTTTTTAAAAAAAGGGCTCAAGAAGATCCCATGCTCGAGTTTGATGGCCAGAAGCTGACGTTTCTTGATGGCATAACTGTTTTTGCGCGCCCTTATTTACACCGCTTAGCTCAAGGGCATAATGTGAAGAATGAAGTTTTGACTGAGGAGCGGTTTTCTGAGTATGATCAAGTAGCTGTTGCAGTCGGAGCATCCATTCGGAAATTTTCGTTTGGTAAAGACCTTCCTCTTCGGTTTATTAAAGGACAAGTGCTTCGATGTACAAGGCCCGAATGGCTCACGAGGAGTCTTGTTGCGAAAGGGTACATTTCCCTCTGCGAAAATAAGGAGGAGTGTATCGTCGGCTCTACCTATGAACATTCGTTTACTTCAGAAGAACCGGATATCGAAGAGGCCAAAAAGCAGATCCTTCCTAGAATTTCAAAACATTTACCTTTTCAGCTCGATCTGAATGTGCTAGGGTGCGAAGCAGGAGTGCGAGTGGCAAACGTGCACCATTATCGTCCTATTGTCGAGTCAGTTTCTGAGCAAATTCACATACTGACCGGAATGGGTTCGAGAGGTCTTTTGTATCATGCACTGTATGCACAAAAGCTCGTAGACAGGTTATGAATAATGAACGGTTTCTTTTTACCGGTACCGGAGGTTCGATGGGCGTTCCAGTTATTGGATGCCATTGTCCGGTATGCACATCACCAGTAAAGGAAAATAAACGGCTTCGTTCGGCTGGATTTTTATACGTTCAGGATAAGGTGATAGCGATCGATGCTGGCCCCGATTTTAGAACGCAATGCCTACGATATGGAATAGAGGATATCGACGGGATTTTTGTCACGCATACCCATGCAGACCATATCAACGGTCTCGATGATGTTCGAATCTTCCACTTCCGAAAAAAAGCCCCAATACCCCTTATGCTGTCTGAGGTGAGTACCGAAGATATAGAAGCGCGCTTCCACTACTTTTTCCCTCCGTTCAAGGGAGATATGTCCCAGTCAAAAAAGATAGATCTTCAGATTGTTGATAAGGATTTTGGAGATGTTGAATTTTTGGGTATTCCTTTCAAGGTGGTTACCTACTACCAAGCTGGAATGAAAATTACCGGATTTCGGTATAAATCGTTTGCTTATATTACTGATATTCAGACGTATTCGGATGAGATCTATGAACACCTACAGGGGTTAGATACCCTCGTTCTTTCTGCGCTTCGTTGGACACCTTCGCTTGTGCATTTTACTATCGATGATGCGCTGACATTTATTGACAAAGTGAAACCAAAAAAGGCATTATTGACGCACATTGCACACGATCTAGAGCATCATGATACGCTCGAGCGTCTTCCAGACCATGTTCGTGTAGCATACGATGGCCTTGAGGTACCAATTGACTGAAGAAAAAATCTATTCCGATCAGAAAATCTCCCTCGAATCGTTAAAAACGGCGATTCTTGTTGGAGGATATACACGACCAAAAGAACTCGACCTTTGTAAAGAGCATCTCGATGAGCTCGAGGCGTTAGCTGGAACGTACGGCTTCGAGACAGTAGAAAAAATTCCATGTCACATGCGAAAATTCGATGCCGGAACGTATCTTGGTCAAGGGAAAATCGAAGAGATAGCAACACATGTTGGTGATGTTGTTATTTTTGATGATGAGATCACACCGAACCAGCAGAAAAACCTAGAGCAAATGTTGGGTAGGCCTGTCATTGATAGAACCGAATTAATCCTCGAAATCTTTTCTCAACGAGCACATACGAAAGAGGCTCGCCTCCAAATTGAGCTCGCGAAAATCCGATACCAACTTCCGCGACTCAAACGGTTGTGGACTCACCTTTCACGGCAGACAGCCGGCGGTGGTGGTTTTACAAAAGGGGAAGGGGAACGGCAGATTGAGCTCGATAGACGAATCTTGAAAAGACGGATCTCTCGGCTAAATCAAGAGATTTCTGAAGTTCGTAAAAACCGTGAAGTGCAAAGGCAAAAAAGGCTCCGTAGCGGTGTTCCAACATTTGCAATCATCGGGTACACCAATGCTGGGAAGTCTACATTGCTTAATGAACTGACGCAAGCCGGAGTCCTCTCTGAAGATAAGCTTTTTGCAACACTTGATACAACGACGAGAAAGTTTATTCTGCCGAACCATCAGGAAATACTTCTTATCGATACGGTTGGATTCATTAGAAAGATTCCAACAACACTTGTTGCCGCATTTCGTTCGACACTCGAAGAAGCGGTGTATACTGATATTCTTCTTCATATTGTCGATGTTTCTCACCCTCTTGTTGAGGAACATGCAGACACAACCTATGAAGTGCTTAAAGAGTTAAATATTTCAGGTCACCCAGTTATTACCGTCCTAAACAAGGTTGATCAGCTCGAGAACAAACTTGTTCTCCATAAATTGAGAGTGAAATACCCAAGGACTGTCGCGATCTCTGCAACTAATCGAGAGGGGTTTCCAGACCTACTCCACCTCATGGAGGAAGAGCTTCGAAAGCTTCGAAAAGTGGTTCACCTCCGTGTACCTCAAAGTTCCTATGAACTGGTAAGCGAACTGATGACCCAAGGTCGAGTTATTACCATCGATTACGAGGGAAACGATGTGTTGATTGAGGCAGAAATTCCAACCATTCTGGAGCACAAGGTACAAACCTATGTCGTTGACTAAGCTTCCACTGGAGGAGAGGCCAAGAGAAAGGCTTTTGCTCCACGGAGCTGATGCCCTTTCACTATCTGAATTGCTAGCAATAGTGATTGGAAAGGGAACGAAGGGACGAACAGCGATTGACCTTGCCCATGAATTACTTTCAGATTTTGGTGGGCTTAGCACCCTGATGAACGCAACGGTTTATGAACTTTCTCATGTACGTGGTATAGGTCAAGCAAAAGCGATACAAATAAAAGCCGTTTTTGAAATTGCTAACAGGCTCCGATCAGAGATTCGTCCCTATCCAATTGCCATCGAAACGATGGATGAAGTAGCGAGCGTTATGCGCCGCTTTATTCTAGGAGCTACACAAGATTCCTCTTCGTGGTTTGTATGAACACTAAAGGAATGATTACGCATATTGAACACCTTGGAAAGGGAACCCTTTCTTCAGTTTTGATCCATCCACGAGAAATTTTCTCAATTGCAATCGCTCAAAAAGCGGCTCAAATCGTTCTTGTACATAACCATCCAAGTGGAGATACCACGCCATCGAAACAAGACATCGTTGCAACCAAAACATTGCTTGAAGTCTCAAAGATAATGCAACTGCCTATTGCTGAGCATATTATTCTCTCTCCTACGGAATACACTCTCCTTCTACAGTCGCGAAAGAGGGTCAAATTTCAATAAACTTCTATATTGAGTCAGTATTATAAACGGTGAGAGAGCTTTTCCCTCGATTTTTCAAGGAAAATATGGCATACTTTCCCGGCATGAAAAAGAAGCGATTTAAAATTGAGACACTTGGATGCCGTACCAACCAGTACGAGTCACAAGCCTTCGCAGACCAGTTGACTGGAGTTGGGTTTTCGGAAGCTCATGAAGGTGAGCAGGCCGATCTCTGCATCATTAACACCTGCACGGTAACCGACTCTGCTGACAAGCGATCACTCTACCAGATTCGGAAGCTCGAGAGAGAGCATCCTGGAGCACCGATCTATGTCACAGGCTGTATGGCAGAGCGGAGAGCAAGCGAAATTTTGAAACTCTCTCCACAAGCAAGGGTTATTCCCAATAAGGAAAAAGAAACGCTTCTGACCTACGCTCTTCCCGATGAAACTCTACCAGAATTCTCGATCAAACGGTTTGAAGCACACACACGTGCATTCGTGAAGGTGCAAGATGGTTGCAACTCCTTTTGTTCCTACTGTATTATCCCATATGTTCGTGGAAGATCGCGATCGAAGCCAATTGATCTTGTACTCAAAGAGATTCATGACCTTGTTGACAATGGATTCAAGGAAGTTGTTCTCACTGGTATTAATATTGGTGATTACGAAGATGGCCTGGCAAACCTTGTACGTGCTGTTGACAAAATTGATGGAATCGAAAGAATTCGTATTTCGTCTATTGATCCGGACGAAGTTGATGATGACCTTCTCGATGCAGTTATTTCAGGAAAAAAAACGTGTCCATCGATGCACATTGTGCTTCAGGCTGGATCCAACAAAGTTCTTAAGCGAATGAACAGGAAATATACGCGTGAAGACTTTTTTCATACCACAGAACGACTTGTCGCAGCCAACCCCGACTTCACCTTTACAACCGATATCATTGTAGGATTCCCAGGGGAGACGGAAGAAGACTTCCAAGATACTTTAGATGCAATGAAAGAAGTTCGCTTTGCAAAAGTTCACATGTTCCCATTTAGTGTACGCCCTGGTACCCGAGCTGCACGTTTCACCGATTTTGTAGCGGAAGAGGTGAAAGCAGAACGAAAACAGACGCTCATGCGTCTTTCAGAACGGATTGGGTATAACCTTCGTGAACAGTACATTGGCAAAACGATGAAGGTGTTAGTTGAAGATAACAACACGGGACACACTGAAAATTTCTTGTCTGTTACCATTAGTGACCAAGATGTATTGCAAAATCAAATATATGATGTCGAAATAGTAGAAAATTCACCGGAAGGATTACGCGGAGTAGTATGTCAATACGCATCACTGTAAAAAATAGACCATTCTCTCTTGATCCAGGCGCGAAATGTGTACTTCCAAAAAGTCCATATCGAGCAACGTTCTACCCAACAAAAATCGTTTGTGCTGCTATAGAAATCCCATTTCCACACACAGGACCTGTCAAAGGATTTACAGTCATTCAGGATCTTGAAAAAGGGTACGTGAAAGTTTTTGGTGAGACGAAAGAGGGGCGCATATCATACAGGCTTGCACACATAGAAAATGACCTTGTGCTTTTTGACGAACGGACCAAGGAAGCAACAAAAACTGCTGTTCTCCAACCTTCATTTCAAAAGCAAGCGATTCCGAAACTTTCCTTTGGCTGTCACAAAAAACAAGACGTATATCAGATTTTTAGACGCATGAATCCGGAAGAATACCTTCCTCTACTCTATCAAATAGGAAGAGGGTACCCAGCTGATGAAGTGCCAGAGAGGGGCGTTGGAGACCTTCTCCACACAATCAAAACGGTTATCGAAACCAAAAACCGTGTAGAAATCATACCTGCTTTTCATCAGTTCGTAATGGCAGGGTTTGAGTCGATATTCTCGCCGGTGTTGCACGATTCAACACACAGCGGAATAATTCAAGGTCACCTCAACGTATCTCCACATATCATTCTCGCGACCCTTGCGCGACTCATCGAAGCGATGTTTGTGCTAGAAAAAGAGGGAGCTCTACACCTACTTCCAGCGCTCCCACCACAGCTTCATCATGGAAAATTCATAAGAGTTCCATTTTCACTAGGGTCTATCGACATCGAATGGACAAAGAAAAAACTTCGTCGCGTTCAACTGCATGTTCAAAAGGCAGGAAGAGTAGAATTTTCACTGCCACGGGATATGCATTCCTATAGAGTAACTCGCTCCAAAAAACTCCCGTCTGAAACGAAGTTTCCCGGTGATGTCCTGATACTTGAAAAAGGGACATACACGCTTGATCGTTTCCAAAAATAATCGGAACAGTTTATATCATTGCACATGACGTGTGCAGATACCCATAAAGTGCTTCTACTAGATGCTCGACATGAAACTCCTCATGACTACTTAGGACTCCATGAACAAGATGGAAAAAAAGTGGTACGTCTTTTTCGTCCAGGATTTGACACTGCCTCCATTGAAGTTCGAGGAGTTGTGCAATCAATGCTCCCTATCGGTCAGGGTTTTTTTGAGTGCGCTGTTCCAGATGACCTTTCTCCACTAGAATACAGAGTGACCCACAAAAGGGGAATGCTCGCACATGATCCCTACGCATTTAGAGAAGTATTAACCGATCAGCAAATGAATGCATTTCATACAGGAGATCTCTACGACGCTTATGCATATATGGGGGGACGTTTAAAAACACTGCACAATACGCTCGGGGCCTCTTTTTGTGTCTGGGCTCCCAATGCAGTTTCTGTTCATCTTGTTGCAGATTTTAACTACTTCGACAAAACAATAAATCCGATGCAAAAGCGGGGAGACATTTGGCAGCTTTTTGTGCCAGGGCTCACTCAGGGGGAAAAATACAAGTTTGCAGTGCGTTTTCAAGATGGTGGGGTACGAGAAAAGGCTGATCCATATGAACTGTATTCTGAAATGCGTCCGAAAACAGCGTCTATTCTGTACGACTCATTCGACTATCATTCCAAAGAACCTGAATGGAGAAAAACGAGAGGGAGAAATACCGATGTCCCTATTTCGATCTACGAGTTCCACATGGGCTCGTGGAAAAAGGGGAACGTAGAATTTCCAAACTACAAAGACATCGCTCATCATCTTGCAATCTATTGCAAAGAGATGAACTATACCCATGTTGAGGTGCTGCCAATCTCAGCGCATCCCCTCGATGAATCGTGGGGGTATCAAGTAACGGGATACTTTGGCGTTACCTCAAGGTATGGAGAGCCCTCCGACTTTCAATACTTCGTCAACCACATGCATGAACAAAATATAGGGGTCATACTTGATTGGGTTCCGGCACACTTTCCGCAAGACGACTACTCCTTCGCGCAATTTGATGGGACACCTTTATATGAACACGCTGATCCATTGAAGGGATATCACCCTCAATGGACTACGAATATCTTCGATTATGGAAAACCAGAAGTAGTCTCCTTCCTAATATCGAGTGCTCTCTACTACATAGAGGTAATGAAAGTTGATGGGATTCGGGTAGATGCGGTCTCTTCAATGCTCTTTCTCGATTACGAACGAAAAGAGGGTGAGTGGCAGCCGAACCAGTTTGGGGGCAACCAAAATCTCGAAGCTATCGCTTTCATTAAAAAATTAAACCAAGTGGTCCACGATCGTAACCCTCATGCAATCATGATTGCAGAAGAATCACACGCATTCCCAAAAGTGACAGCACCACAAGATCAAGGGGGACTCGGGTTTGACCTCAAATGGAACCTAGGTTGGATGAATGATACACTTCAGTTTTTTACCCACGACTATGAATTCCGTCAGCATGAGCTCAAACACCTCTACTTCACACAAGTTTACATGCACGAGGAGAAATACCTACTCGTTCTCTCACATGATGAAGTCGTACATGAAAAAAAGAGCCTTATCGAAAAAATGCCGGGTGATGAGTGGCAACAGTTTGCGTCACTGCGGATGCTCTTTACCTACAAAATGTGTTTCCCAGGAAAAAAACTCGTGTTTATGGGAGGGGAAATTGGACAACGTAACGAGTGGGATTGTAAAGGGGAAATCCATTGGGAACTCCTCAACGAACCACTTCACTTACAACTCAAAGAGTATGTGAAAAAATTGCAGGCGATTTACAGCGGATCACCTGCACTTTGGGCGAGTGATTTTACACCAGGCACCTTCACTACGATTAAGACATCGCAAGATGAAAACTGCGTTCTTGCATTTGTGCGAGAAGGTGGTGGCGAGAGACTTCTTACAATACATAACTTTCGTCCTAGAGAGCAAACGGGTTGTTTGGTATACTACAAGGGAAATATTGAACCGATTCTCTTTAGTGGGCTGAAAGAATTTGGTGGGGATCAGGATACCTTTCCACACTTCACACACGAGCAAGAGGGAATACGAATTAACTTACCTCCACTATCAAGCTTACTATGCAAAATTATATGAAAAAAGAAGACTACATAAAACTCGTTGAAGAACTCCTCCATCATGACAAACTCTACTACCAGCAGCATCAACCTGAAATTTCCGACTTTGATTACGACCAAAAACTAAAAAAAGTTGAATCGATAGAAGAAGAGCATCCAGAGTGGGTCGTTCCGTATTCACCTTCTCAGCGAGTCGCGGAGAAACTTACAGAAGGGTTTAAACAAGTTGCGCATGAAACCCCGATGCTTTCTCTTTCCAATACCTATTCACGTGAAGAGGTCGAAGACTTCGTGCAACGCATGCACAAATTGCTAGAACGAACTGATGTTGTGCTTTCAGCCGAGCTGAAAATGGATGGTATTGCGTGTTCAATCCGGTATGAAAATGGAATACTCGTTCGCGGGCTTACAAGGGGAAATGGGGTAAAAGGCGATGATATTACCTCGAATGTAAAAACGATAGCATCACTGCCACTCAAACTCAAAGGGGACTACCCACCGGTACTTGAGGTGAGAGGGGAAGTCTACATGCCGATAAAAGTATTCAAAGAGTACAACGAAAAAAACGAGCACAAATTTGTTAATCCTCGAAATGCAGCAGCTGGCTCACTAAAACTCCTCGATCCATCTATCACATCGAAGCGAAAACTGCAGATGGTCTGTTATGGGATCGCTGATGATGATGGAGGAATTGTCGCTTCACAATTCGAGCTTCATGACTACTTAAAAAGCTTGGGCTTACCTGTTTCTAAAGATAGCCACGTTGCACGATGCACAACTGTCGATGAGGTCTTTGAATTCATTGACTTCATAGAAAAAGAGCGAAGTACGCTTCCTTTTGAAATCGACGGAGTGGTCCTCAAAGTGGACACCATCCGTGATCATAATAGACTTGGCCGTACTGGTAAATCGCCGAGGTGGGCTGTTGCGTACAAATTTGCTGCTGAAAAAGCAGAGACCGTCATCAAAGAAATTACGGTTCAGGTAGGACGTACTGGGGTGCTCACGCCCGTTGCAGAACTAGAGCCGGTATTCGTATCAGGAAGCACCATTTCTCGGGCCACACTGCACAACCAAGATGAAATCGATCGAAAAGATATCAGAGAGGGAGACACCGTCATCATAGAAAAAGGTGGTGATGTTATCCCTAAGGTTGTTCAAGTTGTACTAGACAAAAGGAAAAAAAACACACCTCCTTGGAAAATGCCTGCATTCTGTCCGGCATGCGGAGAAGCTGTTGAACAGAGAGAGGGAGAGGTTGCTGTTCGGTGTACGAACAAACAGTGTGGAAGCCAATCCCTTCGTAGGATTATTTTCTTCGCGAGCAAAGATGCCCTCGATATCGACCACCTTGGTGAGAAAGTGGTTACAAAACTCTACGAACTTGGGCTCGTTACAAAACTTTCAGATATCTACCGATTGACTCAAGAAGACCTCGCTGACCTCGAGGGATTTAAAGAAAAATCGATTCAAAATCTCCTAAAGAGTATTGAAAAGTCAAAAGACCTTTCTCTGACCCGTCTTATTATTGGACTGCAAATTCCCTTTGTAGGGGCTGGGACTGCTGAGCTACTCGCTGATGAGGCAAAAGACCTTGAAGGAGTAAAGAGGCTCTCTTATGACCAATTGATCGCGATTGATGGGGTAGGGGAAAAGGTTGCAACCTCAGTTTTGGAATTTTTTGAAAATCCTGCTCACATAAAAGAAATCGAAGAGCTCATAGAGCTCGGTGTTACCCCTAAAAAAGTTATTTCAAAAAAAATTCATCACGAATTTTTCTCGGGTAAAACGTTTGTACTAACGGGAACCCTTCACGAATTCACGCGAAGTGAAGCGGGAGAAAAGATAAAAGCACTCGGCGGAAAAGTTTCGAGTTCAGTCAGTAAAAATACCGACTACCTTTTAGCGGGTGAAGAGGCCGGGTCCAAACTCGACAAAGCAAAAAAACTCGGTGTTCACATTCTCACTGAGGAAGAGTTCAAAAAGCGCCTTGAGTCCAAATAAAACTCCATGATAAGATAGCTTGCTACTTTTTTATTCATTTTTAAAGGAAAAAATATGGGACAAGCTAACTCAGGATGGAAATCACAGTCGGGATTCATTTGGGCCGTTTTAGGTTCAGTTGTTGGATTCGCAAACGTACTGAGCTTCTCAGCACAGTGCTACCGAAACGGTGGTGGTGCATTCCTGATCCCATATTTTGTGGCATACCTACTCCTCGGGCTACCAATGCTGCTCTTAGAAGGTGTGATCGGACAAAAATTTGCGATGCCGCTCGTAACTGCATATGGAAAAAAAGCACCTGTGCTAGGGAAATATATCGGGTGGATTGCAATTATTTCGTGCCTTACTATCGGGTCATTTTACATCGTTCTAACAGCCTACTCTGCAATGTATACCTACTTTGGAGCAGCGGGCGTTATTCCTGATGACACCTCGTATTTCTTCAAATATCAATTCCTACAGAGCACCTCTTCTGTCCTAGAAATGGGGAGCTTCTCATGGCAGATTTTTGCTGCTGTAGCGGCGATTGGCCTCTTTGTATGGTGGACTATGATCAGAGATATCTCAAAAGGTGTTGAGACTGTTTGCTCAATGGTAATGCCGCTGTTAACCGTATTTGTTGTCGTTTTTGCGATTTTTTCTACCTTCTTGCCTGGTGCACTTGATGGGATTATTCGGTTCTTGAGACCTGACTTTTCAAAACTCCTCGACATCTCCCTTTGGAGAGATGTATTCGGTCAGCTCTTTTTTAGCTTGTCGCTTGGACTAGGTATCATTACTGGGTATTCTCAGTATAATGGGGAAAGCTTCAACCTTAGAAAGTCTATGACACTTGTAGCTATCGGTGATTTCGTGATCTCCTTTATTGCCGGATGGGTTGTATTTGCAAGCGTTGGATACATGAGCTTTGTAAGTGGTGTACCTTTCCAAGAAATGATCAAATCTGATTCTTCATTTGAAATTGGATTTATCATCTTCCCAAAAATCCTTAAAACCTTCTCGCTTTCATGGCAGCCAGTATTGAGCTTTGTCTTCTTCTTCTGTGTCTTCATCGCAGGAATTACTGGTGTATTCTCGATCGTAGAGAGTGTGACTGGGAACGTTGAGCGTGAATTCGGTCTAAGCCGTAAAACTTCAGTGACAGTTGTTCTGGGCGTTCTAGGAACTATGGCGGCTTTCTTCTGTCTAGGAAATGGCCAGCATATTATTGGAGAGCTTTCATCCATGGTACTTGGGTTGACCATGATCCTCAGTGCGTTCGCTGAACTCATTGTGTTCCTCTTCATCACTCCAGCGATTAGAGATGATGCGATCTGGTTTGTAAATGGCAAACGACGTATTAGCTTCTATGCGATCAAATATGCGGTGCCAGTACTTCTCCTCAGCATCCTCGCAGGGGGCATTGCTGTTGACGTCGCGCAACTCGGCGTTGGCTTTGCGATTCGATGGACCTGGTTTGCGGCGGCAACAATCGCTGCATACACCATGATGCGAATCGCTGATACCTCTAAAAAAGTCGTCTACGCATAAAAAAAGGCCACACGAAATCCGTGCGGCCTTAACCAATCTTAGTGAAGTCGTCTAACCTTTTTTTTCTAACTCTTTAGCGTCCGTTTTCACTTCGCTTGTGCGTAAATGTGTCGCTCTATCACTGAGGCTCTTCGGGTCTGTAGAAACGCTGCGTATTGCTTCTTTACCGCACCGATCTGTTTGTTCGACGATCACTTCAAAGACCTGACCACCATCCAAAACAGCGTAACTCTTTCCCTTGTAGGTAAAAATTGTTGGATATCCAGAAGACCAGATCATTGGTTCAAATAGTATTGCCACGGCTGAACTCCTCTCTATTTGGGCGAATATGATACAAGGACGCTAACTAGAAAACAATGCATAGCTTTTTTTGATTAGACTGGGTGAAATCCGACATGGACTCTCATGAACCCTTTCTCAGCAAAAGGTTCAGTCGTTCTGATAACACCTAGAGTGAGGTGAAAATCCCGTCCATCTGGTTTGTCAGTGAGGCCGTGTGATTGTCGAAGTTGGACAAGCTCCTTTGACTGGAGGGTAAGAACAAGCGTTTTTTCTACTCCAGGCCAATCATACTGATTAATAAGCAAAGCACGTTTCAGGGTAAAAGAGAACTCGCGGCCCAACTCAAAAAACTGACCTAAGGGGTTTTCGTGAGGAAATACGACGGGAATCGATGGTCCAAGTCTAAAGTCAAAATCAGGGGTAGTGCATTTTTCATGAGGAAAGATGTCTGAAAGTTCCTCGAAAAGTTTTTCAGAAACTCTCAAGTAGAGAAGGCCATCATTTCTGCTGCACAACGTTCCCTTCAACTCAAGGTTGAGGTTTGCTAAAAGGGCTCGTCTCTTTTCCTCTTTGAGAGGAGAAAACGTCTCTTTTGGAGCTTCTCTAATCAAGTATTCAGGCGTAAACCGGGCCTCTCGAGACCGTGTTTGGGAAACAGATTCGACATACTTTCTCGATGGTTGCATCGAGAATACTTCTGTTTTGTTCTCTGCTGTACGGGATTTGTCAGCTGCCTTTGATGGAGCGTGTTTATGGAAAAAAGTAGAAAAAGTTTTTTTGACTCGTTCAAGGGGACTGAGTGTCACCTCGCGGGTCTTTGCCTTTTCCTTTCCAAAAAGCTGCTGTAAAGAATTTTTGACCGATGATAAGCCTTTGGCGCTATCCTTTTTAGAAGCAGCGACGAGTTTCGGCAAATCTGGTTTGTTAAATTCTAAATTTGAAAGTTTCATTACTCTCTCCCTGAGTAGCAGTATACTATAGATGGGAAGAAGAGGGCAAACAGTAAAAATATCTGTTTACCAAATCAAATAAAATTACTACTATCCGTTTCAATAATTTATTCTTACATACATTGGAGAAGTCAAATGTTAAAAGCTGTAGCAAAAGGCGCAATTATTGGCGGTGTGCTGGTATTCATTTGGATGGCAGTTTCATGGATGTTCATTCCATGGCATAAGGCAACGGTTAATCAGTTTGAGAACCCGATTGAGGTTGCTTCTGTTGTTAAAAAGAACGCTCCGTTCGCTGGTGTCTACGTATATCCAATGAACTATGAAAACAATGATTCAAGTATGAGCCACTCAGGAGAGCCTCTTATCTTTTTATCAGTAAGCTACATGAAAGATAGTGGAATGAATCCTATGACGTTCCTCTATTCTCTTCTTACCCAAATCTTGGGTGCTGCAATCCTTAGCATTATGATGTACATGGCTGCACACCAGACCTACTTTGCCAAACTGGTTTTCGCGATCCTCTTTGGTTTTGGTATCGGAGTGCTCGGCAACTTCCCGGCCTGGAACTGGATGGGATTCCCAACAAACTGGGTGTGGGTTGAAATTGCAGACCTGACTATTGGGTGGTTTATTGCGGGGCTTTTCCTAGCGGGATTCATCAAAGAAGACAAGGCATCCAATCAAGCTCTGTAACATATAGGACTTGTTATCGCTGCGAGTTTTTGTGTCCTCGGCGCTCGAAGTATCAATACATACATCTTCGCGCCTGCGGTACAAAACCTCATTGCGCTAACAAGTCTTCAAAATATGGGGGGAGGAATTCGCATTTGTGATAACAAACCTTATTCGTTTTGTTAGACGAGGAGGGGGGATTCCTGCAGGTTGCCGAGGAGTGTCTGGTGATTGAACGAATGAAGGTTCACATTCTGCAATGTTCCGATGAGGGAATCATCACCTTCAAAAATCACTTTTTTCCAGCAGCGAGTACGCCCTTTTAGCTTTCCTTCACGATTTCTTTTTTCTACAAGTACTTCGACCGTTTCGCCGATCATTTCAACTCTTTGCTCTGCACAGATTGAGTTGTGAAGCTCGATCAGTCTTTGTAGCCTTTCTTGCTTCACTTCTTCTGGAACATCGTCTTTCCAACGGCGCGCTGGAGTTCCCTGTCTTTCCGAGTATGAGTACATGAACGCGACTGAATAGCGGATATCTTTCATTACTTGGTAGGTC
>Ga0070729_10001936_pt1 | contig 28654 bp, 16 predicted proteins | sample tdDd472_FD_66725 | JGI IMG/M metagenome (GOLD analysis project Ga0070729, IMG submission 66725) | Marine sediment microbial communities from the Atlantic coast under amendment with organic carbon and nitrate - tdDd47.2 | ecosystem: Environmental > Aquatic > Marine > Coastal > Sediment | place...
GACTGGCCAGATGCTCATTCTGGCAGTCAGGTCTCCCTCTTCTGTCTTCTCTCATCTCGCTTCTGTCATTTCTCTTCTGTCATCTGAACATAACACAAAACGAAAATCCATGTCTAAAAATCACATCATGCTCTTTACTGGCCTAGCACTAGGCTTGGGCTGGGCGATCCGAGGGCACTTCGGACATGAGTGGGGAGCATCTTGGGCTGGAGCGATGGGTACCTTAGCACTCATCTTGATCATTAACCGAAAAGACTGGTTGGCCCATGCACCGACGCTTGCGGCATTAGGCGCTGCAGGATGGGCAATTGGAGGTATGATGAGTTACGGCATCGTCATAGGATATTGTCGAGGAACCGATTATTGGAATGTGGCCTATGGTTACACGATGTTGGCCGTCATCGGTGGGCTTTATGGTTTCTTGGGTGGCGGTTTCCTGGGTTTGGGCTTGGCGAGTAGCGCCGAGAAAAAGCCGGACTGGGCGGCCCTGATCAGTCAGATGGTAGCAGGGGCCTATCTATTTTGGGGGTTTATCATTTATCAATTAGAATGGTTTATGACCCCTCCTCGTTCCGAGCTGTGGGCGGCCTGTCTAGGGGCAGCGGTCGCATTAGGCTGGTACCTCTATCGAGAAGGCTATTACAATGCGCTGAGTGTGGCGTTCTATTCGGCCTTGGGAGCCGGTTTCGGTTTCGCCTTCGGAAATTTCCTACAGGTTTTAGGTTCGGCTAGCGGCATCGCCTATAATTGGTGGAATATCATGGAATTCACGCTGGGCTTGTGTGGAGGGATAGGAATGGCCTATGCCATCTTGCGCCAGAAGTGGCCGAAAAAGGCCCAGCCTTCCTCCCTTAGTAACTGGCTCGGACTGTTTTTTGTCTTTGCCTTCATTCCTTTCATCAATTATGTCAATGCTTTTTCAACAGATAAACTTTCAAAACTAGCAGAACGACTTAGCTTAACCGAAAGCACTTCTTTTGTTTTTACCCAGCAGCTAGGGGGAGGACTGATCCTGCTATTCGTCATCGTGGTAGCAGCGCTGGTTTGGAGGAATGTGGCACGAAAGCCCAAAAAGTATAAGCCGCTGATTGGCCCCTTTTTATTTTTTACTTGTTCCTTTTATTATCTTTTATATTCCTATATCATCAAGGGCTTTTTTATCCGCCCCTTTAGCTTTGGGCAATCCGATACTGCTTATTTACCTATATTAATCATCATGGCTATTTTATGGCGCTTCAGCTCGAAAAAGTCACCCTCTGGCAAGGATTTAGCTTCCGGTATTTCTACTAAGCAATCCCGTCAATTATTAATAGCCTTGATCGTCAGTATCTTATTCATTGCCTTTATCTCCATCCAGGTTCATGATGGTTTAGGGGGCATGCAAACCCGATTTTAACCTTCAATCCCGACCCATAAAAACCTAGTTTTATGAAACGAATTGCCTACTTACTTTGCTTCCTCTCCCTTAATTTACTCTGCCAACTGAATGCTCAAGCTCCGTTGCGTGTCGGTGCAGCCGTACGCGTCATTACCCCAGATCCTTTGCTACCTGTATCAGGCGGAGTAGGTGTCCCCAAAGATGCCAAGGAAAAGAAAGGAGATTTGTATGTCCGAGCTATGGTTTTCGAGAAAGGAGAAACCCGTATTGCTATTGTCAACATCGACAATCTCGGTTGGCCTTCTGCCTTGGGCGACCGCTCGCGCGCCTTGATCAAAGGAATCCCAGCCGAAAATATCCTCATCGGTGCTACCCATACCCATAGTGGGCCCGACGCCTACGCCTTTCCCAATGAAAAAGGAGAAACCCGAGCGGATTTCAAGTACCTCGATTGGTGTGTACAGCAAGTAGCTGACGCCGTCAATGAAGCCCTCAGTAAATGCACGCCTGCTGCCTTGAAAGTTGCTGAAGGGGAGGCCAAGGGTAAAATTGCCTTCAATTACTATGCAGAACAATTATATGACCCTCGTTGCAATGTCATACAAGCCATCGGAACGGAAGGAGCCAACCAAGATAAAGTGATCGCCACCTTAGTCAACTATGCCATTCACCCCGAGGTGATTGGCTCAAAAGAAGGCATTTTAAGCCCTGATCTCTGCGGTCCTTTATATGATCGCATAGAGGCAAAAACAGGTGGAATAGCCCTCTTCATGAACGGGGCACAAGGCGGCATGGTAACAGCTGATAATCGCCTGCCTGACGGTGGCGACACCCGAACCTGGGAAGAATGTATCCGAATTGGGGAATTATTGGCAGATGAAGCCTTGCGTATCGTCGATGGTGCAGCAGCTGTATCAAATCCAGCCCTACATTGTGCAGCCAAACGCATCACTTTTCCCATCGAATCAGAAATGATGCGTTTTATCATCAATAATTCGCCTTTGCAAATGAATGCACCCAGCGATACCGAAATAAGTACCCAACTGAACTTGCTACAAATCGGCGAAGCCCAAATTCTAAGTATTCCAGGCGAAGCACTACCCAATATTGGCTATTATTTGAAACGAAAAATGAGTGGCAAACAAAACCTTTTATTCGGATTGACCAATGATGCTTTTGGCTATATCCTAACTAAGGTTGATTTCAATAGCTTTAAACGTTACGATTATATTTCGAGAACAAGCCTGGGTGAAATGACCGGAGAAATATTAATAGAAGAGGCCCTGAAAATGATCGCCGACACTCCTTTCATTAATAATTAGTGACCCTAAAATACCCGATTATGAAATGGATAAAAATCATAGCCCTAGTTTTTGGCTCAATCCTCCTCCTTCTGGCAGGTCTATGGTTTCTATTGGTGGCTAAAAGTCCAACTCAATCGATCTCCCTTGAGAATTACTACGCCTACGACAAGAAGTTACCCCTTAAGGATTCCATCCGTCAGATTTTAGACACGACTGATTTTACCTTATCTTATGTGACTTTCCGAAGTGTCCACAATCAGCAAGTGACCAGCCTGCTAAGTATTCCGAAAACCGGTCAGCCCCCCTACCCTGCTGTCATCTTAATGCATGGTGTAGGTGATCGAAAAACCGTAGACTATGTGGAAGCTGGCAATACCTTACTGACCCGAGCAGGCTACGCCGTGCTACGACTGGACACCCATAATCATGGCGACCGAAAAATAGATGATTATGATTTTGATCTCAAAAAAGGATTAAAATATTGGACCCGGAATACCATCACCCAAACTGTATTTGACCTGCAACGCGCCGTCGATTTTTTGGAGACGCAGCCGGCCATTGACACTAGTAAAATTGGCTACTACGGGATCAGTTTGGGAGGAATCATCGGCACGATCTTTTGTGGATTGGATGAGCGTATTAAAGCCCCAGTCATTGCAATAGCAGGAGGAAGTCTTCATCTCCTCTTTGGAAAAGATGCCCTAGATCAGGAAGTGCAAGATTACGTGAGCGTGATTGATCCGATCAACTTTGTGGAGAAAATTGCGCCTCGTCCCCTTTTGATGATTAATGCCGAAAATGATGAGGTCATCCCCCCCATAACCAGTAAGCTGCTATTTCAGCAAGCCAAAGCCCCCAAAGAGATTATTTGGTACCCTACTACACACAAGACCGTTCCGCTAGAAAGGGTTTACCAGGATGGAATAGATTGGTTTGACAAATATTTGAAGGATGAAGATTAAGCTCAAAAAGATCGGCAAGTATTTCCTTTTTTTCCTGGGATTCCTTCTCCTTTGGGCTTATTTCTATGTCGTTCTCCCCATCTGGGGTATTCCTTTCAATGCAGATCGGCATGGATTGCCTCCCCTTACCCCAGCCTGGGCCTTGGAAGCCTGGCTGTGGGAAGATGATGTGAATACAGCAGCTTATGTCGATACTTTACTGAATGGATATGCCGAGCATGATATTCCTATCCGTACGATAATGATAGATAGTCCTTGGAGTCTGCGCTACAATGATTTCAGTGTAGATGAATCGCGTTACCCAGAACCCGCCCAATGGTTTCAAGGCCTCCAAGAAAAAGACTATCGCGTAGTTCTTTGGATGACTAGTATGGTCAATAGTCATAGCAAGGATACCAAAATTAAAGAAGGTGGAGAATGGTTTGATGCAGCGCTGGAGAAGGGCTACCTGATCGGTCAAGATAACCAGATCAAGTGGTGGAAAGGCAAAGGTGGGTTTATAGACTACACGAATCCAGCGGCCCAAGAATGGTGGCAACAGCAGCAACAGCAAGTATTCGACTGGGGCATCGATGGCTGGAAACTCGACGGTACGGCGACCCTCTTCCGGAGTCAGCTAGGGGTACTTCCCTTCTTCTACCAAAAAGGAGCTAGCGGATGGCTAACGACACGGCAATACATGGATTTATACTATCGAGAAGAATACCAACATGGGCTTCGTCAAAATCCGGATTTCGTGACCCTATCTCGGTCCATGGATCGTGGCTTCCACCCCGAGGGCTTCGCCCCCATCGACGCCTCCCCAGTCAATTGGGTAGGAGATCAAGAACATAAATGGCTCAGTAAAGAATTATTAGCCGAAGAGGAAGAACAACAAGATATCGCCCTAGCTGGTGTGCAAGGTTTTGAATCTGCCATCGACAACATCCTCAAAAGTGCAGCAAAAGGCTATAATATCATTGGTTCCGACATTGCTGGCTTTTCCGGTAAAACCATTCCTCCTAGACTCTATATCCGATGGGCTCAATTTTCTGCTTTTTGCGGCCTGTTTCTCAATGGCGGGCATGGCGATAGGGCCTTGTGGAATAGATCAGCGGAAGAACTCCAGATCATTCGACAATATACTTGGCTTCACCAGGAATTGATCCCGTATATGTATCATTATGTGGTAGAAGCCCATCGTGGAGGAAGTGTTTTGCAACAGCCCATCGAAGGCAAATACCATTATCTATTTGGAGAATCACTACTGATTGCTCCTATTTACAAAGATGATTTGAAGAACGAAGTTCAACTTCCGCCAGGAAAGTGGCGCTACTGGTTTGATGATCGATCAACTGTCCAGGGAGAAACGACCTTTGACCAAACCTTCCCGCTGGATGAATATCCGGTATTTATCAAAGAAGGAGCTATCATCCCCATGAAGATTGAACGCGATTATACCCACTTAGGCGATTCCAGCTCACAAGCTTACATCACCTACTTGATCTACCCGGATATCTCTAATCAATTCTCCATCTATGATACAGAGACGCAAGTGGAAACAAAGCTCTCTATGGAGAGAACAGACACCGCTATTTCCCTACAATTCAGTGGTAAAAAGCTGCCCCATATTTTGCGGATTCACCTAGAACAGCGGCCTAATCAGGTTTTGCTAGATGGCCAAGTCCTTCCGGCCTACGAATACGATGAAATTAAGCAGAAACTCATTATTAGAACCCACACCTATGTAGAGGGGCATTATCAAATCAATTGGTCATCCGAGGCTACCCAAAAATCACAGCAATAATGAGTAAAACCAAAAAAATAAAGCGAATTATCTTTAGGGTCTTGCTGGGTTTGATGCTCTTACTATTTATAGCTTTTGTCGTCATCACCGCCCCTTATTGGTGGCGTGCTTGGGTGACCTACCCTCAACTCGAAAAAGCCAGGCTTGATATAGCCACCCGCTATCAAGCTCCATCCAATATTAGTGGAATTGACAGCTACCAAGGTGTTTTGCATGCCCATAGTTATTGGTCGCATGATAGCCGAGGTCAATTGAATGAAATTCTTCCCGCAGCAAAACAAGCAGCATTAGATTTCATCTTCTTTAGTGATCATCCGCATGGAAAACTGGATACTTTTCCCCGTTCTTACCACGGCACCTATGACGGGATTGTGATGGAGAGTGGAACAGAATACAGCAGTGGTTTGATGATTAGCCCATTGCAAGCCGGTGTCCTCGATTGGAGTGTGGGCGAAGAGGCGCTTAGTCAGCAAGTAAAAGAGGCGGGCGGGTTTGTGGGTTACGTACATAGCGAAGACGAACACAATTGGGACAGTGAGCACTACCAGGCCATGGAAATTTATAATATCCACACCGATCTGCTAGATGAAGAAAAAAACTTCCTCACTCAATTGATCCTGAACTCCATGATTAATGGTAAAAAGTATAGACATTGGGCCTATCGAGAGCTGTTTGATGAGCAGACGGCTATCCTGCAGCATTGGGATGAACTCAACCAAAAAAGAAAAATCGTAGGTTTCGCTGCGGTAGATGCACATAATAACCAGAGTTTTCGGGCGCGCTATCTCCCAGATGGGAAGGTAGAATGGGTAGGGCCCAATGCCAAAACGATGAAAATCGTAGACCCGGGCTGGAAGGAAAAACTCTTATTAGGTGAACCCGATGCAGCGGGTTGGGCCTTTAAATTTGAGGTCGACACCTATTTTCATTCTTTCAACTTCGTTAATACGCACGTCTTCAGCGATACCCTATCCAGCAGAAACATTATTGATCATATCTTAAAAGGTCATGCTTTTATCTCTTTCGAGAGCTTAGCAGCAGCAAGTGGCTTTCAATTTGTAGCCCAAGATGGTAGTCAAAACACGATCGGGATCATGGGTGATTCTATTGCCATTAACCAAATAGCTCAGCTTAAAGCCATTTCTCCGTATCCAGTGGCTTTTCAGCTACTCCGAGATGGGGAATCTATGGAAAAAACCGAAGCTGCCTACGACTTCATTTTCAAGCCCAACGGCCAAGCTGGCAACTATCGCTTAGTCGCCAGCTTGTTGCTAGGAGACCAATGGACACCTTGGGTGTATACCAATCCAATTTACCTTTACTAAAACTATAACCATGAAAAAAAACTATCGATCACCACATAGGATTCAACACCTTCTCTACGGGATGCTTTGCCTGCTACTCAGCAGTTGTGGTGCACCTGCTGCTACGGATACCGAAGAGGCTGAAGGCGAAACCACTGCTAGTGAGACACGAATGACTTGGGGACAAAAACTAGGCTATCCCGCTGATCAAGTAGTACTCATGTTACATGCCGATGATATTGGGATGTGCCCCGAGGCTAATATCTCTGCCAAGCGATACATGGAAAATGATCATATCCAATCCTGTGCCGTGATGATGCCCTGCCCCAACGCTAAAGAATTCATCGATTGGGCGATTGCGCATCCTGATGAGGATGTAGGCTTACACCTGACCCTTACCAGTGAATGGAAAACCTACCGTTGGCCTGGTCTCACCCCAATTCCAGAGGCGCCAGGCTTACATGATGAGGAAGATAAGTTATGGCATAAAGTCATTCAGGTGGTACAAAATGCCAGTCCGGCAGAAGTAGAAAAGGAAATCCGTGCCCAAATTGAACAGGCCATTGCTTGGGGCTATCGGCCCGATCACATCGATACACATATGGGAACCCTCTATGGCTCTCACCTTTATACCGCAGCCTATTTAAAAGTAGCCGAAGAATATGAAATCCCGGCTATGGCTCTCGATTTTGAAAATCCAGAAATTATCGAAGGCTTCAAACAGGCAGGCTATCCTATCAATGACGAAATGATTGAAATTGTCAATAACTACTCGCTACCCAAATTGGACTTTTTCGCTTCCGCGCCTAATGCCGACACCTATGAAGAAAAGCGGGCGAGTTTCCAGGCTTTAGTAAAGTCCTTGAAGCCCGGTATTTCGGAAATCATTTTTCACCCCTCCGAACTAACCGAGAACTTGAAAACGATTACTAATTCTTGGCAACAGCGAGCCTGGGAGGCACAAATGTTTGAAGATGAAGCCATGATCCAATTTTTCAAAGATGAAGGAATTGTCTTTACCAATTGGAAAGAAATCATGCGTCGATTTAAGGAGGGATAGCGCGGGGAAGTTGCAGGTGAGGAATACCTGCAACGGCGGAACGGCATTGGTGGATGGCGAGCTCCAGCTCGCCGTTTTAGACCGTCAATGAGCAAGCGCTCGTGGCGAACATTATAAAAAAGGGATTATGAAAAAATGGTTATTACGATTAGGATTGTTACTTCTAGCGCTCATCATTGGCGTGGTGTCCTGGGCATTTTACAACATGAGGGATCGCCATCCTGGCTATGAGGTTGCACTTTCTATCTCTGGGAATCAAGCTCCTGTTTCCTTAAAAATGGGATTTGGGAAGCAAGCGATTACTCCAACAATTATCGACACCTGGAATGATGTCAATGGAGATGCGCGCTACAAAGAAGAAGACGGTGACACGTACAATGACCTCAATGGGAATGGGAAATTTGATGCAGTCTGGATTGCTGGCTTTAGCAATGGGAAACCTGCCATGGGGGTACATGATGAGGTGTGGGCCAGGGCGGTCTTGATAGATGATGGGGAAACCCGACTAGCGATGGTAGCCCTCGATGCCGTTGGTTTTATGCACGATGATGTAGTGGATATTCGGAAGGCAATTCCGGCAGAATGGAATATCGACTATACATTGATTGCCTCTACCCATACCCATGAAAGCAATGACCTCATCGGTATTTGGGGGCCCGATGAATTCCATAGTGGGGTAGATCCAGCACATATGAAATACCTCAAAAATCAAACGATTCAGGCCATTGGTGATGCCGTTAAAGGGCTAAGGCCCGCCAAAGTCATCTTCGCAGAAGAGCTGAGCGGCCGAGACTCTTTACTCATCAAAGATACCCGGAAGCCCATCGTCAAGGCAACGGGTATCCATGTGATGCAAGCGATCGATGCTGAGAATGGAAAAACTTTGGGAACCCTAGTTAATTGGGCCAATCACCCAGAAACACTTTGGAGTAAAAACCTTTTGATCAGTTCCGATTTTCCACATTACATCCGCGAAAGCATGGAGGCTGGTATTCAGCACCAGGATACCCTTATTCAAGCAGGCTTAGGCGGTGTTTCCATCTTCTTCAATGGTGCAGTGGGAGGCTTAATGGCTCCTCACCCTACTCTTCCTTTCAATGACCCCATTCGAGATACCATCTACCAAGACCCTTCTTTTGAAAAAACCCGTACGCTAGGCGAGCAAATTGCCATGCTTGCTTTCACCGCATTGGAAGGAGTCGATACCTTGAGTCAAATCGAACCGATTAAGCTGGAAGCCAAGACTATCATTTTACCTTTAGCTAACAAGATCTATCGACTAGCTTCAGCCATTGGGCTGCTCAAACGTGGTACCCCCAAATTGTTTGCCTCCAGAACCGAGGTAGCCGCTTTCAATATGGGGCCAGCCAGTTTTATAAGTATCCCGGGCGAGATTTACCCCGAGATCCTATACGGTGGCATTGAAAGCCCTCCTGGGCAGGACTTTGTCATGGAGCCCTTGGAGATTCCGCCATTGCAAGAAAAGATGAAAGGCCCATACCGTTTCTTTTTAGGTTTGTCGAATGATGAGATTGGCTACATCATCCCCAAAAGCGAATGGGACGCGGAAGAACCCTGGTTGTATTTGGATGAAAGAGATACTTATGGCGAGGAAAATTCGCTGGGTCCGGAAACATCGCCCTTATTATATGAGGCTTTTTCGGACTTATTAGGGAAATTGAAGTAAAAGCCTCTGTGAAGACTTCAGAAGTTTTCGCCAGTCATGGCCCATTAAACTTCTGAAGTCTAAAACTGATACTTATGAAAAGAGCTTGGAATATCATCAAAAAAGTCCTGCTGGCTTTGATCCTACTATTAGTACTCTTACTCGTTTTCACTTTAGACGAAGTGGACGAGCAGCCCTACTTTGAAAGTGAGTACTATAAGAACACCATTGTTCAACTGGATAGCAGCCTGTCATTGATGCAAGAAAAGCAGGGGCAGCTAAGGGCAGGTTTTGCCAGGATCAACATCACTCCTCAAATTGGTAGTGAGCAAGAGGTAGCCATGCAGGGGCAATTTCGGGAAGTGCCTTTAGCAGGTTATGGTGCACGCGAAAAGCCAGCCAATGCAGTCCATGACTCCATTTTTGCCAAAGCGATTGCACTGGAGGTAGATCATCAAGCAATTGTATTTATCGGTACAGACTTACTTATCATGCCCCCTGCTGTCGCCGCCGAAGTATCAACAACCTTAGCGAAAAAGATCGGATTAAAACGCGAACAGCTCTATTTTGGAGCGACCCATACACACTCCAGCGCGGGGGCGATGTCCCAGGGCTGGGTAGGCGAACAATTTGCAGGAGTATATCAAGCTGCCTTTGTTTCCTGGCTCAGTCAACAAATTGTAGCTGTCGTAGAAAAGGCCTTACAGGATTTACAAAAGGCGAGTGTTGGCTTTAGCGATTTCGAAGCAGAAGCCTATGTCAAAAACCGGATCATTGGAGAGACGGGACGGCTGAATGATATCTTCACTTTTATGGTGGTCAAACAAGATACTGCTAAGACCGCCTTACTCGGCGCCTTCGCAGCCCATGCCACGACCCTAGGAGCTTCCAACTTGGCGTTTAGTGGAGATTACCCGGGCTACTGGGAGCGAAAATTGGAAAAGGAGACCGTTGATTTAGCCGTTTTCTTTGCGGGAACCGTCGGTAGTCATAGCTATCGAAGTAAAGGCAATGATTTTGAACGCGCTCAATATATCGGTGAGGCTTTGGCGGATAGTGTGAAGGCTTACGTCCCGAAGGTAGAATGGCAGGACAGTGTTTCCTTCACTGCTTTTTCCGCTCCGATTCAAGTACCTGCCTTACAGATTCGATTGGGGGAGGAGAGCCACTTGCGTTCCTACTTAGGTCATCGCTTAATGCCAGGGCTAGAAAGTCCTAGTATACAGGGGATGAAGATCAACAATTTCATCTGGATGACTTTGCCTTGCGAGCTAAGTGGGGAATACGCGATTGATCTAAAAAATGCTTTGGCACAAGAAGGGTATCATTCTGTATTTAGCAGTTTCAATGGCGCATATCTCGGGTATATTGTCCCGGCCAAATATTACCACTATGATCACTACGAATCCAAACTGATGGGTTGGTATGGGCCAAGCATGGGTGACTATCTAATGGAGCTTTTGTATAGATCCTGCAACGCATTGAGTGGGGAACGGTTGTAGTCCTCTGTCAGCCATCCTGGCCCATTTTCTGCTTAAGAACTTCAGAAGTTTTCGCTAGCCAAGGCTAATTCAACTTCTGAAGTTTAAGTCTCTATATCTACCAAGGTTTCCCTGTACCCTGTAAGAGCCACATTTTCGACCATGCACTATTATTACCATCGGGTGCTGTATGGCTGGTGGCCTCTAGCTTATCGATGGCACTTTGTGCATTTTGTGGATTAAAATCAATTTCATCAAGGGAGTAATAGAAGCGAACAGGTAAAGCTGGTCTTTTGGCAATAGTACCTGCCTGTAAGGCGGGAAAACCAGTTCGCCGATAATCAAACCAAGCTTCGGCAGCTGCCGTCCAACTGGCAATCCACTTTTGTTCGATAATCTGTTCTACAGTTCCTTCAAATACTACCCCTTCTCCGGCAATATAACTTTTGTAGTCACTACCCACACCCCAAGTCTCAAAGCTAGCCGCAACTCCATTGTTATAATGTTCCTCAGCGGTAGCCCCTGTACTCCAGCCTTTCAAAGCAGCTTCAGCTAGGATCAGATTGACTTCAGCAGCAGAAAGTAGGCGGGCTTTTAGCAATGGCCCTGCCGCACTTCTATAGATATCATTCAAACTAGAGGCATGCGGATTATTGGGCGCTTGCTCCAAATTTGGATTCAAATTGTAAGCCTGTGGAACCACCGACCATGAGGGAGGGAGTCCAACAAATTCGGGATCGAGGTCCAAAGGAAAGCCATGTGTCCCTTCATATTGAGCGGCAATATCGGGTGCCACTTTGCGAATACCATTAACGATCTCATCCGAACCTTCCGGCATGCTTTCATCTATAAATAGCGGGACATCAATTTTCTCCGCCCAGATAGCCAAGCGTGGATCATTGAGCGCCTGCATGGCATCCACTAAAGTTGCACACATCTTCAAGCGACGGAAGTTACTACCGCCTGTGCCATCAAAAACCGTATTGTTAGGCCAGGAATCGACATCACTGTTCCCCACATAAGCCACTGCTGCATCATCGGCTGAACTCAGAATTAATGGATATTTATCAGGATTATTCGCAATATTCTCTATCCCTGCTTTTGCGGTGCTAGGGTCTTTTTCTGATAAACGCATATAGTAACGAAGTGCCAAAGAGTTGGCAAATTTCTGCCATTTCCGAACATCGCCCCGATAGAGTACATCTTGGGATACATTGATGTCTTTATAGCTATCCTGGTCTTGAGATAGCAATTCATTAGCTCGTTCGAGGTCTGCTAAAATACCGTTGTAAATATCTGCTTGTGCATCAAAGGCGGGTTTGATATTTTCCGCACCACCCAATTCGCCTTTTAATGCCGCTGAATAGGGAGCATCTCCCCATAAGTCGGTGATGAGTCCAAAAACATAAGACTTGAATATCAAGGCCATACCTTCGTGAAAATCGAGGCCCAATTCAACTGCTTTACGACGTAATTCATCATCATTTCTAAGTATTCCGTAATGAGATGACCAACCATGAGAGGACCAATCATATGCATTGTGAGAACTACTCCAACCGTCTTTCTGGGTGTGCTGCATTACACCAGCCAAATCACCATATCCCAGATTTACGACAGTCTGAGCAGTGGTGGTAATCACAGTGCTCATCAGCAAATTGGGGTGTGCATTGGCAGGGTCTACCCCATTCGGGTTGACGTTTAATTCTTCTAAATTATAACAGGAAGAGAAAAACAAGAGCAATAAGAGCGTCTTGCCTGCTAACTTATTTTTTGTAAATATCATGATTTTATTTTTTAGCTGCTTTACCTGTGGTTAAAAAGTAAAGTTCAATTTAAACCCAATAGGCAATACCCAAGGTTCTACATTATAACGTTCAATACCTTGTTTGAATTGGGTGCCTCGATTTCCACTCGAAGATTCTGCCTGGAAAGCACGTTCCGGATCAATCGCGATCTTCGCTTTAGTCCAAAGTACAATATTTCGACTGTAGACCGAAAAACTCAACTCCCTGATATTACCCAATTTCTTAAGGGCATTGGTAGGAAACTGATAGCTCAGTGACACCTCACGTAACTTCACAAAATCCGCATCAAACATAGACGGACTCGCAAAACCCCAAGGATAGGAAACGATATAAGGCAAATAAGGAAGCGGATTATTATCTCCTAAATTCTCAATGTATGTTCCGTCCGGCAATTGCACTACCCCTGGAATAAAGTAACCATCATTGACCACAACCCCACTAAAATCTTCAGGAAAACCTCCATATTCAACAGTAGGGCCACCCACAACGTGGAAACCATTCTTAATATACTGATCTTCGTTGGCCACCAACCAATCGCGCAACTCCTGCCCCGTACGCCCCTCTGGATTGATCAAGTTATCTAACCAATATTGCGTGCTGGCATCTTCTGCCATATAACGAAATGTCTGAGAAATAAATTGACCTCCTTTACGCCAATCTACCGTGAAGTTCAAGGTGAAGTTTTTGTAAGAAAGCTGGTTTTGGAAACCCAAAATAAAGTCAGGATTATAATTACCTACTTTATTACGTGTATTCTCGGCGCTGATATCCTGCCATTCCAAATCTCCTCCACCGATAATAGGGTATCCAAAATAAGGAGAATTAGGGTCTTCAACCGTCAATACTTTTGCATCATAAATATCACCAATCTCATCGCCAACGTAAGTCCAAGCACCTCCTCTGGCGTCACTCCAAAATCGGAGAATATCTATTCCATCCGAAAGTGCCTCCAAACGGGTTCTATTACGCGTATAATTAACATTGACATCCCAATTAAAATTAGGCGTTCGAACTGGGGTCAGCCCCAAAGCTAATTCCCAACCTGCACTCGAAATCAAACCCGCATTAATATTAATTCGATCAAAGCCCGAAGACCCAGCAATGGGAATATTACGAATGATTTGATTGCGGTTATCAACTTGGTAATAGGTTCCTTCAAATCGGAGTCGATTGCGGAAAAAACTCAAATCAAGCCCTGCTTCCCAAGAAATGGCCTCTTCTGGCTTGAGGTTAGGAGTTAGTATCGTACCCGACTTACTCAAGCGAGTAGATTCTCCCCATTGACCAATATCACCGTAGGTGGGGAATAGCTGATAAGGATCGGCGTCATTTCCCACTTTGGCCCAGCCAGCTCTGAGTTTCACCAAGCTGACGCTTCGTCCAAAATCAAACATTTCACTCGCCAATAAACTCATGGAAGCAGAAGGGTAGAAATAAGACTGATTTTCTTTTGGTAGGGTACTGGACCAGTCATTCCGAGCCGTCAAATCCAAGTAGATCATGTCCTTAAAACCTAAGTTCAACATCCCATAGGTACTGTACAAAGCCTTTTCTGTACGTGCACTATTAAAGTCTAGTGCGCCAGCCTTGATATTGGAAACCGTATAGACATTGGGCACAATCAAACCAACAGAGGATTTGGATGAGTTACTGATAAATGAGCTTTGACTATACAATACATTTCCCCCACCAGACAAGGAAAAGCTAAAATCATTCCAGCTCTTGGCGTAGGTAGCTAACACATCAATGTTTTGTTCCGAATTGGCCAAATTCACGATACCATAGGCTCCGTTATTGGTCTCTCGAGTATAACTAGGTGCAATTTTCGTTTCTCTTTTTTCACTGTATCGATCCAATGAGTAACGCCCCATCAGGCTAAACTCAGGAGTAAGTTGTAAGTTGGCGCGAAGGTTACCAAAAATACGATCTCGATTAAAACTATTGTTCACTTCATTGGCTAGGAAATAGGGATTATCAGCCAAACCAGGAGCCGGCGACCGCTGCTGCAAGCCTTCCTGTCCAGGTTCCCAATAGTCTTTTAAATTCAAAATGTTGGTACTGGCTGGCATCTTATAGGCCCATTCCAGTGGGTTGGTTCCTCGGTTACTTGAAGGGCGATTATTGGAACCTGTACTATTGATATTCACATTGGCACTAAAGGTGAGTTTTTCCGTAGCATTGATATTGGCGCCAATCGTCAGGTTATTTCTAAATAGATCAGAATTGGGAACAATACCACGATTGTTCATATTGGTGTAGGCAATCCGGTAATTCATCAAATCCGTATTATTGCTAATCGCAAAAGTATTGGTAGTGGTAATTCCCGTTTGCACAAAATTTTTAACGTTGTCAGGATAAGATACCAGCTCAGTCGGCACTTGTACGCCATTGGCATCTCTCGGGCTATCCCACTGAACCGCAAAATACCCCCTATCAAGTTCAATACCGGCGCCAGCGCCTTCCGACTCATTGACAGTAAGTACAGTACCGGGGGGAAGATCATCTGGAGTAAAGGAGAAAAAACCAGGGGCAAATTGAGTTTGCCGCTTAAAGAATTTAATGGGCTGGTCAAATACTGTATTAGACGACACTGAAATACGCACACCATCGCCTTTTTTAGCTGACTTAGTGGTAATCAAAACGACGCCATTTCCTGCTCTAGACCCATATAAGGCTGCTGCACTAGGGCCTTTCAATATGGAGACGTTCTCAATGTCATCCGGATTAAGGTCGGAAATTGCATTGCCATAATCCACTGGGTTCCGGCTACCAAATTCTGTAATATTATTCAAGGTACTAATCAAGGGGACACCATCGACCACGAAAAGCGGTTGGTTATCGCTACTGAGAGAAGTTGCCCCTCGAATAACCATACTGACCGAGGAGCCCGTACCGCCCGTCGAATTAATGGTTACACCTGCCACTTTACCGGCCAGGCCATTTAATACATTTTCTTGGGTCACGCGTGTCAATTCCTCCCCGTCTACTCGCTCTACGGAAAAACCCAGTGATTTTTCTTGTCGGGATAAACCCAAGGCCGTAACGACTACCTCATTGAGGGTCTCGGCATTATCACTCATGCTGATATCTATCCGAGTTTGGCTACCTACTACAATTTCCTGTGTTTGGTAACCGATATAGGAAAAGACCAATACATCCTCTGCACTAGCCACTTCTATACTATAGACACCGTCCATATCTGTCGCAGTTCCCACTTGCCCTCCTTTTACCATCACTGTCACCCCTAGCAAGGGCGACCCATCCACACCATCTGTCACCGTTCCCGTCACTGCATATGCCGTGGAACCTGGGCTGGCATAAGTCAAATTAGAAAAGCACAAGATGAACGCCAGTAGTAATAGGCTTATCTTTTGCTGAATGAGTGTAAAACTTTTAGCTCTCATGATCGTTGGTTTTAATAAATAATGGCTAACTCAAACAAAAAATACGGGATCAATTTTCACCCGTAATTCTCCTGGTAGTCCATCTCTAAACTGCTTCAAATGTAAAAATGACCACCAAAGATGGCTTGTTAAAATGAGCACCCTGCGTAGCAGACATGAACATGGCTAAGCGCATCTTCTCAGGTGTAATTTCCTGGATAATCACTTCTCGGTGAAAATCCATCAATCCAATAAATTCATTCCCTGAAAAATTCAAGGTACTCACCCCTTCAAAGACCAAGTCGGCAGTGGTAGAGCCATCGTCTTGGCTAACTACTGTCTGTGCAAGGTCCTTTGATTCTGTATAGGTAAAAGTAGCCCCCGCTTCTGGCGTGAAGGCAGCCGAGCCAAAACCAAAACTCTGGCTTTCCGCAGTCACATTCACAATATCCAGTCCAGCAACTGTTGCATAAACCAAACTACAGAATGAACCACCATTCTTGTTATCATGGCTATAACTGCCGTCTGCTTTAAAGGTAAATTCATCTTCGTATTCCTCTCCTATACCTAAGAAAAGGCCTAAAGCCCCCTGTGGAATTTCCTGAATAACCGTAAAGCCCGGATCGGCTAGACTCACCGCATCAAGTTCTGAATGCCCAGCGCTAATACGCCAGGTTTTGCCATTAGGCGAAGCAGAGCCACCAGTGAGCATTTCAAAGACAGAAAGGTCGAGGGATACCTGCGAAGTAGCTTCGGCCGTCCCCATACTATTGCTAGCCGTTAAGGTAATTGTATAGACACCTCCTTCTTGATAGATATGAACTGGGTCTTTCTCCGTACTCGTCTCCCCATCTCCAAAATCCCATGTCCACTGTTCAGCATGTAAGGTAAGGGCGGTAAATGCCACCTGTTTGCCTACTATACTTCTGAATATATCAGCAGTGGGCGCTTGAATCGTTTCTTCTTTTTCACAGCCCGCAAGGGCGAGCATTAATACTGCGCTGAACGCGAGGCCAAATAAAAATTGTAATCTTTTCATATAAAGGTATTTCTACGATATGATGAATAATTAGAATTCTGGTCTAGAACTCAATTGTATTATACACCTCTTTTACACTAGGCTAATGGCCGGTAAAAGAAAGCTATACTGTACTTGTGCCTGTGCTTAATTATGTATACTAGAAGCGTTTAAGTAAGAGACAACAACCATTAAACTTAAACTCAAAAATTCTCGAATGGAAAATGTAAAACAACTTGGTTTGATGATATTATACGCATGTAATTTACTACGCTTTGTCTATCTTGTGCTTCTACTTTTTTACTCAATGTCTGTGGTTTTTTAACCCGATTTAAGAAAAGTGCTAGCTGGATGAAATGTTTGGGTGCATTTTCTTTATATCTCCTAATATAGGTGTTTCCCTTCAAATCGCCTAAAAGGTTTAGGTTAAAAAATCATATATTTATTGTAAAATACCATTTGAAAATAGCGATTGAAAAGCGTTTACTTTAGACTTTATTCTGAAATGGTTTTATAGGAGAAAAAAGATGGATCTTGTGGCTATCAAACGGGAGCCTGTCCGGCGGCCAGACGGATACAAAACGCAGGGCAGCCGCAAAAGGCACTTTTTGCTTCATACTAATCAGTTCTGATAAAGTCTTTTGTACTCACTACACTTCACATACGCCAACTATGAAATATACGCCTATCTTATTCCTTTTGATCTTTGCTTTCCTCGCTCACTCTTGTGCAGATAAGCCGATGGCAGCAGCTGACGAAAATGAACAGCAAGTATACCTAGACATCCCTTTTCAACAAGAATACAGCGTCAAGTACAACTTGGAACAGCCTGATATTACCTTAGAAGGATTGGTAACCGACCGGAATGGCTTGGTCCAAATTCTATCGTCTGATGGCTTGTTACACCTTAAGGGCGGGCAATTCCTCGTTCCGGGAAAGCTTGTCGCGGATAAACGTCATCGGCCCCTTGTAGATAAGGCGATTGCCGGTATTACCGCCTACCAGGAACAAGTGGTCTACATTGATAATGAAGCGATTCTCAGTAATGCTTGGGCAGGAAGCCTTTTTTCCAAACACAGCCTGCCCAACGCAAAACTATTGTGCGGAGGTAAGGATTTTGCTTTCTTGATTTCAAATGGCCAGGATATACAACTCATTCGGTCGTCCGAAAAGCAATGGGAAACCGTACTCAATGGGAAACGATTGCTTGCTATTCGATACCTTGCTTCGCAAGATCAATTTTGGCTATTGGGCGAAACATTCTTAGCGGTTTTTGCCCCAGCAGAAAAAGAAATGAAGATCGTGTTAGAAGAGGAAGGGCTTACCGCCTTCGATTGGGCTACAACTGAGCAGCAGCTCATCGTGACTACTAACAAAGGTTACTTTCTATTCGATACGAAGACGGAACAAAAATCGCAAGACCTAAAAACGGCACTCCCTCACCCTGATTTAACGGCCGTAAAAACGATTGGAGATAAGTATTGGTTGGGGAGCAAAAAGGGAGCTTTTTCAATCGATGCGGAAGGCAAAATCAGCTATTACCATGGCGAACGCTGGCTGCCTGACAATGAGGTGCTGGCCATTGAAGAACAGGTCGACGGGAGTATCTTGATACTCTGTCAGACCGGGCTCGCCGCTATCCATTCCAAAACATGGACCCTGGCCGATAAGGCGGCATTTTATGATCAACAGGTACGAAGTCGACACATCCGCAATGGTTTCAATGCTTCTTTGGCGGGTATGGAAAGCGGAGATATCTCCACGGGATACCTTGTTGATTCGGACAATGATGGCCTTTGGACCGCCATGTACTTAGGCGGAGAAGCTTTCCGCTATGCCGTAACTAAATCCCCTGAAGCCCTGCAAAACTGCCGAGAATCCATGGATGCCATGGAGCGGCTCTACACCATCAATTCCGTCCCCGGCTTCCCCTCTCGCTCCTTCGAACGACGGGGCTACCTGGAGCAGCTGGCTGATCCCGACCGCTGGCATCACGCCCCCGACCCAGAATGGGATTGGAAAGGTACAACGAGTAGTGATGAAGCGATCGGACATATCTTTGCCTTTGGGGTGATCGCTGAGCTAATTCCCGATGAAACCCTGCGCACCCAAGCCATCGCCCTGATTGATACTTTAATGCAACATGTACTAGATAATGATTATTACCTCGTTGATTATGATGGAAAGCCTACCACCTGGGGAAGATGGAATCCAACATATGTCAATGCCCGTCCTGAAATGGTCGGAGACAGAAAATTAAATGCATCCAATATCACCGGGATGCTACAAACGGCCTACCATTTCACAAAAAAGGAAATTTATAAGGAGAAAGCCTATGAATTATTGTATGATCATGGGTATCTTGACAATCTGATCTATCCCATGAATCAGGTGCGTTCGGCACCGGCAGAGGCAGATGATTGGAGTAAAATGCTGTCTGAGGAGTGGAATCACTCCGATGATGAAATGTACTTTCTAGGTTATTGGGGACTTTATCGCTATGCTTTTAACGATTCCCTAAAAACCTTATACAAGAAGGCAATAATTGAACACTGGGAAGAGGAGCGCCCCGAAAAAGAAGGCTTATGGAATATCTTCACAGCCATGACCGGAGTCGCTTCTTTTGACATGGACGAAGCGGCCTGGTATTTACGAGAATACCCCCTTGATCTCATTCAATGGGACACGGAAAACAGCCACCGAAAAGACATTGAGTTGATAGAAGAGAATTTTCGAGGACAAACGACCAAAGAAGTACTTCCCCCAGACGAAACCCGAACGGCACGCCATAATGCCAATCGCTTTACTTTGGACAGTGGCGGTGGTGGACGAAGTGAATACAGTGCTGGGGATATTTGGCTCTTACCCTATTGGCTGGGCCGATACCTCGAAGTCATTAGTCCTCCACTAGTCGAATAATTTAATTTACTAGCTTAAACGCTTGCTATGCGAATCACCATTCTTAGTATTCTTGGTCTCCTCGTCCTTTTCTGGATGACGTTCATTGCTGATTGTTCCTCTGCGGATGCCAGCCGCCCACCCAAAGGGTACCTCAATGAGACTATGCTAAAAGTAGCCTATGCCAGCGGTGCGCTCAAACTGATCGAGGCGGAGCCGGAAATCCCTGCCCACCTGCGGTCTTACGAAAATATCACCTATAAGACCACACCGGAGAAAGAGCTAAAATTGGATATTTATCACAAACCTGATATCCAATCCCCTACCCCATTGCTAGTATTCATTCATGGTGGCTCCTGGAAAAAAGGAAATAAAGATGACTACCGCAGATATTTGGTGGATTTCGCAGAAAAGGGCTTTGTTACAGCGACAATAGCTTACCGCTTTGCGCAAGATGCGCCATTCCCGGCCGCCTTAGAGGATGTTGTTTGCGCGGTTAAATGGTTAAAAAGTAATGCCCAGGATTACTTTATTGATACCAGCAGAGTAGCCGTGGTAGGTGGATCAGCAGGTGGGCATTTAGGAATGTTGCTCGCCTATCATGGACAGGACACCACCTTCAAGTCGGTTTCTAGTTGCGAAGGCACAGCAACACCTGAAATCCAGGCCCTTGTCAATTTTTATGGCCCAGTGGATTTGACTACTGCTTATTCCGTCAGTCACCCTTCTGTCGTTGGATTTTTAGGCCAAGCTTATGACGAAACTAGCCAGGAATTGTATGAAGCAGCTTCGCCGATCAATTTCATCACGCCGGATGATCCTCCTACTTTGACTTTTCACGGTACCTTAGATGATTTAGTCCCGGTAGGTCAGGCTGACACCTTAGATCTAATGCTCAAAGCCGTTGGGGTTCCCAGCCATTATCATCGACTAAAAGGTTGGCCACATACGATGGACCTGGGGCAACGGGTGAATAACTACTGTCAATATCAAATGGATGCTTTTTTTGCACAGTATTTAAAATAGACTTTATTCTGAAATGAGTTGTATAGGGATGGAAATTAAGATTTTGCAGCAAGTCGAGGCCCGAAGAAGGAGCATAGCCATTAGCTAAGCGACTGATGAAGAACAAAGGCTTGCTGTAAAAGATAATTTAGCTCCGTACAAATTATTTCAGAATAAAGTCTAATAATTACCTTTGTTTTTTCAAAGCGTGTCCAGGGCAAACGCATCAAAGCCCTTCCCTGAATTTGTGAAGAGATGAAATGGTAGCCTCTTCACAAATTCACCTCTTCACCATATTAGCGTATAAACACTGCACTTGGCAAAGACTAAAGACCTTGTACAAATACATGTTGCTGTCTTCTTATTCGGTTTGGCTGGCTTGTTTGGCAAGTTGGTGGCTCAACCGGCGGTTATCATTGTCTTAGGTCGGGTCTTCTTTGGTGCGATAGCATTGTTCATACTATATCAGTATCGAGGTCAATCTATTCGACTGAAGCGGCGGAAAGATTACCTGTGGTTCTCTCTTTTTGGTCTAATATTGGCGATTCACTGGCTTACTTTTTTCCACTCCATCCAAATATCTAGTGTAGCCATTGGCCTACTGACTTACTCGACCTTTCCAGTTTTTACTGCTTTTTTAGAACCTTACTTTTTTAAGGAAAAATTCTTGTTGCGAGATCTCTTATTGGCCATTATTACTTTTGCAGGGGTGGTATTGGTTATTCCTAGCTTTGAGTTGGGCAATCAGATGACGCAGGGTGCGCTATGGGGGATTGTTTCCGGGGCTACCTTTGCCATTCTGGCTATTCTTAATCGAAAGCATGTAGCCAATTACCAAGGCAGTTTGATTGCCCTGTACCAGGATATAGTCGCGAGTCTGTTATTGCTTCCTTTCTTCTTTATCATTCAGCCGAAGCTGAGCAGTATGGACTGGGGCTTATTGGTTCTATTGGGCTTTCTTTTCACTGCATTTTCACATACCATTTTCATCAATGGTTTACAGACGGTCAAAGCCAAGACAGCCAGTGTCATTGCTAGTTTAGAACCTGTATACGGTATTCTAGGGGCTATTCTTCTTTTGTCTGAAGTCCCATCCTGGCAAGAGATTTTAGGTGGAGTCATCATTCTAGGGACTACCTTTTATGCCACTTATCGACCGGCCTAAGCGCTACTTTATTCAGATCGAAGGCTCTTCACCGGATTCATCAAACTGGCTTTGATAGCCTGGAAGCGGACGCTGAACAAAGTAATGATTAAAGCCATCAAAGTGGCCACAGCAAAAAACCACCAGGATATTTCGGTTTGATAATCGTAGTTGGCCAACCAATGCTGGACTCCCAAGTAAGCCAGCGGGATGGCCTAGCAGACACCAAAATTGGTATTTAACCCAATCTTTTCTATTTTACCGATTAATAAAAATGTGCCAGTGAAGAAACTTGAAAGAAGCCTTTCCTTGCCCTATGTGGTGGCTATTGCAATTGGAGGAATGTTGGGTAGTGGAATCTTTGTCTTACCAGGTTTGGCAGCAGCGAAAACTGGCCCTTCCGTTTGGTTAGCTTATTTACTGGCAGGTATCTGTATTTTACCCGCTGTTTTTTCCAAGTCAGAACTAGCCACGGCTATGCCCACTTCGGGCGGAACCTATGTATATATAGAACGATCCTTTGGTCCCATCTTGGGTACGATTTCTGGTATTGGACTCTGGTTATCTCTACTGCTCAAAAGCTCATTTGCATTAGTCGGATTTGGTGCCTATTTGCTCATCATGGCGGATTTGCCGCTGAAAGCTACCGCCCTATTTTTCCTGGGACTCATCTTTTTACTCAATATGATGGGGGCCAAAAAAGTAGGCAAAGTTCAGTTGGTAATCGTAATTTTAAGTCTAATCGGTTTAACTATTCTTGTGCTGTCGGGTTTTGCCAACTTTGATCCTTCGCGGCTTGAGCCCGCCTTTACCCATGGTAGTTCGGGGCTAATCAGTGCTATTGCTTTTGTCTATATATCATTTGCAGGTGTAACCAAGGTCGCAGCTATTGCGGAAGAAATCAAAAATCCAGATAAGAACCTGCCAATTGCCATGCTTTTGGCTTTGGTGCTGATCACCATTATATATTCGTTGGTTACCTTCTCACTGGTAGGGAACGTGCCCGCAGCAGAGCTACAGAATGATATACATCCTATATATACTTTTGCCAATACGATTGGTGGTCAAGTAGCAGGAACCGCTGCGGCAGTTCTGGGCGTTATCACCTTGATTTCGATGGCCAATTCTGGGGTACTAGCAGCTTCGCGCTTTCCCTTTGCCATGGGACGTGACAAGCTCTTACCGCCGATCATGAGTAAAGTGCATCCTCGCTTTTTGACCCCCATAGTAACTATCGGCCTTACTTGCGCTGCTATGGCTCTGGTCATTATCTTTCTCGATGTAGAAAAGATTGCCAAATTGGCCAGTGCTTTCAAGGTCATGATGTTTATGCTGGTCAATGCTTGTGTGATCATACTGCGAGAAACTTCGGTACAATGGTATAACCCATCCTATCGTTCCCCGCTCTATCCCTTTATGCAGTTATTTGGAATCATCGCAGGTTTCGTACTCCTCGCCTTTTTGGGTATGTTTCCCTTAATTGCAGTCATTGGTATTTGCTTCATCGGTTTTTTAGCCTATTATTTTTATGGTCGAACGAGAGCCGAACGTAGTGGTGTACTAAAGCTTTATGGGCACCGACCTGCCTTGTTTTTATTGTATCGAAAAAGCAATACAGCGGCTTGGAAATCTCGTACTTCTGGTTTGCTTGAAAAAGTTAAGGAAGCCAACCTGGATGGTGCTTTAGCAGAAGATGCGAGTGTAGTAGTACCCATGTTTGGAAAGGAGCGGTCTCCTGAAATGCTCGTAGAAATGGGGGCAGCGCTAAGCGGAAGTCAAAAATTACAAGTGGTACACCTGACAGAAGTGCCCGATCAAACCATGCTGGACGCCTTGCTGGAGGAAGATGTATACATTAGCTCCTTAAATAGGCGAATTGCCACGATGGCAGAAGATAAAAAAGTAGATGTAGATTTCGATGCTGCGGTCACGCATGAACTCGCAAAAACCTTACAAGCCATCAGCGATCAAACACATTGCAAATGGATGGTGATGGGTTGGAATGGCCGAGAGCGGAATGGTTTACTGATTCATAACCCCATCGGTTGGTTATTGGGGCATCTCAATTGTAATTTTGCCTTATTCAAAGATCGAGGGATACGCTATATTCGCAAAGTAATGGTGTGCTCTAGGCCCGGCCGGAATGATCCACATTTCATTGCAGCTGCCTTGCGCATTTGTACGTTCTATCAAGCAGAATTGACGCTGTGTCGAGTCGTTTCTAGTTCCCTGTCCAAGGAAGAAGTGGATAGTATGCGACACCTTTCCGAAGTTCTATTGCAACAATGCGAAGTGCAGGCCGGGAAAGTTATCATTCTACAGAGTGATGACCCAGTAAAGATCATAGGCCAAGTATCTGCCGCCTATGACTTGATGATAACGGGTACGCCTGGCAAAAACTTCAAGAATGTGTTGGTCGGTACTGGGCGAGATAAGTTCACGGAAGCAGCAGCTTGTTCGGTGCTGCGCTTGACGATTGGTTAGCCTCACCTCAAGGGGTGAATCATTCACCCCTTGAGGTGATCAATAAAACGTCTCCACGGAAAACCTCCGTCAAGCCATCCACAAATTCAATTTCCGCAAAATAGACGTAAACGCCAGTATTCATGGCTTGGCCTCGAAAGGTACCATCCCAGCCTACTTCCGAATCGTTTGGCATGAAGTTTAGCTGTTCAAAAACTTGGTCACCTGATCGGGTGAAAACACGGAAACTCTTAATTCCTACCACTCCTACCCCATTATAAATCCTCAATCGTTCATTACCTCCAACAGAGGCTGGATTGAAAGCATTGGGGATGAATACCTTACGGCGCTTGTCTACTTGAATAACAATATCATCAGTAGCAGTACAAGAGGTTTCTGTATCAAAAGCATCAATGGTATATTGCTTGGTGAAGGTGGGTTTCAACCAGACATTATCGCCTTCGGCGAAGACGCCATCCAAGTCTTTCCAATTATAGGTTACAGTCTGGCTATTGGCAGTAGGCATGATCAATACCGAATCACCCAGTGAAATGGTCAGGTCCTCTCCCAAATCCACCAATAGAACGGGCGGCGGCTCCACGCTCGCTCCTACCCGAAACTCACAGCCTGCCAAATCTTGAACGGTAAGTTCGTAAGCTCCCGCTTCCAATTGCTGAAATTCAGTCGGCGTTTGAAACAAGCCGCCATTGATGGAGTAGACATAATCTGGTGTTCCGCCAGTTACTTGATCAATATAGATGGCTCCCCCATTGGGTGCGTCAAGGCAGGTCAAATCCTTTTTACTGACACTGGCACTAAGCGGTAGCGGTTCGGATAAGAAAAACGCAGCTTCGGCAGTACAACCTTTCTCGTTCCGCACACTCAACTGATAAGTACCGGTCGCCAAATCCGTAGCCACCACTTGATCGCTGCCAGAGCTCCAATCATAGAAAAAGTTCTCTCCTGGGCCTTCGACCACTCCTTTCAATATTCCATCCTGATCGCCGGCACAACTAATCGGATTATTCAGCTCAATGTTGACCCTTACCGGTGCACTAGGTTGAGAGACCTGTACACTAGTCGTAGATTCACATCCATCAGTATTCGTTACGCTTACTTGGTAGGTTCCCAACGGGAGGCCAGTAGCCACGATTGAAGTTTGCCCTGTATTCCAAAGGATGGAGGCAATATCTCCATTCTCCACACTGATTTCAGCTTCTCCATCCAAGCCTCCAAAACAAGATACCGCTTTCTTCTCGCTAGCCGTCAGAATAAACTCCAAAGGCTCTGTCACCACCGTACTAAAGGTAGCTTGACAAGCATTCGCATCAGTTACAGTTAAGCTGTAGGGCTCTGGTCTAGCACATAAGTCTGTAATAAGCGTTGTCGACTCACCGCTATTCCATGACAATTGATAAGGTGCAGTCCCCCCGGAGATAGCCACCTTTACCGCGCCGTCACAAAAGCCAAAGCAAGAAGCATTCTGCTGTGCAACCACATCAACCAGCAGGAGATCAGGTTGCAAAATCGATACTGTAAAAGTAGTATCATCAAAGGGATCACTGATATGGATTAAATAATCTCCTGCGGTCAGATTATCGAGACTCACACTTTCTCCATCAGATGCTAGTGATCCTGCTCCATTATTACTATTATCTGCTTTTTGCCAAGTGAAATTATAAGGCGGAAAGCCATTGGCAGCCGAAAAGGATATCGTACCATCCATATCGCCAAAACAAGCCAAGACATTGGCCTGCACGGTTGGAATAATTTCATCCGTAAAATCAACATCTATACACTCCTGTATCGTACATCCATTATCATCGGTCACTGTCACACAGCAATTACTTCCCCCCACAAGTGCAGTAGCCTCTGTCGTGTTTTCACCATTACACCATTCAATCGTATAATTTCCAGCACCTCCTGTGATCTCCACCGTCGCAATTCCATTCGCGGCTCCCTCTCCTATCGCCACCATGGTCTGCTCGACTTCAATGGCCAAGGGAGGTAACACCAGCAGGTTTGAAAAGACAATACTATCGCAGCCGCCAAACAAAGGGATGGTATCAATAAAGTTGCCTGTTGATTCATATACATTATTACCCACAGCCAAAACGCCCCCCGCACACAAAGTGGTATCGATGGTCGTAATAGGTGTAATGTCACCTGCATCCGTCAACCGCAGACTAAATAAGCCATCAAAATCAATTCCACCATCTACTAATAGAAAATAGGTTTGCCCAGCGTACAAACAGCTTACTTCCATATTTTCATTTGGGTCTTGGTCATCGTACTGACTAGCCACTTCATTGAGGAAACCATTACAACTCCCATCACTCGATTCATACAGTGCTAATTGCATATCTAAGGGTTTGTAAGTGGCATCGCTAATGCCCTCTACCAGGATATGCCCCGAGGCTGGTGCTACAAAGCTAAACCAGACCGATTTTTCGATAGTAAAACTACTGTTAGTAGGATCGGCTATTCGGTTGGCGCAAAAGTTAGAAAAGCGAGATGTTGTGATTTCTCCATTTTCTGCAATCGTACCCAAATCACTAGCATCACAGATTCGATTAGCTGCTTCTGTAACTTCTACATTCTCTATCTGGATACCAAAGTGCCCAAAGAGGGTCTCTAAGCTTCCAGCATCTCCGTCTATCAGAATATAATAATTGGTATTGGGCGTAGGACATTCTAAAAGGGTACGAATATACCCAGAATTATCGCGTTCCACCGCTACTGCTTTCAACCGCGGGAAACCCGAACAGCTGTTATTAGTGGTTCCATATACTGCCACTTGTAGTACCATGGGGTCACCCACTCCGAGTGGATCAGTAATTGTTTCTATCGATATCAATCCGCTTGGGGTATCTCCAGAATTAAAACTAAACCACACCCCCTTATCATTACTAAAGGTATTACTGATGCTGCCATCAAAAGCGGGATTCGGATCACCAATATTGGTCCCACACAGGTTATTGAAACCAATGGTATTCATATCGCCAATAAAGCCGGCTGAACTTAAGGTGCCCAGGTCTACGGCATTACAAATCCGATCATTATCAATGCCATCTACAGCAATGGTATAGTATAAGGTACCACCAGAGGTCAGTCCATCTGGAAGTGACAGGGAATCCTCCTTCGTCACACCAACATTAGGGAGTAAGATATTGGCACAGATAGTCTCCGCGCAGGTCTCAACAATTTCACAAGAGATGGGTGAAAAGACGATCCCGTCATTTTCGAAAGCCTTAAAACAAATCTCTACCTGATTGGGCAAATCGCCCACACAAGGGAATTCTTGGCTAAATTGTTGATTCGGAAGTGATGTAAAACAATCTCCTTCAGCCGGATAGTTGATCCAAGCTTCATTTTCAATATTAACGGCCCATAGTAAGTCAGGTGCCCCGCCTAGCAATCCATCTTCGCAAGTAGTACTAGTTATGGCATCATTGATCACAATGCTAACATTAATTTGCCCGATCAGAAAAAAAGGAAAGCACAAGGCAGTCAACAAACAAAAACACTGCTTCATAAGTGTCATTTGAGGTTCAAAAACGGTAAATGAATGATAATACGGGCTGCTCTACATAGCGGAAGGCCATCGATATTATACCTCAGGATCAAGGTATAATGGGAGATTATTATTTTGGTGTTGTGTAGTCGTTGCTATTCTCAAGTGCGACCCAAAGGTATAACAAAAAATGATTTACTCAAAATGTAAGCGGTTTTCAAATGGCAGTATCTGAGGTAAAGACAGGGCTTTGACTGTTCTCATTCCTATTTTAGAAAAACTAAAAAGCCCCGACCTTAGGAAGATCGGGGCTAAAATATCTAGAAACTTTTATTTTAGTAATGATCAAAAAATAACTTCTCGATTTTGCATATGATCTTTTGGCGCTATACTGCGTTATTTTTTTCAGCGATAGCGCTGCTATCCCTTCAAAAAATGCCTTCCCGATAGCTATCGGGATCACCAAAATCTCTATCTCAAAAT
>Ga0070729_10001940_pt1 | contig 28645 bp, 22 predicted proteins | sample tdDd472_FD_66725 | JGI IMG/M metagenome (GOLD analysis project Ga0070729, IMG submission 66725) | Marine sediment microbial communities from the Atlantic coast under amendment with organic carbon and nitrate - tdDd47.2 | ecosystem: Environmental > Aquatic > Marine > Coastal > Sediment | place...
CTCACCGCTTGTCAAAAGGGGGGCATCCGGCAATGAGAAATCCAATTTCTTTGGAGCGTTCAAAAAAGAGATAAGTTTCTCTTTAGGCATGGAATCGCTAACCAAAAACCCTTGAATGATTGGACAGCCTTTCTTTAGGAGCCATTGAGCCTGGTCAGGCCTCTCTACGCCTTCTGCAACGAGCGAAAGGCCGAGAGATCTTACAAAACGAATAATCTCCGTTAGGAGCTGTTTTGGATCGACGCGTGTAGGGTTTGTTGCATTGTTTCGGTCAAGAAGCTGCACAAAGCCTTTATCAATTTTAACGCCAAGTACGGGCAACTGAACCAAGCGATTTAGTCCTGCCGCCCCAGCGCCAAAATCATCGACGACAATATGAATGCCTTTTTCTGCGAGAGTCGTAAGTTGCTCTAATATCTCGTCGCTTGGTCTACACCACGTCGTTTCGGTTAGTTCAAGATGGAGATTTTTGGGAGGTAGTTTAGCCTGAAGCAAAGCATCGGTAACGGTTTTAACGAAATCATTTAGCCCGCATCCTCTTAGCTGGTGCCCTGAAACATTGACCGCTAAATCTAGGTCTGGGAAGTTTGTTCGATTTCGAATTTCCGAAAACTCCAAACATGATTTTAGTAAGATTGCTTGCCCCAACGTTCGTATTTGTCCTGAGGACTCGGCGACAGGAATAAATGAGTCAGGTCTTATTCGCCCGCGCTCAGGACAGTTCCACCGCGCAAGGGACTCAACCCCTGTAACTTTTCGATGGGCTAAGTCATACTTTGGCTGATACTCAACGGAAATGTGGTCTAGCTCAATAGCCTTCCGGATACACTCCGGCGTTACTTCCGGCATACGACCAGACACACTTCCACTATTAGAAGTAGATTTTTTTTTCATCGGCGTCCCAGGCTATTCCGCCAGCGTCTTTGCGCATTTTGTCGGAATAGTTCCCATGTGAATCCCAGGGCAAATGGCCCTTCCCCGAGACGACTGTAACCGTATAAAGGGAGTTTTCCAAGTGCCTTTTCTACGCTGCGTTAAACCCCCATTTTTTCAACGACCTAGCTTTCTGCCTGGGAAAGTAATGACATACGTTTTTTTCGGAGGGAGCGTCAGGAAGCCTTGGATAAATCGCGCTAAAATCGTTTTAACCGGTTTTTTGTCAAGCGTCCTAAGACGATGCCAAACAGGACGCCAAATATTCCGCTCGTAATATCGAGAAACTCGATTTCGCGTCCGAAGGTGAGAGTCTGTAGTGCTTCCGCCAAAAAAACAAAGGCTGTTAAAAAAAACAACAGGCGTAGAATATTTTCAGATGTTGGAGTGCGGAGATAGAAAGAAAGCGCCCCCGCTAGCGGAGCGAAGATGGCGAAGTGGATGATTTTATCACCTTTTATAATGCCCAAACTTAAAATCGACGTTAGATCAGAAAACGGCAAGCCCTCAGCTATTAAGGTTTGAAGAATTTTGACGCCTACCTCGGCCAGATAGGGGGACGGAATCAAAAGAACTGCCAAAATAAGACAAAAATAAATGAATGACAGAAACCTGACCGGAGTAGGCAGAGAAAAATTTGTTTTTCGTATCTGGATCCGTACTGGACCAAGTATGAAAGCGGCCCACAGGCCGACAAGCCCCAATCGTATCAGTTTGAATTGGCTGCGTTCTGTGACGGGAACGACGCTGATTTTCGATATTTCCGCTCGTCCCAATGCATGGAGAAATTCGACGCCGGCTGTCAGAGAGGTGGCCTCAGGGGACGGTTGGAGGACTTTTGAAAATGTGCGTTGCTTAATGTTCGTATGAATTTCCTTCACGGCATGAGGATGACGCCACAGCAAAATTCCGTCTCTTTTCCCACCAACCAGATAGAGCCGGAGGCTTTCCCAGGGCTTTTCTCCGGGAATAACGGAGTGGGCCGAGAGTGTAACCTGCATAAGAAACAGGGGGGAAAGATCGGAGACGGGAAAATCTTGGCGCAGATACCCGGTTTCGACTTCTGAGGCGTTGCTGAGAACGGCATGGCTTTTGTGAATTTCAACCTTGCCATTGGTTTTCCAGTGTTTCAAAGCATCAGCAAAGGTGGGATTTTGAAGAAGATTATCCCCTATTGGCGTGTAGCGCCCGACAATCAGGTCGCTCAAAATGGTGGCTAAGAAGAGAACTGAAAAAAGGACAAAAAGTTTGATGGTGTCTGATTTTAGATCCGTCATCATGGCTGCGCTCGACTCTTGGTCAATCTAACGGTTTTTGTCCATGGGGAGTGCGTTGCTCCCAAAGGGGCGCAATATGTCTTCTGTAGGATACGGGCGGCTCGCAGCTGTGCAAATATGAGCAATTAAAAAACCTTGGGGCGCATTGTCTTTTCGTAATCTATTGTTAGAGGTATAATGCTACGCAAAGTCAACTAAAACATAAGCAGGGTGGAGCAGGGCAGAGAACCAGTTGCCTGATTTTGTGTCTCCTATAACTTAAAACCGATTTCAAAAGAACCGCTCTTGAGGTTTTTTTGAGAGAGAGAATGTCGGACTACGTTGATGTTAAAAAGACAACCACTGAGCAGGTAGATGCCCAGGGAGTAATTCCGTTTACTGGAGACAAGGGGCGGCGTTTAACCCCGACGATTGTTTCTGGCCTAATGATGATTAGTGATGCGGTTCTGATTTTTGGAGCCGGAGCGCTTGTTTTCCTAGCCTATATTGGATTAAACGAGCAGCGTTTTGTGGCCTATATGGCAACCCTGGGTGTCACCACGGTTGCCCCAATTTTGTTATTCAAGCATTTCAGCCTTTATGAGTTCGACTCGATCGTCCGGTTGGAGCATCAGGTCAAGAAAGTGCTGATGCTTTATTCCGTCGTTTTTCTGGCGCTTGTAACACTGGCGTTCGCCTTGAAAATATCTGAGGAGTTTTCCCGTGTTTGGGCGTTCTCTTGGTATGGCATCACCTTTCTGACTCTGGGGGCGAGTCGGGTTGCTTGGTTTAGAACTTTAAATGGTTGGGGGCGTATCAATCGTTTGACAAGAAATGTTGTGGTTCTTGGTGGGGGGCATCGGGGAGAACGGGCGCTTGAAAGCTTAACCGATGATAGTAAGCCCTGGTATCGGGTTGTTGGCGTTTTCGATGCAGACCCTGCCAAGGCGGGAGCAAAAGTGGGAGACTTTGACGTGAATGGAGGGATCGATGAATTAATCTCCTTTGCTCGCTCGCATCGGGTTGACGATATTCTCGTCACGCTTTCCTTGGGTAACGAAGAGCAACTGCATGAAATTTTTCAGCGGTTGAAGGTCCTGCCCACTCATATCGTTCTGAGCCTTGATATCGGTGGTTTGAATCCATTGACCAATACGGTAGGAAGCTTCAACAGCCTTCCCGTCATTAAAATATTCGAGCGGCCCATTGATGGTTGGAGTACGGTCCTGAAAGGGGTTGAAGACCGTCTTCTCGCTTTGTTTTTTCTTTTTCTAACCTTGCCTGTTATGGGTGTGACCGCCCTGCTGATACGCCTTGATAGTCCCGGACCTGTTTTGTTCCGTCAGAAGCGGTACGGGTTCAACAACGAACTGATTGATGTCTACAAATTTAGGACTATGTACCAAGACCAATGCGATGTTAATGCGGAGAAATTGGCGACCAAGAGCGACGACCGTGTGACCCAAATTGGTCGTACACTCCGAAAGCTCAGCCTTGATGAACTCCCGCAGTTCTTTAACGTTTTGAAAGGTGAAATGTCGATCGTTGGCCCTCGTCCTCACGCGATAAAGGCCAAGGCGGCGGGGCGACTTTATGAAGCGGTTGTCGCCGAGTATGCTTTGAGGCACCGGGTCAAACCCGGAATTACCGGATGGGCCCAGGTCAACGGGTGGCGGGGGGAAACCGATACCGAAGAAAGCATCAAAAAAAGAGTAGAGTATGACCTCTTCTACATCGATAACTGGTCGCTGGTTTTTGATCTGCAGATCATTTTGCAAACAATCTGGGTGCTTTTCAAAACAGATGAGGCTCACTGATTTCTGGTGCCTGAAAGCGACGAAAACCGTCGCTTTGGGAGTGCGCCGCGTTCAGCAATGGTTTTGACGACTTTCCATAGGCGGCTGGTTTTAAGAAGTAGGTTCAGTACGGTTTTTCGCAATGCCGATGGCAGAGCGCGAAGCCAAGCTCTGTTCGCTGTAAGAATATTAAAATGCTCCTCGCGCATTGCGGAAAACTGGGCAATCGATCTGTTTTCTTTGTCGATGCGGTACTGGGCTAAACAAGACTCGATTTGTCCAAATCGAATGCCGCGATCACAGCACCGAACCCAAAATTCGTAATCCATGGAAAGATTGATGGAAGAATTCAACTCTCCGGTTGTATCGAAAACATCTGCTTTCCAGAAACAGGTCGGGTCGGCGAAAAGATTGTGCCCATAGAGTAGGATGAAGCGGCTGAATGAAGGCTCAAGGCGCCATGAAAGAACGCGCCCTGTCGAATCGATAAACTCGATATCGCCATAGACGAACTCCACTAAGGGATCGTTCCTAAAAGCCTGGTCTACGGCACTTAAGGCATTGGAAGTTAGGCGATCATCCGCGTTCAACCAAGTCAGAATTTCTCCATTTACTTGGCGAAAACCCTTGATTAATGCGTCGGTTTGCCCTTTGTCCGGTTCTGAAATCCAAAAAATACGGTTGCCGTATTCCTTCAGTAGGTCGACGGTCCGATCACTCGATTGTCCATCTATGACCAGAACTTCTACCGAGGGGTGGTTCTGATCGAGAACAGAATTAATAGCATCGCGTATGGTGCGTTCGGAATTCATCGAGGGGATAACGATGGAAAATCTTGGGGAGGGGTGGTCTGGCAAGGGAGGGAGACTCAAGGATCAGACCTCCCGATTGGAAAGATCTGAGAAAGTGCGATGCTCTAAAGCCGTTTTACCTGATTTAACCAGGGGCGCATAAATGGCGGCGATGGCAAAAGCCACGCCCAAACTGCTTCGAACGTTCTGGAAAAAGGGCGGTGTAAAAAATTCCGTTATCAACTGAGAAATAAGAAAATACGCGCCGCCGAGCATGGTAGCCCCCGCTAATGGCCCGCAAAAAACGGAAATTTTTTGCCAATTTTTGAGTGCCGTCGCGATGGGCATAAAAAATGTGACGAGATATAAGGCTACCCCGATCAAGCCGTACTTGATCCATACATGAATTAGATTTTGGTGAACGAGCAGAGAAGGCTCAAGATTGTAGAAGGCCATCCGCGATAGTTCGAGGCGGGAGCCTGGCCCCAATCCGAAAATAGGGGAACTCAGGGCGGCTTGCCATCCTTCATAAATATCGAGCAGGTGTCCCCAGGTTGAGATTTGTGAGGCGGAGTCTTCTAACAGGATGCGCCCATACAAACCTTGCACTTGTTGGGGAAAAAACACCCAGCCGGACCCTGCGTCAGCAACGACAGCTACAAGCAGTGTTGCTGCAAGCGCGCCTAAAACAAGTTTATGTGAAAGACGCATGTGCCACCCAACAAGGCCCACTACAACTAGAAGGCCGACGATTCCTCCCCTACGCATCGAAAGAAAAATCGCCAGCATGACCAAAAGTAAGACAACAACGTATATCCAGCGAGGAAATGCTGAATGCCAAACCGCAGATTGATTGTCGATTCGGATTGAGGCGGTAAGATAGGCGTTTCTTTGATGTGTCCCGAAAAGGAGGTATAGGGCGGCAAAGGTCAAGGCGAGCGTTGCGATCCGGACGTTAAAATCACTGCCGTAAAATGCTGCGAGGTGTCCAACATATCCTTCTGCGGAGGCCGGCCAAAGAATATCAAGCCCGGTAATGAGGGAGGCCAGGGTTACGATAACTTTTGCGGCGGCCAAGACAAGAAGGAGGTTAATCACATGGCTTAGCTCCCGTGTAAGGAAAGCCAAAAAGCAGAACACCGCAGCAATGGTCAATAAAAGTGTTCTAAATTCTGAAATAATAAACATGTCGTAGAGGCGGTTGCCATTGGCAAATGCAACGGCAAAACCAAGAAGTATCGTTAAAAACCAAGCGCTTGAGATTAAAAAGAGCGCCCGGGGAACCGGGATGCGAATTTGGTTTGAAAAGAACAAACGGAGACCTGTGCAGGCAATGAGAAACTCGACCGGTTTGATATTAAACAATTCCCGTTCGTAAATGGTTTCAATGCCGGGGTTGTAGATGTACCAAAGGGTTTGTTCGAAAAAGACGAAAAAGGCGAGGAACTGTAATAATACGATCTCAAGCGGCATGAAAAACGTTGCAATTCCAATGAATGCAAACTGCCAAAGAAGAGGCCCCGCTGGACCGGGTAGCGTAAAAAGGATCTTTGCTGAAATTGTAAATAATGCGGTCCAGAACGCCACAAAGACCCAACTGCGTGCCCAGTTGTTCGGATTCTTCGCCATTGTTCCAATGAGGGCCAAGTTCATGTCTTTTGATCGACTTTATTGTAGTCAGTTTGATTGGTGAAAACAAAAACGCCAAACCGAGCCACGGAAATTGCCAGCATCGCCGATGTTGTTCCCCATGCCGCTCCCATGGAGCCGAAGGCCGGAATTAATGACAGGCCAACAGCCGAGCTGATGATGACGCCAGTAAATTCAATTGCCACATCGTAGCCTGTCCGTCCGCGAAACTGCACGAAAGTGCTTAAAGGTGTGCTGATGGAAAAAAGGGAATATCCGATGATGAGAATAATAAACTCACTTTTCACGGAAACAAACTCCGCGCCAAGGAGCCCCAAGATTAAAGGGGCGGCAAAAATGCAGACGGCAATAACCGCTGAATAGAAAAAAACACTAAAAACAACAGATTTTAGCACGAATTTCTTGCTGTCTACTAAGCTGGCGTCGCCGGAAAGCTTTTGTGATAAAAGTCCATGAAGAACGACGGCACCGAACTCTGTCTGGCGGGCAAGAAGAGCCGCTCCGGCAAATGCTCCGACGACAGCGGTTTCGGCAAAGCGCCCGAGCAGCGTTCGGTCGACAACGGTAAGGATTTCATGGGTGACGATCCCTACCGTCATAACAGCACCGAACTTCAACATGTCACGAACGTATGGCGGGGTTTCGGTCGAGGTATCGAAAGCGGTCGCCGTGAAGCGGAAAAACAACCACATGGCTACGACACAGGAAATCACAGCGGCCATCGTGAAGGACCAAGCCGCTACGATGGGAGTTAGTGGGGGTAGAAGCAATCCGACCAGTGCGATACCGGCCAGAAGGCTGATGCCACGAAGAATATTCCGTATAGCCATGTCGGGAACGAAATCTCCCGTGGCCCTAAAGGCATAGCAAAGGATGGTCATAAGGTTGATGAAGGGGAGGGAGAGGGCGAGAACCCTCAACGGCGAAACGACCTCGGCTTTCCCAAAAAAATGTTCTCCGATAAGCGGGGCAGCCAAAGCCAGGATAAGGGCAAGTAAGCTGCCCAGACTTGCCGTGGTTAAGGCAATGGTTCGGACTAGTGTGGTAAAATCCCGCGATACTGCATTTTGTATTGTTAGCGGAGTGCCGAACTTGATGACAGAGTGCTGAAGCCCCCCCAGACCGGCGAAAGTCAGGATATTGATGGGAATGAGCGCGAGAGAAAATATTCCATACACGCTGGCTCCGCCCAAATTTGTAATCAGCAAGTGAGCCGCAAGAACCAAGAGCTTAGCCATCCCAAGGCCAAAAACGAGAACTGCACCGCTTTTTAGCATGTGCGCCTCTCGGCTTTGTTCAGCTTTTCAAAGCCCACTTTACCGGTTCCGGACAAAGATCCCGTCCCCTTGGAGAAGTTCCCCGGTTTTGGGACTCACACACTGATCAAAAAAACCCTTGAAGGAGAAGTTTGAGTGGCATAGGCGGGAATAAACGTCGGCAAAAAGCGGTTGCTCTTCGTACAGGCTGACGAAACTCATTTCCGTCAGTATGTAGTCGATTTCCGGAAGAATTTTTTCTGCGCCGTCCAGAACCGCCAATTCATACCCCTGGACGTCCAGTTTCATGAGGGTTCGTCCTTCAATCGCCAAATCACCGAAAATATCTTCCAGGCGTTTCGTTTCGATGATTTGCTGAGTGGTTTGTCCCGTTTGAGGGAAATGTTCCCGGTGCCTTTCGGACATCTGGAGGAGGGACGACGAAGGGGAGTATTCATCAGCGTGTATCTGCGTCTCTCCGGCGACATTTGAGAGGGCGAAGTTGTGGACAGTCCAATTTCGGTCGTCTTCTGCGAGCGACGATAGTTTGGTGAACGGTCCTTTTAGAGGTTCGAACGAATGAAGACGGATGGTTGGAAACGCAAGCCTGCAGGCATGACCGAACTGGCCTGCGTTTGCGCCGATATCCAAAACCGTTTTGATGTTTAGGCTCTGCCACCAGGGCTCGATGAATTTCCTATAAGTGCCAAATGCAGACCATCCCCCCCGTCCCTTGAATTTCATGAGCGTTGGGATGTCTGTTAGGCGGAGTGCCGTAAATGGATGAAAGAACATTTTAAAAGGTGCAGGCCAATGTTGAAAAATAACGAGAAAGTTTTGTGGATTTTTCCAAAAGATAATTAGTATGGTGAATTTTCTACAAAAAGTTTACACTATAAGTCGTTAAAAGGGCACTTTTAAAAGCCCTAACGGGGAGCGTTTTTAAGATTGGACCGATGAAAATAGAGACGTTGGATGCCTGTGCTTTGAAGCAAGCCAGCTTGCGTCTGTACGACATCGTTGTGGCTTCCAATTACATCCCGACACATATCGTCGCTATTGCAACCGGAGGAGTTTTCGTCGCACAACCAATCGTCGAACAGGTTGGGGCTGATGCGATTTACATTGAGGTTTCGGTTCAAAGACCGTCGACCGCTGGAAAATCAAAGCTGAACATAAAGCGATTTTTGAAATCTTTACCGTACGTTGTAACCGATCAATTGAGGCGCGCCGAAGCCCTATGGCTGTCTTTGCGATCGGAGAGGGAAAAAGGGAGTGGTGAACTGCCGGAATCCTGCCGTGCTACTTTGGATGCTATCGCGAGAAAACCGGAAACCCGGGTTTTGGTTATTGATGACGCAGTTGATAGCGGCAGGACCCTGGCGTCGGTGCTAGGCGCGTTGAGACCTGTTCCCGAGGCGGGAGGAGAGGTCCGTTCGGCGGTTCTCACAGTAACGCGCAAAAAGCCACAGGTTTGGCCCGATTTTTCCTTGTTTGACCGCGTTCTCTGCCGATTTCCCTGGTCCTATGACTTCAAAGCCTGAACGCGTCTTTTTAGTTGATCTCGATGGAACGCTGTTGGCTGGAAACAGCTTCCATCTTTGGCTTGCTTTCATGTTGGGGAAAGGGGGTCAGTCGATTGGTTTTTGGTCGCACCTGCTGTCGCGCATGCGTCTTTGTTGGGTTGCCGGGCTCCGAGCCCTGATGCTTATCGACCATGCGGCATTAAAAAAAGCGGTCCAGAAGGAATGGGGGCTGGTGTTTGAGGAATCCCAAAAAGATAATTTGACGGCGTTTCTGGATATTCTGGTTTCCCGGTTGGATGCCACCGTTATGGCGGAGGTGAAAGGCGGGCAGGCAAAAGGAAGTGTTGCTGTCCTTACTACGGCAGCGGCGGCGGAATACGCGGTGCCTCTTGGTGCGGCGCTCGGTTTCGATGAAAGTGTGGCGACGCCGGCTTTCGGAGACGGGGGCTGGTGCCATAATATCGGTGACAAGAAGAAGGAACGTACGCTGGACGCTCTGAGGCGGAGAGGTTGGGACGAACTGGAAAAGATTCTCTTCACCGATCATGTGGACGATGTTCCTTTGATGGATGTGGTTCAGGAAGTTTGCATCGTGACGGAAAGGTGGGAGCAGGCGGACCGTCTTTTGTCGCTTGTTCCGGATGGAGTTCGGAAACGCGTTCACCTGCGGCGAGAAAGGAACGCACATGACGGGAGATAGGCCTATTTGGGTTTGGTTCCGGGGGGCGGTGATTGGTCCTTTTCCGCCTTGGGAAGTTGACTTGATGTATTCGAAAGCACGGGATTTACTTCTTTTTTCCGAAACCAGAGGATGGATTAAAAAGACCGATTGGGGAGAAGCTGATCGGACGACCCTGAAAGGGCCGCCCAAAGGCCCAGTCAAGAGTGAGCAATTGCGGTTTAGCCTACAATACCATATCCGGCGCAGAGTACTGGGGCTGTTTCATTGAAAGGAAAAATCATCGTTGTGGGGGAGTACCGGGATCGACCTGCAGAGGGGATGCAAGTCGTTACCACGGCGCTTGTCGATGGACTCCGCGCTCTTGGGAAAGAAGTCGACGTAATGACTCCCAAGACATTGATGGCTTGGATTCCTCTACTTTTTTTGAAGCGTGCGGCAGCTGTAATTTTTACTCATGGACCTGGACCGGGTACGCTTTTGTTGTCGGGGTTAGTCAAGCGTATCTCTGCTGCTCAAATCGTATGGCTGGCCCCCCGTCCGGCGGTTTCGAATGCGAGCCGGTTTCTTCTAAGGTTTGCGCATGTGGATTCGATTTTATCAAGCCGCCGGACCGCTGAGTTGGATGCGGTCTTGGCTCATTCAGGAGGGAGGCACTTTCCAACGGTTCACGGTATCGATCTGAGCCGTTTTTCTGCGGAGCCACAGAGAGCGGAAGCGGCCTGTAAGGGGGGGGGCGGACGCCCATTCGGACCGGGCAAGCCGGTCGTGCTCCATGTGGGACATGTCAAAGCGAACCGGGGTTTGGAACAGCTTGCGGTTTTAAAGGAAGAATTGAAGGAGACTGCAGAGGTTGTGGTCCTCGGCAGTCCGACCTTTCCGCCTGATGAAGCCGTCATGCGCCGCCTAGTCGATGCGGGCGTGCAGGTTCTAGTGGGATTCGTCGACGATCTTGCCGCTTGGTACAGGCTGGCGGCTCTTTATGTCTTTCCTGCAGACAATGATGAGGGGGGAGCAGTGGATCTTCCCTTGTCCGTCCTTGAGGCTAGAGCGTGCGGTACTCCTGTTGTGACCACGCCTTATGGAAGTCTTCCGGATGTTCTTTCCGGTTGTGACGGTGTCGCCTTCGTTCAACCGGATGGCCTTATCGATGTTTGCGTTCGGAGTTTGCAGGAAGATGGGGTAGTCAGGAAAAAAATGACGCCGTTGGACCGATCATTTGATTTGGCATGCTTGCCAGAAAAGGTTCTTGCGGTTACCGGGGATTAAAAGGGGATGAATGGGAGACAACGGCTCGTCTGTATTATAGGAACGGACGGCAGCGGCAAGACGACACTAACGGAAGAACTCGCTTCACGGCTGAAGGGGAGCGGTGCCGTGAGTGTTTGGTTGGGTGCGGAATCGATTCTGCTCTTGCCGGTTCGCAAAATTCTTCGGCTGTTCCGACGGTCCATCAGCTCCCCCTCGGGTACTGGCGCGACTTACGTAAAAGAGGTTGAGGAAAAACACCGTATGGCCGAACGGCACCCGTTACTGGCTAAGGTGTACGTCTGGTTGGTGCTTTTTGATTACGGCCTTCAATACGCTTTCAAGCGGCTCGGTTTGAGCTCAAAGAAAATTCTACTGCTTGACCGGTATTTCTACGATGTCGCCGTCAATCTCGCCGTTGCACTGGGATGGGATGAGGATCAATTGATCGCTTTCATCAGTCGTCATTTTCACCGGTTTGGTTTTCCGGACGTCCGATTCTATGTTCGTGTTCCTCCAGATGTTTCGATGGCGCGCAAGGACGATATTCCGGATGCGGGATACTTGGCTCTCCGCTTAAGCTTTTACGACCGGATTGCGCAGGATTTCGGTTTTGTCGTTCTAGATGGAACGCGCTCTATCGATCAAAACGGAGGGCTTATTCAAGAAGCAATTGATAGTCGCGCCGATGTTTTCCACGTTCACTATGTCCACAGCAATAACTATGACCTCGGTGGGGCGGATTTTTGTATGGCTAGGATGGCCGAGGAAGTTCAAAAACGCGGTTACGGCGTCACTGCGAGCTTGAGGCTTAGAACGCAGGTCGCATCGGCTTATGCCGAAGCCGGAGTTCCTCTTTTTGTCTATCCTTTCTGTCGGCCTCAATTGAGCCGTGGTTTTCAAGGACTATTGGTTCTCCCGTTTTCTGCGGGCTGGAGCCTCGTCTATTTTATCCGTCTCTTGCTGCGCATCCGCCCGGATATCGTTCATGTAAACGATCTGTACGATTTTGTCCCGGCCATGGCTGCATGGATATTAAGAATTCCAGTCGTTTATCACATCCGCATGATTAGGACGCGAAAGACCGAGCGTCTGATTTTTGCGCGGCTTGTAGGTCTCACTTCAAAGGCTTCGGTCTCCGTTTCGGATGCGGTCCGTTCAGCCTATTTCAAGACATCAGAAACAACAGCGCATTCAGCACGCGTAATTTACGACTGGCCCAATGACACCTTCATTGAAGAAAGCGACCTACCTTGTCCCGACGAGTTTCAACAATATCCGGTTCGCGTTCTGATGGTCGGCCGGTTGGAGGAATGGAAAGGGCAGCATATTTTTGTCGAGGCTGTGGCCCAGTTATCGGAAGAAGAGAGAAAAGGCGTCGGTTTTTTCCTTGTTGGAGGAAGGGTAACCGGAGCTGAAAAAGAACGCTACGCCGATGCGGTTTTGGCCGCAGCGGAAAAAGCTAGAGTGATTTGGCTCGGCGAACGGCGTGATGTTCGCAACCTTCTTAGCTGGACAGATGTGTCGGTACATGCCTCGACCACTCCCGATCCATTTCCGGGAGTGGTGCTTGAAAGTCTGTTGTCCCGCTCCGCCGTGATTGGCGCAAATGCCGGGGGAGTCGCCGAAATGATTGAGGATAAGGTCCATGGTTTGCTGGTCACACCGGGTAAGGCGGGGGAACTGGCGCATGCAATTTCGGCCCTTCTTGGATCAAAGGAATTAAGAGAGACGCTGGCAAAAAATGGGCGGGAACGAATTTTGGCCATGTGTCGTAAGGAAGAAATTCTCTCAGTCTTGATCGGCCTTTATCGTGAATTGAAGACGTGACGAGGGTAGTAAATTGGCAGACTCGCAAACGGATAAATGGCAAGAGACGGTCTTTGCGGCGATCGGGTCCCCCCTGAGCGGCGGCGGCGTTCGGCCAGATACGAAGATAATCGACGACTGCTTTGATTTTGCCTTTGAAAATCGGATCGGCCTACTTTTTCTCGAACGATGCGTTGCTTTGGGGGCAACACTATCGGAAGTTTCTCAGGGTCATTTAGACCGCCTGAATGAGCGCCGCAGGCGCACAGAAAGCGTTATGGTCCGTCTTTCGGAAATCCTGCAAAAGAAAGTCCCGAACAAGTGGGTGCTCTTCAAGTCGGTTAAGCCGTTTCCATCGACCCCCAATGATACGGATTGGTTCCCGTTTGATATCAAACGGCATGGGGAGTTGGTTAACTACCTCTTGGAAAACGGATTCAAGTTTCTTGAAAAAGCGCCGATGCAAACAACGTTGATCGCAGAAGAGGGGGAGGGAATTGCCCATAGCGACAAACGGGGCGGTGTCTATTACATCGATTGCTATCAGGCCCCGTCGGCCGATCATTTTATCTATCTTGATCCGGCGAAAATGGAGAAGCATTTCACTCTCAAAGAGGTGACGGGAACACCGCTTCCGGCGTTAGCTGCATCGGGTGAATTGGTGGCAATCCTCTTCCATAACGTTTTTCCCGAAAAAACCTATTCGGTGGAATCCTTTTTCCTGACCCTCCATTATCTGGCGGAAATCGAGAGGGACGGCCAGTTGGACGATTTTATCGCAACTGTTCGGGAAAATTGCGTCGAACGGGCCGTGTCGGCAAACTTGGCGATTACTGCGTGGTTGCACGAACGGTATTTCGGTTCGGTTCCGCCGTTTCTCGATCTCCTGCTGAAGAAATTTCCCTCTGGGACCGAGGAAAGGGTGGTGTTCGAGGCAGCGGGAGGGCAGTTGCCCTACAATTTCTCGAATGGCTGTTTCTGGAAAGTATTTTTTGAGAAACTTCGTGACCCATTATCGCTTCGCTCGGCCTTTGTTCAGGCATTTCATATGCTAAACCCGGTATTCTTTTTTGATGTCATGCGGATTATTTGGAAACGGACCAGAAAAGGCGGAATTTACAAACAGATGTAGGGCTCATTTACTGGGTTTGGACTGGAATCAATATGACGGTGAAACAAAAAGTTCTGGTTGCGGGCGGCGGTGGCTATATCGGAAGCCATACAGTGGACGCCTTGTTGAAGGCTGGCCATAGTCCGGTTGTTCTCGACGACATGTCGAGCGGCAGCGCCGATATGGTACCCGATGGCGTTCCTGTCATCGTCGGTGATGCGGGAGATGTCGAGCTTGTCAAAAAAACACTTGTCCAGCATGACGTCGAGGCGGTCATCCATTTTGCGGGAAGCATCATCGTTTCCGAATCCATGGATCATCCCCTTAAGTACTACAAAAACAACACGTCGGTTAGCAGCAACCTTTTGCAAGCCGTTGTGGACTGCGGTATCCGCTCGTTCGTTTTTTCATCGACCGCAGCGGTTTATGGCGTACCGGATATCGTGCCGATTCCCGAAGCGGAGGTCAGAAAGCCGATTAGTCCATACGGAAAGTCTAAGTTGGCGACGGAATGGCTGCTGGAAGATGTTGGAGAAGCGCACGGCGTCAATCGCGCCGTTTTGCGGTATTTCAATGTTGCCGGGGCCGATCCAGGCGGGGCCCGTGGACAGGGGTCAAAGATTATCACCCACCTAATTAAAATCGCTTGTCAGGCCGCGGTGGGGTTGCGGGATGGAGTTGAGATCTTCGGTGAAGACTACGACACTCCCGATGGCACTTGCATTAGGGATTATGTTCATGTCTGTGATTTGGCTGACGCGCACGTAACCGCTCTAGAGTACGTATCAAGAGGCAAAGATATTATCGCCAACTGCGGATATGGCAGGGGATATTCAGTGAAGGAAGTCTTGGCAGCTGTCGAGAACGTTTCGGGGAAAAAGCTTAATATTAGTATCGGAAAGCCGCGAAAAGGAGACCCGCCGATACTTTGTGCCGAAAACAAGAGAATTACCGAAGAGCTCCATTGGTCGCCAAAGTATGACGATCTTAACTACATTATCGAGACGGCATTGAGGTGGGAGGCGAGTCTTGCAAAGAACGGATATCGGTAGGCTCCGCCAAAAGTGGGACGAGGGTCCTCTTTTTTGGCTTTTCCTCCTTCTGATTCTCATGTCCCCCTTTTATTTAGGTCTGGTCAGCCCCTGGGCATGGGGCATGTGGTCGGTGTTGATTGGTGGAAGCCTCGTCGTACAAAGCCTTCAATTTCTGAAGGATGGAAGCCTTAAAATCAAAGACTTGAAGGCTATCGGACTTCCAGTCGGCATGTTCATCGCTGTTTTGCTCTGGTGTGTCTTTCAGATACTTCCTGGAGTTCCCGAATCTTGGGTTCATCCTATATGGCAGGCGGCCTTCGGCATGCACAATATCGAGCCCAAGCTGAGGATTTCAGTCAATCCGGAAAAGACAATGCAAGATACTCTACGGCTCCTAGCGTATGGCGCCGTTTTCTTTGCGGCATATTGCTGGGCGCGCGATAGAAAAAAGGCCCGCCAAATCATCAACGCTTTGGTGGGGGCCGGGTTGGCCTACTCCGTCTACGGATTACTTATCCAGTTTTCCGACGCCCAAATGATCCTGTGGTTTGAAAAGACCGCTTATGTAAAGGACCTGACGTCGACTTTCGTCAACAGAAATACTTATGCGACCTATGCCGGTATGGTTCTGATTTGCTCCTCGGCTCTTTTGTTCGAAACTTTTTCCCGCGGTCTAGAAACGACATTGCCGCTAAAAGAACGTATCCGCTCCCTATTGATCGGACTTGACGGAAGAGGGTGGTTTCTTTTGGTGTCTTGGGTCGTTGTTTTAACCGCTTTGCTGTCGAGCCATTCAAGGGCGGGTTTCGTCTCAACTTTAGTCGGGATGGTTGTTTTACTGTTTGCTGTCAAGCAGACCCATACGCACCAAAAGAGCTCAGGAGTAATCCTTTTGGTCGGTTTGTCGGTTGGCGTTGGCGTTCTGTTCCTGATTAGCGGCGAAATTTTAGGGAGCCGCCTTCTTTTCACTTCCTTGAACAGCGATAGTCGGCCGATCGTCTATTCTCTCACGTTTAATGCAGCATTAGAACGTCCGATCTGGGGAACGGGACTCGGTACGTTCCCCGATGTATTTAGGGCTATTCGCACCGAAGATTTGCCAAAGTTTTTTCTTCAGGCTCATAACACCTATCTTGAATTGTTTCTCGAACTAGGCGCTGTCGGGGCTCTATTGATGATGGGAGTTTTTGCGAGCCTGGGAACCATTTTCGTCAGAGGCGTAGTCAATCGCAGAAGGGATGTGATTTTCCCGGCTATAGGGATTTCAGCAACTTTCTTGGTCGGCGCTCATTCATTGGTAGACTTTAGCATGCAGATTCCTGCGATTCCTATGACTTACTCCTTGATTGCCGGTACAGCTTGCGCTCAATCGTTTAGTAGTCGCAGCTAAGAGACTGGTCGCGCATTAGTGCTTTCCCGCCGCAAGAGTTTTTTGAACAAGGATTTCAAATTTTTTTAAATTCTCAGGGGCTTCTAGCAGAGCCGAACGCACAATATGGAGCCGGTGACTGTTGAGCGCCAGCTTGGTTAGATCGTCAGGAGTGGACCGCCAAACAGTTCTTACTTGAGCAAAGGCGAGCGGCCAAGCATTTTTCGGCAAGTATTCCCAGGCGCTCAATACGAGAGTGAGGCGAGTGAGCAGAATGCTTGGTTCATAAGGTGCGACGAGTATTGCCCGAACAAGTGCCTCTGCCGCTTTCTCTGATGGCCCCTCCAGGAGAATGTATGCATGAGCCAACCGCGTCCAACCCCATGGATTAGACGGCGCCAGAGACAACCCCTTTTCTAAACTTGTAATTGCCTTTGTAAGAATTGCTTTTTTTTCTTCTGAATCATGGGTGCGAGCTTCAAGAAGCAAAAAAGCCAGTCCGATATCTGTCCACTTCTGCCCGCTTTCAAAGAATTGCAGGCTTCGTTTTCTGCTGGCGATCAACGTGTCAATTTGATCATCCGTTAGATTTTTGCCAGTGCGCAAATCTTCAAGAACCTGGTTTCCTGGAATAAGGAACAACGAAGAAACGGTGTGTGTTGAGGCTGAGATTGTTAGGAGTATTCCTAGGAGCAGAACTGCCACAGAATACGTCAAAGGGCGGTTGAAAAAAGCACGATGGTTCGTCATGACACAGGGGCTGTGTATGCTGTTTCTTCCGCGTAGTAATAGTAAGGGTCTTTCAAATTGTATCTTGAGCGTTGCCGCATATCAACCATCGTGAGAACTGCGCCGGCGACGGTTGCTCCGCTGTTTTCAAGGAGTTTCAAGGCATGTAACGAAAGCTCCCTTTTAGTGCTTCCCCATTTTGCCAAGAAAACCGTTGCCTCAATCAGCCTAGCCATAATTCGCATGTCGGAAACCGGAATAAGAGGAGGCGTGTCAAGAATGACGAATTCGAAACGCTCTGACAGCTCTTTCAGTAAGGTGGGGAGTTTCGCTGATGAAATCAAATCGGTGGAATTTTTCGTGGCTGCGCCTGCGGCCAATATATGCGCTCCAGAGGGTTGGTCTATTTGGATAAGCTCGTCTAGGTTTTCTTCGCCTGATAGATAGTCGGCCAAGCCTTTGTGGCTGTCGATAGCCAGAGCATTTTGGACGCTCGGCTGACGTAAATCTGCATCCACTAGAATGACGTTGTGTCCTCCCATGCTCAGAAGTCTGGTGAGAGCAATGGCAATAGCGGTTTTTCCCTCTTCCGGAATTGCAGAGGAGACAGCAACGGTTTTGGCGGTTTTTTCACCCGAGGCAAGCAGAAGCCCTGTATGGATGAAGCGGATAGCTTCGCCAAATTCCGATGCTGGATTTTCCAGTACATAGTCAGGTGGAGCGGAAGCACGTTTCCCAAGCTTTGGAATGTAGCCAAAGACGGGAATTTCGAGAAGGTTTTCCATTTGTTGCGCCGTTCTGAATCCGCTGTCTAAATACTCGACAGCGAAAGCAAGGACTAGACCGATTGCCAATCCGCCGACAACCGCCAAGGCGACAAATAGTCTCTTCTTCGGTGCCGTTGGCGCAACGGGAATGTCTGCGGAGGAAATGACTCTTGCGTCGGGGGTCAAAACTTCAGAATCTTCTTGGGCTGTCGTTTCTCTGAAACGTGACAAAAAGGCATCAAGCATTACACGGTCGGCGTTGGCCTCTCGCTCAAGTGCGCGCAACTGAACTTCTGAGCGGTTTGCTGCGGTGACTTGATCCTTTACGTCATCGAGGCTCTTTTTGATGGTGTCTCGACGCGCCTTGGCTTCACGAGTTCTGTTTTGTAGACCCTCAATAATCTTTCCAACCTCGAGATCGATATTCTTTTTAATCTCTTCAAGGTCGGCGGCGATGTTGATCATTTTAGGGTGCCGTTTGCCGTATTCGACCGACAATTCCGCTGCGCGGCGTTCGACAATCGACTGCTGGTCGCGGAGGCGTTGGATAACCGGAGAGTTGAGAACCTCCGAGACCGGAATGATGCCGCCATTATTCTTTTTTGCGACATTTTGAACATGGCGTAGACGCCCCTTTGCTGAGAGGTAATCAGCTTCTGCGCTTACGAACTGCGAATGAAGTTCTACCATTTGTTGGGTAATTAGAGGGACGCTCTGCCCCTTTAGAAGTCCCGATGTTGAACGAAACTCTTCAACTTGTCGTTCGGAATGAAGGACTTTTTCCCGTAGTCCGGAGACTCTTTCGTTGAGCCACATTGTGGCCCGTTCAGTCGCGTTGAATTTTACTTCCAGTTGTTCAACAATATAAATATCGGTCAGAGTGTTTACGATATTTGCTGCCAATTTTGGATCGGTTGACGTAAACCCGATGGAGATAACGCGGGATAGGCCGCGGGGTTCAACTGTCAGGCGGGTTAAAACCCGGTCGACGATAGCTGCTTTGAGTTGGGCTTGAACTTCGCCTTTGGTTAAAGCGAATTGGTTCTGTGGCCGTTTGGAATCCAAGTATTCCATTTTGGAGCCCACTTTTGCTGATGCAGGCTCTATATTATTTCCGTAATTGGGGTTTAGTTCCGGAACTTTCTCAAGATTGAGCCGCTGAACAAGCTTGCCGACAAGGCCTCTTGATTTAATAACTTCAATTTCATTAAAAATGGTTCCGGAATCAGGCGTCAAGCCGGAGATTACCGCTTCGAAATCGACAACGTTGGGGCGACGCGAGTCAAGCATAAGCAACGCTTCGGCATAGTACTTGGGCGGGATTTGGAACAAGACGATTGTAACCAATACCACGACCATCACCATTGTGCCGATGACGAGCGATTTGCGGTGCCAAACGCGGTGAAGCGTTTCCTTGAGATCGATTTCAGGGGTAAACAGAGCCTGTGTGTTTTTGAGGCCGTAGTTTCCCTTATTGTAGCTGGCTGTATCTGCTCCCCCGTAAATGCTCACGTCTTTCTCCTAAAAAAAGCGCTCAGGGACTTCGATTATGTCGCCAGGAAGTACGGAGGCATCCTCATCTGCCTCAATGATATTTTCTCCTGTATCATCCGTTCGTGAAATTGAGATGGAGCTTTTTTTTGCCCGATAGGTGTATCCGCCAGCCAAGGCGACTGCCTGCTTAACGGTAATGCCGTTCACATATGAATAGCTGCCTGGGTTTTTTACTTCCCCCAAAATATAGAAGGGTCTGTAGTTAAGGACTTCGACGCTGACCTTCGGGTTTTTTAGAAAGTCGGGCATGAGTTTTTCGGTAATAAGCTGTTCGAGCTTTGTCGCGGTCAGCCCAGCTGCCTGTACGCTTTGGATCAGGGGTATTGAAATTGTACCGTCTCCGCTAATTTCAAACTCGCCAGATATGTCGTTATGGCCGAAAACACTCACCCGGACTTTGTCTCCAGATCCGAGCACATAAATACGGTCGGTTGTCGTTTCTAGCATTGGGGAGGATGCGTCTGCCGCCAATACGGTGCCCATGCAAACGAGCACATAAGAAAATGCAATTAAGCCTTTGACAAAAAAACGCCGAAAAAGGGGCTTGCAATCAAGATAAAGAATAGCGAAATGGGAAATCGTCATTTTCATATTTGAAAAGTAAGACCGAGCGATATTTGGCTCTGATCAAACTCCCTATCTGCTGGCGAAGTGCCGCCTTTCGCATCACGGTTATGATGTTCAAGGGTGAACTGTGCGTTCACGTTTCGGTTGATCAAGTACTTAGCGGAGAACTTAAGCTTCGTATCTTCATCGTCCTGACTTATGCCCTGATAGTTGGAAAACTTCTTTTCGACTCTTGCCGTCAAGATTAGGTTCCGCAGGAGTTCGTGATCGACGGTTAGATCCAATTTTGTATCGAGCACGCCTGATGCGCCAGCCGTGGTTGTTTCACTGATGACGCGCTCAGCGTTCCAGGTGACGGTCGTTAAACGTGTGGGATTCCAGGTAATCTTGCCGCCGTAAATAGCTCCGGAACTTTTTTGTAGTGATGCGTCCGCGTAACGCTGTGAGGTTGCGCCAAGATAAATGTCGCCGAAAGTCACGCCACTGAAATCAAACCGCATGCCTGTTTTATACGTTGCGCCAATTGAGTCGCGGTTGACGCCGTCGTCATCGAAATCGTCATCGTAGGAGATTTTTTTCCAGGTCGTCTCGGCGAAAACCGAGAAGTCGGGCTTGAATTCGTAGCTTGCTTTTAATGTCCCTTCAGTATCGAGGCGGTCTCTGTCGTCGTTGTTCACAACGCCTGAAGCCGAGGCGACATCGGTGTAGTCCGAGTCGGTCAATTTGCCGGTCAAATCGAAAGTGAGCCGGTTGAGCTTGTGGTGGTAGACGGCCTCAAATGCGAATTTGTCGTACTGGGTTGGCTCTAGGCCGTTGGCGTCATCGGGTGATGACCGTTTTTCATAAAGGCGTTTCGCAGAAGCTTTGGCCTTAAGGTAAACGTCTCTAACAATGTCGAGGCGTCCTCCCATATCAAAAGATATGTTGGCGTGGTTTTCCTTGGAGTTCCGTACATATCGCTTTGCTTCAACGCCAAGCGATGATTCTAAAAGATGGTTGTTCCAATTGGATTGTATTTTTAAATCAGCATTCAACGCGGCGACAGTGTCGGAGCGCTGCCCGGTAGGTTTCGCATAAATGTTGTCATCGATTGTCGTTTTGAGGGTAGTCGAGGGGAAAACAGTGAAACCACCGACGTGAATGCCCAGCGGGTCGTATTCTTTCCGCTTTCTGTTCTGGACGGTTTCTCCGCGGGCAACTTCGTCGGGGGGCGAGGGCTTTGCCGCTTGTTCCTGCTGTCCAGTGCTTGACTTCGGAGAGCCAGCCTCTGTTAGTTGAGTATCGGAAGCTGGAACTGGATGGTCCGCAGTCGCCTCGGCAAGCATTTGTCCGGATGCCGTTGTATGCTTGTTTGGCGCAGTTCCTAGAGCGGATGGTTGCTGAGAGGGGGCGTCCACAAACATAAGGGCGTGAGAATGTGAGGTAGGCATAACACTTGAAGCCCAAAAGTCTGCGGTAGGCTCTTCCATCCCCTCTGCAAATTCAGGTGATGAAAGATGTAAACACGTATAGACGGCAAAGGCAGAAATGCCTCTACCTAAAATACGGGCTTTTGGGTTTTGGAACGGCGCCAAAATCAATTCAACAATCCATTGTTTGAGAGATGATTTCGTCAAATTGAAAGCTTGATGACGTGCACATACGTTCCAAGGTTTCAAAAGAAAAAGCAAAATCTAATAGCTTTAGCTTGATGGACTTGCACTTGCGCTGGCTGAGGGCTCAACGGTTGAGGCAATCGCCGGAAGACTGCTGTTGGCGTTTGATGCGTCGCCTGCCGCTGAAGCCACGATAGATTGAATGGACTCGAAGACCATAGGTAGCGCTTCTGGGTGTTTTGACCCAATGATTTCAGTCACTTCCGAGACTAACTGGGGGGCCGCCGTAGCAGCACCGCGAGCGATACTTGCGATCTGAGCCTGAATATTTGAACCGGAAGCAATTTGGCCGATCTGTTCACTGGCATGAGTGGTGATTTCCAAAGCTAAAGACGGATTTGCTGCAATAAGATCTCGAATGGCGGTTTCCAAGAAACTGGCATCTCCTGTTTCTTGAGCCTGCTTTAGAATTTTAAGCAGTTTTGCTTCTACAGACTTTGGGACCTTGGCAAAGGCCTGTTTGTCGGTCCCGGCTGCGGTTGCGAAACTGTTCTGAACCGCTTCAAAAATAGCTGCGATGGCCTGAGGATGTTTGGCTTCCACCAAGTTGACAATGTCGGTTGCTTCCGATGGAGCTGCCGTAATTAGACCGGCGGCAATAGCGCCTACTAAATCCTGCTTGATGGTTGAGCCTATCCCAATGGCCCCTGTTAATTGAGAGCTTGCGTAGTCGGCGATTTCCGAGATTGAAGTTGGATTGGCGCCTGCGATGACCTCAAGGCCGTCTCGCAGAATTTTTGAATCTTCTTTTTCACGCGCTTGCGTTACAAGTTCGCGGATCTTCCAACTTAAGCTTTCCGGCAATTGCTCCGCAGCGTTGAGAGCACTAGTGCTGCCAGCCAATATCGCAAAACTAACCAATGGGCCTAGCAGGCCCTTCACATTAATCCCCATAGTCCCCAGACTCCCGGCGAATCGACAGCCCCACCAAAGCGGCTGTTTCCCGCTTGCTTTGTTAAGCTTTTATTTTTTTTGAGATGTTTGTGTGTCTCGGCGCTTTTGCGCTTTATCCCCCAAACGGACACACTTAACGAAAGGGATTATATTGATTTTGGTGGTTTTGTGAAGAAACAATTTTTCTTGTATGAAGATTAAATCAAATGATTGATTCTATTATTAAGTTGGCAGAGTGAATTATAAATCTCTTTGGGGCGTATGATTTGCTAAAATATTGTCAATGTCGAAACCGTTCTATGACGTTGTTTATTTCCTCCAGTCCTCCCCTGTTTTCTAAATAACTAATAAGGGCGCCAAGAGGTTTTCGGTCGAACTGTTGGTCGGCGGATTTCATTAAAACGTCGCAAGCCTCCCTAGGCGGCAGGCCTTTGCGGTGCGCCCGGTCGCTAATCAGTGCGATGAATGCGTTTGCTACAGCTAGTATACGTGCGGGAAGGCCAATTTCGTTACCGGTCAGGCCGCGGGGGAAACCATGACCGTCCCAGTGCTCCGCAACTTGCTGTAGGGTTTCATAAACGGGGACATCGAAGGGGATACTTTTAATGAATTCGGCCGACCTTAAGATCCCTTCGCGGACTTGGGCTAACTGCGAGTGAGTCAAGCTTCCTTGGTGGGTGAGCGTTTCTGCGGGTACAGTCGTTTTACCGATATTAATCAAGTTTCCAGCCAAATCGAGAGTGCGCTGATCTTTTTCTGTCAGCGACATTTCCCGGGCAAGGGCCACGGCAAGTTTGCTTACTGCCAGCGAGTGGTTGGCTGAGTACGGATCGCGTTCGTCAACTAATTTAACAAGCGTGGACACCAACTCTCGGAGCGTTGATTCTCGAACCTGTTTTTCTTTAACCATCTCGGTAATGTCGTCCATGACCATGAGGACGCCAGGAGGGTAGTCCCGGTCGCCGCGTAACGGAACATGATTGACCCGCGTGATTTCTTCTCCCTTGCTGGTTTCAAAAGCATAAATTTGCCGGACCGCTTCCATGGTGTCTAAAACATAGCGGTTTGTGGCCATCAGGGCTTCGGCACGGCTTGGCCCCAAGATGCTGGCAAGGTTTTTCCCTTTTAGGTCGTCGGGTTCCATGCCGAATTCGTCCAAAATGGTTCTGTTGGCGAAGGTGTAGTCTCCGTTTTTATCGACAACGGCAATTTTCTCCGGCTGGCTATCGGCAACAATGCGGCCAAATTTTGCTGCTGTTTCAAACCTTTCGGAGGCGATTTTGTATTTTTTTGCTTCTGCGGCAGCAGTAACAGAAGACCCATGTCTCCAGGCCGCAATAAAACCGGCTGACAGGGCAAGTACGGTTATGATGTAGCCCCAAATCGTGTTCTCCACGCGCTCATACGTATCGGCAAGCGCCTCTTTGGCGGCGACGCTCCTGATTAGCACCCAAGGAGTATCTGCTATCTGGCGGGAAGTCATGAGAACGTCGCTTCCGTTCCAGTCACGCATCGTGCCGAATGTGCCGGGGTTCAAAAGAGCGTACGCGGCGGCTAGGTTCGGTGTTTTTAAATCCAACCCAGTTGGACTTTTTTCTCCAGTTGTGGGAGAGATATAGCGTACCTTGCTTTTGTTTTTTTGAACCAGATAAGTCTTGCCGGTTTTGCTGGTGTCTCCCGGCTGCTCTAAGAGCATGAAGAAATCCTGCCCGACAGGCCTTTGGGCAACAATATAGCCTAGGGCTTCGTCTTTCTCTGCCTCTCCTTGAACGGCGAGAACGGGGGCGGTAACGGTTATAACGAAGGCCCCCGTGCCATCCTTAAAGTAATCGTGGATAACCGTCCCGTCTTTTCTGGAAGTTTGGGGGATCGTTTCGAGATTATCTGTGCGGCTTAAAAAGCCCCGTGAGGCGACAACGACGTCTCCGTTAGGACTAAGTAGGCCAATTCCTCCAGCAGCGACAGTTTCCATGTTGGCGTTGATGGTTGGGGGGGCTAGCGGTGCGAAACCGTTTCTTAGTGCCGCTGCGGTAATGAGGTTTCTTAAAAACGATATTTCAGCCGCTACGTTTATTGGGGTGTCGCCTGCTTGTTTTTTCGCCAAGTTAATTTGAGTGAGGTAAAGTTTAAGCGAGACATTGCTAGCCAATCCCCCGGCCACATTGAGTTGTCGTGTTAGCCACTCTTGAATGACCGCCCGGCGGCTTTCTGCAACGATGTCCAACCTGACCTGCCAAGCTTGAAGGTCGCGTTGTTTGTCTTCTTCAATGAAGCGAAAAGCAAAGACCAATGAAATGACAATGCCAAGGGCCAAAACAGCGACGGCGGCCATCGCGCCTCGCTTGATCAACTGCCGACGGTTTTCCGCGTCGTCTCCCCTTGGGGTGGCTTTTTTCGCCACATTTACCCCCATTACCTGTGTCCCCGGCGGCGAGAAAATAGACGTTTTGCCTTTCTGGGGCTAGCTTTTTATCGTCTGGTACAGGGCAATTGACCTCATGTCCCTTAAACGGGGGATGCGCAAGCTCGTAAAAATAAAGATAATGTCTTCAAAAAACGGCTTACGGAAAAGCCGGAAATTTACTAAAACTGGTGGTTCAAACGAGGGATGGCATAGAAAACTATGCCAATAAAAGTTTGAAACAAAAAACCTGGGACATACCCATAAATAAGAATACCAAAATGCTCTTTTGCGGATATCTACCTGCTTTGCTGTTCTTTGGGATGATGCTTGCGTTCTCGCCTGCACAAGCGGAAAGCAGCCAACAACTTTTCGGCTATGAAGAAAGCCGTTTCTCCGGTCTCAATCCTTTTCCGAAATGGCGAACGGCCCTTGAGCGGTTTTATGCCGAGAAGGCCGGTGGAATTGAAAGTTGCCATTCCGATTTGGGGGAGGAGTGCGGTACCAACGCGTGGTCGGCATTTCTGGGTAGGCTCAAAAAAGTATCAGCAATCAATCAGCTTGAAGCCGTCAACCGGTTTGCAAATGCGCGCGAGTATATCGTGGATCCGATTAATTGGGGGGTTGACGACTATTGGGAGTCGCCGCTGCAGTTTTTGACTAAAAACGGTGATTGTGAAGACTATGCCATCATAAAATACCTTTCGTTGCGAGCTCTTGGATGGCCTGCCGAGAAAATGCGGATCGTCGTGTTACATGATGCCAACCTCAATGTTGCGCATGCAAATTTGGTTGTTGATCTTGATCATCGCCGCTTAGTGCTGGACAATCAATTTCCCCAGGTAATTGAGCAAAGCCGTATCCATCATTACAAGCCGATTTATGGTGTGAACGAGGAAAATTGGTGGCGTTTCAGCCGAAAAAGCGGATAGCCGCTTGAGGGGAAGCGGTCTTATGATCGCGTGATTGCAAGAAAGTTATTCCAAACCTAATCCGTGAAATGCCCTCTAACCTATTGATTAGGGCGGATTCACGATTTAAGTGGAACCACTTAAAAGTGATGCTACCTAAAACGATCCGACCCTAGAGTGTGCTGATGCTGGATGATTTGCATTTTGACGTTGTTGCCTCCAATGGAAAGCTTCGTAAAGCGAGAATTCCAGATGGACAGCGTGTTTATGCAATTGGAGATATCCACGGACGCGTCGACCTACTCAAACGTTTGTTAGTCGATATCAAGGAAGACGCAAGTCGATATATGGCGGAGGCTGAGAATGTCATCGTCTATCTCGGCGACTACATTGATCGTGGGGCAAAATCAAAAGAAGTTTTGAATGTCGTTTGTTCTCCACCGCTTGATGGGTTTTCTTCTGTCTGCTTGTTGGGAAACCATGAGTTAATGCTGATGCGTTTTCTTGCCGGGGAAGATCGAGACGGTAATTGGCTGAAAGCTGGAGGAGTACAAACGGCTAATAGCTACGGCGTTCAGCGGGACCTCCCGAAGCAATGGAAGGATCGCGTTAATGCGATTCGCGAAAAGCTAGCGTCTATCATTCCAGAAACTCATAAAAAGTTCATGAAAGCCCTTAAGACCAACTATGTCTGCGGTGACTACCTTTTTGTTCATGCGGGAATTGACCTGAAACAACCTATAGAAAATCAAGTGGCGAATGATCTGGTTTGGGGAAGTGATGCCTTTCTTAAGAACGACAAAAAGATGGACAAAATTACGGTGCACGGTCACTTCGTACAAAAAGAGTTTCAAGTCGGACCGAGTCGCCTTGGCATTGATACGGGGGCTTATGCAACAGGTCGGCTGACATGCGCTGTTTTCGAGAAAGAAACGGTGCGAATCCTCTCGACTTGAAGTTTGGGATTAAACTGTTTCGGTGATGGGGAAAATAGCCCCCTCCTAAATAGTAGGTAAAAACCCATATTAATCCTGGGAATACCCTAGATATTTAGGGGTGGTATTCAAACAAGATCAGTTTGTTGATGCAATTAAAAGCCAAATTAGTTTGGATGTAGGGAAACTGGTATTTGATTGGTAAATAAAATTGTCGCGTGCTTGGGGGCTTGCACGGGGATTCCGCCGGGATGAAGTGGGGAAAATCTGGAAAGATCTCGCCTTTAAAGGCGAAAGGGAAAGGGTGCGGGAAAGGTGCGCCCTTTTCCAATCCCAAATCTTTTCTCGCGTTCCAGCTTCAAAAACCTCTCACTCCTTCTTTGGTGAATCACTGGAATAAGTTAACCAATGGGGGCGCAAAAGGATTTGAGCGCGTCAAAATTGGTCGCCAAGGGCACGATTATCTGATTGGAACGAACAAGGTCGATCTGTTGATTGGCCGCGGCGGTGACGATTGGTTGGCGGGAAAAGGTGGCAACGACTACCTGCTTGGCGGCTCAGGAAGCGATCGTCTTTGGGGTGGGCGGGGTAATGACTGGCTGTATGGTGGCTCGGGGTCAGATGAAATACGCGGTGGTGAGGGCATCGATGTTGCCTTCTATTTCGGGTTTTCTTGGCAGTACAAAGTTGAAAAGATAAACGGATCTACAGTTGTTTCTCGACTGTGTTCGGACGACGAAACGGATCAGCTTTCCAGTATCGAATTTATTCAGTTTTTGGATAAAAAGGTTGAGGTGGAGCAGAATAGCCCGCCTATAGCGCAAACATCGCAAATTAACGTCCAGGAAGACAGCCCGACAAGCGGCTTTTTGATTGCCTCCGATGCCGACGGAGATGATCTTGTTTTCAGGCTAGTCAGCGGAACGGCCAACGGAAGCTTGACCATCCTTGAGGATGGTACATTTACCTTTGACCCGGAAGGCGCGTTTGAAAGCCTGAAGGTTGGTGAAACGGCAACGGAAACCTTTACCTACAGCGTGTCTGATGGTTCCGAGACCGTAGAAAAAACGGCAACGATCACGGTGACGGGGTCGAACGACGGTCCGGTTGTCGATCAAGGACTTACAGATCAGACGGTTGCCGAAGAATCTTCCTTCAACTTCGCTATTCCTTCTGATGCCTTCTCGGATGTTGACGGAGACGCATTAACCTACAGTGCCGAACTCGCTGGCGGCGGGGCATTGCCAAGTTGGCTGAACTTCGACGGGACAACGTTCCGCGGCACGCCGGATGATCCTGATGTCGGGACGGTGACTGTTGCGGTGACGGCGGACGACGGGAACGGCGGGACCCTCACCGAGGCCTTCACGCTGGATGTAACGCCGGTGAACGATTCGCCGGTGGTTTCCGGTTTGGTCGATCTTGGTTCTGTTGCCGAGGACGCGCCGATTACGGTGACGACGGCGCAGCTACTGGCCAACGCCTCTGATGGGGATGGCGATACTCTGACTGTGTCCGGCGTGACGCTGTCCAGCGGTTCTGGTTCTGTGACGGACAATGGAGACGGCAGCTGGACGGTGACGCCGTCTGCGGATTGGTCGGGTTCGCTGGAACTGAGCTACGACGTCTCTGACGGAACGGTGACGGTTGCCGGGACGGCGGGCGTTACGGTGACGCCGGTTAACGACGCGCCTGTTGTCTCCGGTCCGGCGAGCGATACGGTTTCTGAAGACGCCGGTGCCTATACGTTCACGGCGTTGCAGCTGCTGGCCAA